>Ga0073904_10002561_pt1 | contig 13743 bp, 10 predicted proteins | sample KloWWTrecipitate_FD_66668 | JGI IMG/M metagenome (GOLD analysis project Ga0073904, IMG submission 66668) | Active sludge microbial communities from Klosterneuburg, Austria, studying microevolution and ecology of nitrifiers - Klosterneuburg... | ecosystem: Engineered > WWTP > Aerobic digester >...
GATACCGGCGCTCGCGGACCCGCTCCAGCCGCCGGCCAGCACACCTTCGAAGTCCTCGCCGAACTCGGCATCGAAGGCGACGCCCTCGACCAGCTGGCCGTCAATGGCGTCATCGGCTGAAGTGCCTCCCCCCACAAACACGGGCCGCTCTTTCCATGTCCGCCCTCGCTAAACGCCGCCTTGGCCGCACCGGCCTCGTGGTCGCCGGGCTCGGCCTCGGCGCCATGGATACGCCGCACTCGCCTGAAGCGGTCGAGACGGTTACTGCCGCCCTCGATCTCGGCATCGGCTTCATCGACACCGCCCGCGAGTACGAAGGCAGCGAACACCTGCTCGGCCGCGTGATCCGCGAACGCGGCAACCGGGATTTTCACGTCGCATCCAAGACCTTCAGCCACACCTCCAGCGGCGCGCAGTGGGATGTCGATCGATCGCTCCGTGTCCTCGGCCTCGAACAAATCAGCCTCTATCAGCTTCACGATGTCTCCACGCCCGCCGCGTGGGAGCGCGTGATGGCCCCCGATGGCGCCCTCGCCGGCCTCCAGGCGGCCCGCTATCGCCGGCTCATTGGCCACATCGGCCTCTCCTGTCACGACCTGGAGATCGCCGCACTCGCCATCACCTCAGGCGAGTTCGCCACCATCATGCTCGAGTATTCCGCCTTCTTCCCCGCTTCCGCACCCCTCCTCGGCCTCGCCGCCGCCCACGATGTCGGCGTCATCGCCATGCGCCCCCTCGGCGGATCGGGGCGGGCCAGCGTCATCCGGGGCATGGCCGCCGATGGCTCCGCCGGCCCACTCACCCCGGCCAACCTGCTCCGTTACGTGCTCTCGAACCCCGCCGTCTCGGTTGCCATCCCCGGCGCCCGCTACCCCTCCCGGATCGCGGAAAACGTCGCCACCGCCAGCACCGCTACCCCCATGACCGTTGACGAGCAGCGCATACTGGAAGAGGCTGCCGCGCGGCTCTACTAGATCCGGCCGCCGGCCCGCAAACCACCGGAGGGGCTGCATGACCGCGACCGCACTCTTTGTCGTCACCCTGCGCGAATGGCTGGAGAGCCAGCGCCTCCAGGATACCCCTCACCGGGCCGCGCTCAACGCCGCCATGAACGAAGGCGATACCTCGGCTATTCGCCGGCTCCTGCTCGAAGCCCCATTCTCATCCGATCAGCGCCGCTACCTCGATGACCTGATTACCCGCTGGGAACACGCGGAAGCCGGCGGCCCGTAGCCGCCGCGCCGCCGCCGCGCCTACGCTCGCGAGTAGGTCCCTACCAGCCGGTTCATCCCCAGCGTGCACGGCTCGATCTTCTCGAGCAGCTGCCAGAGCGTCAGCCCGGGCGGAAGGTTCAGCTCCTCGCTCAGCGCGAACACCCAGTAGTAGTAGTGGTGCGTGCCGTGCCCGTTCGGCGGCATCGGGCCGCCATACCCGGGCTTCCCGAAGTCCGAAACGCCCTGCGTGTAGTCCTTTGTCCCTTCCGGCAGGCTCGTCACCGTTGCCGGGATGTTGTACAGCACCCAGTGCACATACCCGTACGTCCCCTTCGACACGAGCGGCGCATCCGGGTCGTGGCAGACAATCGCGAACGAGCGGGCCGCCTCGGGCGCCCCGTTCCAGGCCAGCGCCGGCGAGACGTCCTCCGCCTCGCCCGTGTGCTTCGCCGGTATCCGCCCGCCCTGCTCGAATGCGGAGCTCGTTAACTGCATCTTCGAAAGTGCGAATCCCAGGGCATTCCTCCTTCCCGCGCCCCCATGCGGGCGCCGGGCAGCGAAGATACTGGCACACCCGGGCCGCTCCCGCTACCGCCCCCGCCGGGATGTCCCCGCCTCCATGTAGCGGACGGTGACCGGGGCCGGTTAAGGTGGGCGGTATCTCCCTGTGGCGGTACCTTCGGGCACCCGCCCCCAAAATGGACCACCCGGAGGTGTCCGTGCCCGCCAGGCGCAAGCCAACCGCCACCACCTTTCGCATGAGCGCGGATGACCTCCACCTCTTCAACGAAGGCACGCACGCCGGGCTCTACCGCCTCCTCGGTGCGCATCTGCTCGACCGCGATGGAACCCCCGGTGTCGCTTTCGCCACCTGGGCGCCCAACGCGCGCGCCGTCAGCGTCGTCGGTGATTTCAATAGCTGGGATGCCGCCGCGAACCCGCTCGCCAGCCTTGGGAGTTCCGGCATCTGGGAGGGATTTGTCCCCGGCGCCGTTGAAGGCCAGCGGTACAAGTTTCATATCGCCAGCAATCTCGGAGGGAGTCTCCTCAAGGCCGATCCGTTCGCCTTCCGTTCGGAAGATGCGCCCTCCACTGCTTCCATCATCCACAGCCTCGGCTACGAATGGAGCGACCGCGATTGGATGGCGAACCGCGCCGCCCACAATCGCCACGATGCTCCGATTTCCATCTACGAACTGCACATCGGCTCATGGATGCGCGATGACGGCCGCCCCCTCTCCTACCGCGAACTGGCGCCTCGCCTCGCAGCCTACATCGCCGCCCACGGGTTCACCCACGTCGAGTTTCTCCCCGTTATGGAGCACCCGTTCTACGGCTCGTGGGGATACCAGACCACCGGGTACTTCGCAGTCACCGGCCGCTACGGCTCGCCCCAGGATTTCATGTACCTCGTCGATACGCTCCACCAGCATGGCATCGGCGTCATCCTCGATTGGGTGCCCTCGCACTTCCCCGCCGATGATTTCGCCCTCGCCCGCTTCGATGGCTCCCACCTCTTTGAGCACGCCGATCCGCGCCGCGGTTACCACCCCGATTGGGGCAGCCTCATCTTCAACTACGGCCGCCACGAAGTCCGCTCGTTCCTCCTCAGCAGCGCCCTCTTCTGGCTCGACCTCTTCCACGCCGATGGCATCCGCGTCGATGCCGTCGCTTCGATGCTCTACCTCGATTACTCCCGCAAGGCGGGCGAGTGGCTGCCCAACGAATTCGGCGGGAGGGAGGACCTCCAGGCCATCAGCTTCCTTCGCAAGCTCAACGAAATCGCCTACGCCTCCCACCCGGATATCCAGATGTTCGCCGAAGAATCGACTGCCTGGCCGATGGTCTCCCGCCCAACATCCATGGGCGGCCTTGGTTTCGGCTTCAAATGGGATATGGGCTGGATGCACGACACCCTGAAGTACCTCGCTGAAGACCCGGTCCACCGCAGGTACCACCATCACCAGCTCACCTTCCGCGCGCTCTACGGGTTCACCGAAAGCTTCGTACTCGCCCTTTCCCACGATGAGGTCGTCCACGGCAAAGGCTCGCTCCTTGCCAAGATGCCCGGCGATGACTGGCAGAAGTTCGCCAACCTCCGCACCCTTCTCGCCTACATGTGGTGCCTGCCCGGGAAGAAGCTCCTCTTCATGGGCGGCGAGTTCGGACAGTGGGCCGAATGGAATCATGAGGCCAGCCTCGATTGGTCCCTCACCGCCCTTGAACGCCACAGCGGCCTGCAGCGCCTCACCGGCGACCTCAATGCTCTCTACCGCGGCACGCCAGCACTCCACACCACCGATTCCGACCCGGCTGGCTTCGAATGGATCGATTGCAACGATGGTGACCAGAGCACCCTCTCCTTCCTCCGCCGGACCGTCGATGGCAGCCAGCAGCTCGCCATCATCTGCAACTTCACACCCGTGCCCCGGGCTCACTTCCGCGTTGGTGTTCCCACATCCGGCGCCTGGCGCGAAGTGCTAAACACCGATGCCCCGATCTATGGCGGCAGCGGCCTTGGCAATCTCGGCGGGGTAGACGCCCTTGCGAGTCCCGCCCACGGCGAGCCCTTTTCGCTCGAAATCACCCTTCCGCCGCTGGCCGTCGTCATCTTCCAGTCCGGACAGCCATCACCCTGAGGCGCCTCACGCAGGCCGGTCCCCCGTCACTCCCTCATCAGCAAGCGACTGCAGTTCCTCCGCATCAACCCCCAGTCCCGCCAGCACCTCGGCTGTGTGCTGGCCGAGCGTGGGAGCCGGCCCGGTCACGCCCGCCCGGCCGCCTTCCCCGCGAATCGGCAGCCCGGGGTAGAGGTGGTACCCCACATAAGCCCGTTCCTCGCCCACCCAGAACCCCGATTCCACCAGCGGCGCAAACGCCAGCAGGTCCCCCTCGTTGAGCACCGGCGCCGCTGCGATGCCGGCCGCCAGGCACGCGGTGACGACTTCCTCCCGGGCACGCATCCGGGTCCACTCCCTCAGCCGCTCTTCTACCTCGGCCTCCCGTTCCACACGTCCCGCCAGGGCCTCCAGCTCCGGCGCCGCTGCCCACTCCAGGCCGATTAGCCCTGCCAGCGCGGCCCATTCCGCATCCGAGCGCACTTCGATCACCAGCCATTCCCCGCCGTGGCAGGGGAATGCCCCTGCTGGCACGTGCCCCGGCCGCCGTGTGCCATTGCGCTCCGGGATTCGCCCGGTGACCTGGTAGCTGATGAGCGCCTCCGAAACCAGCGGAAGGAAGCCTTCCAGCTGTGCCGTCTCCACCAGCCTGCCCTTCCCGTCCCGGTTCCGCGCGGCCAGCGCCGAAAGCAGCGCAATCGCCCCAATCAGCCCGCTCACCGGGTCGCCCAGTGCGTTGCTCAGCATCAGCGGCGGCCCCCCCGCGTATCCCGTCAGTGCGGTCAGCCCCGACATCCCCTCGATCGTGTTTCCAAACGTCACGTACCCTGCCTCTGGCCCATCGCTCCCAAACCCCGGCTGGCGGAGCATGATCAGGCCCGGGTTGTCCGCGTTCAATCGCTCGTAGGTCAGTCCGAGCTTCTCGATAACGCCCGCCCCGAAGTTCTCGATCACGATGTCCGCTCCCTGGATGAGGCGCCGGGCCAGTTCGTTTCCCCGCCCCGTGCGCAGATCCAGGCAGATCCCGCGCTTGCCACGGTTCACCGCGTTGAATACGTGGCTCCGCTCGTGCAACGCGAGCCCGCTCCCATCGCCCGGCGGCCGCGATCCGCGCCACCAGTCGAAGTGAGCGTGGCTTTCGACCTTGATCACATCCGCGCCGAGCGCCGCAAGGATCTGCCCGGCCAGCGGCCCGGCCCACCCCATCGAAAGATCCACCACCCGCAGCGTGCCGTCTTTCCATGGCCCACCGCGATCCGGCCCGGACGTCCGCGCCGTCCCTTCCCGCACACGCGCTGGCGCACCCGGTACGCGCAGTTTGCGCCCCCCGGGTGTTTCCACCCCGCGCCAGGAGCCCCGCACCGCCAACTGCGGCGATTCCAGCACTTCCGCCATATCCGGGTGGGCCGATGCAGGGATCCGGCTCCGCTGGAGCTCGTGATACGCCTCCCACCGCGTCCGCTGCGCAAGCCATGGCAGCAGGTACTCGTCGAGCTGCGCGATGTTGCGCGCCCGGTCACCGGGCGAAGCGAACCGCCTGTCGTGAACCAGTTCCGGGTGCCCCGCCAGCCCCGCCAGGGCGACCCACTGGTTGTGCAGCGCCGCATGGATTCCGATGTAACCGTCCCGGCAAGGGAGCGTGACAATCGTCGGCTGCGTGCGGCTATAGCGGTTGCCCACCCGGCCCCTGAGTGTGCCGTGGTACTGGAACGCCACCGTGTCGTAGATCAACGTCGCCGCCATCGCCTCAATCCCGGCAATCTCCACAAGCCCCCGCTCCCGGCCCCGGCCGGCCTCCCGCGTGAGCCCCGCAATCGCCCCGCAGAGCCCGGCGATGAAGGGCGCCAGGTCCACCGGTGGTGCCAGCGGCTCCCGCCCTGGCTCGCCAACCATCGTCATCCAGCCGCCCGCCGCATAGAGCGAAAGACCGCTCGCCGGGTATTCGCTCCAGCTCGTATCGCTGCCCCACGGCGTTAGCCAGATCACCAGTGCCCGGCCCCGCAATTCCTGTATCGCCGCCCGTGTTCCTGGATTCACCGGCGCATCGGTGATGAGTGTCCCGCCCGCCGGGGCCGAGAGTGGCGGATACGCATCGAACGTCGCCCCCTGGCCCAGGAATACACCAATCCCTTCCGGGTCCAGCGCTGTCCTGTGGGAAACGTCCGCACCAAACTCCCGCAGAATCCAGCCCGCGTAGGCTGCGCCGATGCCGTACGAAGCCACCGTGAATTCCCGTCCGGCCAAAAGGTCCATGTGGCCGCGCATCATAAAGCCCCCGGGCCCGCGCGCGAACTTCTCCCGGCTATCACCAGCCACTTCAGGCCGGCCCATCACCTACCGTTAATCCGGGTATGGAGGACCTCGACAGCCCCATTGAGTCCGTGCAGGCAGGGATGGCTGTCTCCGTGATGCCGCGTGCCTGCTCCAGCGCTGAAGCCGAGTACGGTGTCCTGGCTGGCGCGCGCGGGTTTTCCGTCTACGTCTCCACCGATGCCCACCCATGGCAGCCTGGGGACCATGTGGTGATCGCCTGCGGAGCCCTGGGCCGGCGGGTCGCCGCCCTCGCCCGTTTCCGCGAATACGCGGATGACAACGCCCTCTTCACCCGGCAGAGTCCCTGGCGGCCGTTCAACCGTCGCGTCCTCGATCGTTATCCGGTCAGCCTCGGCGCCACCTTCGGCAAGACGGGCGCCTCCGTCCCGGCCACCATCACCGATATCTCCGCCGGCGGCGCAGCCGTCCTCCTGGATTCTACCCCCGATTTCGTGCGAGGCCCCCTCACCATCACCGCCGGTTCAAGGCAGATCACCATCGCCTCCGCCGTCGTCGGAGGGCACGCCGAAGACGCGGGTATCGTCCTCCACCTCCGTTTCGAAGATGCCAACCCCGACGCCGCCATCTTCCTCGGGGGACTCATCGGCGACATCATCTCCGGGATGACTTTCGAAGCCGCCTGAGGGCTGGCTGCGCTCTGCTAGAATCCCCCGGTGGTAACCGCGCCCCTCATCGAACGCCTCCGCCAACTCCTCGGCGCCGAACACGTCCTGACCGACCCCGACCTGCGCGCAAGCTACGAGACAGACTGGACCCGCCGCTACCACGGCCCAACCCCCGCCGTCATCCGCCCCGGTTCCGCCGCGGAAGTGGCCGCCACCGTTCGGCTCTGCCGTGCGGCTGGCGCACCACTCGTGCCCCAGGGCGGCAACACCGGCCTTGTCGGCGGCGGTGTCCCCCGCGCAGGAGAGCTCGTCCTCTCGCTCCGCCGCCTCGATAGCATTTCCGGCCTCGATACGGGCGCAGGTGAGGTGACCGCCGGCGCGGGCGCCACCCTCGCGAGCCTGCAGGAAGCCGTTCGCGCCCACGGCTGGAACTTCGGGGTCGACCTCGCATCGCGCGATTCGGCCACCATCGGCGGTATGACCGCGACCAACGCCGGCGGAATCCGCGTCCTCCGCTACGGCGGCATGCGCCACCAGGTGCTCGGCCTCGAAGCCGTCACTTCCGGCGGGCTCATCATCAGCCGGCTGCCCGGCCTCCTAAAGGACAACTCCGGCTACGACCTTCCCCAGCTCCTCACCGGTAGCGAAGGAACCCTCGCCATCATCACCGCCGTCCGCCTGAAGCTCGTCCCGCAACTCCCCCGCCGCAGCGTCGCCCTCCTTGGCGTCCCCGGCCTCGCCATGGCTCTCACCACTGCCTCCGCCGTCCGGCGGGCCATGCCCTCGCTCGAAGCCGCCGAGGTCTTCTTCCCCGAAGGTCTCGACCTCGTCTGCCGCCATGCTGGTTTGCCCCTCCCCTTCCCCCGCGCCCATCCCTGCTACCTCCTCCTCGAATGCGCCGCTCAGCAGGATGAGTCCGAGACCCTGGCCGGGGTGCTCGGCGGGCTCGAAGGCATCGGCGATTCCGCCATCGCCACCGGCACCGTCGAACGCGAACGTCTCTGGGCCTACCGCGAACGCCACACCGAGTCGATCGGCGCTGAGGGCGTCCCGCATAAGCTCGATGTCACGCTTCCCCTGGCGGCCCTCCCGGAGTTCGAACGCCGCGTTCGCGCGGTCATCGCCTCCGTCTCCCCCGTTGCCCGCCCCGTCCTCTTCGGCCACGCCGGCGATGGCAACCTTCATGTCAACATCCTCGGCCTCGATCCGGCCGACTACGCCCCCGATGACGCCGTGTTCCGCCTGGTCGCATCCCTTGGCGGCAGCATCAGCGCCGAACACGGCATCGGCATCGCCAAGATGCCATGGCTCGATCTCACCCGCTCACCCGCCGACCGCGAAGCAATGCGCGCCATCAAAGCTGCGCTCGATCCTTCGGGCATCCTGAACCCCGGCGTCATCGTCCCGGCTCCCGGCGAGGCCGAGCCTTCCCATTCCTGCTAGGATCCCTCCACCGGAGGACCACATGACCGTCGATAGCTACAAATTCCTTCCTCGCTCCATGCGGCTCGCCTACGAAGCCGTCCCCGCCATCGATGAGCCTCCGGCCTGGGCCCCCCTGCCAAAGCCGCTGCGCCGCTGCACCATCGCCCTGATGACATCCGCCGGCATCTACCTCCGCGATTCCCAGGAACCCTTCGATACCGAGCGTGAAAAGCAGGAGCCGGCCTGGGGAGACCCAACCTTTCGCGTCATCCCCCGCTCCGTTCGCTCGGCCGATGTCGCCTGCTCCCACCTCCACATCAGCCACGACGACCTCCTCCAGGATGTCGATGTCGTCCTGCCCGTCCGGGCTTTTTCCGCCCTCGAAGCCGAAGGCCGCATCGGTTCGCTCGCCGATGAGCACTATTCCCTCATGGGCTATCAAGACCGCCGGCTCGAAGACTGGCGCAACGTCCAGGGGCCCGAAATCGCCGCCCGCCTGAAAGAACGCGCGGTCGATGTCCTCCTCCTGGCGCCTGCCTGACCGGACTGCTGTAGAAACGTGCCCGTGCTGGCGCGTGTTATCGAAACCCTCGGCATCCCAACCGTCACCGTCACGATGATGCCCGACCTCGCGATGAAGTTCCGGCTCTCGCGCGTCGTTGGCGTCGAGTTTCCCTTCGGCCACAACTTCGGCACGCCGGGCAATGATGCGATGATGCTCGCCGTTGCCCGGGCTGCCTGCCAGGCTCTCGAAGAGGCTGGCGCACCGGGCTACCGGCTGGATCTCGACCTCGAATGGCCTGTCCCGCTCGAGGTCGCCTATCGCAGCTGGCAACCGCCCCACCCCAGCCCGATCGTCGCCCAGATGCTCAAGCGCCGGGAGGGGTAGCTTCCACCATCTCGCCCGCCGCAATCCGCGGGATGAGTTCCTTCACGGCCTGCTTCCACCGGTCGAGTTCTTCCACCGCCCGTTCGATCTGGGGCTCGGTGAAGACAAACCAGACTGCCTCAACGGGCCGCCCCAGTGCGTGCTCCACCGCCACCGCGTACGCCGCCCCCTGCAGCCGGTAACGCTCCAACGCCCGGTCGATATCGGCCTCGCTTCGCGCCGAATCGGTCTTGTAGTCCACCACCACCAGCCCGTCGGCTCCTTCGTACAGCAGGTCGATGAAGCCCTCGACCGTTACCCCCTCGATCCGGGTGCCCACGTACACTTCGCGCCAGTATCGCCCCCGCCCCGCCGCGATTGCTTCCTGGACGGGCCTGGATTGCAGTGCGTTCCTCGATAGCTTCGCGATCCGCGCTGCCTCGGCCGGCACACCCTCGGCCACCGCCTGCGAGCTTGCCGCGTCCTCCAGGCCCTCGCCACCCTCCAGCTTGACCGTCTGGAGCACCGCGTGGACCGCCCGCCCGATTGAGGTGCCCGCACGGCCCTTCCGCCAGGGCTGCTCTTCGTCATCCGGCGGCGCCTTCTCTTCTGTCGTCTTCCCCCCATGCGCGATGGCCGTGGCGGCGATGACCGGCGCGCGGCCCGTTCGCCGCAGCAAGCCGGCCCGCGAAACCCGCCAGCCGTTACGCAGCGCTGACGAATCATCCCGGCGGGGCGCAGCGCTGGCTGCCACAGCCTCCCCCGGCGCCGGCGCAAAACGCTCGCAGAGGCCCGCGGCTTCTGCCTGGGCGGCCGCCGCTTCGATGCACTCAGCCGCCGTGCAGCTGCCGGCGGAATGGCGCTCATCATGCGTCTTCGTTTTCGCCTCCGCCCGCCAGAGCGAAACCACAAGCCGTCTTCTCGCCCGGGTAGCGCCCACATAGAGCAGCCGGGTGCGCTGCAGCCGATCGTGGCTCTTCTCCCGCGCCGCCGCCTCCACGTACCCGGCGCTGCCAAATCGGGCATACTCGGGGCCCGTTCGAAGCTCCACCACTCCGCCGCTTTCGCTCCGCCCCGGCCAGATGCTCTCGGCGCTCGAAGTGCTCTGCCCCGCGCCGAGCCCGGCGAGGAATACCACCTCGAACTCCAGACCCTTTGCCGCGTGGATCGTCATGATCCGCACCGCATCGTCATCGGGTTCCACGGCCACTCCCTCGTTCACGCGCGCGCCCTCGGCCGCCTGCAGCCGTAGCCATTCGATGAACTGGCGGAGCGTCACCAGGGTTCCCCCCGCGTCGAGCTCACGCGCTTGCTCCGCCACGAATCGAAGCCGTCGCCAGCTCTCTCGCGGGCGCGTCCCGGCAAGCGCAATCTCCAGCAAGTGCCGGCTTGCGACAACCTCTTCGATCAGTGCTCCCGGGCTCAACTGCCAGCGGCGTTCATGCAGCTCGCGCAGCGCCTCCATCGCGCCCCGCACCCGCTCCGCACTGCCCGCCGGCATCTCCGCCAGGTAGTTCCACCGCCCGCCCGCCTGTCTGTGGTTCAGCAGGTCGCCATCGCGGCAGCCAAGGCCCGGAGTGCGCAGCGCCGCGACCACCGCCACCTCGTCCGTCGGGTCGTCGATCGCCGCGAGCACATTGGTCAGGTCTCGCACGTCCTGCGTGGCGAACAGCAGAGACCGGCTCTCGACCCGGAATGGCACCTGCCGCCGCGCCAGTGCCCGTTCGATCGCCGGCGAATTGGTCCTCGCCGGCAGCAGAATCCCCATCTGCCCGAAGCGGGTGCCCGCCTCGCCGCCCAGCCAGTTCTCCCGCTGCGCCGCCAGTACCGCATCGGCGATGCCATCCGCCTCCCGCTCCCGCACTTCCCGGGCATTCGCACCGGGCGCTTCCCCGCCAATCAGCAGGACTGGGGCTCCCTGCTCCGCCTCTGGCCGCGGTTCGAGCGCGGCCCACGCCGCCTGCGCCACTCCCGGGTCACCACCCGGCGCGAACAGACCGCTGAAGACAGAGTTGACCCACTCCAGGATAGCCCTGGTCGAACGGAAATTCGTCGTGAGCGGCACGCTGGCCGAGTCGAACGCCCCCGCTGCCCGCTGGTAGAGCTCGATGTCTGCCCGCCGGAACCGGTAGATCGATTGCCTGGGGTCGCCAACGAAGAACAGCCGGCCACCCTGCGGATGGCTCTCGGTCCAGTGGACTGCCGGGCTATCCGGGGCGCTTGCCAGCAGTGCCGCCAGTTCCACCTGCAGTGGGTCGGTGTCCTGGAACTCATCGATCAGGATGCGCTGGTAGCGGTTGTGAAGCGCACCCCGGGCATCGCCATTCGTCCGCAGCAGTTCAACAGCCAGCGCGAGCAAGTCCTGGTACCCCAGGAGCCCCGCCTCGCGCCGCTCGGCCGCGTACTCCAGCGCAAACTCCCGTATCCGCGGCAAGAGAGCACAGAGGTACGCCCTCCGCGCCTGCGCAATCCACTCCTCATGCACGCTCCCGAGATCCTTGAAAACTCCCTTCTTTCCCACTCCCCCGTTGGGCTTTGGAACCGCCACCGCGAGCCGTAGCAGGTCAACCTCCGCAAGCTCCCGCTCCCCGGCACCGGTGGCTGCGTTGATCCGCCCCACTGCCTGCTCGAGTTTCTCCGCCCAGGAGCGGAGGCGGGCCACCTCGGCCAGCGCGCTGCTTGTCGGATTCGGCCCCAGCAGGCGCCGGGCTTCTGCCAGTGCCGCCGGGAAGGGCACATCCGCCGGGTCGGGCTCATCCGCCTGCGGAAGACCCACCTCTTTCAGCCGTTCCCAGTTCCGGTGGAACGCCATGCCGATAGGCTGCAGGTCCTTCAGCCTCAGCCCCATGGTCAGCGCCCTGAGCAACGGCCGCCGGAGCTCCGCATCCTCCAGGAGCTGATCCATGAATTCGCGCCATCGTTCCCCGAAGGCAATCTGGGATTCGATGTCGTCAAGGACCTTGAATTGCGGCGGAAGCATGGCTTCGAGCGGGTACAGCCCAAGAATCCGCTGTGCGAACGAATGCAACGTCTGGATCGCCGCTCTTTCGAACTCCGGGAGTGCCGCCTCACACCGCTCGCGCTCGGCCTCACTGAGTGACTCGTACCCTGCGTCCCGTCGCGCCGCGTGCTCGAGCTCCTGCCTGGCCCGCTCGCTCAGCTCTGCTGCCGCCTTGTCTGTGAACGTGATCGCCGCGATTTGCCAGAGTGGGACGCCGTTTCGCACCAGCCCAACGATGCGGCTGACGAGAGCGGTGGTCTTACCCGTGCCCGCGCCCGCCTCCACAAAGAGCGTCCGTTCAAAGTCGTTCGCGATCCGGTCACGCGCGCCATGGTCGCCTGGCTGGCTATCCGCCATCGCTGTCACCCCCCTGGCTGCCACCACGCAGTGCCACGAACGCAGCTATCCCCGGATCCTGCTGCCACTGCTCCCAGAGCTCCGCGCGGGCAGTCGATGGGCAGAGCGAGTCATAGGGGCAATACTCGCACTGGCCGCCTCGCCCGGTCTCTGGCACGGCCGGGAAGTGCCCCGTCTGCATCGTCTCCACCAGCACCTGCGCCACCCGCCCAAGCTCGGTCCGCATCGCCTCGTCAAATGTGATTCGCCGTTCCTCGAAACCCTCGCGCTCCGTGACGAACCAGTACCGCGTTTGAACCGGCCCCCCGGTGGCCTCACCCTCGATCGCCAGCGCATAGACCGGCAGTTGCAGCAATCTCCCGCCATGGAGCTGTGCTTCCGGTTCCGGCTTCTTCAGCGCGCCGTACTTGCTCGTGCTGCCCGACTTGTAGTCGCTGATCAACAGCTCTCCATGCCCATTCCGATCCACTCGGTCGATGCGCCCCCGGAAGAGCAGCGCGGTCCCATCCGGCAGCGCCAGCCTTGCCGCTGGAAGCTCCCCGTCCGTCGTTCCACCGAAGGCCAGTTCTGCCCGGTCGAACACGAAGCCCGAGGCAAGGCGCTGCTCCTGCTCCTTCTCCAGGAACAATTCGAGGTTCCGCAGAATGCGCTGCCGCTCGGACGCCCACACCACGGACTTGCCCGTCAGCCCCTGGTCCTCTGCCGCCTGGCAGTGCCGCTCCGCAATCGTCCGCATCTGTTCCCGCTCCTCTTCACTCCACGGTGCAGACGGATCCGGACGGCCCTTCGTCCCATTGAAGAACTCCTCCAGCGCATCGTGCATCACGTTCCCGATATCCGCCGCCGAGATTGCGTCGGCCTCTTCGGGGCGCTCGGCTTCCCCCACGCGCAGGACGTGCTTGAGGAGGTAACGGAACGGGCACGCGGCGAATGTTTCGAGTGCCGTTGGTGAAACAGGCTGATCGCTGCCGGGAGGCAATACCGAGCCCGCGGGAACCAGGCCATTCCAGCCATCCAGCTGTGCCGCGCTGCCGTCGCGTAGCGGATTGCGGCTTCGCAGTGCCGACAGGCCGTCCGCCAGACCATCGATCTCACCGGCGAGGAAGTGCTCTTCCGGCCGTTCGCCCGCACTCAACAGGCTGGCGAGGTCACGCTCCTGGAGCGAAGCCCGCTCCGTCTCGCTCCGCAGCACCGCTTCAAACGAATGCACGCTGGTGAACCACTCCGGTGTGGTCCTGGCGGCAGCAAACTTCGCGATGTCGCTCGCATAAAGTGCTTCACCCGCGAGGGTGCTGGCCCCTTCCTGCAGCCAGCGCGATGG
>Ga0073904_10002562_pt1 | contig 13740 bp, 13 predicted proteins | sample KloWWTrecipitate_FD_66668 | JGI IMG/M metagenome (GOLD analysis project Ga0073904, IMG submission 66668) | Active sludge microbial communities from Klosterneuburg, Austria, studying microevolution and ecology of nitrifiers - Klosterneuburg... | ecosystem: Engineered > WWTP > Aerobic digester >...
GCGCCGAGAGCGGCTGGCGAAGTCTGCGATAGAGCGCTGGCTCGAGCCCGCGGTCGGCCCCTCGCTCTCCAGCGACAAGCTCATCTCGCACATCATCGCGGACGCCATGCTTCGCCGCATGGACCACCGCCTCGTCGAGTCGAAGAACATCTACCTCGAGAGCTTCGACATCTCGCAGATCGAGCTCTTCTACGCGATGACGAAGGGGTACCCGCAGGTCCCCAAGGCGCACGACATCGCGAACCAGTACCTCGTCCACGAGCTCGCGCAGCACGAGCGCGCGTCCTTCGTGGAGATCGGCATCGGGCGCGGGCTCCAGGTGAAGGGCGTGATCGAGCGGCTCGCGCAGGCGCCGGGCAAGCTCCGCGACCTCACGGTGCTCGCCATCGACCCCGACGTGGGCAACCTCTCGGCGTCGCGGGCGCTCCTCGAGGGGCTCGGGGACCTCCCCTTCGCGTTCCGCGTGCACACGAAGGAGGGCCTCCTCGAGCGGTTCGACCGCGCCGACTTCGCCGATCTCGCCAGCACCGCGGGCGAGGTGTGCGTGATGAACTCGGCCTACACGATCCACCACACGGTGCACCCGCTGAACAACCAGTCCCTTCGGACCGACCTGTTCCGGTCACTGCGCGAAGCGTTTCGGCCGCGGCTGTTCACCCTCGTGGAGCCGAACGCGAACCACGACACCGAGCACCTCGGCTCGCGCCTCCGCGCGTGCTTCGAGCACTTCGGCACGGTGTTCGATCTCGTCGATCGCTCCGGTCTCACGCCGGAGGAGAAGTTCGTCATCAAAGAGAAGTTCTTCGGACGCGAGATCCGCGACATCTTCGGCACGAGCGACGCCTTCCGATGCGAGCGACACGAGACCGTCGACTCGTGGCTCCTCCGCCTGGTGAAGTCCGGGTGGGAGCCCTACGGCGAGCTCGGCACGATCGACGTGCGACTGCCTACTTACTGCTCTGCCGCGGTCGACGATGGCCTCGTCCGTCTCGGCTATCGCGGCCTGCCTCTGCTCGCCGTCTTCGCGTATCGCGGGAGCCACCTCCAGGGAAAACCATGACCGACAGCGAGAGCAGCGTCCCCCTTTCGGCGCAAATGCAGGTGCACGGAGCGCTCATGGTGGGCTTCGCGCAGGCGTGCGTGAACCTCAATATCGTGGCGGGCCGCGACGCGACGAACTTCATCAAGGAGCTCCAGATCAACGACTGGTATCCGCTCACCGAGTGGGAGCGCCTCCAGGAGCTGGTGGTCCGCTCGTATGGGAACGTCGACCCCATCATGGTGAAGGTTGGGATCGCCATGATGACGGGCTGGTACCACTTCGGGCCGGGCAAGGGCATCGTGCGCAAGGGTGTGAGCTTCCTGCACTTCCAGACGGGCTCCGGTGGCTTCGCGAGCGTGGTCCGCGGTCCCGAGCGCGTGGTGGGCTCGTTCGAGCTCGAGCTCTTCGACAAGGCGAACGGGCGCGCGGTGGTGCACTCGACGACGCCGTTCAACCGAAAAATGGAGTGCGGGGTGCTGATCGGCGGCATGCTGGCGCCAGGCGACATCGACTACATCGACGTGCGGAACGACGAAGATCCGAACCACCTCGTGGTGGAGTTTCACTGATGAGCACCTCACCGCTGACACTCGAAGACGTCATGTCCCGTGACGACACGGAGCTCCTCAGCCGGATCTCCGAGAAGGAGCTCACCCGGCTCTACTGGAAGTTCCGGGGGCTCGCCAAGACGCTCGAGCGCGACACCGCGTTCTGGAGCTCGACCAACGAGAACCTGAAGGTGGCGTACGAGCAGCTCGACGAGAAAGAGCGCGAGCTCGCCGCCGCCTATCACATCATCCGCGAAGACCTGGAGGTCGCCCAGAGCGTGCAAGCCGCGCTGCTGCCGCGCATGTTCGCGACCATGGCCTCGGAGCTCGAGCTCAGCGTTTACCACAAGCAGCTCACCGAGGTCGGCGGCGACTACTACGACTACTTCCGCACGGCCTCCGACCGCTACGCGATCGGCGTGTTCGACATCTCCGGCCACGGCGTGAGCTCCGCCCTCGTCATGGCGTACTTGAAGGCGCAGTTCATGACCATCATGGAGCGCCTGGAGGACCCGGCGGAAATCGTGGAGTGGGTCAACAAGGCCTCCTTCGAGTTTCTGCGCGAGGTGCGAAAGTACGCGACCGTGAACTTCGTCACCTTCGCAGAGGAGTCGCTCACCTACGTGTGCGGCGGCGGCTACGGGCTGCTCCTCGCGGCGAGCGGAGAAGAGTACGACCTCGAGAAGCGCAATCACTTCCTCGGGCTGCGCCAGAAGCCCTACGTCGAGACGCAGCTGCCCTTCGTGGTGGGCGACCTCCTCGTGCTCTACACCGACGGCATGGTCGAAGCGCAGAACGCGGACGGCCGCGACTACACGGTCGCGCGGCTGAACGGGCTCATTCGCCAGAACCGCGCCCTGCCCACCGAAGAGATCGTGCGGCTCTGCGTGGAAGACTACCAAGCCTTCCGCTCCCAAGACTCCGACGACATCACGCTGCTGGTCGCGAGGAAGACGGCATGAGCCCCGAAGCATCGACACCGCTCTCCGAGCTGGACGAGCGGACTCTCGCCACAACGACCACCCGCCTGCGACTCACCGTGGGGCCGCTCGACCACGTCACCGGCGATCTCGCCGGGCTCGTCGGCGAGCACGCGCTCCAGCTCCTGGGGATGTTCTACCCGAGGAACGTGGCCCGGAAGGCCAACGTGGTCGTCACCGAGCTGGTCACCAACGTGTTCGAGAACATCTACGACCCCAAGTCGAGCTTCGATCTCGAGCTCGACGCCGGCCCCACGGGGCTCGTCATCGGTGTACGAAACCAGGTCACGCCGGAGCAGTACGCGAAGGTGAAGGCGCGCGTGGACCTCATTCGAGACACCCCCGACCTGCGGGCCATGGTCGCGAACACGATACGCGAGCGACGCAAGGAGCGACTGAAGGGGGGCCTCGGGCTCATGCGCCTCGCTCAGGAGAACAAGTTTGATATCGGCATCGCGTATCAGGACGGGGCCATGACTGTGACGGCGACCTACACGGCGGTGCAATCATGAAGGTCATCACCTTCGGCGAGATCGTGGACGGCGGCGCGAGCGTCTTCCACTCGGTAGCGACCCTCGATGCCCGTTCGCTCAAGCACCGGTTCGAGGGCGTCATTCGGGTCGACAACCCGTATCGATTCTTGAAGAGCCACATCGACGAGCTCGGCGTGAAGCTCCAGGATCTCAATCTCCAGGAAATCATCATCGATTTCACGGACTTGCGATTCTGCAACTCGAACGGGTTCTACGTCATCATGGACGTCGTCGAGGCGCTCTACCTCGGCTCAGGCGACGCGAAGGTCATCGTGCGGCGCATCGACGACGACGATTGGCAGCGGGAGACCCTGCCGATCCTCCTCAACGTCGACGACGAAGCCATCGGCCGACGCACGAGCTTCGAGAACGTCCGCGAGGCTTAGCAGCCCGTTCCTTCCCGTCGAGCTCCGCCGCCGCGATCCCCGCGCGGCAGGAGTTGCGATCGGTCAAGTCTAGGGGCGCGGCGTTTCCCTCAAGATGTTTGGAATGTCCCGGATGTCCCGCTTCACCGCGGCGCTCGTCGCGCTCGCGCTCGCGCTCGGCGCCAGAGAGTCCCTCGCCGCCTGCCCTGTCGGGCTCGCCGTGAAGGTGGACAACGACCTGCCAGGCAGCGGCTACTCGGAGGTCAAGCCCGAGAACTGGGAGAGCCACAACGTCGACGCGTGCCACGGCACCTACCGCTACTTGAGCCAGTACATCGGCGATCGGACGCGCAAGGGCAAGGCCATCTGGCAGCCCAGGATCACCGTCGCGGGCTTCTACGAAGTGACGGCGAGCTACCGCGGCTCGGTCAACCGCACGAATGATGCAGACTACACACTCTACGACGACAAGGGGCTCGTCACCCGCGCGAGCGTCGATCAGTCCGCGAGCTCCGGCTGCACACGAAAGGCGGTCGGCACGGCGTTCTGCGCGGTCGGCGGGGCCTGCCGCCTCGTGCTGGATGGGGACGACGGGAAGAGCGACGCCGCCGACGAGGCCACGTTCGTCCTCAAGGCGTGCGAGGTGCCCGACGCGGGCGTGCCCGACGCGGGCGTGCCCGACGCGGGCGTGCCCGACGCGAGCATGCCCGACGCAGCGACTCCCAGCCAGCCCGACGCGGGCGTGCCCGACGCGAGCATGCCCGACGCGAGCCGACCCGAGTCGCGCGAGGCCGGCACGGACACCGGGCCGCCGCCCCCCAACGGAGCTGACGCGTCATCGACGCCTCGCCCGCTGGGCGAGCCGCGAACGCTCGCTCCGCCCGACGATGAAGGCGGGTGCAGCAGCAGTGGCGGAACCCGCGGAGCGCCAGCGGGGTCGGCCCTCCTGGTTGGGAGCGCCCTCCTCCTCGGCTCGCGCCGCAGGCGTCGCTGAGGGCCGGTCCCGTCGTCCTCGCTCCTCTCGGTCCAACGGAGCTGGCCCGGAGACCTCACGAGGCTCTCCTCACGAGGGCGTGAGCCAGACGTCCCGACCATCGACCGGGCCGTCGAGGGGTGGACGTTGCATTCGCCCGAGCTCGGCGACGCGCGCCCATGGGGGCGCGACGGCGCGCGCCATGCCGAGGTCGCTGGCCCCGAGCGTCACCACAGCGCGGCCGAGCGAGGCGACGCGAGCGTGAGCCTCGGATGGATCGCGGACTGCCACGACGGAGAGGTTTCGCCCCGGCGGAAACAGGAGCAGCGGCGCGCCCCCGTCGAGCTCGGGGACGGCCACGAGCGCCCCTGCCGGGCCCTCGTGCACCTCACCGACGAGGAGCGCCGTGTCGCGCGCGCGGAGACGCTCGGCCCGCTCGGCCGCAGAGAGCGCGCCCGCGGGGACGTGGGTCTCCCACGAGGCGAGGGCCGCCGCGAGGGCGGCCGCGAGATCTCGCGCGCGCGCGGGCTCGCCGATCGACAGCGCGATCCGCGGGCTCAGGCAGCCGCGCTGGTCGAACGCGACGAGGTCCTCCGCGAGCGCGAGCGCGGCGGGCTCGAGGGGAGCCTCCCTAGACACCACGGCCACGCCCAGCCCCGCTCCGTGCGCCCACAGAGGCAGGCCGCGCTCGCGCAGGATGGCGCGGAGGCTCTCGTCGCGGCCGTACGCGTGCACGACGGAGGCCCCGGCGGCGTCGGAGAGCGACTCGACGAGCGTGACGTCGGGAGCGCCGAGGCGCTCGACGAGCGCAGCGGCGAAATGAGGCTCCCGGCGGGAGGGACGCACGTACACGCGGGGCGACGCGGCGCAGGCCAAGCAGAGGGCGCGGAGCGAGGCGGTGAAGACGTTCGCGGAGAGCACGACGGCCACGGCAGCTGCCGGGCGGACGGCCGCGAGGAGGCGCGCGAGCTCGTCGGGCCTGACCTCGCGCTCGAGGCAGCGCTCGATCCCGAACCGCACGCCCTCCGGGGAGAGGCCCGTGCTCTCGACGAGGCGCCGCTCCAGGCGCGGATCGGGGCGAGCCGCCAGGTCGGCCGCGACACCGACGAGCGCCCGCACCCGCGCGGCCGCACGCGCATCCGCGTTCACGGCTCGCTCGCGCCGCGAGCGCCGCCGAGCAGCTCGTCGATCGCGATCGAGCAGCCCCTGGGTGGGGCGAGGGGCGAGCGCCCGAGGAGCGCGAAGCCGCCCTCGACGCGCCGCACCTGGTCTTGAGTCTGCACCGCGAACGCGCTGTCGACGTTGAGGAGGTCTTCGATGCGCGCGAGGCCGATCTCACCGTCAGGTACCGGGCAGAGCGACTCGGGGTCGACCGGCACGACGCGGGCCCAGGGAGGCTCGATGTACACCCCGTGCGGCGTGCCCGCCGCGAGGAGCGTGCCTTCGTAGAACTGGCTGGAGAGCTCGGTCATGCCGTATTCGCACACGACGGCGCGCTCCGGCAGGCCGAACGCGCGAGCGAGCGCCGCGCGGAGCTCGGCCGCCGGGATCTCGCGCGAGCGCCCCTTGAAGCCGCCCGTCTGCATGAGCCGGCTGCCCGGCGGGAGGTGGAGGGCTCGGCCGCCGATCGCGTCGAGCAGGTGCACGAACGCGAAGCTCGTTCCGAGCACCACCGCCGGCTCGCCGCGCGCGGCGAGAGAAGCCACCCGCGCCTCGAGCGCATCGACCGCCACCTCCACCGCTGCACCGTCGCGCGGCGCGCCCAGGAAGTAGGCCTCTGCGCCGGCGAGCGGGGCGCAGAGCTCGGCGACGAAGCGGGCCAGCATATGGCCGAGCGAGGAGTCGGGGGCGAGCGCCGGCGGCGGCGCGAGCACGATCGCGTGCGGCGGCGCGCCAAGGCCCGCGAAGAGCGCGTGGCGACCAAACGCGACGGCGCCGGCGTCGTACGTGCGCGTGTGCCGCATCGCGTGCGCGCCCCGGGCGCCGCTCGACGTGCCGCTGGTGCGGAACGTGATCGTCGCGGCCTGCGGCGAGAAGCTTGCAAGATGCATGTGTCGAAAGGCGTCGGTGGGCACCGCGGGCAGCTCGTCCGCGCGGGTCACGCGGGCGAGGTCCACGCCGCGTGCGCGGCCGAGCCGCGCGAGCCCTGGCACACGCGACGCTTGGAAACGCGCGAGGTCCACCGCGAGCGCGTCGTAGGGCTCAGGTGACGTGCGCCTCTCGGTGAACGCGCGAACGAACGCCTGAGCGCGCGTGTGGAGGCGCTCACTCTCGGGATCGCGCAGGCGCTCGCTCGGGTCGTCGTGGAGCTGGCCGGGTGAGCCCATCCGCGCGGCGACTCAGTACCCGCGGCGGGCGAGATCGAACGCCACGTTGCGGTAGAAGCGCACGTGGTCGAAGCCGGTGCGCCGGTCGTACGTGTCGTCCTTGATCTGGCCCACCTCGTCGAAGTGATCCGCGGGAATGCAGCCACGAAAGTTGCCGTACTTCGCGCTGTCGACCGTGGCCATTCCGTCGTTCGGGATGAGGCTCCCGCCGTGCGCGACGATCGCGGCGACCGGGACGAGCAGCGGGTCCATGACGTCACGCCGGTAGCGGTAGGTCTCGAGCCTGTCGCCGCAGGCCGGGTAGTCCTTCCAGTTGCGGACGCCGCCCACGTTGCTCACGCCGGCCCACGACTGGTAGTACACGCGCGCGTCGTCGCGGTTCCGGGCGTTGAAGCTCTCGGAGCTCGACTCGGCCAGGGCGGTCAGCGCGGCGCGGATATTGGAGTCGCGCGCGAGATCGGCGCTGGTGAAGGTCATGCCGAACGCCTTGAACAGCTTGTTCAGCGCGTCGTCCGACTTGGTGGCGTCGAGCACGTTCAGGCCGACGTCGGCGATGTGGCTGCCGCGGTGGGGCGTGGAGACCGTGGTGAGCGACGCGACGCGATCGCCGTAGCCGAGCTGGGAGATGAGCACGCGGCAGTCGAGTCCGCCCATGCTGTGCGCGACGAGGTTCACGCGGCGCGGATCGCAGCCCGCGGTCGTGCGGCACTGCTCGAGCGCGGCGTCTACGTGCTTGACCAGCTCCTTCGCGCGGACTTCGGGCGAGTTGAACGGCTGGACACGGCCTTCGACCACGAGGTGGCCGTCGCGGCGGAGGGCGTCGGCCACTCGGTGAAACGCCCACACGTTGGTGAACGAGGGGCTCGCCGAGTCCGTGCCCATGAAGCCGTGGGCGAGCACGATCGCGTGCTTCGCGGGGCGACCGGAGGGGACGGCGCCTTGCACCGGAGCGGGGCTCAGCAGCGCCTGCTCTTCGGTGAGCTCCGACTCGTCCGGCTCGGCGTCGCTCGAGGCCTCGGCCGAGCAACCCAGCCCCGCGCCGCCCGCGCCGGCGGACCCGAGGAGGAGGCACGAGGTGAAGACCCCCGCCAACACACGCCCCACGCCGCGTCTTTCACCGCTCATGCCGACCTCCCGAAACGGGCAAACCTAGTGCAAACAGTGCGCGCGCGCCGCGAAATTCTGCCGGCGGGACCGCTCACGGTTCGCGCGGGGGCGCGTGGGCGGCCTGGAGCGCCTCCACGAAAGGCCCAATGCGCGCCTCGGGGAGGGTGAGCGGCGGCGACAGCGTGAGGACATCGCCCGACACGCCTCCCGTGAGCGTGAGCCAGCCGCCCCGGAGGAGGCGTCGAGAGACCGCCAAGGCCCTCGCGGCCGAGCCGAGGTGGACGCCCAGCATGAGCCCCCGCCCGGTGACCGTGAACCCGGCGGCGCGCAGCGCGCCTTGGAGCGCGGCGCCGACGCTGTGTGCGCGCGCAGGGAGCCCGAGCCGCTCGATCTCGGCGAGCGCCACGAGCGCCGCCTCGCACGCGGGAGGCGCGGCGAAATGAGTCGCGGTGTGGATCGCCGCGCCGCCGTGCGCGCCCCACGCCTCCATCGCGCCGGCGCTCCCGACGCAGGCCGAGATGGGATAGCCCGCGCCCAGCCCCTTTCCGAGGCACACGAGATCGGGGGTGCACTCGGACAGCGACGCGAGCCACGCCCCCGAGCGGCCGAGGCCCGTCCAGATCTCGTCGGCGGCGAGCAGCGCGCCGAATTCTGTGCAGAATGCACGCAACTCGCGCAGAAAACCGGATGGCGGCTCGAGGCACCCTCCCCTGCCGAGCAGCGGCTCGACGAGGACGAGGCCCACGTCGCCCGCAGCGAGCGCCGCGCGCACCGAGGAGAGGCTCCGGTCGAGCTCGCCGGCGCCGCGGACGTCGGCGCGCGGGTACGGTGCAAACGTCACGCGCTCGCCGAGCTGGCCTGCGAAGGGTGCCCGGAACGCCGACGAGAGCCCGCAGGCCGCGAGCGGGCCGTGCGAGAGCCCGTGGTAGGCGCCGTCGAAGGCGACCACGCCGGGCCGCCCGGTCGCCAGCACCGCGGTCTTCATGGCCGCGGTGACCGCGTCCGCCCCGGAGAGGCCGAGCAGCACGCGCGCGCCCTCGACCGGGTAGAGCGCCGCGATGGCCTCGCAGGCGCGCACCTTCGCCTCGGAGGGGAACACGTCGCCGAGCGCGAGCGGCAGGCGCCCGAGCTGCTCGACCAGGGCGGCGGTGAGCGCCGCGGGCGCGTGCCCGAGAACGAGCGCGCCGAAGCCACCGACGAGATCGACGTAGCGATTGCCGTCCACGTCCCACACGAGGTCGCCCTCGCCGCGCTCGAACACCACGGGGGCCTGCTCCTCGCCGCTCGAGGCGCCGCGGGCCGCGCGGCGCGCGTCGAACGCGGGGCACTCGCGCGCGGCGAGGCGCGCTCCAAGCTCCCGCGAGCGCGGGCCGGGCACGGCCGTGCGGAGGAGCGGCCCGGCGTGCGGGCTCACGGTTCGGCGACGACGACGCGATTTCGGCCGCCGCGCTTCGCGTCGTAGAGGCGCTCGTCGGCCTCCTTGATGAGGTCGAGCCCCGTCTTGTGGCTCTCCCGGAGGCGCGCCAAGCCGATCGACACGGTGACGGGGATGGTCTCGTTCTGGAAGACGAAGCGGGCCGCCTCAACCCGCTGTCGCACGTCGTGGGCGAGCTGCGTCGCGCCCTCGAGCGTGGTCTCCGGGAGGAGCACCGCGAACTCTTCGCCCCCGTACCGCGCGAAGACCTCGTCGCGTCGGATGCGCGCCTGCACGAGCCGCGCGAGCTCCTTCAGCACGTGATCGCCAGCCAGGTGCCCGTGCGTGTCGTTGATCTTCTTGAAGTGGTCGATGTCGAACATGATGAGGCACATGTCGCGCTCGTGGCGCCGCGCCCGCATCATTTCCTTGTCGAGAGACTCGAGCAGGTAGCGCTTCACGTGCGCCTGCGTGAGCCCATCGATGATGGTCATTCGGTAGATTTCTTCGTGGTACTGGGACTCGACGTCCTGCCCCGACAGATACTTGAAGATCGTGGGCCCGACCTTCACCTGGTCTTCGTTGGTCAGGGCGCACTCGCGGACGATCTGGTCGTCGTTCACGTAGGTGCCGTTGGTGGAGCCGTCGTCCACGGCGTGCCACGCGGAGCCCCGCTGCTCGAAGTGCACGTGCCGGCGCGAGACCGAGTCACCCTCGAGGACGATGTGGTTTTCCGGCCCCCTGCCGATGCGGAGCGGGCTCATATCGAGGACGAAGCGCTTGCCGAGGAGCGTCGGCTCCTTCGTGTAGATCACGACCAGACAGTCGCCGCCGCCAGGACCGAGGTCCCCCGCGGGCTTCTGCACGATGGCGGTAACCCTCGTCTTTTCGTCGCCGTCGCCGTTCAAAAGAGCCCCTGCTGCAAGACGCAGCCCTCCACCTCCGACGGTACCCCGCATCGCGCGCCGTGGTCAAGGCGCCCGACCCCGCGCTCGTCGCCGCTTTTTCCAGTCTTTCCGCGAAGAAGCGGTCTACATGCACACACACGGTGCTTCACTGGGCGCCGGCGCCGGCGACGAGCCACGCGAGGCGATAGCGCAACGTGCCGGGCAGACCGACCCGGTGCCGGAGAAGGGCGACGGGGCGCCCGCCGAGCGCCGCCACGTCGAGGAGCGGTCCTTTCTCCGTCGCGACCCACACGTCGAGCCGATGGATGGCGCCGAGCGCGGCCGCGCGCGCCTCATCGGCCGGCGCGAGGACGCCGTGGTTGCCGAGCGCCAGGGTGATGCGGGGGGCGCTCCCGGCAGAGGCGAGCGCCTCCACGACCCGCGTCGGGCGGCCGATGGCGGTGGCGAGCCCGTAACGCAAGCCAGACAGCGCCCCGAGGTCCCAGGCCCCGCGGACGAGCTCGAGCGACTCGGCCGACGGTAGCCCGACGACCACGGTCGCGTCGGCGCGAGCGCCGAGGACCAACGCGAGCGGGCCGAGCCCCCGCGAGGGCGCGGGAGGACGCGCGAGCACCGAGAGGCTCCTCGCGCCGCGCGGCGCCGCGCGCCCACCGTCGAGCACGAGCGCACGCGCGCCTTGGGCGACGGCGAGCGCCGCCGCGTGCGCCCGACTGGGCCCAACGAACACGGTCGCGCCCTCGACGTGCGCGAGGACGCGCGCCGCGACCACCGCCTCGTCGCCCACGAGCCGCGCGGAGGTGCTCGACGACACGTGGACGGCGTCCGTGGCGGCGCCCCCGTAGCCGTGCCCGACGAGGGCGGTGGGTACGCCGAGGCTGCAGAGGTGCTCCACGCAGGCGACGGCGACCGGCGTCTTACCGGAGCCGCCGAGCAGGGCCCCGAAGACCCCGACCGTGGGCGCGCGCACCGGCAGCGCCACGCGCCGCTGGGACCGCGCGAGCACCAGCGGCGACGTGAGCGCCTCGAGCGCGAGCCCTGCGACGCCCCCCTCGTCGAGCCACGCTTCGACCCGCCGTCGGGCGGTGCGTTCGAGGTGGGCGCGCGACGTCACCGCCTACCGATAGCCGACCCGGGGCCCGTGTTCCACGTGCGCCGCGGGAGCGCCGCACGCGCCGCACACGGCGGTGCTACGCTTGGCTCGTGGGGGCGGCCGACGACGCACGCGCGGGAGGCGCGCGGGGGTTCTACGACGCGATCGCGGGTCGGTACGATCGCGTGTATGCTGCACGTGGACGCGAGGCGGGGGCGAGGCTCGCGGAGGTGGCGGCGTCGCTGCCGGCGCGCTCGCGGGCGCTCGTGCTCGGCGTCGGGACGGGCCGCGAGCTCACCTCGTTGCTCGACGCGGGCCACGCCCCTACGGGCCTCGACTTCTCTCCCCGCATGCTGGAGCACGCGGGGCGACGCGCGCGGCCGGTGCCCCTCGTGCTCGCCGATTTCTGGCAGCCGCTCCCGTTCCCGTCGGGCGCGTTCGACGCATGCGTCGCGCTCCACGGCACGCTCGCACACCCGCCGAGCAAGGGAGCCATCGCCTCGCTCGCCGCTGAGCTGGCTCGCGTGCTGCGCCCCGGCGGGGTGCTGGTGATCGAGGCGCCGAGCCCCTCGTGGGACGCCGGCGGGGCCCCAGGCGAGGCCGACGACGACGGGCGGGCGGTCGCGCGCTTGGACGCCGAACACTCGGTGGCGGAGGACCGCGTCGCGAACGTGGCCGTGCCCTTCATGACGCTCGCCGCGACGAGCTGGGAGGCCCTCCTCGCGCCGTCGTTCCGCGCACGAGCCACCGACGACGGGCGCGAGATCCGAGTGATCGCGAGCGCGGTGGCGCCTAAGCCGGGCGCTTGAAAATGAAGTAGACCTCCTTCGAGTTCCCGCCCTTCTCGCGATCGAAGCTCGAGACCAACTCCCAGCCGTCGGCCCCCAGGGCGTCGAGGCGGCCCTCGAACTCCAGCTTCTCGATGTCGAGGACATCCATGGTGAGGCGCCGATAGGTCCAGATCGTCATCCCTCGAGGGTAGCCAAGAATGGCGGGAGGGTCGAGGGCCCTTCAACGCGCGCGAGGTGCGAGCACGCTCGACGTCGCGCGAACGTCCGCGCGGCGCGTGTGCGCCTGCGAGTGCTACGTTCGCTGGCGTGAAGGCACGTCGATTCCCGTGGAGCTTCTTGGTGCGGTCGCTCTCCCTCGCGGGCGCCATCTCGCTCTCCGCCTTCCCGTCCGGGGCGCGCGCCAACGGGAGGTTCCCCGCCACGAACGCCATCGTCGTTGCGCCGCGCGACCCGTCGTTTCTCGTGCTCCGCGCGACGTATGGCGTGCTCTTCTCGCGCGACGCGGGGAAGACGTGGGACTGGGTGTGCGAGCAGAGCCTCGGCTACTCGGGCATCGAGGATCCTCCCATCGCGCTCACCGAGCGCCCGGTGGTCGTGGGCGCGATGTTCGGCGGCCTGGCGGTGTCCGACGACCAGGGCTGCTCGTTCGCGCTCCGCAAGGGGCCGCTCGACAAGCGCGTGATGAACGACGTCACCGTCGCGCGCGGTCGCCCCCGCGAGGTCCTCGCGCTCTCCTCGAGCTACGCCGGCAGGGGCGACGCGGGCGGCGACGCCGGCGGGAACCTCTACACGTCCACGCTGTTCGTCAGCAAAGACGAGGGGCTCACGTTCGCCTCCACCGGCGCTACGCTCGACCCCACGGTGCTCCTCGAGACCGTCGAGGCGACGGAGAGCGATCCGTCGCGGGTGTACCTCAGCGGAGCGCGAGAGGGCGCCTCCGGCATCGAGGGTGTGCTGCTCATGTCGGTGGACGGCGGCGCCACCTTCACCGAGCGCCGGGTCCCGCTGGTCGCCGGGGAGCGCGCGGTGTTCATCGGAGCGGTCGATCCGAAGGACCCCGATCGGCTCTACGTGCGCCTCTCGGGCGGCCCCGACTTGGCCCGAGGGAGGCTGCTCGTCTCCGACGACGGCGGGAAGGCCTTCCGCGAGGTCTGGGCGTCCGACGGCCCGCTCACCGGCCTCGCGCTCTCGCCCGACGGCGCGCGCGTGTACGCCGGGAGCGTCAAGGACGGGCTCGTCGTGGCGGACCGCGGCACGCTCGCCTTCGAGGCGCGCGCGAAGGTGCAGGTGCAATGCCTCGCCACGGCCGGCGACCGGGTGTTCGCGTGCTCCAACGAGCGCAGCGGGTTCGTCGCGGGCGCGAGCTCCGACGACGGCCGCACCTTCGCGCCCCTGCTGCGCCTCGCCGGCCTGCGCGGGCAGCTCGCCTGCGGCGCGAGCTCGACGACGGCGGTCGAGTGTACGAAGAACTGGCCGCGCCTCCGGGACGAGCTCGGTATAGGCGCCGACGGCGGCGCGACGAGCCCCGCGCCGCCGTCGCCCGCGGCGCCCCCGCCGCCCGGCGACTCGGGCGGTTGCGACACGGTCGGCCGACGCGAGGTGGCGGGCACGGCGGGGGCCGGGGTCCTCGCGCTCGCCGTCGCGCTCGGCGCGCGCTGGGCT
>Ga0073904_10002563_pt1 | contig 13740 bp, 9 predicted proteins | sample KloWWTrecipitate_FD_66668 | JGI IMG/M metagenome (GOLD analysis project Ga0073904, IMG submission 66668) | Active sludge microbial communities from Klosterneuburg, Austria, studying microevolution and ecology of nitrifiers - Klosterneuburg... | ecosystem: Engineered > WWTP > Aerobic digester >...
TCTGACTCGACGGTGAACCGCCGCAGCCGGCCGATCAGACCGTCCAGAGCGGATCGCAGCTCGGGTTCGACCACCAGCGCCCGCTGCAGCTCGTCGGCCAACGGCCGGACCAGACGAGGGTCGAGCCCGGCCACGTCGCTGGAATCCACCACCGCCGCATCGTCGATGACGCCCCCGATCAGAGCGGCGCGACCGTGGTCGAGCAACGACCCCACCGAGAGCCCTCCCAGCAGGGTGAGGGCCTCGGCCGCGGCCGCCAACCGGGCCAGCGGTGACGAACCGGGATCGGACGCCAGATCGATCCGCAGCAGACCGTCGCCCACGGACCGTGGCGGAACCCCCCGCGGTGCGGTCCGCATCCTCGGCCCGCGCCCGCCCGCCTTGTCGGCCCCGGCGGCATCCACCACCGACCGTCGGTCCCAACGGTCGGCGAGCATCAGCGCCGCCTCACCGCCGAACAACGCCGCCACGGCGGGCTCCGCGGCGACGTCGGCTCCCGTTCGCCACGCCGCGCCGGGCTCATAGCCGACGAAGTCGTCGGGATCAGCGTGGTCGACCCACCACTCGGAACCGTCACCGAGATCGACGACGATCGCTCCGGCCGGCCCGAACGCGGGACCGTCGAGACGCGTCGATCCGCCTTCGTCGACGATGACGAGCTCATCGGCCTGATCGGGGTGGACGCCCCAGGGAGCGGGCTCAGCCACGGTCGCCTCCGTCACGTCGGTCCACCATGAGGTGGGAGTGGCCACGCTCCAACTGGGCCTGCACGGCGCGGATCCGCCGAGCTCGACGGCGGCGCCGGGCGACGGTGTCGGTCCCGTCTCGGCCGTAGGGCTCCGGGAACAGGTCGTGCTCCCCCGCCAGCCAGAGCGCCGGCCAGCACAGGGCCTGATCGGGCCGAGAGCCGGAGATCGGCGCCGGCGCGTCGTCGGGTTCGCTGCCCGGGTGACCGATGAAGATCAGCAGCGCCAGCGCCGCCGACATCAGCCACTGCGGGCCGCCCAGGTTCTCCAGCGCCACCCGCAGATCGTCCTCGAAGTCGGCATCGACGACGAACGGCGGAGGCTCCGCGGTGCGGTCCAACGCGAGACGGGCCGCCGGGTCGTCGTCGACGAGCAGGTCGCGGCCCCGCACGACGGCACGCACCTGGTTGGCGATGACCGTGGTCCCGTAGGCCTCGGCCGAGTCGAGCACGAGCGGGTCGGCCGAGCGGACGCGACGCATGACCGACACGACGGCGTCTCCCAGCACGTCGTCGACGTGGTCGGCCGACGATCCGAGTCCGGCGGCCCGCAGCCGACGTCGGGCGAACGCCCGGGCCTGGTCGCCCAGCAGCCAGTCGAGCACCTCACGACCATCGACCGCAGCTGCCGGGTCGCCGGAGCTGTCCACACGGGTCCCCCCGTCGGGGTCGCTGCCCGGGTTGCTCGTCGTCGGATCCATCGGGACCTCACCTCCACTCCGTCCGAGAGTGTGGCGCGCCAGATGTGACATCGCGCCGCCGATCCGCGACCCGATGTCGCATCTCGGCGTCGGCGGTCTCGAACCCCGTGAGCGGCCACGACCGCCGGCCCAGCTGGGACGCCAGTCCACTGGGACACCCCATCCAGCACCCACACCCGGAGGAGACGGCCATGAGCCCCACCGACAGGAACCCCCGCAAGAAGCCCACCCGCAGGAAGGACTCGCCGACACCGAAGGCATCGCCGATCGTCCACCTCTACGTCCTGCTCGACCGTTCCGGATCGATGGCGTCGATGGCCGACGACGTGATCGGCGGCTTCAACCGACTGCTCGCCGACCAGCAGGCCGACGGAGCCGACGCCCGCTTCACCCTGGTCCAGTTCGACAGCGAGGATCCCCAGGAGGTGGTCGCGGACGCGATCCCGATCGCCGAGATGGCGCCCCTCGACGCCTCCACCTTCGTCCCCCGTGGCGGCACCCCGCTGCTCGACGCCACCGCCCGGCTGATCGCGTCGGGAACCGCCCGGGCGGGTGCGCTGGCCTCGGTGGGCCACCCCGCCGAGGAGGTCGTGTTCGTGTCCGTCACCGACGGCCACGAGAACGCCAGCCGGGAGCAGTCCCTGGCCGCGGTGAAGCACCTGGTGGAGGAGCGGACCACAGCGGGCTGGACCTTCGTGTTCCTCGGCGCCGCGCTCGACGTCTACGGCGAGGCCGGTGGCCTCGGCGTCGCGGTCGGCAACACCCAGATGTTCGACGCCTCCGCTGACGGCGCGGCCCTCGCGTTCGACTCGCTGTCACAGGGGACCCGCAACATGCGGGGCAAGGTCCGTCGGGCGGAGCGGGTCGACAAGACCGACTTCTTCGAGGAAGGGAAGCCGGCCGAGTCGCACCGTCGTCGCACGACGGGCCGCTGAGCGCTCCTCCACGCCCCTGGAGGGACGCTCGGCACCCGGGCCCGACGGCCGCCCCATCCCGTCGGGCCCGGGCCACTCTCGACCTCGGGCCACCACCGGCGTTCTGTAGTGCGAGATCCAGGCGTTCGCCTGGATCTCGCACTACAAAGCGTTCGGGTCAGGAGCCGAGCTCGGGGCAGCGACCGATGGTCGTCGCGTTCGGCGACGCTCTCATGGTCGATGCCGCCTCGGTGATCAGCCGGGGACTGATGCGGCCGGGGCCGTCGGCGAACGGCGAGTTCAGCGCCGCGACCAGCAGCAGCATCATGATCGTGAACATCCCGGCCGCGGCGACCAGACCGGCCTGGGTGCGCGGCGTCGCGGTCGAGGTGACCACGAAGATCAGCACGAGGACGAACAGGCCTCCACCGACGAGCAGCCCCCACATCATCAACGGCATGTCGGCCTCGGCGGCCACCAACCGGGTCTCCCGCGCGGTGGAGATCGCCCCGATCTGGGATGCCAGGTTGGTGGCGGTCGCCGAGTGCAGCGCTCCGGTCGACGGCGCGTCGTCGACGCCGAGGGACTGCACGAGGTTCGCGAAGGCCCGGTCGACCTCAGGGGCGCCGCCATCGGCGCGCATGGCCGGCCAGTCGTAGCGCGCAGCAGCCTCGGCGTAGCAGACCAGCGCGGTCTGCACCGCGGGGGCGGAGTCCGGGAACAGCGCGGCTTGTTCGAACGCGGTGCCGACCGAGGTCGCCTCGTCGCCCACGGCGTGACGCGCATCGGCGAACTGCCCGAACAGCAGCAGGATCGAGAAGCCGATCAGCACCCCGTACGCGGTGGCGACGTAGGAGAGGGTCGCCGACCACGGAGCGGTGTCGAGATCCGCGAGCCTCGTCGCCCGGCGACGCACCAGCGCGGCGATGGCGAACACGACCGCGCCGGCGACGATCAGTGCCGCGACGTTGAGGAGCGGGTGGTTCACTGCTCAGGTCAGGTAGCGGACGTCGACGGTGTGGATGGTGCCGTCGAAGGGGAACGGGGCCCGGTCGAAGTAGTCGAGCGACACCGGGCTGCCCAGGCAGGTGCCGATGTCCAGGCAGTCGTTGGCGGTGAACAGCAGCGGGGCGCTGATCGGGACCGCGGCGGTGGCGACGACGTCGCCGTCGACCGACAGCGTGACCGCCAGCGGGCCGCCGGGTCGGGCCTCGGTGTAGACGGTCTCGACACGGATGGAATGGCGGCCAGCGCCCAGCGGCGCCTCGGAGCGGGCCTTGGTGCGCTGCAGGATGAACAGGTTGTACTCGAAGCAGAGGTGGCCGTCGTCCAGGTAGCAGGTGAGCCCGCCGCCGTTGCCGCCGAGCGCGTAGAGCACACCGCTGGCGCCGCCGCCGCACTCGAGGTCGATGTCGACGGTGTTGGCCCGGTTGCCCAGCGCCGGGGCGCAGAACTCGGGCATGCGGACGATGTCGCCGGTGAAGCTCCACTCCCGGTACGGGGTCGAGATGCGCATCTCGGGGTGGAACACCGGCACCCACAGGCCCCCGCCGATCGGGTAGACGCTGTTGCGCGCCGCCTCGATCGCGAACACCTCCTTGAGCTCGGCGAGCTTGTCGGGGTGCTCGTCGGCCAGGTCGCGGGACTGGGTCCAGTCCTCGTCGAGGTGGTACAGCTCCCAGGTGTCCTGGTCGGGGGTCCATTCGAGGATGCCCGGCGGCATCCCCGGCACCCACGGGCTGCGGGGCCCGAACGCCGAGGCCATCCAGCCGTCGTGGTAGATCGACCGACTGCCCATGATCTCGAAGTACTGGGTGCGCAGCCGGCCCTCGGCGTCGGGGTCGTCGAAGGTGTAGGCGAAGCTGACGCCGTCGAGCGGCTGCTGCTCGACGCCGTTGACCGTCCGCGGCGGGGTGATGCCGAGGATCTCGTAGATGGTCGGCACCAGGTCGTTGCAGTGGTGGAACTGGGTACGCGGCCGGGCATCGGGGGCGATGTGGCCGGGCCAGCTCACCACCATCGGGTTGCGGGTGCCGCCCAGGTGCGACGCCAGCAGCTTCATGCCCTTGTAGGGGGTGCTGCCCGCCCACGCCCACGCGGCGTGGTACTGGTTGTCGGTCTTGGGCGAACCGAGGACGTCGAGGCCGCCGAGCTCCTCGAGGGCCTTGATGTGCATGTCGACCGTCGTCGGGATGCCGTTCTGGGCGAGCAGCTCGCTGATCGTGCCGTTCTGACCCTCACCCGACGATCCGTTGTCGCCCCAGATGTAGACGACCAGGGTGTTGTCGCCGTAGCCGAGCGTCTCGACCTCGTCGAGGAGGCGGCCGACCTGCACGTCGGTGTACTCGGCGTAGCCGGCCGCGACCTCCATCAGCCGAGCCTGGAACGGGCGCTCGGCCTCGGGGATGTCGTCCCAGGCGGCGAGGGTCGGGTCCCGCGGGGTGAGCTCGGCATCCGCGGAGATCCACCCCTGGGCCTTGGCACGGTCGAACACCCGCTCGCGGTACGTGTCCCAGCCGTCGTCGAACTTCCCGGCGTATCGGTCGGCCCACTCCTTCATGATGTGGTGCGGACCGTGGAGGCAGCCGCTGGCCCAGTACATGAAGAACGGCTTGTCGGCCTCGAAGGCCTTGTGGCGCCGCAGCCAGCCGATGGCGTCGTCGGCCAGGTCCTCGCTGAGGTGGTAGCCCTCCTCGGGGCGCTTGGGTGGCAGCACGCTGGTGGTGTTGCGCACCAGGTTCGGCTCCCACTGCGACGCCTCGCCGGCCAGGAAGCCGTAGAAGTACTCGAAGCCCTTCCCGGTCGGCCAGTTGTGGAACGGGCCCGCCGGGGTGGTCTCCTCGGCCGGGGTGTTGTGCCACTTGCCGAACGCCGCGGTCGAGTAGCCGTAGTCGGTGAGCACCTCGGCGGCGAGCGCGGTGCTCGGCGGGATGTGGCCCGAGTAGCCGTCCCAGTCGTTGGCGAGCTCGGCGATCTGGCCGTTGCCGATGCGGTGGTGGTTGCGCCCGGTCAACAGTGATGCCCGCGTCGGCGAGCACATGGCGGTGGTGTGGAACCGGTTGTAGCCGATGCCCTGGGAGAGCACGCGGGTCAGGTTGTCGGTGCGCACCTCGCCGCCGAAGGTCGACGGCAGCCCCGGTCCCGCATCGTCGATCAGCACGACGAGGATGTTCGGTGCGTCCTCGGGCAGCCGACGGGGCTGCTCGCGGGGCTGGTAGGTGGAGTCCTGCATGGTCCGACCCGCGACCGACGCCGATGGCGTGGCCGGGAACGGCAGGTTCTCCTGGGCTGGAAGCTTCGGGTACGTGGCGGGCATCGGCGCGCTCTCCTCGGTGCGATCTGGTTCGCGTTCAGCCGACGTCGCGGGTCATGGCGTCGACCGCGACGGTGACGGCGAGGATCAGGACCGGGTCGACGCCCTCCGCGATCTCGACGCCGTACGTGTCGCGCACCCGGAACCACTTCTTGGACACCTCGGCGACCTGGTCGCCGTCGCGTTCGATCTCGTACTCGTGGTCGACGATGTTGCCGTGGACCTTCAGGTCGGGCTCGCCGTCGACATCGACCTTGAAGTGATCGCGGATCCCGACGATCCGCTTGGTCACGTGCGCAGACCGACCACCCAGGTCGATGGTCATCTTGTCCCGGACCGTGAGCTTCCGCTCCTTGATCTCGGCCACGTCCGCGCCGCCCGCGTCCTTCAGGATCCAGGTGTCGCGCAGGCGCAGGGCCTTGCCGTCGACCAGGAAGACCCGGTTGCCCGCGCCGTCCTCGATCCAGTAGTCGTCGCCGACGCTCAACATGCGCTCGCGCATCTGGAACCGCTGCGCGGGCGGGCCGTCATCTCGGTGTCGTAGGAGTCCCATGGCCACCAGTCTCGTCCGGGGGTGCGCCGTCGCCATCGCCCGAATGGGGTGAGCGGAAGTCGGCCGCCATCAGGCCAGCAGTCCGACCGAGCGGGCCACGTCCACGGCGTCGGCACGCGACGTGACCCCGAGCTTCCGGTAGATCGCCGCGGCGTGGGTCTTGACCGTGTTGCGGCTCAGGTGGAGCTCCGAGGCGATCATCCCCTGCGGCAGGTGGGTCGGCAGGAGCTCCAGAACACGCTGCTCGGCCACCGTCAGGGCCTCGACGTCGGCCCGTTCCAGGTCCCGCCCCGAACCGAGACAGGACTCAAGCTCCGCGAGCTGCACGTTGAGTGCGCTCGCGGATGAGTCCCGACGACGTGCCTCCTGAGCTTCGCCGAGCAGCCGGCGGGCCTCCCGACGGTCGCCGACCGCGACCGCGGTCCGGGCCAGGAGGATGAGCGCGAGCAGCGCGGTGCGCGGCGACAGATCGCCGAGGCGCTCGACGGTGGCGCTGGCGATGGCCGCGGCAGCCCGGGCGTCGTCGGGGCGGCGGTCGTTCGCTGCGACCAGCGCGTCGACCGCGTAGACGGAGATCGCCGGAGCGAAGCACTCCAGACCGTGCGCGTCGGCGGTGGATCGCGCCGAGCGCGACAGGGTGACGGCCGTTGCGAGCTCACCGTCCTGCAGCGCCAGCAACGCCAGCAGCGCCAGGCCGACCGCCCGGACATACGGCGTCTCTCCGACTGCGTCGATCGCTTCGGAGAGCCGCTCCCGGGCGAGGTCGGGCCGCCCGAGCATGGCGTACCCCGATCCCTGGGTTCCGGTGGCCAGTGCCCACAGCCGGTTCACCTCCGGCCCGCCGGCCTGCCGCACGACCTCGGCGTCGGAGACCACCCTGTCGACGCCGCGGCTTCCCATCAGCATCCGCACCGCCGCCAGCGCGACCTCCACCGTGGGGGTGCCGTCGGACAGGGGCCCGTGGTCGGCGAAGCGGGCGGCCGTCCGACAGGAGCGCTCGGCGCCGTCGCGATCGCCAGCCGCGACGGCGCACCAGGCCGCGGCGATCGCCGCTTCGGGGATCTCGTCGACCGCGCCGGTTCCGAGGAGGTCCAACCACTCCCCGACCTGGCCGAGCCGGCCGTCGAGCCAGCGGTCGAGCACGGAGCCGAGGATCAGCCCGGCGGCACGTTCGCGATCAGAGGCCCGCACCGCGTGTCGCACGGCGGAGTCGACGTCACCGGATCGGGCCCGCATCCCACTGGCCCGGCGCTCGAGCTCCAGTGCTCGGTCCGGGCCATCGCGACGCAGCCGCTGGAGCAGGTGGTCGCGGAACAGGTGGTGGTAGCGGAACCGCTGGCCGTCGTGGTCGAGCGGGATCAGGAACAGGTTCCCGTGGCCCTCGATCGAACCGAGCATGCGAGCCGAGTCGGATCGTTCGAGCAGCTCGTCCAGCTCGTCGGCGGCCATGCGGTCGAGCACGGCCGAGCCCTCCATGAAGGAGACCAGCTCGGGCTCGGTGCCGTCGAGGACCTCCTCGATCAGGTACTCGGCGACCAGCCGGTCGGCACCGGAGAACGACTTCGGGTCTCGGCCCTGGTGCAGCGCCAGCGCTGCCAGGTGGAGCCCACCGGGCCAGCCCTCGACCCGCGTGACGAGGTCCGCCAACTCCTCGTCGTCAAGGCTCACGCCGGCCCGGCCGAACAGCTCGGCAGCCTCGATCAGCCCCATGGCCAGGTCCGATGCCTCCACCCGGTGCACCCGACCGTCCATCCGGTGCCGACCGAGCGCGATCGGCATCCGGCGTCCGACCAGGACGACGGTCGACCCCTCCGGCACCGACGACAGCAGCATCTGCAGACCGGCCTCGGCCTCGGAGGACGTGAGGTGGTGGACGTCGTCGAGCACGACCACGCACGGCGACCGGTCCGCGAGCACGCCGGTCAGCGTGGGGAAGATGTCACCCAGGGCCGACCGACCCGCCCCCACGATCCGGGCGCCGTCGGCCGGCTCGAGCGGCGCGAGCCGGTCCAGGGCGAGGGCGAGGTGGCGCCCCAGGTGCACGGCGTCATCGTCGGCTTCGGACAGCTGCACCCAGGCGTACGGCCGGTCGTCCGCTTCGGCGCACAGCACCAGGGCGGTCGACTTGCCGAACCCCGGCGGGGCCACCACCTCGAGGATCGGAGCCTCGGGTTCGAGCACCGACTTGACCATCCGGTCGCGATCGATGAGGGACCCCCTGCGAGGGGGGACGACGAACGAGGTGGCCGGGATGTCGCGTACGCCCGCCGACGCGGCCAGCGACGCTGCGGGAGCTCGGCCTTCCTCGGTCATTCCGGATGACAACGTACTCCGCCTCGTCGCACCCCCGTCCCGCGCCGAGGACCGGCGATCACCCGATCGGCATGATGCGCTGAGCGTGACGTCGGGCCGACGATAGGTTCTCGATCACCCACCGCCGACCGCATCGGAGTGGATCATGCCCAAGGACCGCCGCGTACCCGACGACGCCGGAGCCCATCTCGAGGCCCTGGTCGAACCCCGGATCAGCGCCGACCTCCTCGACGGACGCATCTCGATCGAGGACTGGGCCGGGGGTATCCCCGAAGAGAAGGCCACCGTTCCGAAGGTGCGCATCGGCCGGCGTTGGGTCGCCACCGCGTGGTTGCTGCCGATCGGGGCGGTCGGGTTGCTGCTGTCGATCGCGGTCGCCCAGCAGCTGCGTCAGTACGACTGGATGCAGTCCTTCATCGAGGACTACCCGGGTACCTCGTCGAGCTACGCTCCGGCGCTGCACTCCGGGTTCCCGTGGTGGCTGCGCTGGCAGCACTTCTTCAACATCCTGTTCATGATGTTCATCATCAGGGCCGGACTGCAGATCCTCGCCGACCACCCCCGCCTCAACCTCGACGCCGGCTGCCAGCCCGGCCGGGAGTGGTTCCGCATGCGTGGCCCGATCCCCGAGGACCGCCTCGATCCGGCCCAACCGGCCCGGGTGTGGACGGCCAAGGACGACTCGGTGGCGCTGCCGAAGTGGCTGGGGCTCCCCGGGTTCCGCCACTCGATCGGCCTGGCCCGCTGGTGGCACTTCGGCTTCGACGTCCTGTGGATCGTCAACGGCGTGATCTTCTACGCGCTTCTGTTCAGCACCGGCCAGTGGCAGCGCATCGTCCCGCAGTCCTGGGACGTGATCCCCAACGCGATCTCCGCGATGGTGCAGTACGCGTCGCTCGACCTCCCCGCCAACGAGGGGTGGCTGACGTTCAACGCCCTGCAGCTGCTCGCCTACTTCCTCACCGTGTTCGTCGCCGCGCCGCTGGCGCTGGTGACCGGGCTGCTACAGGCCCCGTCGATCGCGGGGCGCTTCGGCCTGGCCCACGGCGTGTTCAACCGACAGGTCGCCCGGACGGTGCACTTCGGGGTGCTCACGTGGATGGTGAGCTTCATCGCCATCCACACCGTGATGGTGTACATCACCGGCCTGGTCGGCAACCTCAACCACATCACGCTCGGCACCGACACCGACTCGTGGTGGGCCGTGGTGATCTACGCCGTCGCGATGGTGATCGTGGTCGTGCTGTGGCTGCGGGCCTCGCCGTTCACCATCGCCCACCCCCGAACGGTCCAGCGCATCGGGTCCGCCCTCACCGGCTGGATCACGCGACGCATGGAGTGGTGGGACCCGAGGGCGACCTACAAGGAGAGCGACATCTCGCCGTTCCTGTGGCCGAACGGCAAGATCCCCGACTCCGAGGAGTACGCACGACTCCAGGCCGGCAACTGGGAGGACTACTCCCTCGAGATCAACGGCCTGGTCGAGGAGCCGACGTCGATCCCGTACCGGGAGCTGCTCGCCATGCCCAAGCGCGAGCAGATCACCCAGCACTTCTGCATCCAGGGGTGGTCCGGCATCGCCAAGTGGGGCGGCGTCGCCATGTCGGACCTCATGGCGAAGGTCAGACCGCAGCCGAACGCCCGCTGGGTGGTCTTCTACTCGTTCGCCGAGGGTCCCGACGGCGGGCGCTACTACGACTGCCACCCGATCGAGGCCATGGACCACGAGCTGACGATCCTGGCCTACGAGATGAACGACGAGCCGCTCACCGAGACCCACGGAGCGCCGGTCCGGCTGCGCAACGAGGTCGAGCTCGGCTTCAAGATGGTCAAGTGGGTCCAGGCGATCGAGCTCGTCGAGAGCTTCGACCACCTCGGCGCCGGCCACGGCGGCTACAACGAGGACTACGAGTTCTTCGGCTACCGCGACCCGATCTGACGCACCCCGATCCGACGCGACCCGATCTGGGCGGATCACCCTGATGTGGTGATGCCCCGTCGGCCTCGACGCCGTCATCATGACTTCCGGGGACCCCATCGACGTCCACCGGAGGAGAACCGACATGGCACGACGACTCGACTACGACGTCCTGGTCATCGGATCGGGCTTCGGAGGCAGCGTCGCCGCGCTGCGCGCGGCGGAGAAGGGCTATCGGGTCGGCGTCCTCGAGGCGGGCAAGCGCTGGAGCGACGACGACCTCCCCAAGACCGACTGGCGGCTCGACAAGTTCATGTGGCAGCCCGAGGTCGAGATGTTCGGGATCCAGCGGATCCGCTACCTGACCGACGTCATCGTCCTCGGTGGAGCCGGCGTCGGGGGCGGGTCGCTGGTGTACGGCAACACGCTGTACTACCCCAACGACAAGTTCTTCGACGCGCCGACGTGGTCCCACATCACCGACTGGAAGGCCGAGACCGCGCCCTACTACGACCTCACCCAACGGATCTTCGGGGTGGGACCGTCGCCCTACATGGACACCGACGGCGACCGGGCGGTGCGGGCGGTGTCGAAGGACATGAAGCGCCCCTACGTCCGGGCCCCGCTGGGGATCTACTTCGGAACCCCCGGCGTCGAGGCCGACGACCCGTATTTCGGTGGGGTGGGCCCGCGACGCACCGGGTGCATCAGCTGCGGCAACTGCATGATCGGGTGCGCCTACGGCGCCAAGAACAAGCTGTCGGTCAACTACCTGTACCTCGCCGAGAAGGCCGGCGCCGTCATCCACGACCTACGCGAGGTGCACCACCTCGAGCCGCTCGAGGACGGGGGCTTCGAGGTCGTCGCCCGCCACCCGGGCACCGTGGGCCGGCTGGAGCACCGCCACCGCTACACCGCCGAGCAGGTCGTGGTCGCCGCGCACGCGTACGGGACCTCGCACCTGCTGTTGGACATGCAGCACCGCGGTCACCTCGACCAGCTCTCGGATCAGGTCGGCCAACGCGCCCGGACCAACTCCGAGGCGCTCATCTCGGTGCAGCGCTCCGACAGCGCCTTCAAGGCCGATCCCGACGCGCAGCACTTCGTGCCCGGAACCTCCGCGGTGACCGCCGCGATCGCCGCCGACGAGGAGTCGACGATGGGCCCGGTGTACTACGGGCCGGGCAGCGACTCGATGGCCATGCTCTACACCGGCATGACCGACGGCGAGGAGCACCCGTTCACCGCGTGGGCCAAGGAGCTGGTCCACCACCCCGGAAAGACGCTGAGCATCGACAACGCCAAGAACTGGGCGGAGCGGGGCTTCAACATGCTGTGCATGCGGGACCACGACGACTGGTTGGACCTGTACTGGAAGGACGGGATGATGCACTCCCGGCCGGGGGCGTCGGGGGCACCGCCACCGATCCTCGAGGTCGCCAACGACGTGGCACAGCGCGTCGCCGACAAGATCGGCGGTCGCCCGGCCCAGACCTGGTTCGCGGTGGCGAGCCGGGCGACGTCGTCGCACTTCATCGGGGGCATGACCATGGGCGACACGCCGGACCAGGGAGCGATCGACCCGTACCAGCGTGTCTACGGCCACCCGGGCCTGCACGTCATGGACGGCAGCGTCATCGCCGCCAACCCCGGGGTGAACCCGTCGCTGACGATCGCCGCGCTGGCCGAGCGGGCCATGTCGTTCTGGCCGAACAAGGGCGACGACGATCCCCGTCCGCCGCTCGGATCCGGCTACGACCGCATCGCGCCGGTCATGCCGCGCAATCCGATCGTCCCCTCGGGAGCCCCGGGCGAGTACCGCCTCGACGCCACCGAGGTGTCGGACCTGACCCTGACCGTCGACTACTAGGAAAGGAACCGATGACCGACGCCACCGCCACCTTCCGCCCGCTCGGCCCGAGCGACGACCTCCCCGACAACTGGGCCAACCCGTACTACCTGGCCGACCTCAAGCTCCGCGTCGGCGTCGCCCGTGTGGGTGCCGGCCTCTACGCCTTCGATGACATCTACCAGAGCGTGAACGGACCGTGCCCGCTGAGCGCCGGGCTCCTCGACGGGCTCTGGATCATGAGCCAGTGCGACGGTTCCCGCTTCAACCTGACAACCGGCCAGGTCGAACGCGGACCGGCCACCGAGCCGCTCACCACCTACGAGGTTCGTGAGGTCGACGGACGCATCGAGGTGCGCGTCTGAGCGAAGGGGGCGACTCACCCGAACGAGGTGATCCGTCCAGCCTCGCCGCCTGGCAACGTTCCCGTCGCCCTGCCCGGCGACGGTCGGGTGGGGCCGTCGTGCCCACGAGGAGCAGAACCGAACCGATGATCAAGAAGTCCGTCGTCGCGCTGGGAACCGTCGCGGTGCTGGTCGTGGTGTTCGCGGTCTGCCTCGTCAGCGCGGTCCAACTCCTCGCACCTCGGTCGATGCCGTTCGGCGTGGTCGGCTCGTCGCCGGTGGTCGAAGCCGTCCAGAAGAAGCTCGACATCGAAGTGACCGCCTACCCCACATCGGAGGATCTCGAGGCGGCAACTCGCGACGGTGACGTCTACGGCGGCTACGTGGCCGGGACCGGAACCGGCACGCTGCTCACCGTGCCGGCGAAGAGCTTCTTCGGTGACATCTACCTCACCGGCGCGTTCGAGAAGGCCGCAAAGGCCGACGACGTCACCCTCACGGTCACCCCCGTGGTGCCGTTGCCCACCGCCGATCGCACCGGTGCGGTCGTGGGCCTGCTCCTGCTGCCCACCCTGATCGGCGGGTACATGGTCGCGTCGCTGCTGTACTCCAGCAGCCAGGCTGCGGCGGTTCCCGGACGAATCGGCCTCATGCTGGGCTTCTCAGCGGTCGTCGCGGTCATCACCGGGGTCGTGGCCGGGCCGCTGCTCGGGGCGATCCCGACCTCGAACATGTGGACCCTGATCCCGTGCTTCTTCCTCGTCACCGCGGCGGTGAGCCTGTCCGCGCTCGCGCTCCAGGCGTTGGTCGGCAAGCTCGGCTCCCTGCTCGTCGCCCTGCTCTTCATCGTGATCGGAGGGGCCGGTGCCGGCGGGGGCGGCGTGTCGTTGCTGCCGGAGTACTGGCAGCACATCGGCAACCTCTTCCCGCCCCGGCACGCGATCGAGCTCTACCGGAACGTCCGCTACTTCGGCGGTCACGACATCGTCCTGCCGATCGCGGTGCTGCTGGCCTACGCGGTGATCAGCATCGTCGTGGTCGTCGCCCGAACCCGTTCCGGTGATGTGGTGCCGGCGTCTGACCCTCGTCC
>Ga0073904_10002564_pt1 | contig 13738 bp, 10 predicted proteins | sample KloWWTrecipitate_FD_66668 | JGI IMG/M metagenome (GOLD analysis project Ga0073904, IMG submission 66668) | Active sludge microbial communities from Klosterneuburg, Austria, studying microevolution and ecology of nitrifiers - Klosterneuburg... | ecosystem: Engineered > WWTP > Aerobic digester >...
TCGATGCGGTTGGCGGTCAGGCCCTCGCGCAGCGCCTTGATGATGGGAATGCCACCGGCCACCGCCGCCTCAAACGCCACCATCACGCCTTTTTGCTGAGCCGCAGCAAAGATCTCGTTGCCATGCGCGGCAAGCAGCGCCTTGTTGGCAGTCACGACATGCTTGCCGTTCTCGATCGCCTTGAGCACCAGTTCGCGCGCCACGCCACAGCCGCCGATCAGTTCGACGACGATATCGATCTCGGGATCGGCGAGCACGGCAAAAGCGTCATCGGTCACCGTGGCGTCACCCGCCGTAATCCTGCGCGCGAGCTCCAGGTTCTTGTCGGCTACGGTGGTGATGCGAATCGGACGGCCGGCACGACGGGTGATTTCCTCGGCATTGCGCTTCAGAACGGTGAAGGTGCCGCCGCCGACGGTACCGATGCCCAGCAGGCCAACATTGATCGGTTTCATGCAGTCTGTTCCGTGGTGTAAGAGAGGTGTTGAATGAATTCAGGGCCGAACACACGGCCAGGCAAGCCGCCCCCGATCAGGTACCGTGGCGCTTGCGATAATTTTTCAGGAATCGGGCCACCCGGCCGATCGCGTCGCGCAGATCATCCTCGTGCGGCAGGAAAACCAGCCGGAAGTGATCCGGGTGCGGCCAGTTGAAGCCCGAGCCCTGCACCAGCAGCACACGCTCTTCTTCCAGCAGTTCGGCGATGAAGGCCTGGTCGTCCTCGATCGGATACATTTTCGGGTCGAGGCGCGGGAACATGTACAGGGTGGCATCGGGCTTGACGCAACTCACGCCCGGAATCTTCGTGATCAGTTCCCACGCCAGGTCGCGCTGGCGGCGCATGCGCCCGCCCTCGGCAACGAGGTCATCGATGCTCTGATAGCCGCCAAGCGCGGTCTGGATTGCATACTGGCCGGGCACGTTGGCGCACAGGCGCATCGAGGCCAGCATGTTGAGCCCCTCGATGTAATCGGCGGCGCGGCGCTTGTCACCACACACCACCATCCAGCCCGCACGGTAGCCACAGGAGCGGTAGTTCTTCGACAGGCCGTTAAAGATGATCGTCAGGACGTCTCCCGACAGCGCGGCCATCGAGGTATGGCGAACACCCTCGTACAACACCTTGTCATAGACCTCGTCGGCATACAGGATGAGGTCATGCTCGCGGGCCAGTTCGACGATGTCCTTCAAGGTCTCGTCCGGATACACCGCGCCCGTCGGGTTGTTTGGATTGATGACGACGATGGCGCGCGTATTGGGCGTGATCTTCGCGCGCATATCATCAATATCGGGCAGCCAGCCCTTGTTCTCGTCGCACAGGTAATGCACCGGCCGGCCGCCGGAAAGGCTTACCGCCGCGGTCCACAACGGGTAGTCGGGCGCCGGCACCAGCACCTCGTCACCTGCGTCGAGCAGCGCGTTCATCGCCATCACGATCAGTTCGGACACCCCGTTGCCGATGTAGATATCCTCGATGGTCACACCCTTGATGCCCTTGCCCTGGGTGTAATGCATCACCGCCTTGCGTGCGGAAAAAATACCTTTCGAATCCGAGTAACCCGCCGCGTTGGGCAGATTGCGGATCATGTCCATCTGGATCTCTTCGGGCGAGTCGAAACCGAATGCGGCGAGATTGCCGATGTTGAGCTTGATGATCTTGTGACCCTCGTCCTCCATCTGCTTCGCGCGCACCAGCACCGGGCCGCGGATGTCGTAGCAGACCTCGGCCAGCTTGGCGGACTTGCGGATCGGACGCGCGGCTGCGGCACCGGCCTCGGCCTTCGCGGCCAAGTCTGGGGATACCGTTGCGAGCTCGAGTGTCTTTACCGCTTTCATGATGGCCTTTCCTGCAGGAGGGGAACGAACGACAGGGGCTTACCCCTTGTCGCAAAAGATTGTTATCTTAGCCGCTGCTACCGCAGTGCGGCAATTTTGGCGCGCAAAACACGAATGCCCGCCAGCCGGCTCGATCGTCGTGCGCCACGCACGGATGCGGAACACTCGACCGTGCTCCTTCCGTCAACGTCGATACCCGCCGCCGCTGCAGCCTCCTCGCGATCGCTCGTGACAGCCCCTGCCTACCCTTTCCTTCCAAATCATCCCGACTCCAAGATGAAGCTCCATCAGGACAACAATGCCAACCTCAACGTCGTCACCGGCTATGGTGACGACCATGTGATGGTCAACAAGCTGCGTCACGACGGCAACCTGATCGTGACCGCACACAGCATCCACACCGGCTGGGCCGCTTCCGCCCTTGGTGACCTGACCGGCCTGAGGGCCGAGGACCTGGCCGCAATCGTCGAACTCGGTCCCGAGATCATCATCGTCGGCACGGGCCGTCGCCAGCGCTTTCCCGCTCCTGCCCTGCTGCGCAGCTTGATCGAGGCCCGGATCGGCTTCGAGTTCATGGACCTTGCGGCGGCCTGTCGCACCTACAACATTCTGGTGGGCGAAGGCCGCACGGTAGCGGTCGCGCTGCTGTTCGAATCCACACTCTGAGCTGTCGAGACTGAAGGGTGCGCGTCTGCAAGTCCGCGCAGCCCTGCACGCATCTGCCCGCCACGCAGTCTTGCGGGGCAAGGGAGGCGGGCGATTGCGGGCGAAACCTTGCTCCGCTACTCTGAGTCCAACCCAGCACACGCTACGCGACGCGTTGGAACGCTCGCCCCCTTTTCTACCCAATCCCGGAGACCCCATGAGCCCCGCCCCCGAATTCAGTCTGTCCGCCACCGGCGCGCGTAACGTCAGCCTGTCAGAACTGCGCGGCCGCAAGCTCGTGCTCTATTTCTACCCCAAGGACAATACCCCCGGCTGCACCAACGAAACCCGGGATTTCGGCGCGCTGCATGGCGCGTTTGATGCTGCCGGCTGCGAGATCTTCGGCATCAGCCGCGACAGCATCAAGAGTCACGAGAACTTCAAGAGCAAACTCGAGCTGCCCTTCGATCTGCTCTCCGATCCGGACGAAGTGGCATGCGAAGCCTTCGGCGTCATGAAGATGAAGAACATGTACGGCAAGCAGGTGCGCGGCATCGAACGCAGCACCTTCGTCATCGACAGTCAAGGCAACATCGTGCGCGAATGGCGCGGCGTGAAAGTACCCAATCATGCGGCCGAGGTTCTTGCCTTCGTGCAGTCGCTTTGACGCCTGCGTTTTCCTAATCCCACCTCCGGCCCCAGACCATGCCCGCGACCGCCACCACCAAGACGAGAGCCTCGAAGCCCGCCGCTGCCCGGCGCGGCAAGGCGACGAAGAAGAGCCTCTGCAAACTCTTCGTACTCGACACCAACGTGCTGATGCACGACCCGACCAGCCTGTTCCGCTTCGAAGAGCACGATCTCTACGTGCCGATCATGACGCTCGAAGAGCTGGACAACAATAAGAAGGGCACCACCGAGCTCGCGCGCAATACCCGTCAGGCCAGCCGCATGCTGGACGAGATCGTCAGCAGCGCGCCGGACGGCATCGACACCGGTATCGCGCTCGAAGGCCCTTCGCGCGGCCTCGCCAGCGGACGCCTGTTCCTGCAGACCGAAGCCATTGATGTGGCCCTGCCGCCCGCCCTACCCACCGCGCGCGGCGACAACCAGATCCTGGCCGTGGTGATGAACCTCGCCGAGCGCCATGCCGAGCGCGAGGTCATTCTGGTGTCGAAAGACATCAACATGCGCATCAAGGCCCGCGCGCTCGGGCTGGCGGCGCAGGACTATTTCAACGACAAGGTTCTTGAGGACAGCGACCTGCTGTACTCCGGCACCCGCGAACTGCCAGCCGACTTCTGGGAAACCCATGGTCGGGGCATGGAATCGTGGAAGGAAGAAAGCCATACCTATTACCGCCTGACCGGCCCCCTGGCGCCGGACATGCTGATCAACGAATTCGTCTACGAGAGCGCCGGCGACAACCCACTGCAGGCCTGGGTGAAGGAGAAGGACGGCCGCAGCGTGCTGCTCGAGACCCTGGTGGACTACAGCCACCAGAAAAACAACGTGTGGGGCATCACCGCCCGCAACCGTGAGCAGAACTTCGCCCTGAACCTGCTGATGAACCCGGAGATCGACTTCGTCACCCTGCTCGGCCAGGCCGGCACCGGCAAGACCTTGTTGACGCTCGCAGCAGGCCTGACCCAGGTACTGGAATCGAAGCGCTACAGTGAAATCATCATGACTCGCGTCACCGTATCGGTAGGCGAGGACATCGGCTTCCTGCCCGGCACCGAAGAAGAAAAGATGGCGCCGTGGATGGGCGCGCTCGAAGACAACCTCGATGTCCTCAACGGCACCGCTGGCGAAGGCGGTGACTGGGGGCGGGCCGCGGCCCGCGACCTGATCCGCAGCCGCATCAAGATCAAGAGCCTGAACTTCATGCGCGGCCGCACCTTCCTCAACAAATACCTGATCATCGACGAGGCACAAAACCTCACGCCCAAGCAGATGAAGACGCTGATCACCCGCGCTGGCCCAGGCACCAAAGTGATCTGCATGGGCAACATCGCGCAGATCGACACGCCTTATCTGACCGAGGGCTCATCAGGCCTGACCTTCGTCGTCGACCGGTTCAAGGGCTGGGCGCATTCGGGCCACGTCACCCTGCAGCGCGGCGAGCGCTCGCGGCTCGCCGATTACGCTGCCGACGTCCTGTAGACACCCGCGTCGCGGCGCCAGACGCCCGCACGAAGCCTTGTCGATAAAGCGGGCTTTGTGCGGGATAGACTTTCATCCGGGCGGCTCACCTATAATCGGAAGATTGAATCGACGACAGAGCCGTCATGACCGCCATCGCCGCCGACCTGTTGGTGGAATCCAGCACGAACTTCCTGCGCAAGTTCCCCCCTTTCAATCACATGGAAGACGAAGCGCTTGCGTTCGTCGCCGAGCGCGCGGTGATCGCCTTTCACCCACGCGGCACCGACATCCTGACGCCTGAGATGGGCGTCCCGCGGCACTTCTACATCATCCAGCGCGGCAAGGTCCACGCTCGCCAGACCGGCGCCGCCACCGTCACCGAGTACGCCAGCCAGCCCCTCGCTGCGGGGGAATGCTTTCCGATCGGCGCACTCTCCGCGCGACGCCCCTCGACGAATGCCTACGTGGCCGCCGAGGACAGCTTCTGCTGGCAGATCGGCGCCGATGATTTCCTTCATCTGATGAAGATGAGCCGGGTTTTTCACCTTTACTGCACGCAGTACATTGCCGGCCTGCTCAGTCAGTCGCGCCAGCAACTTCAGACGAGCTTCTCGCAGCGCGCGGCCGAACAGCAAACGATGACGACCGCGCTGGCACAGTTGATCACGGGCGAGCCGATCTGCGTCACGGTCGATACGCCGGCACGCAGCGCACTGGAACAGATGAATGCGAAGCAGATCGGCTGCATGGTGGTGGTCAATGATGAGCGGCACCCGATCGGCGTTCTCACCCAAAGTGACTTGCTGCCACGCGTGATCCTCGCCGACTTCGAGCTCGAACGCCCGATCGGCGAACTGATGACCGCCAATCCGTATCAACTGGCCGCGACCGCATCAGCCTATGACGCGGCACTCGAAATGGCCACACACGGCGTGAGACACCTATTGGTGGTCGATGCCGAAGGCAGGCTCAAGGGCGTGGTGTCCGAGCGCGACTTGTTCTCGCTACAGCGCATCAGCCTGCGCCAGGTGCGCGCCGGCATCGAGAATGCAGCCGGCGTGGACGCATTGCAGCGCGCCAGCAAGGACATCCGCCAGCTTGCGCTCAGCCTCATTGCCCAGGGTATCGGTGCCGAACAACTGACGCGCTTCATCTCGGCGCTCAATGACGCGCTGACCCGCCGCATCATCCAGCTGGCACTTGAGAAGCACGACCTGGCCGGGATCGAGTTTGGCTGGATGGCGCTCGGCTCCGAGGGCAGGCACGAACAGACCCTGTCCACCGATCAGGACAATGGCCTCATCTGGCGCTGTCCCGAATGGGAAAAACCCGCCACAGTGCGCAGCCGGCTCATCGAATTCGCCCAGGACGTTAACACCAGCCTTGCCGCCTGCGGCTTTCCGCTGTGCAAGGGCAACATCATGGCGAGCAACCCGAAGCTTTGCCTGACGCTCGACGAATGGAAGTCCCGTTTTGGCTCCTGGATTCGTGAGCCGCACCCCGAAGCACTGCTCAACGCAACGATCTTCTTCGATTTTCGCGTGCTGTACGGTAACGAGCGCCTGGGCGATCAACTGCGGACATGGCTCAACAAAACGGTTCGCGGCAACTCCGCCTTCCTGCGGATGATGGCCGGCAACGCACTGACGACGGTGCCGCCGCTGGGCCGGCTGCGAGATTTCGTGGTCGAGGACAACGGCAGCATCGATCTCAAGAAGTCCGGGGCACGCCTGTTTGTCGACGTGGCGCGCATCCTCGCGCTGCGCACCGGCGTCGATGCCTGCGGAACGGCGCAACGCCTGCGCCAGGCCAGCAGCAAGATGGGCATTTCGGTCGACGAGGTGGGCGCCATCATCGACGGCTTCCACTTCATTCAGTTGCTGCGTCTGCGCTCGCAACACCTCGACACGGAACATGATTCGCCCGACGACAATCGCATCAATCCGGACGCGCTGAACGAACTCGACCGCAGCATCCTGAAAGAGGCCTTTCGCCAGGCTCGCAAACTGCAGTCCCGCCTCAAGCTGGACTACCAGCTATGACGAACTGGCTCGACCGCCTCCTGCCTTCGCGCGCAGAGGACACACCGCTATCCGATGCCGCGACGCTGGCACTGCAACGCTGGACCGAACTCCCACCCGCAGACACCGGCACAGCCCATTTCGAGACGCGCTATGTCGTCGTAAATACCGAAGCCAGCGGCATGGACCCGGAAAAGGATCACCTGCTCGCGGTCGCGGCCCTGGCTGTCAATGGCGGACTGCTTGATCCGCAGGAAAGCTACTACGGCAGACTCGCAGCTCATCCCGGCGCGACACTCGCCGAGCTACTGAAGCTCACTGGAAAATGCCCGTTGGTGGTGTTCAATGCGGCGCTCAACCGGACCTTGCTCGAACGCGCGCTGGACGATCACCTTGGCGTCGAGGCGGACTGGTTGTGGATCGATCTCTATTTCCTGCTACCCGCCCTGTTCCCCGAGCGCATCGACCGCCCGGCGCGACTCGCGGCGTGGATGGAGAGCTTCGGCATCGACACCTTCCAGCGCCATCATGCTCTCGGTGACGCCTGGGCCATCGCCCAGCTTTTTCTTGCCGTGCAGGCGCGTGCACCCAAACAGGGCGCTTGTTCACCGCGCGCCCTCGCTGACGTCGAACGCGCACATCGCCAGTACCGCAGCAGACTCTGATCGTGGTGGCGCTCGATCATGGGAAGTCACGAAACCTGTCGAATTTGCGGTTTACAAGAAGATTGCGCCTGCGTATATTGCGCGCAATGCAAATTCGGCCCCTCCTTTTCGCGCTGACGCTCGTTTTTTCGGGTGCGCACGCCGCACTCGCAAGCGAACCCGCTCGGGACGCCGTTAAGGCTTCGTCGAGCTTGTCCACGCTTGACGAATACGGTTCAGCCGCAGAGCAACTGGTTGACCAGGCACTCGAGTACCTCGGTGTGCGCTATCGCCTGGGGGGCACCTCACCCGATACCGGCCTCGATTGCAGCGGACTGGTACTGAACGTCTTCCGCAACGCAATCGGCTTTGATCTGCCCAGAACCGCGGCTGAAATGTCACGGTTGGGTGACAAGATCGGCCGTCAGGATCTAAAGCCGGGTGACCTCGTTTTTTTCAACACGATGCGCCGCGCCTTTTCGCACGTAGGCATCTATCTCGGTAACGGCAAGTTTGTTCACGCCCCGTCCAGCGGTGGCAAGGTGCGTGTCGAGGCAATCTCCACCACCTACTGGTCCAAGCGCTTCAATGGCGCCCGCCGCCTGGTCGACGAAAACCACAACGCCACAACGGACACTTTCGTCGCCATCCGCTGAGCGGCACCCTCGTTGACTAGGCCCTTCGCCGGCCCGCACCTTGCCGCCGAGGTGCACAACCGGCACCGCCCTCGCAATCAGCGTCTGGCTTGGGCCTTTGCGCAGTCATCCTATGCTGAAGTCAGGGCCTGCGCAGACACTTGCTTGCCTCGCTGCACGTCTCACACCGATTCGCCATGCGCTGGCCAAGAGCTTGCCGCAATGCACAAGTCGAGCGCCGGCAGCACACGAACATGACCCCCTGACGGTTCGCGGCCTCTCGAAAGCGCTGCATCACGTTGTGCCCAATGAAGTCGGTAAACAGAATCACCACGCCAATGCCTGAGGGCAACGCGCTGCTGCGGCGCTGATGGCTGGTGTCACGCCCGCTGACATGAGCGGCAATGCGGATCCCGAAGTTTGAAAGAATATCGGGAATGTTGCCAAGGCGATCGGCGCCAACCAGCAGTGCATCCATGCCCTACCCTTTATTGAGAATCGTTCTCAACATTAAGACATGGAATGCGAACTGTTTGCAACTGAGAATTCTTCTCGTTATTATCATTCCCCTGACCAACTCCCACGAAAGGCTGTCGCACATGATGATGAAGAAAGCCGCTGTCACTGCCCTGCTGTCTGCGTTCGGCGTCGCCGCCTCGAACGCCCAGGCAGCCGATACCGAACTGAACATCTATTCCGCTCGTCACTATCAGACCGACGAGGTGTTGTACGGCAACTTCAGCAAACAAACCGGAATCAGGGTCAACCGCATCGAAGCCAAGGAAGACGAGCTCCTCGAGCGCATCCGCAACGAAGGTGTCAATAGCCCGGCGGACATCTTCATCACAGTCGATGCTTCGCGTCTGGCCCATGCCGACGAGATGGGCATTTTTACCCCCGTCGAATCGCAGATTCTCGACGAGCGGATCCCCGCCAACCTGCGCACCGAGCGCTGGTTCTCGTTCTCGAAGCGTGCCCGCATGATCGTCTACAACCCCGAGCTGGTTAAAGGCGAGCAGGTCCAGAGCTATGAACAGTTGGCCGACCCAGGCCTGAAAGGCAAGGTATGCACCCGCTCGGGCAGCCATCCCTACAACCTGTCGCTGGGCGCTGCGATGATCAAGCACATCGGTGCGGACGAAACGGTGAAGTGGGCAAGCGGCATCGTCGACAACTTCGCACGCGCGCCCAAGGGCGGTGACACCGACCAGATCAAGTCGGTCGCAGCCGGTGAATGCGGTGTCGCGATCGCCAACAGCTACTATCTTGCCCGCCTGATGAACTCGACCAAAGCCGAAGACCAGGCGGTCGTCGCGAACATCAGGGCCGTGTGGCCCAACCAGCAAAGCTGGGGCACCCACATCAACGTTTCGGGCGCAGGCATGCTAAAGACCGCTCCGCACAAGGAGGCAGCGGTCAAATTCCTCGAATATCTGGCCTCGGACGAGGCACAAGCCTACTTTGCCAATGGCAATAATGAATGGCCTGTCGTCACCTCGGTCAAGATCGATAACCCCGCACTCGACAAGCTCGGTGAATTCAAGGCCGACTCGATGCCGATTGGCGAGCTGGCCAATGGGGTGGCGCAGGCACAGAAGATTTACGACCGCGCCGGCTATCGCTGACAGGCGGGGGTACAAAGACCCAGGCTGACCGGTACGGCGCCAGACACCAGGCGCCGGACAGGGAAGGATTCAGCCAGGGAGCCCTTCATGAACGGGCCCCGTGTCAGTTGACGCGGGGCCCGTTGCGTCTGGGCTCTTCGCCAACACGGCGCGATTGCGACCGCTGCGTTTGGCCTCGTACAAGGCGTCATCGGCGCGTGAAAAAATGACATCGAAACCACTGTCGTCCGGATCAAGCATCGCTACCCCGATGCTGACGGAAAATGGCAGCGGATCCTTGCCGGGCATGGCCGGGTTCAAAGCAATGAGATGGCGCAAGCGGTCAGCCGCACGCAGCGCTCCGTCGGCATCCTCGATGCACGGCAGCAGCACGCCGAACTCTTCTCCCCCCAGGCGGGCAAATACATCGGCCTCGCGCAGATGGCCGCTGACCAGGGAGGAGAAGTGCCGTAGCACCTCATCGCCCGCGGCATGCCCGCGGGTATCGTTGATACGCTTGAAGTGGTCAAGATCAAGCAGCAGGAACCCTGCGCTCGCACCGTGGCGGCGCAAGCGCCGGAGTTCGCCATTGACCATTTCAGTGAAGTGGCGCCGGTTCCATAAACCCGTCAACGGATCGCTGGTCGCCAGATGGAGCAGACTCTCCTCCATCGCCTTGCGCGATGAAATATCCTGGTGCAGCCCCACCGCCCGCAAGGGCTTGCCCTCCTCGTCGCGCTCCAGAACGCGCCCTGAATCCTGCACCCACACCCAGTGTCCGTCACTGTGACGCATGCGATATTCGGCCGAGTAGGAGTCGGTTTCACCACGCAGGTGGGGCTCAAGCGCAGCCTGGATACCGCCCCAGTCATCCGGATGGACCAGCGCCTCCCAGGTAGCAACACTCGGGACGACATCATTAAGGTCAAGACCGAGCATCGCCGCCCACAAGGGACTGAAGGACATCCGGCCGACCGGGATGTCCCAGTTCCAGATGCCCAGCGACGCCCCCTGCAATGCCATCATCAGACGCTGCTCACGCTCGGCAATCTGTTCGCGAACCCGCCGACGCTCGGTGAAGTCGCGACTGATATCGACCTCTCCCAGCAGTTCGCCCTGATCACCATGGAAGGGAATACGCAGGGTATCGAGCAGGCGCATGCTGCCGTCGGCCCCTTCGACCCACTCTTCGTGACGCTCAAGCACCCTGACCACGGCGACCTCATCCGGTGTTGCTGAGGGCTGAATCCCGTGGCCAAACACCTCGCCATCGGTGCGCCCGATCAAGGCGGATTCACCGATGTCGTAGCAGCGACTGAAAGCCTTGTTGCAGCCCAGGTAGGCACCTCGCCTGTCCTTGAAGGCAATTAGATCCGGTACCGAGTCGATCATTGCTCGCAGCAGCGCGCGCTCATGCGCCAGGGCTTCGTGCGGCTCGCGCACCCCAGCCCTGAACACCCCCTTGTAGATCATCACCGACGCAGCGAATTTATAGACGTGCCCGAGAACACTGAATACATCCGAAACCTGGACGTACAACGTGAAATACAGTTCCGCCAGCGCCATCGCCCAGGCCGCAGAAGCCAACCAGGCCAGCGCCGGGGCCCGATCGCGAACACTGCGTCTGAACAAAAGCAGGGCAGCCAGGCCATAGGCAGCCGACAAGGCATATTCGGTCCCAACCTTCAGCGCCGTGACGCCTCCCCCCGGAACAAAGGTTCGCGGCAGGACGTTCTGTTGAAACAGGATCACCCAGGCGACCGCCGCCGTCACCCCGACCGCGACCAGCAACGCCAGCCGTGACCATGCGGCGGGCCAGCGCCTGGACGGAAGAACGGCCAGCACCAGCAAGCCGATCACCGCAAATGCACGCGCCATCAGCCAGAAGGCAATCGACTTCTCGGTACCACTTGGCGTCACCAACGCCGGCATTCCTGGATAGGAAAGGGCGTGCAGAAAATCGGTCAATGCCACCGCGAGAAAAACCGCACCCAAGCACACGAAGGGCCCACCGTGTGCGGTGCGGCGCAGGTTCCAGCCGAGGGCGAACACCATCGCCGAAACCGTGATTGAGAACACTTCCAGCGCGGTGTGCAGCGCAAGCGTGTACTCGGGCGACAAGAACATCACCGAAGGCCGTAACAGACTGCCCGCAACGAACAGCACGCTGAGAACGATGGCCCAACGGATGGGTGCGAACCTGAGCACTTCAGGAGATGGGCGAAGCAAAGGCATTGCTTCCGACGAGGGCTTCATGGCGATCTGCAAGTTCCGGCGGTCCCTCGCAGCGGCAAGCGCCGCGCGCGGGAATTGTTCACGACTGTCTCTCAGCGCGCGATTATCCCCGAAGCTAAGCGGAGGCGTCACAAGGAATCACGGCGCAATGCAGCATGGCACACGGCATGCACCCGACTGGCACACTCAATCTCGCCGTCGGCCGGTTTTGAGGATCTGACGCGAGATCAGGAACATCGGCAGCAGACCCACTGCAACGATGACCAGCGCAGCCGTGGACGCTTCGGCAAGGCGCTCATCGGCTGCCAGCGTGTACGCCTGGGTCGCCAGCGTATCGAAATTGAAGGGACGGATCACCAGCGTCGCCGGCAATTCCTTCATCACATCGACGAAAACCAGCAAGGCCGCCGTCAACAAACTGCCGCGGAGAATGGGCACATGCACCCGGCGCAGGGTCACCCACTTGCCGAAGCCCAGGCTGCGCGACGCATCGTCCATGCTGGGTGTGATCTTGCTCAGACTTGACTCCACCACGTTCAGCGCGACCGCGAGGAAACGTGCGAGATAGGCATAGATCAGCGCCGCGATCCCGCCGGTCAGGATCAAGCCCGGATTGAAGCCGAAAGTAGCCTGCCAGGCCTCTACCAGCCAGTTGTCGAGTCGTGTCACGGGTATCAGCACGCCCACGGCGATGACCGAGCCTGGTACCGCATAGCCCAGCCCGACGATGCGGTTGAGTGCACCCGGCAGGGAGGACCGCGCCAAACGTGCCGCATACGCCAGCAACACCGCCAGCACCACCGCGAGCGCCGAAGTCAGGGCTGCGAGCACGAAGCTGTTGCGCGCAAGTTGCACGAAACGCGCGCCGAACTGCGCATCGCCATCAACAAAGGCCATCTGCAACAATAGCGCCGCAGGCAGCAGGAAACCCAGCAGCAAGGGCATGAAGCAGGCAAAGCTCGCCAGCAAACCCAAGCCCGGCGACAGCCGCCTGCGCAGCGGCGCGCCTTGCTGGCGCGACGTGTTGTTGAAACGCGCCCGTCCGCGACTCGCGTACTCAAGGCTCAGCACCAGCACGATAAAGGCCAGCAGCGCAGCCGCAAGCTGGGCTGCAGCAATGCGATCGCCAAGCGAGAACCAGGCACGGTAGATGCCTGTGGTGAAGGTCTGGACGCCAAAATAGGCCACGGTACCGAAGTCGGCCAGGGTCTCCATCAAGGCCAGCGCCGTGCCTGCCACCACCGCTGGCCGGGCCAGCGGCAGGGACACGCGCACAAAGCAGCCCCAGGGGCCGAGCCCCAGCGAACGGCCCGCCTCGAGCATGCCGCCCGCACGCTCGAGAAAGGCAGTCCTCACCAGCATGTAGGTATAGGGGTAAAGCACGAACATGAACATCGTCACCGCACCGCCCACAGTGCGCACGTCCGGGAACCAGTAGTCATTGGCATGCCAGCCAAAGAATGCGCGCAGACCGCTCTGCACCGGCCCGACAAACTGGAGCAGATCAGTATATGCATAGGCCATCACATAGGCGGGCATCGCCATCGGCAGCACCAGCGCCCACTCGTAGAAGCGTCGCCCGGGGAAGTCGAGCATCGTCGTCAGCCAGGCTGTCGTGACCCCGATCGAGGCCACGCCAAGCCCGACCCCGACACACAGCACCACCGTATTGAAGACGAACTCGCCCAGCACCGTGTCACGCAGGTGCACCCATGTCTCCGTCGTACCGCCAGTGAAGACGTTGGAAAACACGGACAGCACCGGCGCTGCAATCAGCGCCGCAATGATCACTGCGGCCACCGTCAGCGAAGACCCGCTCAGGCCCGCTGGGGCCCGCCCCTTGTTCAGTTCCATTGCCTTTCCGTTGTTGTCGGCTCGCGTTGTTGTCGGCTCGGGCATGTCACCCCGAGCCCCTCGCTGGACGCTAATTATAATTGATCGCATTTGGAACCCTGCAATGCAATAATAAT
>Ga0073904_10002567_pt1 | contig 13731 bp, 10 predicted proteins | sample KloWWTrecipitate_FD_66668 | JGI IMG/M metagenome (GOLD analysis project Ga0073904, IMG submission 66668) | Active sludge microbial communities from Klosterneuburg, Austria, studying microevolution and ecology of nitrifiers - Klosterneuburg... | ecosystem: Engineered > WWTP > Aerobic digester >...
TCGGTGTGGAGCCGGCTGGGGTGGCTGGTGCCGCTCTACTTCGTCGTCTGCTGCGCCACCCGCCTCGCCCGTTTCAACGTGCAGACGGTGCGCGCCGACAAACGGTACTTCGTCGGCCTGCCCTGTCCGGCGGCGGCCGGCGGCATCGCCTGCATCCTGCTCGCCGCTCCGCACGCCGAAGGGCGGCGCTGGTTGCTCGTCGGCATGGCAGCGGCGCTCCTGCTGCTCGGCAGTCTGATGGTCTCGACCTTCCGCTATTGGAGCTTCAAGGCTCTCGACCTGCGGCAGCCGCACAGCTACCGCATGGCGCTCCCGCTGGCGGCGATGATCCTGCTGCTCGCTTTCTACCCGGAAGCCTTCCTGCCGGTGATGGCCAGTGCCTACGCGCTCTCCGGCCCGGCGCTCTGGTTGGCCAATCGTGCCGGCATCGGCCGGACGCCGCCGCCGGAGGCAACCGCCGCGTGAGCCGCATCGCGCTCGTCCATTCGCTCTCGCTGCTCGGCAAGGAGGTCGCAGAACGCCTCGCGCAACGCCCCGACCTGTGCTCCGATCTGCGCCTCTTCGCGCTCGACGAAGAGATGGTCGGCACGCTGACCGAGGGCCTCGAGGGCGCCGCCTTCGTCGGCCGGGTCGAAGAGGACTGTTTCGCCGGCGTCGATCTCACCATTCTGTGCGGCGAGATCGAGCTCGACCGCAAGGCTCTCGCCCTGCTACCGCCGGGAGGGCGGGCCATCGTCGCCTCGCACGGCGCGACCATCGCCGACGGCTTTCCGGCGGTCGCCGGCGTCGAGGAGTTCGCCTGGCTCGGGCACGACCGCCTGCTCGCCCCGTCGCCCGCCGCCGTCGGGCTGACCCGCCTGCTCGAACCGCTGCGCGCTCTCGGCCTGCGCCGGGCGGTGGCGACCGCCGTGCTGCCGGCGTCCGAGCTCGGCGCCTCCGGTATCGACGCGCTGTTCGAAGAGAGCCGCGCGCTGCTGGCGCTCGCCAAACCGGCGAAACCGGAGCACTTCCCGGCTCAGATCGCGTTCAATCTCCTGCCCGGTGTCTTCCCGGGCATCGAGATCGCCCGCCAGGCCCAGCTCGCACTCGGCCTCGCCGGAGAGCCCGCCGGTCCGCCCCACGCGCGGATCTCGGTTCAGACGGCCCAGGCGGGGATCTTCCACGCGGTCACTTTGAGCCTGTTCGTCGAACTCGGCAAGGAGATCGAACCGGCAGCCTTGCGCAAGCTCATCGGCCGCGCCGGAACCCTCGCCCGCAAGCCCGCGGCGCTCGGACCGGTGCAGGCAGCCGGCGAAGAAGAGCTCCTGGTCGGCGAGGTTCAGGCGGCCGGCGACAACAGCTTCTGGATCTGGGCGACGATCGACAACCTCACCGTCGGCGGTGCCGGCAACGTCCTCCGGCTGGCCGAAACGGTCCTCCGGCCGGGCACCGCTTCCTGATCCGGAAAGAACCGCGCGAGCGCCGGGAAATGAAGCCCGGTAGCCGGTTGTTATAGTCGCTGCGTTGCGGCGACGCCGTCCGCATCGCCCCTCACCGCGTATCTCCCTGTGAAAGGAGCTCTTCGGTCGCATGACGAACGCAGCGCCGTCCCCAGACAGTCATTTTCGTGTCGCGATCCTCGGTTCCGGTCCGGCCGGCCTGACCGCAGCGCTCTACGCCGCCCGGGCCGGGCTCGAGCCGGTCATCTTCGAGGGCAACCAGCCCGGCGGCCAGCTGACCATCACCACCGAGGTCGAGAACTACCCCGGCTTCGTGCACGGCATCCAGGGCCCCGAGCTCATCGACCAGATGCGCGAACAGGCACGGCGCTTCGGTGCGCAGGCGAAGTTCGAGCTGGTCACCGAGGTCGATTTCTCGCAGCGCCCCTTCCGCTTCCGCAGCGACGACAAGAGCTACTCCGCCGACGCCCTCATCCTCTCGACCGGCGCCTCGGCGAAGCTCCTCGGCCTGCCCTCGGAACGGGAGCTCATGGGCTACGGCGTCTCAGCCTGCGCGACCTGCGACGGCTTCTTCTTCAAGGGCAAGGAGGTCGCGGTCATCGGCGGCGGCGACACCGCGCTCGAAGAGGCAACCTACCTCACCCGCTTCGCCGCCAAGGTCACGGTGATCCATCGCCGCCGCGAGCTGCGCGCCTCGAAGATCATGCAGGAACGGGCGGCCGCCAACCCGAAGATCGCCTGGATCTGGGATGCCGAGGTGGTCGACATCCTCGGCAGCCGCGACGCCGGAGTCTCCGGACTCCGCCTGCGCGATCGCACGACCGGCGCGGAGTCGGTCTTCGCCACCGAAGGTCTCTTCGTCGCCATCGGCCACCAGCCCAACACCCAGGTCTTCGGCGGTCAGCTGGCGACGAACGCAGCCGGCTACCTCTTGGTCGAGGAGCCGACCACGCGCACCGCCATTTCCGGTGTCTTCGCCTGCGGTGACGTCACCGACCCGCTTTATCGCCAGGCAGTCACCGCCGCCGGCAGCGGCTGCAAGGCAGCGATCGACGCCGAACGCTGGCTGGAGGCACAGCACGGATGACGAATCAAGCCAGAACCCTGGGCGAGCTCAAGCGCACTTCGTACCGCTCCCAGACCGTGCGCTCGGAGATCCGCGCCAACCTGCGCCGCAAGCTTGCGGCCCGCCAGGAGCTCTTCCCCGGCATCGTCGGCTACGAACGCACGGTGATCCCGGCGATCGCCAACGCTCTGCTCGCCGGGCATGACTTCATTCTGCTCGGACTGCGCGGGCAGGCGAAGTCGCGCCTGCTGCGCCAGCTCACCACGCTCCTCGATCCGGAGATTCCGGTGCTCGCCGGCAGCGAGGTGAACGACGACCCGCTGGCGCCGATCTCGACCTGGGGCGCGCGCCGCATCGCCGAGGCGGGCGACGACGCGGCGATCGAATGGCTGGGCAGCGAAGCTCGCTACAGCGAGAAGACGGCGACTCCGGACGTGTCGATCGCCGACCTCCTCGGCGACATCGATCCGATCAAGGCGGCGACCCGCCGGCTGACCTACGCCGACCCGGAAGTCATCCACTTCGGGATCATTCCGCGCACCAACCGCGGCATCTTCGCCATCAACGAGCTGCCGGATCTCGCGCCCCGCATCCAGGTCGGGCTCCTCAACCTGCTCGAGGAGCGCGATCTGCAGATCCGCGGCTTTCCCGTCCGCCTGATGCTCGACATGCTGTTCGCCTTCTCCGCCAACCCCGAGGACTACACCAATCGCGGTTCGATCATCACGCCGCTGCGCGACCGCATCGCCTCGCAGATCCTCACCCACTATCCGCCCAGTGCCGCGCTCGCCGCCCAGATCACCGCCCAGGAGGCGTGGACGGAGCGCGAAGGCGCGCCGATCGTTCTCACCGACGAGGCGCGCCTGCTGGTGGAAGAGATCTCGATCGCCGCCCGGGAGAGCGAGCTCGTCGACCAGACCTCGGGCGTCTCGGCGCGCGTCGCCATCTCGGCGCTCGAGCTCCTGGCCTCCAATCTCGAGCGCCGGGCCCTGACTACCGGCGATCGCCCGGTCTATCCTCGCCTGTGCGATCTGCCGCCGCTCCTGCCGGCGCTCACCGGCAAGCTCGAGATGGTCTACGAAGGCGAGCAGCAGGGTCCTGAAGTGGTGGCGCGCAAGCTCATCGGCACGGCGGTCAGAAAGCTCTTCGAGGCGCGCTTCCCCGAGCTCGACAAGGAGCCTGCCGGCGCCGCCGCCGAGGAGCCCGGGCCGTACACGCCGGTCTTCGCCTGGTTCGCCGCCGGCAACGCAGTGACTCTCTCCGACGAGATGCCGTTCGTCGAATACGAAGCCGAGCTCGCGCGCGTCCCGGGGCTCCAGGCGCTCGCGACGCAGACCGGCGCGCCGGGCGCGAGCCGTGAGCAGCTCGCCTTCTGGTGCGAGCTGGTGCTCGACGGTCTCCACCAGAGCGTGAAGCTCGCCCGCCACGACCTCGACAGCACCGTGAGCTACAAGGAGTTGCTGAAGTTCCAGCTGGTCAAGCCGCCACGGCGCGGCCCGCGGCGCGGCACCGGCGAGTACAACTGACCCGGCCCCGCCGGACGAGCCATGCGCCACCGCTACTTCCATCTCGATCCCGACCTGCTGCGCCAGATGCTGGCGGGAATGGATCTCATGCGGCTGTTCAACCAGCTGCTGCTTGCCTCCGCCGGCGACGCCGAGGAGGCGATGGCATGGATGCGGTACCTGCAGGAGCAGGGTTACATCGACGAATCGGTCGACCTCGATGCCTTCTTCGCCGCGCTCGAGAAAGAGCGGCTGCTCGAGAGCGACGGTGAAGGCGGCCTGGTGCTCTCGGGCGCCGGCGAGCGCCAGATCCGCAGGAGCGCCTTCGAGCAGATCTTCTCCGGCCTCGCCAAAGGGGCGCCCGGCTACCACTCCATCCGCGCCAGCGGCGACGGCGTCGAGACCCTGCCCGAGTCGAAGCCGTACGCCTTCGGCGACGACCTGGCGCGCATCGACTCGGTGCGCTCACTCGGCAATGCCCTGAAGCGCTCGCACGGCGAGCTCGAGCTGACAGAGGAAGACCTCGAGGTCTTCGAGACCGAGCATCAGACAGCCTGCGCGACCGTCGTCGCGATCGACATCAGTCACTCGATGATCCTCTACGGCGAAGACCGGATCACGCCGGCGAAGACCGTGGCGCTGGCCCTGACCGAGCTGATCACCACCAGGTATCCCAAGGACCACCTCTCGGTGATTACCTTCGGCGATCGCGCCGAGCGCATCGCCCTGCGCGACCTGCCCTACCTCGAAGCCGGACCGTTCCACACCAACACCCGCGAGGCGCTGCAGCTCGCGCGCGGACTGCTGGCGCGCCAGAAGCAGCCCAACAAACAGATCATCCTGATCACCGACGGCAAGCCCTCGGCGATCACCGAGAACGGTGAGATCTACAAGAACCCGTTCGGTCTCGATCTGCGCATCGTCAATCTCACCCTCGAAGAGGCCGACCAGTGCCGGCGGCAGAAGATCGTGATCACGACCTTCATGATTGCCACCGACACGTTCCTGCAGCAGTTCGTCGATCAGCTGACCAAGATCAACCGCGGCCGCGCCTACTTCGCCTCCCCCGACAACCTCGGCGAGTTCCTCCTCGCCGACTACATCCGCAATCGCCGCAGCCGCGTCCGCTGACGCGGCGCTTAGGCTATCGCGTCCGCTGACACGGCGCTTGGCTACCGCGTCCGCCGACGCGGCGTGCGCCAGCGTCGGGTCGCTCTCAGTTGCCCGGCCAGAAGTCGTCGATCGAGCCGTCGTCGAACCCGGAGAGGAACTGCAGATTGGCCCGCACGAAACGCAGGATCTCCGGCTCGGTCATCTCGACCTGAATCAGCTGCCCGTTGCCGTCGAGCACCGCCGTGCCCGCGCCCAGGATCACCTCGTAGCTGCTCCCCACCGCGACGTCGGCGCGCGTCGGTATCGCTACCGCGAGGAACGGACCCGGCAGAAGGGTGTTGAGATCGCCGCCGGTCGCGTGAAAGGTCACCTGAACGACACCCGGGGCGGGCTCGACCACCGAGTCGATGACCGCAGCGCCGTAGGCTGGGTGGATGGAAGCCGTCGCCGGTCCGTCCGCGAAGCCGGGTTCGAAGAGTATTTCGATGGTCCCCGAGGCGATTTCGCCGAGGATCTCGGTGCCGGCGCCGATCACCGCCGTCGCGCCTGGCACGGCGTGATCTGCCGCCGCCTCGAGATCGACGTCAGCGTCGAAATCATCGACTCGCAGGCGCCCCTTTTCGGTGAAGTAGGCCACCGGCTCGCCGTCCGCGGCGTCGAGATCGAGCGCGTCGGGATCGACCCGGAGAAGGAACCGGCGGTCGAGCTCCAGCGCCGGGTCGAGGGCATAGCGCACGATCACCAGCGGTCCGAAAGCCGAGTTCACCGTGCCGCTCGCCGACGAGAAGGTCACTTCGGTGCGCAGGGTGACGGGATCGAAGGTCGCGCTGGCGACGGCGTCGCCCGCTCCCGACAGGACCTCGACGCCGAGAAGCGACGTATACGGGCTCCCCGGCAGGCCATCCTTGTCCTGCATTTCGATGGCGATGACGCCCGCCGCGAGGTTCCGGGCGGCGGTGGAGCGCACGACGACCGAGGCCTCGGTGGCGCCTTCGCGCACCCGCGTCTCATCGATCACGAGGCCGAGAACACCGGTCTGGGCGGAGGCCACCGAAGCGGCTGCGAGCCAAAGCAGAGCAAGTGCGGGAAGTAGGCGAAAGCGACGGCGCAGGTTCATGATCTCTCCTGTCGAGCTGGGGGCACGGGGCCCGTTCCAAGTGAGAGACAGCCGCGAGGGTCCGCCGGAACAGACAGGCGACGACCGTGTTCATCGGGAATTCATGTCGCCTGCCTAAGCTGGTCCCGCATCTGAAGGGACCTGCCCCCTGGAGGAAGAGATGAAGCCTACGACTCTCGCCGTCGCAGCCCTCGCATTCGTCACCCTGGCCGCAGCGTCTCCTGCCGTCCGCGCCGAGGAGCAGTTGCTGAGCCTCGATCCCGCGACCACCGCGGTCCATTTCACGGTCACCGCCACCGGCCACGATGTCGAGGGGACGTTCCACGTCACCAGCGGCGCGGTGCGCTTCGACTCCGCCACCGGCGTCGCCTCCGGCGAGATCCGCGTCGACGCCCTCTCCGCCGAGACCGGCAACGGCTCGCGCGACAAGACCCTGCGTGGGGATGTCCTCGAAGCCGCGCGCTTTCCGCTCTTCATCTTCACCGCCGAGCGCATCGTCGGCGCCCTGCCAGCGAGCGGCGAGGGGCAGGTGCAGCTGAGTGGGGTGGTCTCCCTGCACGGCGCTTCGCATCCCCTGACCTTGCCAGCGAAAGTCCAGGTCGAGGGAGATCGCCTGAAGCTCAGCGCGGAGTTCGCCGTTCCTTACGTCGAGTGGGGCCTGCACAACCCGAGCATCCTCTTCCTCAAGGTGGCGGACGTCGTCCAGGTGCATATCGAGGGTGAGGGCACGCTTGCCACCACGGCCACGGTGGCCGTTTCCAGTCATGGTCGTTGATCCGGGCCGAAGACCCGCGGCGGCACTCGGCACCCACTCCGCTTCCCGGCCCGCCGGTCCGCTCGCCGAGGCGCCGCAGCGGCGTGTCTCGCGTCTCGTTCGCCTGCTGCCGCCCGCCGACTTCCGCCAGGTGCTGATCGGATTCCGCCGCGCGCTGCGGAGCTCGCCGCAGATCGAGGCGCATCTTGCAGCGGCGGTCGATGACCTGCTCGGCTCTCCCGGCACTCTCGTGCGGGCGCAGCTCGCCTACGGCGTCGGACGGGCGCTTGGCCTCGAAGTCGCGGCGGCACGATCGACCGCCATCGCCGTCGAGTATCTGCACACCGCCTCGCTGGTTTTCGACGATCTGCCGGCGATGGACGACGCGCGTGTCCGTCGAGGTCGCCCCTGTCCCCATCTGCTCTACGGCGAAGGCGCCGCCATTCTCGCCGGCCTGGCGCTCGTCCATCGCGCCCACGCCCTCGTCGCCGAGGCGGCTTCCGGGCTGCCTGGCCGCTGCGAGCGCCGCGCCTGGCTGCGTCTCGAGCAGAACGTCGGCCTGGAGGGCATCCTCGACGGCCAGGCGCGTGATCTCCACTTCCGTGGCGGCGATCCGCGCAGCGTCGCCGCCGGGAAGACGACTCCGCTCCTGCGGCTGGCCCTTCTCTTGCCGGCCGCGCTTGCCGGTGCCGGCGTCGAGACCGAAGAGACGCTCGACCGGTTGGCCTCGGCATGGGGCCAGGCCTACCAGGCACTCGACGATTTCCGCGATCTGTTCGCCGCGGACCGGGAGAGCGGCAAGACTGCCGGCCGCGACGCACCGCTCGGCCGCCCGAACCTCGTCCGCTCCCTTGGACCGGAGGTGGCACACGCCGCCCTCGCGCGAGACCTCGGCACGGCGGCGTTCGAGATCGCGCGCCTCGGCGCCAGTGGAGAGCTCTCGCGTCCGCTGCTGGGCTTCACCCATCTGCTCGAGGGCGAAAGCGACCGCATCTCGGGACAGCTCGCGATTCGTGGATGAGGCCGGAACCCGCAGCCGGGCCGGCCCCTGACCTCGCTCCGGAACTGGCCGAAGAGCTCGCGCTGCACTGCCTCGCCTGGCTGACCGCCGGCTGCGCTGTTGGCGTCCTGCTCGCCGGCCTGCTCGCCTGGCCGCAGGGCAATGCGCTCCTTGCACCCCTCACCTACGGCCGTTGGTTGCCGGTACATCTCGATCTGCTGCTCTATGGCTGGACGGCGCTACCGTTGGTCGGCCTGCTGCTGCGGCTCTATCTGCCGGGATCGCAGGGAGTCGGAGCCGGCCGCGTCGCTCTCACGGCCTGGTCCGGCGCGCTCGGCGCCGGCGCCATCGCACTGCTCGCCGGCCGGTCGAGCGGCAAGCTCTTCCTCGATTGGACGGGACCCGTGAGAGCTCTCTGGATCGCGGCCCTGGCGCTCCTGTGGTGCGTCCTGGCGCTCGGTTTCGGCCGCGCGCTCCGCACCCGCCACGGCGTCGGCGGGAGGCTGGCGGCGAAGGCGCCGGATGCACGCCTGGTGGCGCAGGGAGCTCTGCTGCTTCTGCTCGCTGCCGGACCCTGGGTCCTCGCCCGGGCGCTCGACGCGCGGAGCTATCCGCCGATCGATCCGTCGACCGGCGGACCCACTGGAACCGACCTCGCCGCGAGCACGGTCGCCATTCTTCCGCTCTTTCTCGCCTTGCCGGCGCTGCTCGGTCTCGCGCGCCGACCTGAAGCGCCGCGCCCGGGCCATCTTTGGGCGCTGCTCGTCGCGCACGCGGCGGTGCTGCCGCTCTTCGGCCTTGGCGACCAGAGTCACCACAGACCGCTGCAGATCGCCGCCATCGCCTCGGTTCTCGTCTGGCCCCTGCCGCTCGGGCGGTATCTCCTGGGACACCTCTGGCCGCCAGGCAGCGGTCCGTGGCTCGCCGCTCTCGGCGCCTGGGGCGCGCTGCTCGCGACTTCGGCCGTCGTCACCTTCCTGCCAGGAGTCCTCGACTCGGTCAAGTTCACTCACGCCCTGGTCGGTCATGCCCATCTCGCGATGGCCGGCTTCGTCACCTCGTTCGCCGGGCTGACTCTTCATGCCCTGCTGCGCGACACCTCCGCGCGGTCGACCTTCGCGCGCCCGCTCCCGTTCCTTCTCTGGCAGTGCGGCACGGCGTTCCATGTCTTCGCCATGGCCGCCCTCGGCCTCCTCGAGGCCGGCGACCCCGGGCTCCTCCAGCGCTCCGATACGCGGGTCACCGCGCTCTTCGCCGTGCGCGGCGCGGCCGGTACGGCCATGCTGCTCGCCGCCCTCGAATGGCTGCGCCGCGCCTCCCGCCGGAGCGCGACATGAGGCTGCCCAGAGGCGTTGCGCTCTTCGCCATCACGGTCGGCGCGTGCGACGCCGCCACTGGCGCGGCGCTCATCGCCCTCCCCCTCTGGACCCTGCGGCAAATGGGGATCGCCACCCTTCCGGCCGAGCCGGTCTTCGTGCGCTGGATCGGCGCGTTCGTTCTTGCGGTCGGTCTCTCCTACCTCTATCCCTTCGTTCTGCGCTCCGGCGGTTCCGAGAGGCTCGGCGACCGCCTCGGTAGCTCACTGCTCGGCGACCGCCTCGCTTCCACTTTCGAGGTCACGGCGCTGGTGCGAATCCTCGTCGCGCTGGTTGCCGGGAGCGCTGTCCTCACCGGCCGACTCGAGCTCGCCTGGGTCGGCGTGCCGTTGTTCGATCTGGCCGTCGCGGCGACTCAGCTCGTGCTCCTCCGGCGCGGCGGGCTGCGACATGGCTGAGCGGCGGCGATTCTCCGACCTGCCGGGGCTCACGGCGGTCGCCGCGACCTACGTCTACTTCCTCATCTGGGCGCAGTTCGGCCTGCTGGCACGTATGCACGCCGCCGGGCTCGATGCCGGTTCGATTCGAGTCGCCATGGCGGCGATGGGCGTGGCCGGTCTGGCGGCCAGCTTCGCTGCCGCCCGTCTGCCGGCCGGCCGACGGAGCGTCGCCGCCGGGCTCGCCGGCTGCGCCGTTGCCGCTCTCGGATCGCTCGCCGCCAGCTCGCTCGCCGGCTTCGCTATCGCCGCCGCCGCTGTCGGCGCCGCCACCGCCATCGCGACGGTCGCTCTGGCCTCGGCTCTGCCACAGCTCGTCGCGCCGGGCCGGCGCGGTCTCGCGGTGGGCGCGGCCACCGGCCTCGCCTACCTGATCTGCAATCTGCCCATCCTGTTCGAGGCCTCGCCAGCGGTCCAGGCCATCGCCGCCGCCTCGCTCTGCCTCCTCGCCTCCATGACGATGCAGTTCAGCGGTCGAGCCGACGGCGCCCCGACGCCGCTGCCCGGCGCTCCGGCGCGGCGGCATTTTCACGGACTGGGATGGGCTGCCGTCGTCGCCGCCTTTCTCGCTCTCGTCTGGCTCGATTCGGCGGCCTTCGCCATCATCCAGGAGAGCGAAACGCTGCGCCAGCTGACCTGGGCGCCCGGCAACATCAAACTCCTGCTCGGCGCCGTTCACCTCGTCGCCGCTCTCGCCGCCGGCTGGATCGTCGATCGCGGCGGGCTGCTCAGCCTGCCCTTCCCCGCCTTCGTCGCGCTCGCCTTGGCGGCGCTGCTGCTCGATCGCCTGGCACCTGCTCTCGCCGCCGGCGTCCTCTACGCCGCCGGCGTCTCGCTCTACTCCGTCGCCCTGGTCCTCGCGCCGGGAGCGCGGCTCGACGACGGCCTGGCGCCGCCGGGCCAGCGCGCCGCCCAGCTCTACGGCGTCGCCGGATGGATCGGATCGGCCGCCGGCGTCGGCATGGCGCAGGACCTTCATCGCATCCCCGGTGCCTTCCTCATCGCCGCCGGCGCCCTGCTCGCAGTCGCCGGTGCCATCGGGGCCGGCACGGGCGCGCTGCGCCTTGCGCGTCGCGCTCTGCCGTCGTTGGCGCTCGCCGCCCTCGGTGGACTCACGGCCCTCGCCTGGCCGGTCGCGCCCGCGGCTTCCTCCCGGTTGCCTGCACCGGCATCTTCGGAGGAACAGGAGCGCGCCACCGCGATTGCCCGCGGCCGGGCGGTCTACGTTGCCGAGGGCTGCATCCACTGCCATTCGCAGTTCGTGCGCCCGCAGAGTCGCGACGAGCGGCTCTGGGGGCCGGCACGACCGCTCGACCGCAGCGAGCGGCCGCCGCTCGTCGGCAACCGCCGGCAGGGTCCCGATCTCGCCGCGGTCGGCTTGCGACGCAGTCCGGTCTGGAATCGACTGCACCTGCTCGATCCTCGGGCTCTGACGCCAGCTTCGCGCATGCCGTCCTATGCTCATTTGTTCGCCCGGCCCGCCGGCCCCGGCGACGACCTCGTCGAATACCTGGCCTCGCTCGGCGCCGGCGATGGAGAGGCGCGCCTGGCGCAGCTCGCCGCGGCAGCAGAGCCGACCCCGGACATGGAGCCCACCAGCATGGAGCCAACCAGCGCGGGCGGGCTGCGCTACCGCGAGCTCTGCGCGGCCTGTCACGGCACGGACGGCCGGGCCGATGGGCCTCTCGCCGAGCACTTCCCCCGTGCGGTGCTCGACCTCGCCAAGCCACGGCTCAACCATCTCGCCAATCGCGCCGACGGCAGCCGCGATCCGGGCGGGCTCACTCACCTCATCCGCTGGGGCGCACCCGGAACCTCGATGGCCGGGCACGAGACGCTCTCACGGCGCGAAGTCGCCGAGCTCGCCGCTGCAGTGGCTGCCTTTGCGCCGCAAGGCCCGGCCAGCGACTTCTCGGCGGAGCGACCGTGAGCCCGTCGACGCGTGGCCCGCTGGCCCGGCTGGCGGCTCTCTCGGTCGCGCGACCCCGCACCGTCGTGGCGCTTGCGGGTGCCATCCTGCTGCTGGCGATCGCGCTCGCGGCCACTCGTCTCGAGCTCAAGACCTCCAACCTCGATCTGGTCGATCCCGGCCTCGCGCCAATTGCCGCCTTCCGCTCCTTCGCGCGTCAGTTCGGCACCCCCAACGTGCTCGTCGTCGGACTCGAAGGGACGGACGAAGCGAGCCTGCGCGCCACCGTCGACGAGCTCGCGCCGCGCCTCGCGCGCCTTGCGGGCGTCCGGTCGGTCATGGCGCGGCTGCCCTACGATTTCGCGCAGTTCGCCCTGCCGGGATTTCAACCCTACTTCGCCACCATCGACCGTGGCATCTACTTTCTCTTCGTCCAACCGGACGATGCCGAGTCGAGTGCCGCGACCATCGCGCCGTTCGTCCAGGCCGTCGAGCGCGAGATCGCTCGCCTGCCGCTCGCCGCGCGCGGGCTCCGCGCGAGCCTGACCGGGCTTCCCAAGTATGCGATCGACGACCGCGACGTGATTCAGCACGACGTCTCGCGGATCACCGGCTTGTCGTTCGCCATCATTTTCGCCCTCTTCGCCGTGACCTTCGCCGCCGTGCGGCGCCCGCTCGCCGCCATGGCGACGCTCGCCGTGGCGGTGGCGACACTCCAGGGTCTGGTCGCGCTCTGGCCCGGGCACCTGACGTTGCTCTCGGCCTTCGCCGGCTCCTTTCTCTTCGGACTCGGGATCGACTACGGTATTCACCTCATCGACCGCGTCGAGGAGCTCCTCGCCGGCGGCAGCGATCTCGCGCCGGCGATCGTCGAGGCGGTCGCAGCGCTCGACGCCGGGCTGATGACCGGCGCCGGGACGACCATCGCCTCCTTTCTTGCCCTGACCGTCTCCGGCTTCCGCGGCTTCGCCGAGCTCGGCGCCATCTCGGCGGTCGGCATCGCGCTCTGTCTGCTGGCGATGGTGACGCTGCTGCCCGCTCTCCTGGTGCTCGCGCCTGCATCGCGGCGGCGTGAGAAGGCTCTCCTCGACCGGCGCTTCGGGCGCTTTCTGCTCGCCGTCCACAGCCGGCCGCTCGCCGGCCTCCTCGTGCTCGCCGCACTGGCGCTCGCGACGCTCGGCCTGCCGCGCTTCAACGAGGACTACCTCGACCTCCAGCCGGCGGATTCCGCGGCCGTGCGGCTCGAACGCGCGATGGTCGAGCGCTCGGCCTACTCGCCGCAGTTTGCCGCCTTCGTGACGCCTACGCCGGCCGACGCGCGAGCCCTTGCCGGCGCGCTCGCGCTGGATGCCACGGTCGGGGCGGTGAGCTCGGTCGCGGAGCTCGATCGCCTGACCGCCCTCGGCGCGCGCCCGACCGCAGAGGCCGCCGCCTTTCGCGCCCACTTCGTCGCCGCGGACGGCCGCTCGGCGGTCTACGCCTATCCCGCCAGCGACATCTGGGATCCCGTTCGCCGCAACGACTTTCTTTCCCACATGCGCACCTTCGAAGCACCCGGCAGCATTGCCGTCACCGGCATGCCGTTCGTCGGCGCCTTCATGATCGACCTGTCGCGCCACGCCTTCCGCGTCGGCGTAGCGATGGCGGCGCTCGCCGTCCTGCTGATCGTCGCCTGGGACTTCCGCGATCCCTGGCGCACCGCCATCGCGCTGCTGCCGACCGGGCTCACCCTGCTCGCGCTTCCCGGCCTGATGAAGCTCGTCGGTCTCGAGCTCAACCCGCTCGACGTCATGGCCCTGCCGGTTGTCATCGGCGGCGCGGTCGACAACGGTCTGCAGCTGGTCCATCGCTTCATCGCCGAACAGGGCGACCTGCGCCGGGCGCTCGCTGGCACCGGGCGCTCGCTGGCGCTCGCCGCCGTCACCTCCATCGCCGGTTTCGGTCTGGTCGCCTTCTCCGCCCATCGCGGCCTGGCGAGCTTCGCACTGCTGCTCACGCTGGGTCTCGCCACCGTG
>Ga0073904_10002570_pt1 | contig 13724 bp, 10 predicted proteins | sample KloWWTrecipitate_FD_66668 | JGI IMG/M metagenome (GOLD analysis project Ga0073904, IMG submission 66668) | Active sludge microbial communities from Klosterneuburg, Austria, studying microevolution and ecology of nitrifiers - Klosterneuburg... | ecosystem: Engineered > WWTP > Aerobic digester >...
CTGGCCGCCCTCGTTCACACGCTGACGCTGCTCTCCACGCGCTCCGCGCGAGACGGGCTCGTGCCGCTCGTCGCAGCCGCGACGGACGACGGACGGCGGACGATGCTCGCCCTGAGCCTCCCTCAGTTTCCGAGCGACGCGAAGACGCAGGAGGGCTTCCTGCGCGCCTATGAGCAGCTCCCCGCGCGCTCGACGGGCTCGGCGGGGCCACGTGCGAGGGGACGGGGTGCTCTGCTGGGTGCGTCGGCCCGCTTCTACGATCCGCGCCTCGTGCCCTGGCTCATCAAGGAGCTTGGCACCGCGCAAGCGGAGGGCGCCGCCCCCGGCGCGGTCGACGCCATGGTCAAGCTCATGGATCCCACCCAGGTGGACGCCGTCCACCGCGCACTCGAGGGGCTCGCGAGCGCGGATCCGCAGCGCGCGCAGTTCCCCGGCGCCGCGCGCGTCACGAAGCGCTGCGGCCGCGACGCCGCCTGCTACGTGGAGATTATCGCGTTACCCAGCGCGCCCCCCTCGGCGACCGACGGCCCCTCCACCCCCGCGACGGGCGCGCGGCGATCCCACATCGCCGAGGCGATCAAGGCTTGCTGGATGGCGGCGATGTTCGGGGGCGACGGCACCCGCAAGGCGCTCCTCGCCAAGGTCGCTGCCACCAAGGAGCCGATCGTGCGGAGCGCGCTGCTCGACGCCATCGATCACCTCGCGCCTGAGGGCGACCTGGAGGGCGCCGAGCTGCTCGAGCGACTGAGCACCTCGAGCCCCCCACCTTCGGGCGCCGCCCCACTCACGGCCGCCGCCCCGCCCTCGGGCACCCCACTCACGGCCGCCACCCCGCCCTCGGGCACCCCACTCACGGCCGCCACCCCGCCCTCGGGCACCCCACTCACGGCCGCCGCCCTCAAGAAGGGCACCGCCGCGCCCCCGGGCGGCGCGCGCGACGTCGACGCCGACGCGGACACCGCCTCGCTGAGGACCGTCGCGCTGCGCCTGCGCTCGCGTGCGACTCGGTAGAATGAGCGGAGCTCGATCGCCCGCTCTTTGAGCCCGACGCCCTCGCCGAGCCGCGTCGAGCGCGGAGCCCGCCCGTCCCTTCAGAACGACGCGCCGAACGCCCCGAGGGCGCCACCCGGCACCGGGGCCGCTCCCCACGTCCAGCGCGAGGCGGGGCCTTCGTGAGGCGCGAGCCCGTGGGCCGACGCTGGGCGCGGCGCCGTGAGGTAGAGCACGATCCCGGTCACGAGCGCCGCCCCCCCGATCCCCGCGACGACGCCCGCCACGGTGCGTCGACCGATGATCGCGTCCAGCTGGTCTTGGGTGCAGCTCCGGGTGAGACCGCAGGTGTCGTGGAGCTCGCGCGCGTCGCCGTTCGACGTGAGCCCGAGCACGCCGCCGACGCCGAGACCGACGAGGCCAGCTGCCCCGACCACGAGCCCGACGACGCGCCGCGTGCCGGGGCCACGCTCGTCGCCAGGGGGGGGCTGCGTGGAGGCCGGCGCGGGGGCGGGGGCGGGCAGCGGAGCCGCGGCGGGGGACCGCCCCAAGACGCCGACGACGACGCGGTTGTGCTCGCCCTGCCGCACGAGGACGCGCTCCTCTTTCGTGTCGCTGCCGCGCACGAAGACGATCGTGTGTGCGCCCGGATCGACGTCGACCGCGGTCCCGTCGAGGCCCGCGCGGAGCGGCGCCCCGTCGATCGTGACCTTCACGTCGAAGAGGTCGCGCCCGCCGCCATCTCGGGCCGAGAGCACCACCGAGGGGAGGCTCTCGGCGACCTCGCCGAGCCACTTCTCGCAGTCGTTGCGGACGAGCCCTGGACACACGTCACCGCGGCACACCCGCAGCTGCTCGCGCGCCGCGAGGAGCTTGTTCGCGAGGCGCAGGCGCTGGGCGTCTTCGTACGAAGTGACGCAGGCGAGCTTGTCCTTCGCCTGCTGCTCGCTCGTCGGCTCGGCCGCGGGTGGCGCTGGTGGTGCGGCGGGGGCGCTCGGCCCGTCGGCCGCGAGCGCGAGCCCCGCCTGGGTCGAGCAGAGCGCGACGAGCCCCACGACGGCGACGAGCCGCGTGCCGGAGCGCTCAATCATCGCGGGCATCCCTCGAAGCGTCCGCGCCCGCATCGGGGCTCGACGGCCTCATCGAGTAAATCTTGAAGCTCGTCATCTCTTCGAACTCGACCGTACCGACGACCGGGGCCGTAGTGGTGACGTTGGCCGCCCGCTCTCCTTCCACCGGCACCCCCGTGGCGACGGCGATCCAGAGCTTGAGCGTCTGGGTGCCGGCCTGGGCGCCGCTGACGGTGCGCCGCACCTCGACCCCAAACACGGGCACATCGGCCCCCTCGACGTCGATCATCTTGCGACCCAGGAAGGTCATCAACCCCGCCTGCCGGAACGAGGTGGCGGGAACGGAGTTCTGGCCCTGGCAGTCGTGGATCGCGGTCAGATCGCGCTCGACGGCGGGTCCGAACCAAGGGTTCCCCGCGTCGCATCGCCAGCTCGCCGTGTTGGTCATCGTGCCGAACCACGTCTGGATGTCCTTGCCGCTGACCTCGAGGAGTCGATCTCCACTCCTGCAGAAGTCGAGGCTCCAGGTGTGGCGAATGGCCGCCCTCATCGTGAAGGTGTAGCAGTCCGGCCCGCCAACCGTCATCGACCCCGTCATCGGAACGAGGAGGCGATTCTCCTGGACGTTGCCGTTGCTAAGTTGCGTAAGCGTGGGCGCCCCCACTCCGGCGTATTGATAGTCGCCCAGCGCGAGCAGATAGTCGGGCACGGGAATCGAGGCGCCATCGAGGGTCACGTCCGCCGCGGCGTCGCTGCCGTCCGCGAGCGCGTCCTCGACGCGCGCGTCCTCTGGGCGTCGTGCGTCGTCCGCGCGCGCGTCCTCGACGGGAGTGCCCCCGTCGTCGCCGGGCTTGACGCCTCCCATGAGGCCCTCGAGCGACGTGCACGCGACCAGCACGAGGCCCGTGAGAACACCAGCGACCGGGAGCGGGAGCGGGAGGCGGCGCCTGGTCGCTCCAGCGACCACTGAACGCTGTGGATACATGCGCGAATTTCCCCAATTTCGGGGTGAGTGTCAAGGTCGCCGAGCACGAACCACGCCGCTGCCGGTTGTCCAACAGCGCGAACGGACGGCACCGTTCCTGGGCGCGGCCCCATCGTTTCGCCTACGAGCGCCGACGGCGTCGCGCGCCGACGTCGCGGGTGGCAGACCGGGGACGGCTCGGACGGTGGCGCCTCGGGCGCTGAGCGATCGCACGTTCGCGCACGCGACGCCGCCCCTTCCGGCAGGCTGGGTTCGTCGCCCCCCCGTGCGCGCCGATCCGCGCGGGCGCGAGCTGTCGAGCGCGAGGCGGGCTGATCGCTGCGCCGAAGGCGCGGCGTCCAGCGGCGCTGAAGGCCGAGAGCAGCACCTCGGGTCGTCGGCGTGCCGGCGGCTGTCGGAGGGCCCGCTGGGGTTGAGTTCGTCCCCCTTCGGGCCCGGAGATCCACTAGGCTCACGGGTCATGGAGGCCTCGCCGCGCACGACCGTCCTCGGGGGGCGCTACCGGCTCGACGGGCTCATCGGCGAGGGCGGCATGGGCGCCATCCACCGGGCGACGGACCTCACCCTCGAGCGCCAGGTCGCGGTGAAGGTCGTGCGCCCCCAGGCGAACTCGCCCGAGGCGCGCGAGCGCTTTCTCCGCGAGGCGCGGAGCACTGCGCAGATCCGGCACCCGAACATCGTCGAGGTCTTCGATTTCGGTCAGACCGAGAGCGGAGACCTCTTCTTCGTCATGGAGCTCTTGCGGGGGGAGTCGCTCGCGGTCCGCCTCCAGCGCGAAGGCCGCATCCCGCTCGAGGAGTTCGTCACGCTCGCGGGCGAGCTCTGCGACGGGTTCGGCGCGGCGCACGCGGCGGGGCTCATCCACCGCGACATCAAGCCGGCGAACGTCATGCTCGTCCGCCACGGCAATCGGCACGACTTGGTCAAGATACTTGACTTTGGCATCGCCAAGTCGGAGAATGCGACCACCCACCTCACCGAGGCGGGCATGTTCCTCGGCACCCTCGAGTACATCGCCCCGGAGCAGATCCTCGGCTCGGCGCCGCTCGACGCGCGCGCCGACGTCTACGCCCTGGGCTCGCTCTTCTACCGAATGCTCTGCGGCTCCTCGCTCTTCCCGAAGGCGGCGCGCTCCGGCCTCATCCACCACCACCTCGAGGTCGCGCCCGAGCGCCCTTCGGTCCGCGTCCCCGAGGCGGGAATCCCGCGCGCGCTCGAAGACCTCGTGCTCCGGTGTCTGTCGAAGTCACCGGAGGAGCGCCCTCAGAACGCGAACGAGCTCCGCGCGGCGCTCGACGAGGCGGTCGGCGCGCCAGCGCAGGCGCGGCCCCGACCGACCGCGCCGGAGCGCCTGCCCGCGAAGCCGACCGAGGGCGCGGCCGAGCCGCTCATCGAGGTCGAGATCAGCGCGGCCTTCGAGCGCACCGTGCCGACGCCGCGCGCGGGAGAGCCCGTCTTCGCGCCCGCCCCCGTGGCCGACCTCCAGCTCGACCTCAGCACGAGGCGCCACCCCAGCCCGAGCGCGCCCGATCGCACCGAGGTCATGGCGCGACCGGCGGGTCCGACCTGCGGCGCGTGCGGGGTCGCCGTGCCCCCCGGGACCCGCACCTGCGCGGCGTGCAGCGCGCCGCAAGCCCCGCCACGAGCCCCGCGAGACAGCGCGCCGCGAGAGTCCGCGCTGGGTGGCGTCGCGCCGGGAGATGTCCGCGCGGGCGTACGCTTGGCCGAACCGTGGAGCGGCGACGTCGCGCTCGCGCGGGTCAAGCGCGCGCCGGGCACCCTCCTCGAGCGCGACGGGCCGCCCGTGTGGCTCGTGCCCCTCGCGGTGCTCCCCATCTGGCTCGCGATCGTCGTCATCCTGCTGTGCGGCGCGTCGGCCGCGGGGCTCTGGGCGTTCCAGGTCGATGCCAAGATCGCCTATTGGGGGCTCGCGGTCGTGTCCACCCTCGCCGGCATCGGCATCTACGTGCGCCGCCGCATCGAGGCGGCTGAGTGACGCGCGCGGAGTGGGCCGTGGCGCCGTGATCGGGCAGGTCCTCGGCGACCGATACAACCTCGTCGCGCTGCTCGGGCAAGGCGGGATGGCGACGGTCTACCGCGCCAGGGACTTGCGGCTCGAGCGCGACGTGGCCGTGAAGCTGCTCGCGTACGACCTGCAGGGCGATCCGGTCTACCTCCAGCGCTTCGAGAAAGAGGCCAAGCTCTCCGCGCAGCTCCGTCACCCGAACCTCGTCGAGGTCTTCGACGTCGCCGTCTCGAGCGACGACGAACAGTACCTCGTGATGGAGCTACTGCAGGGCGAGTCGCTCAGCGCCCGCGCCGCTCGTGGGCCGATGCCGCTCGACGAATTCCTGGCCCTCGCCCAGCAGATCGCCGCAGGGATCGCGGTGCTCCACGCGGCGGGGGTGGTGCATCGCGACCTGTCCGCGAACAACGTGATGTTGGTCGAGGGTGGCGCGCGCGTGAAGGTGCTCGACCTCGGCATCGCGAAGGCGCAGAACGCGCAGACGCTCACGGAGCCCGGGAGCTTCATCGGCACGCTCGAGTCGATGTCCCCCGAACAGATCCGCGGCGACGAGGTGGGGCCGCCGGCCGACGTGTACGCGCTCGGCATCCTCTTCTACCGCATGCTCACCGGCGCGCCCCCGTTCGCCGGCGAAGCGGCGACGCTCATCTACCAGCACCTGCACGTGCCCCCGGGCGCGATGATGGCGCCGGCGGAGCTGCCCGAGGGCGTCATCGACCTCGTCGCGTGGTGCCTCGAGAAGGCCCCTTCGGCGCGCCCGGCCGACGCGACGGAGCTGCACCAGGCGCTCTCGGCGCTCGCGCGGGGGGAGGCACCGGAGCCGCGCGCGCCGGCCGCGCCACCCCCGCTGCCCGTGCCGGACCTGACTGCCCACGTGCCACGCCGCCCTCCCCCCGCCGCCGCCGTGACCGTCGCACCCCCACGGTCGCGGAGCTCCGTGGCGCCGCTCGGCGCGCCCGCCGGCGCTGGGCAGCGCCCGCCCGAGAGGGTGATCGAGCCCGACGAGGAGGAGCGCAGCTCCGAGCCGCTCGAGCTCGAGGCGGTGGCCCGCAAGCCCGAGTCGCTCGTCGCCGCGACGCCCCTCGCCTGCGCCACCTGCGGCCTCGTGCTGCACGTCTCGACCGATACGTGCCCGTCCTGCGGCGTCGGCGCGCTCTCCGCGCTCACGCCCTTTCGCCCCGCGATGGTGGTGCGGGCCCCCGTGCCGGCGTGGATAGCGCCCCTCGGGGTGTTCCCGACCGGCGTCTCGAAGCGAGTGGCCACCTACGGGTTTGGAGTGGCCGCGCTGCTGGCCTTGGTCGGACTCGGGTGGGCCTCGCTGTTCTTCGCGACGGTCGCCGGCGTCGCGTGCGCGGCCTTCTACGTGCGGCGCCGCGTCGAGGGCGATGGGTGACGCCGGCCTGTAGGCCGGGGCCAACAGCGTAGGGGCCAGCCCCGGGGAGCTCGCCTCGCGCGCGGAGGAATCCTGCGTGCTCGGACTCCCGCGCGGCTGGCCTTCGGGTTGCAAGACGTCCGAGCATGGACTCCCTCGACCTGCGCGACCTGCCGCCCGATCTCCCCGTCCCCGAGCTCGACCTGCCGCCGCCCCGCGGGGTCGAGGGCGAGGCGCCGCGCGTCGAGCCGGGCGAGCCGCTGGAGCTCGCGGACGCGCCAGCGTGGCACGTGGCGACCGGAGTGCGCACGAGGGCGTGTCCCGTGTGCCAGTGCGAGCTCGGGCTCACGCAGTGGGCCTGCCACGAGTGCGGTGAGCGCCTGGGGGCGGACTCAGGCCTCGCGCTCGCGGGCTCGACGGTGCCGGCTCGCGGCGACTGGCGCGCGGAGCCGCCGCACGCGGGCGGGCGCGGGGCGCTGGCGGCCATCGCCGACGCGGTGCCGCTCGGCGTGGGCAAGCGGCTCCTGCTCTACCCGCTCCTCGCGGCATTCTTCTGTAACCTATTGATTCCATGCCGATTTCACGAGACGTGGGCATGCCTCGTGCTCGCCCTGTTCGGCGGCGTCGTGGTCGCCGCGCACCGCGTAGCGTACCGGCAGTGGCCCGCCGAGGAGTGAGCCCGGCGTCTGAGTCGCCGCGCACGCTCGGCCACTCACGTGCATTCTGCACAGACCTCGGGGCGCGCTCGCGTCGGTGGCGGCCGAGGACTGAGGCGGGTCAACGCGCCGGCGCGGAGCGCAGCTCGAGGGCCAAGGTCGCCCGGCTCCAGCCTGCCCGATGCTCTATGGTGCGCGGGTGCGTTCTCGAAGCGCCCGCCGCGTCGCTGCCCCGTCCCCCCGCGCGATGCCCGCGCCCTGCCTCGCGCTCGCCGCGCTCGCCGCGCTCGCCGCGCTCGCCGCGGGCCTCGCCGGCTGCGCGCGCGACACGGTGCCCCCGCGCGATGCCCGCGCGCTCCCTCCGGGCCCGATGCTCGGCGCAGCCCCGGCCGACACGCGCCACGCGCTGCTGTGCGGCGAGTGGCGACGGGCCGTCGGGTACGACCGCGAGGCGAGCGCGCACACCTCGTTCGCCGAGCTCCGGCCCGCGCAGAGCTGCTTCGTCGAGGTCACCCACACGCCCGCGGGCGCGCGGCCCTCGCCGACGCCCGCCGGCTGCGGCTTCCCCACCGAGGCGACATTCGCCCACGTCGCGCGGCTGGCGTTGGCCTACGACGCGATCGCGGACGGCGACACGGTCGCGCTCCCTCACGACCTCGCGTGCCCGCTCGCGGCCTCGGTTCGGAGCGACGCGGCGCGGCAGAACGCCCGGGCGCTCCGGGCGCTCGCGGCGCTCTCCCGCGCGCCGCTCCGCGCCTACGCGTACGCGGCGGTGCTGGTACCCGGCTACGGCGCGGCCGCGCAGGGCGACAGCGCGCTCGTCGGCGCTCCGCCGGACGCGGCGTGTGGGGACTGGGCGGCCGAGGTCGAGCTCCCGCGCCTAGGCGTCAACGTCGAGCGCGCGCGCCGCGCGGCGGAGGCGCTCCGTGGGGGCGTCGCGCCGGTCGTGATCGTGAGCGGGGGCGCGGTGCACTCGCCGCTCGTCGAGGCGTTCGCGCTGGCGAACGTGCTGCGGTGCGCGGGCGGCGTCCCCACCGAGCGAATCCTCGTGGACCCGTGCGCGGACCACACGCACACGAACCTGCGCAACCTGGGCGCCATGGTCGTGGGCCTCGGCGCGCGCACGGCCTACCTCGTGACCGATGGCGGGCTCCAGTCGGCGTACCTCTCCGACTTCACGGCGTTCGACCTCTTCGGCGGCTCGGTCGACCAGCGCAGCCTGCGCGATTTCGGCTACCTGCTGGGCGCGTGGCGGCGGGCGAGCCGCGGCCTCGAGGGTGGGTTCTGGTACACGCCTTACCGCTTCTGGGCGGAGCGCGAGCCCGTCACCTGCGTCACGGGCCCGCTCGACGGGCCGGGCCGGTGATACGTGCAGTATACACGGACCTCGGCGCGCGCGCGCCTCAGCGAAGACCGTACCGCTTGAGGAGCGAGAGCAGGTAGGGGCGGTCCATTTTCGCGAGCCTCGCGGCCTCCGACGCGTTGCCTTGGGCGCGCGCGAGCAGCGCCGCCACGTAGGACCGCTCGAACTCGGCGACCGCGCGCGCGCGCGCGTCGCGGTACCGCTCGACGGCGGCGCCGCCGTCCGCGGGCTCGAGGGCCCCTCCCGCGGCGGGCATGGCGGGCATGGGGTACCCGGGGTGCGCGTCGAGCTCACCCGCGAGCGCTCGCTCCACGGCGTTGCGCAGCTCACGGACGTTGCCCGCCCAGTGCTGGAGACGCCACCGCTCGACCAACTCCGCCGGGAGCGCGTCCGCGGCGCCCGCCAGGTCGAGCGTGAAGTGCGCGACGAGCGCCGGCACGTCCTCGGGCCGCTCGCGGAGCGGGGGCAGCGAGATGAGCGCTCCGGCCAGACGATAGTAGAGGTCCGCGCGGAAGGCCGCCCGGTTCACCTCGGCGCGCAGATCGCGGTGCGTCGCCGAGACCACGCGCACGTCGAGCTCGATCTCGCGCTCCCCGCCCACGCGGCGCACGCGCCGGCGCTCGAGGGCGCCGAGCAGCGACGCCTGCGCGGTCTGCGAGAGCTCGCCGATCTCGTCGAGGAACACGGTGCCCCCCCGCGCGCGCTCGAAGGCCCCCGCGTGCCTCGCCACGGCGCCGGTGAAGGCCCCGCGCTCGTGACCGAACAGCTCCGACTCGACGAGCGCGTGCGGGAGCGCGCCGCAGTCGACCACGACGAACGGGCCCGCCCGGCGCGGCCCCTCGTCGTGCAGGGCGCGCGCGACGAGCTCCTTTCCGGTGCCGGTCTCGCCCAACACGAGCACCGAGCCGCCGAAGGCCGCGAGGCGCCTCACCTGCCGGACGACCTCGAGCATGCGCGGGCTCACCGTCACGAAGCCTGGCAGCGCACGAGGCGCCTCCGCCGCCGCGTCGGCCGCGCGCGAGACCACGAGGACCGTGTCGCCGAGCAGGAGCGCGGTGTCCCAGGGGACGTCGCCGTCGCGCAGGCGCGAGCGCCCGGAGTAGGTGCCGTTCGAGCTGCCGAGGTCGCGCACCCGCACGCCGGCCTCGCTCGCTTCGAGCTCGAGGTGATAGCGGCTCACGGTGGGGTCGGAGAGCACGAAGCCGTTGTCCGCCGCGGTCCCGATCGAGAGCGGAGCGCGCGCGTCGGCCTCGACGTGCTTGCCCGCGTCGACCCCACGAGCCACGGTGAGCGAGAGGCGCGCCGCGGGCGCCATCGCGGCAGCGGGCGTCCGCGTGTGCTTTCGCGTGAGGCCCGCGCTCAAGGTCCCGGCCACCGCGAGGGCCGGCGATCGTCGAGCCGCGCGAGCTCCTGCGTGAAGATCCGGCGGGCGATGGCGATCGCGCACGCGTACGTGCTGTCGACCCCGAAGAAGCTGAGGCTCTTCGAGAGCAGCGACTGCCGACGGGAGTACGGCGTATCCGACGCGTAGTGGAGCAGGCCCACGTCGAAGTGCACGTCGGGCGTGAGGTTCACGATCTCGTTCGACGGGAGCCGCCGCGGGTTCGAGAGCTCGTGCACGCCGCCAAGGAAGGGGCCGGCCTCCATCTCGAGGACCGTGTAGCCCTCCCGATAGAAGGTCGCCATGTAGTCCTTGTTCTGGAGGAACGCGCTCCGCACCGTCACCGCCGACTGGTTGTCGAAGACGCTCCCGAAGCGCAGGAACGGCGCCACCGCGTCGGCCGTGATGGCGTTGCGGAAGAGGAAGGTGTTGCCCGAGTGCTCGTCGTACACCGTGTTCGAGAGCAGCACGTCGCCCACGCGCCCGTTCAGCGTCGCCGCCTTCCCCATGATGTAGATTCCACGCACTTCGCCCACGCCCTGGCCCACGCGCGACAGCAGGTGGTAGGCCGCCATGCCGAGCGGGTAGTCGATGTTGATGAGCACCGCCTCGCTCTGGGCGAGGCGCTCGACGCCGGGCACGCGGAGGCGCGGATCGATGGCGGTGGGGTCCAGGTCGGAGAGCCGGAGGATCTGCGCGTCGACGTCGATGCGCCCTGGGCCGGAGAGGTGCAGGAGGCCCTTGGTGGACTCGAACCGTCGCACCTCGTTCATCTTGGAGTCGTCGCGCCCCGCGTGGATGAACGCGCGGAGCAGGTAGTACAGCAGGGGGGCGACCTCTTCTTCGCGGCCGCTCTCGGCGGCCTTCGCCACGTCCTCGCCGAGGCCCTCGGGGTCGGCGCGGATGGCCCAGTCGATCATCTCTCGCCGATGCGACTGCGCGTACCCGCCGAGCAGGTTCGCCACCGCGTGGGTGTTCGACGACACGAAGTACACCGGGGCGCGGCGGCTCGCGCTCTTCTCGAGGTACGAGGGCTCGATGCCGCCCCACCAGCGCTGAGCCGCGCGCTGGTACTGCGAGTACGACGAGGCGAGCATCTGGGCGCGGAGGTCGAGGGGCCGCGCGATGACCTCGGCGAGGCCGTCGGCGTAGTGGTCTTTGCCGAACGCGTCGACGAGGCGCTCCACGTCGCCGGGCTCGATGGACAGCGCGCCGGCCAAGAGCTCGGGCGACGCGACGAGCTCGGCCTCGCGCCCCTCGTAGCCGCGGAGGGCGTTGTGCAGCTTGTTCCACTCGATCTGGTAGGCGACCAGAATGGGCACGAGATCGTCGATGTCGCTGACGCTCGCGATGAACACGGCGAGGCGCGAGCCCTCGTCCCAGCGGATGGGGCGGCGCCGACCGCGCGTCTTGACGATCTGCCAGGTGCGCACGTCGAACCCGGCCGCCTCGAAGAGCTCGTGCGACTGCCCGAGCACGATCTGGCGGACGCGAGGGAAGCACGTGGGCAGGCGCCCGGCCGCGTACCCGAACGCCGACAGGTCGACCTTGGCCGAGAGCGCGTCGAGGTGGAGCGCCGACCTCGAGAACGCGTGGGCCTCCTCGAGCGCGCGGATGCGCACCTCCCCGGTGGATCGCAGCAAGGAGTAGTAGGTGCGAACGTAGAGGTTGATCTCTTCGGAGGGCGTGGGCGGCTGCCGGTACATGGTCGGCGAGAGGATAACCAAGTTCCCAGGGCGCTCGGCCCTTTCTGCGCTGCGCTCGCCTTTGGGGCGCCGGGCGTCGTCCGGCGGAGCGCATCCAGCGTGCGCCCGCAGACGCGCTGGACGTCCGTGGATCTCGGGTTAAGCTCCGGGGACATGGAGCTCTCACCCGACACCTTCTCCTGGCTCATCGCCCAGGCCGCGCGTCTCCGCGCGTCGCACGGCGAGGTCATCGGCGTCCCTGTCCTCGTGGAGCCCACCGGCGAGTTCTTCCCGGACGACTTCACCCTCGACCACGACGGCACCGAGCGCCTGCTCGCGCGGCTCGTGTCGTACACCCCCCTCGACGAAGACCTCCCCCTGCGCGTGGGCTTCGAGGAACCCGAGGACACGGGCAAGGCCGGCGGCGGCTGCGGCAGCGGCGGCTGCGGGACGGGCGGCGGCAGCGGTGGTCCCACAGCGCGCGGGCGCGTCATCTCGATGGACCAGGGCTACGGCGTGGTGGTGGACGTCCGCGACGCGGGCAGCCCCGTCACCCTGACGACCACCCTCGCCCGCTCCGTGGGCACGCTCGTGTTGGCCGAAGGTGGCGAGGAGGTCTCGCCGGGCGAGGTCGGCCCCGTGTCGGAGGTGTGCGCGGCCGCGCTCGGGCTCGGGATCTTGCTCCTGAACGGCGCGGCCGTGTACGCGAAGGGCTGCGGCGGCATCAAGCTCCACCGCGCCACGCACCTCACGGTGGAGGAGTCTGCCGCGACGCTCGCCGTCTTCTGCCGGGTGTACGAGCACGAGCCCCGCCGCGTGAAGAAGCACCTCGAGGTCACGCAGGCGGAGGCCTTCGACGAGGCGCTCGCCTGGGTCGACTCGAACCCGGTGATCGTGGCCCAGCTCCGCGACACGCCCGAGCTGCTCGAGGCGGGGGCGTTCGAGCTCTCGCCGCCGAAGGGCCTGCTCGGCCGCCTCTTCACCCGCAAGGTCGACGCGAAGACGCCCGCGCCCACGAAGCGCCCCAGGTCCGCCGAGGAGGAGCGGAAAATCGCCCGGGCGAAGGCCCTCGTCGACGAGGCGCTCGGCAACTCGTAACGTTCGCGACCCTCGCGCGCGCCGGCGGCGTAGCATGAGCGTGTGACGCTCACGCTCGCGACGTTCAACGTCAAAGACTACTTCGAGTCCCCACGGAACCTCCCCGTGCTCGCGGCCAAGTCCGCCGAGATCGCGGCGCAGCTCGCCCGCGCCGACGCGGACGTGGTCGCCCTCCAAGAGGTCGGCTCCGAGGCGCTGCTCCGCGAGGTCCTCGCGCGCGTGCCCGGGGGCGCGTCGTACGAGGTCGTGTTCGGCGGCGCCGATCGCCGCGGGATCGGCAACGCGATCCTCGCGCGGGTGGCCCTGCTCGAGCGGGAGGTGCTCCGCGCCGAGTCCCTCCCCTTCCCGGTGTTCCGCCGCGGCGACGCGCCTCCGTTCGCGGGGCGGCTGCCGCTCCGGCGAGGCGTGGTGCGGGTAGCGCTCCGAGCGCTCGGCCTGCCTATCCATGTATTTTGCATGCACTGGAAGAGCAAGCTCCCGAAGGCCGAAGAGGACGAGGAGGGCAGCGAGCTCGATTGGACGAGCGGCACGCAGCGCGCGGAGGCCGACCTCCGCAGCCTCGTGTCTCGCTCCGCCGAGGCCCTCTTCGTGCGCGCCGCCATCGAGCGCTCCGCAGCCGGGGGCGCCGAGGTGGTGGTGATGGGGGACCTCAACGACACGCTCGACTCGGTGCCCGTGCGGGTCGTGCTCGGCTCGGGGTTCGAGCCCTCACTGCACGCGGCGGCCGCGCGCGCGCCGACGAGCGACCGCTTCTCCGCGCTCCACCGCGGCGAGCCCGAGCAGATCGATCACATCCTCCACACCGAGCGCCTGCACGCGCGGCTCACGTCCGTGGCCTTCTTCAACGAGGCGCTCCGCGATCACCCGTTTGGCGGCGAGCCCACGATCGACTCGGACCACGCGCTCGTGTGCGCGCGCTACGGCTGAGCTCCAGCGAGGCGCCCCACGACTCCGTAAGGACACCCCGTGGGAGTTCATCAACGGGGTGCTAGTCCCCTGGAAGCGTGATTTCTTTCAAAAACACTCATCCGTGAACCTGCAGGATTCGCTGTCCGAAGCGCTGGACCGACGCCAGGATCTCGTCGGCGGGCTTGGTCC
>Ga0073904_10002571_pt1 | contig 13724 bp, 13 predicted proteins | sample KloWWTrecipitate_FD_66668 | JGI IMG/M metagenome (GOLD analysis project Ga0073904, IMG submission 66668) | Active sludge microbial communities from Klosterneuburg, Austria, studying microevolution and ecology of nitrifiers - Klosterneuburg... | ecosystem: Engineered > WWTP > Aerobic digester >...
GCTTCTTTGCCGCTTCGCTCAATCGCTTTTGCACCATGCCTACATTCTCCAGCAATGATCCTGAAGACATAACGCGTGAGATGCAAATTGGTTGTCATGTTTTTAGAGAAGATCAATAGGCGGTTTGCAAGACGACCTGGAATCGCTGCTAGGCATTCACGTTGATTTGCTGACCCCTGGTGACTTACCGTCGAAGTTCCGGGCCAAGGTTCTCGCGGAGGCGCAGCCGGTATGAGTGAGAACCGTCTTCCTGATTACATCGATCACATACAGCAGGCCGCAGCCGATGTGTGCAGCTTCGTGGAAGGGTTGGCCAAAGAGGACTTCCTGACCGACAAGCGCACCCAGCAGGCCGTCATCATGAGCCTCATCATCATCGGCGAGGCCGCCACGAAGGTGATGGAGGGTTATGTCGCGTTCACTCAGTCGCACCCCGAGGTGCCGTAGCGCGCCATGCGCGGCATGCGCAACCGAATGGCTCACGGCTATTTCGACATCGACCTCAATGTAGTGTGGGAGACGGCACAGGAATGGCTACCGGAGTTGCTGAAGCAGCTACCTGTCGTGCGCCAGGACGCCGACGATGAACACCGCGATAGCCCTGAACGAAGCAAGCCATGTTGATTGGTTACGCTCGCGTTTCTACGCTGGATCAAAACCTGGAGTTGCAGCGCGAAGCCTTGACCAAGGCCGGGTGTCAGACAGTCTTTGAGGATAAGGTGAGCAGTATGCGGGCCGACCGCCCCGGCTTAGAAAAAGCACAGGAAATGCTGCGCGAGGGCGACACTCTGATTGTTTGGAAGCTGGATCGCTTGGGGCGTAGCGTCAAGCAACTGGTCGATCTGGTCGGCGAGCTGCACAAGCAAGGCGTCCAGTTCAATAGCCTGACAGATGCCATTGACACCGGCACGCCCTCTGGCCGGTTCTTCTTCCACGTCATGGCCAGCCTCGCCGAAATGGAGCGCGAGCTGATCATCGAGCGTACCCGCGCCGGGCTGGATGTCGCCCGGCAGCTTGGTCGCAAGGGTGGTCGCAAGCCCAAGATGACGGAGAGCAAAATCGAATTCGCCAAGAAGTTGCTGTCCAGCGGTTTGCCTGCCAAGGATGTGGCCAAGAACCTCGGCGTGTCCGTTCCTACGCTGTACCGCTGGGTGCCAGCCTCGGCACAGGCTTAGCGTGCTTTATTTTCCGTTTTCTGAACCGCCCCTTCTGCTCCGTTTGGCAAACTATGTACGACCCGATTAAAGATGGGATGGAGAAAACCGCCTGCTCGGTACGCTACACGGTGGAGAAACCTCCTGCGTATTTGTCGGGCTTGGTGCATTGCTATTGGGAGCTCAAAACTGAAACTACTTTGGGAGATGATTTCTGTCTTCACGCTATGCCTGACGCCTGCGTGAATATCTTGTTTAACCAGGCAGACACCGACGTTGCCGGGATCACCGCATTGCGCACTACTTATGAGGTGCTCAATCTAGGAAAGTCGTTCCACTATGTTGGCATACAACTGCTGCCGGGCGTGTGGCAGGGCGATCCGCAAGAAATTTCCGATCAGTTTGTCGGTATGCCTTACGCAGGAGAGCTGCCTCTGGTAGCCACTAGCAGGGAGCTAGCCCAACGCGATTTCTCGACCAAGCAGGAGCTTATGTCTGGGTTGGTGCAGTGGCTTATCGATACCAAGCTGGTGGTGAGCAATCCTGTCACCGAAAGGATTCTGGCAAGTCTTGATGATATTCGTACCGTGGCTGACATGGCTGCGGTGGCGTGCCTATCACCGCGCCAATTGCAGCGCACACTCAAACAAGCAACAGGCTTTTCCCCGCATGATCTGCTCAAGGTCTTACGCCTTCAGCAATCATTTAAACAGCATTATCTGGACTTGTATGCCGACCAGTCGCACTACATCCATTCGTTTCGCAAAGTCACCGGCTACACGCCCGCGAAATACATCGATAGGTTCAATGTCTGATTTACACAATACGGGCGGTTGACTGATTCCTAAACTGAGCGCTTCTTTAGCATGGGAGTGGCCACATGGCAAAGTCGAATGCAATTGGTTGGTTTGATATCTACGTCACTGACATGAACCGGGCTGTCAGTTTTTATGAAAGTGTGCTGCGACAAAAGCTGCTGCCCATTGGCGACCCAACCGGGGAAACCCAGATGATGAGTTTCCCCGCAGACATGGGGGTGTATGGTGCTGGTGGTGCCTTGGTGAAGTCGAGCTATGCCCGCCCGGGCGCGGGCGGCACCTTGGTGTACTTCAGTGTGGAGGATTGCACGAAGGAAGAATCACGCATCGTCGCTGCGGGCGGCAAGGTAGTACGGCCTAAGTTCTCCATCGGAGAGTTCGGCTGGGTGACCATGTGTGAAGACACTGAGGGTAATTTGTTTGGCCTCAGTTCGATGAAATAGGCCTTTCGTCGCCAAATTCGGCTTGGATCGGATGGCAGCAGAACTTTCCTTGCATCAAAAAAATTTTCGCAGCTGGGCCGGGAACACCTTAACCTGACCGGCGTATACCTCTGGCGCAGCAGCGCAGAAGTTGGCGCGGGGAAAATCGGGCCGCTACGTCCACTCACTGTGCCCTGGTGGACGGTTTGTTCCGTTTTCTGAGACGACCCCGTCAGTAAACCGGCTGGAACTTGCGGATCGTTTCGCGCACCACGCCACTGACGGCAAACCCGTCGCCGTAGCGGCTGGCCAGTTCATCGGCCCGGCGCAGGAAATTGTCGATGCCCATGCCATAGATGAACTGCATGGCGCCACCGGTCCAGGCCGGGAAGCCGATGCCGAAGATCGATCCGATATTGGCGTCGTGCACACTGGTGAGAACATTCTCCTGCAGGCAACGCGCAGTCTCCACCGCCTGGCGATAGAGCAGCCGGTCCTTGATGTCCTGCAGGTCCCAGCTCACATCGGGTTTGCCGAATAGCCGCGCCAGTTCCGGCCACAGGCTTTTGCGCGCGCCTTTCTCGGTCGGGTAGTCGTAGAAACCACCGCCACCGGCACGACCCGGACGCTTGAACTCCTTGACCATGCGTTCGATCAGCAACTGGCCCGGCGGCGTGTCGAAGACCTTGCCTTCAGCCGCATAGTCGGCGCGGGTCTGCTCCAGCACGTGGACACTGAGCGACAACGCGGTCTCGTCGATGACCGCCAGCGGGCCGACCGGCATGCCGCACTGGATGCCGGCGTTCTCGATCACCGCTGCCGCAATGCCTTCGCCCAGCATGTTGGCGCCCTCGGTCACGTAGGTGCCGAAGGTACGGCTGGTGTAGAAGCCGCGCGCATCGTTGACGACGATCGGGATCTTGCCCAGGGCCTGCACATAGTCGTAGGCACGGGCCACGGTTTCGTCGTCGGTCTGCTTGCCGCGAATGATCTCGACCAGCTTCATCTTGTCGACCGGGCTGAAGAAATGGATGCCGACGAACCTGGCGGGATGGCTGCTGGCGCCGGCCAGAGAGCTGATCGGCAAGGTCGAGGTGTTGCTGGCAAAGAAGCCGCCGGGCGCGAGCATCGGCTCCGCATCTCTCGTCACGGCCGCCTTGAGCTCGCGTTGCTCGAACACCGCCTCGATGATCAGGTCGCAGCCTTGCAGATCGGCGTTTTTGTCGGTGGCGGTGATTCGCGCCAGCAGCTCGGCCTGTTCATGCGGCCCCATGCGGCCCTTGTCGACCCGCTGTTGCGTCAGCCTGGCGCTGTAGCCCTTGCCGGCCTCCGCTTTTTCCAGGCTGATGTCCTTGAGCACCGTGGTGATGCCGCGGCTCGCCTGTGCAAAAGCGATGCCAGCGCCCATCATGCCGGCGCCCAGGATGCCCACCTTGGCCGGCTTGCTGCGTGGCACGCCGGTCGGCCGCGACTGGCCGGCCTTGATCGCGCCCATGTTGAAGAAGAACGTGTTGATCATGTTCTTCGCCACCGGGTCGACCACCAGCCGGGCCAGGTAACGGCTCTCGATGCGTAGCGCGGTGTCGAAATCCACCTGCGCACCTTCGACCATGGCCGCCAACGCGGCCTCGGGGGCCGGGTACAGGCCGCGCGTGGTCTTGCGCAACATGGCCGGCGCCACCGACAGGGCCTGCGCAATTTTCGGGTTGCTCGGCAGGCCGCCGGGAATCTTCCAGGTCTTGTCGTCCCAGGGCTGGACCGACACCGGATGGGCCCCGATCCAGGTCAGCGCGGCGCCGCGCAAGGCCCCGGCATCGGCCACCAGCTCATGCACCAGGCCCATGTCCAGCGCCTGGCGCGGGTTGAACAGCCGGCTCTCCAAAATATAGGGCTGGGCACCCATCAGGCCAAGCAGGCGGGTCATCTTGGTGATGCCGCTGGCGCCCGGAATCAGGCCCAGCGTGATCTCCGGCAGCCCGAGCTGGATCTTCGGATCGTCGACCGCGATACGGCAGTGGCCGACCAGCGCCACCTCCCAGCCACCACCTAGCGCAGCACCGTTGATGCAGCTCACCACCGGCTTGCCCAGGGTTTCGAGTGTCCGGAAGTTCTTCTTGTTCTGCTCGATCTCGCGGAAGATGCGTGGCGCGTCGGCCGGCGTCAGCCGCATCAATCCCTTGAGATCGGCACCGGCAAAAAACGTCGACTTGTTCGAGGCCAGGATGATGCCGCGTATCGCGTCCTTGTCCTGCACCACCTGCGCCGTGACCTCGGTCAAATCCCGCTGCCAGTCTTCGCACATGGTGTTGACAGCAGAACCCGGCTCATCGAATGTGATCGTCGCAATGCCGTCCGCAAGCGTGTACTGAATGGTTTTCATTTTTTAATGGGGGTCAGATTCCAATTTCGGCCGTCGCCTTCGGCTTACGGCTGCGAGAAAAGCTCAGATGCGCTCGACGATGGTGGCAATGCCCATGCCACCGCCGACACACAGCGTTGCCAGCCCGTAACGCAGCTTGCGCCGGTGCAGTTCGTCAATGAGTGTGCCCAGGATCATTGCGCCGGTGGCGCCCAGCGGATGGCCCATGGCGATGGCACCACCATTGACGTTGACCTTCTCGTGCGGCACGCCCATTTCCTTCATGAAGCGCATTGGCACCGCGGCAAAGGCTTCGTTGACCTCGAACAGGTCGATCTGGTCGATCGTCATGCCGGCCTTGGCCAGCGCCTTGCGTGCCGCCGGCATCGGGCCGGTCAGCATTATGGTGGGGTCGGCGCCGCTGAGCGCGGCCGCGACGATCCGCGCACGCGGCGTGAAACCATGTGCCTTGCCGGCCGCTTCGGAGCCGATCAGCACCGCTGCCGCGCCATCGACGATGCCCGACGAATTGCCGGCATGGTGCACATGGTGGATGCGCTCGACCTGCGGATACCGCGTGAGCGCCACCTGGTCGAAACCCATCGCCCCCATCTGCTCGAAGGCCGGACGCAAGGCGCCCAGACCCTCCATGGTGGTGTGCGGCTTGATGAACTCGTCGAAGTCCAGGATGGTCTGGTCCAGGAAGTCCCTGACCGGGACCACCGAGCCGGCAAAGTAGCCGCCTTCGCGCGCCCTGGCCGCGCGCTGCTGGCTTTCGAGCGCGAATGCGTCGACGTCTTCGCGTGCAAAACCCTCGATGGTCGCGATCAGGTCGGCGCCGATGCCTTGCGGCACGAAGGCCGTGGCGTTATTGGTTTCCGGATCCTGCGCCCAGGCACCGCCGTCCGAGCCGATCGGCACCCGGCTCATGCTCTCGACGCCGCCGGCCACGACCAGGTCTTCCCAACCCGAGCGCACTTTCTGCGCCGCCATGTTCACCGCCTCCAGGCCCGAGGCGCAGAAGCGGTTGAGCTGCACACCCGAGCAGCGGAAGTCCCAGCCGGCCTTGAGCGCGGCCACCTTGGCGATCACCGAGCCCTGTTCGCCGACCGGCGAGACCACGCCCATCACCACGTCGTCGACCTGGGCAGTGTCGAAGTCGTTGCGGCGCTGCAGTTCGCTGAGCACGCCGGCCAGCAGATTGACCGGCTTGACCTCGTGCAGGCTGCCATCTTTTTTGCCCTTGCCGCGAGGTGTGCGGATGGCGTCGTAGACGAAGGCTTCGGTGCTCATGGCATTTGTCTCCAGGGTTTTCGATGCGGATCGGTTGTGCCCGGGCGCTGCCCGACGGCCTGAATTCAAGTATAGGCATAAGGGTTGCGACCTCTGTCACATAGGTGCGCGACCTGCGGTCCGGTGGCGGGCCCGGCCTGGGTTATAACCTTCGGGCAGCCAGGAAGGCATTGACCGGGACGCTCAAAGGGCACTTCCCATGCGGCCCACAAGAAGATGCCAGCCTGACGATCGCAGCCCTTTGGCTGCAACAAGGAAACCCATGATCGAACGCAGCCTGTTTGGCCCCGAGCACATCGCTTTTCGCGACAGCTACCGGCGATTCGCCGAGAAGGAAATAGCGCCCCACCATGAGGCATGGGAAGAGCAAGGGTACGTAGACCGCGAGGTCTGGCGCAAGGCCGGCGCCAACGGCTTTCTGTGCATGACCATGCCCGAGCAATATGGCGGCGCCGATGCCGACCGCCTGTTTGCGGCAGTGCAGATGGAGGTCAACGCGATCGGCGGTTACAGCGGCATCGGCTTCGGGCTGCACACCAACATTGTGGCGCCGTATATTGCCCGCTACGCCACCGCGGCGCAGAAGCAGGCCTGGTTGCCCAGCATGGCCAGCGGCGAGGTGATCGGCGCCATCGCGATGAGCGAGCCGGCGGCAGGCTCCGACCTGCAAGGCATCAAGACCACGGCCATCGCCCAGGGTGATGGCAGCTTTCTGCTCAACGGCAGCAAGACCTTCATCACCAACGGCTGGCATGCCGACCTGGTGATCGTGGTCGCCAAGACCGACCCGAATGCCGGTGCCAAAGGGATCAGCCTGTTCCTGGTCGAACGCGGCATGCCGGGTTTCGAAAAAGGCAAGCGGCTGAAGAAGCTGGGCCTCAAGGCGCAGGACACCTCCGAGCTGTTCTTCGACAACGTGCGCCTGCCACCCGACAGCCTGCTCGGCGGGCCGGCCATGCTGGGCCAGGGTTTCATCTGCCTGATGCATGAACTGCCCTGGGAGCGGCTGCAGATCGCCATCGGCGCGGTGGCCGCGGCCCAGGGCGCGATCGACCAGACGCTGGCCTATGTCAAGGAACGCAAGGTTTTCGGCACCACCGTGGCAAGTTTCCAGAACACCCGATTCAAACTCGCAGAAATGCAGACCGAGGTGCAGATCGCGCAGGTCTTCGTCGACAAATGCCTGGAGCTGACAGTGCAGGACAAGCTCGACACCGCCACCGCCAGCATGGCCAAGTACTGGTGCAGTGACCTGCAATGCAAGGTGATGGACGAATGCCTGCAGTTGTTCGGCGGTTATGGCTACATGTGGGAGTACCCGATCACGCGGGCTTTTGCGGACGCGCGGGTCCAGCGCATCTATGGCGGTACCAACGAGATCATGAAGGAAGTCATCACCCGGTCCATGGGCCTGGCAGCCAAGTAGGCACAACCTACGTATATGCAACAAGAAAGAACGCGGTGCACCGATGGCCTATGAACTGATCTACTGGCCGACCATCCAGGGGCGTGGTGAATTCATCCGGCTCGCGCTCGAAGCGGCCGGCGCCGGCTATGTCGACGTAGCCCGCGGCAACGAGCAGCTCGGGCGCGGCATGCCGGCCCTGATGGCCACGCTGGGTGACACCGCGCAGGCGCATCCGCCGTTCGCGCCACCGATCCTGCGCCATGGCAAGCAGGTGATTGCGCAGACCGCGGCGATCCTGCTCTACCTCGGGCCGCGCCTGGGGCTGGTGGGCAAGGCCGCGTCAGCGCAGCTGTGGACCCACCAGATCCAGCTCACGATCAGCGACGTATTGCAGGAAGCGCACGATACCCACCATCCGATCTCGAGCACGCTGTATTACGAAGAGCAGCGCGTCGAGGCCGACCGGCGCGCCCGGCTGTTTTGTGGCTCGCGCATGATCAAGTACCTGGCATGGTTCGAGTCGGTCCTCGCGCGCAATGGCCGCAATGCTCGGGCGCGTCGGTTGCACCTGGTCGGCGCACAGCTGTCGTATGCCGATCTGTCGCTGTTCCAGCTGGTCGCCGGTCTGCACTATGCGTTCCCCAAGGCCACGCGGCGCGTGCTGCGCACCGCGCCGCTGGTGGAGCGCCTGCATGCCGAAATTGCGCAGCTGCCGCGGCTGGCGGATTACCTGGCCAGCAGCCGGCGCATCCCGTTCAACCAGGATGGTCTGTTCCGGCAATACCCCGAACTCGACAGCTGATACCGGCGCAGCTTGGCGCGCCGGTTCACCAGCTCAGCGGATCGACGGTGTAGAAATCGCGCAATTGCGCAAACAGCGCCGGATGTTCGTCGGCCAATTGCTGCGACTGCTCGAAGAATACTTCCGAGGCCACGGCAAAGAACTCACCCGGATTGGTCGCCCCATAGTCGCTCAGCAGCCCGCCATGACCGGCATCCACACGTTGCTGCAGATGCGCGAACTCCTGACCGAACACCTGCGCCCAGTGTTTGTAGGCCCCGCGTGATCGCAGCAGCGGTGCGCCATTGGCCTGGCCGCTCTCCTGGTCAAGCTGGTGCGCGAATTCGTGGATCACGACATTGCGCCCGTCGCTGCCATCGGCGCTGTCGTTCTGCACGTCCTGCCATGACAACACCACCTGTCCCTGCGACCAGGACTCGCCCGACAGCACCTGGCGCAGGTCCTGCATGACGCCCGCGCCAACGCTTTGCTGGCGACTGACGACGAACGGGCCGGGATAGACCAGGATCTGGCGCAGGTTGGGGTAGTAGTCGGTCGGGCGGTTGAGCAGCAGCAGGCAGGCCTGGGCGGCGATGGCGATGCGCATCGTGTCGGTCAGTTGCAGGCCGTTGCAACCGATCATCGGTTTTTCGGCCAGGAACACCTGCATGTGGGCCTTGAGTTGCAGTTGAAGATCGGCCGGCAGCCGGCGCACCAGCGGCAATTGCTGCAGCAGCGGCCGCCAGTGGGTTGGGAAGGGCTGCTGTCGCTGGCGCGCGCGGCGCCGCTGGACCCACCAGGGCCGGCCGAGCAACCACAACACGAATGCCAGCGCCAGGCCGGTAAAGATCAGAAATGACAAGGGCAGGGGATCCGCTGCCGTTGTGGCAGCGCGGTCAGCTGTGAGGCGATGGCCGCGAATTCAAGAGCCGATGATCCAGGCCAGACTCCAGCCTGACGTGCTCAGGCGCACAGCCGATCGGCCAGGTCCATGAAGTCGCGCGCATGCAAGGTGTTGGCTGGGTCGGGGCTGACATCCTTGAGCCGGTCGGCACCGAACTCGGCAGGTCGCTCGATATAGGCGGTCTGCAGGCCGCAGGCCCGCGCCGCCGCAAGGTCGTCCTGGTGCGCCGCCACCAGCATCACGGCGGCAGGTGCCACGTCGAACACCCTGGCCACGCCCAGATAAACCGCAGGGTCGGGTTTGTAGGCCTTGAACACCTCGGCTGACAACACACAATCCCAGGGCAGGCCGCCGTGTTTGGCCATGTGGGTGAGCAAGCCGATATTGCCATTGGACAGGCTGCAGATCAGGTACTGCTGCTTGAGCCGTGTCAGGCCCTTGACCGCATCCGGCCAGGGATCGAGCCGGTGCCAGGCCTTGTTGAGTTGGCGTTTGTCCGCCTCGCTCAGTTGGCGCACGCCGAACTCTTCCAGGATCTGGTCCAGGATCATGCGGTGCAGGTCGTCGATCAGCGTCCAGCCCAGTTCGCCCGACATCACCCGGCGCATCGCCGGCTGGTACCCGGCGCGCCACGCCAGCGCAAAGGCGCCGGCATCGATACCCAGTCCCATGGCGTCGACCTCGCGCCGGATGCTGCCGTGCCAGTCCACGACCGTGCCGAACACGTCAAATGCCAGTACCCGGGGTGCGAGCGGTTTCATCGTTGCGCCTTGTCTTTCTGATTCTGGGTCTCGATACGTTCACGCGCCGAACGCCAGTCGGCGTCGCTCCATTGGCGCAGTTCGTAGAAGTTGCCGCCATTGGCCAGCGAATTGCCGCCGTCCATCATGATGCTCTGGCCGGTGAGCCAGTCGCATTGGCCGCCGGCCATCAGGAAACAGGCCAGGTTCTGCAACTCGCCCATCTTGCCTTCGCGTGCCATCGGGTTGTTGCGCCGGCTGCGCTCGCCCGGCAACTCGCCGGGATTGAGCCGCTTGCTCATGCCTTCGGTTGGGATCTCGCCGGGACCCAGCGCATTGAGCCGTATGCCGAACGGCGCCCACTCCACCGCCAGCGACTTGGTCATGACGTCCAGGCCGGCCTTGCTCATCGCCGATGGCACGACATACGGCGAGCCGTTGTCGACCCAGGTAGTGATGATGCTCATCACGCTGCGATACGGCTGGCCGACCTGCCACTGGCCGGCCTTGGCTTGCGCGATCCAGCGCTGGCCGATCGCCTGGGTGACGTAAAAGCTGCCATGGAACACGATGTTGGCAATGGCATCGAATGCCCGCGGCGACAGGCTTTCGGTTGGCGCGATGAAGTTGCCCGCAGCGTTGTTCACCAGTCCGCTGAGGCCACCGCCGTCAAACAAGGCCTCGACCATCTGCTGGACGTTCTGCGCAATCCGGATGTCGACTCCGAAGGTGTCGATACGCCGATCGGGAAACTGCGCGCGCCAGGCCTCTGCGGTCGCATCGCAGACCGCCTTGCGGCGCCCGCAGATGGCCACGTCGGCCCCCAGGGCCAGAAAGCGCTCGGCCATCGCCTTGCCCAGGCCGGTGCCGCCACCGGTGACCAGAATCCGCTGGCCTGCCATCAGACTTTGCTCGAACATGCGTTATCGCCTCCTGCCGGATGTGGTCGACTTGCTGGAATCCGATGACCTTGCGGCACATGTTACCCATTTGCCGGCGCTCTGGCGCCGGCGTGTCGGCCCGCGTGTCCATGGCGCCGGGTACCATCGACGCATTCGCTGCACTGCAGGACAAGAAATTCGTGCCGCTTCATTTCGCCAGACGCCTGACCGGGCGCAACCGAACCGACCCGTACAACCGGATCCTGGGTGTCACGCTGGCCTTTGTTGCCGGTGCCATCAATGCCGGCGGCTTCCTGGCCGTTCAGCAATACACCTCGCATATGACCGGCATCGTGTCGGCGATGGCCGACAACCTGGCGCTCGGCCAGTTGGCGATGGTGCTGGCAGGCCTTGGCGCCTTGTTGTCGTTCATGCTCGGCGCTGCCTGCTCGGCGATCATGGTGAACTTCGCGCGGCGCCACAACATGCACAGCGAATTCGCCATGCCGCTGCTGCTCGAGGCGCTGCTGCTGCTGATTTTCGGACTGATGGGGGCGCGGCTCATGGGGGTCGACGGCTTGTTTGTACCGGTCACCGTGATGCTGCTGTGTTTCATGATGGGTTTGCAGAACGCGGTGATCTCCAAGTTGTCCAACGCCGAGATCCGTACCACGCACGTGACCGGTCTGGTAACCGACATCGGCATCGAGTTGGGCAAGCTGATGTACTGGAACCGCCAGCTGAAACCGGTCGGGCCGTCCGTTCTGGCCAACCGACAGCGCCTGGGAATTCTGACCCTGCTGGTGGCGGCCTTCTTCCTCGGTGGTGTCACGGGTGCACTGGGGTTTCAGAGTGTCGGCTACATTTCGACCGTGCCACTGGCCTTGTTGCTGGTGTTGATGGCCGGTATGCCGGCCTTCGACGACCTGCGCGACCTGTTCGATCGCGCGCGCCGGCCCCGTTGAAAGTGCACGCCAGCTGGCATACTGGGCCCGTCCGATGACCATGTCCGTATCGTTTGTTGCGTGCCCCGAACCATGGTAGATCCGCTGGAGCCATCCTTTGGCAAAGCCGACGTGTCGGCGACGGGTGCTCCGGCGGCTGTGTTTGGTCGGTACCAGCTGCGCCAGCGGATTGCAGAGACCGACCTGGCAACGGTCTGGCGAGCGCTGGACCCGCGCGGCGGACTGGATGTGCGCATCAAGATCTTCAAGCCAGGCAAAGACGTTGATCCTGCAGTCCTGGCACGATGGGTGCAAGAGACCAATGGCAGCAGCCATCTTGTGCATCCGGGAATTGTGGCGCTGCACGATGCCGGCGTTCAGGATGGCATGCCGTTCCAGGCAGGCAGCTGGATCGCGGGGCAGACGCTTGCCGAACTGATGCTGGCCGGGTCACCGGTGTCGGCACGCAAGTCGGTGAGCTGGATGCTGGAGGTGCTCGACGTGCTGGTGCTGGCCCATGCGGCGGGCATCGTGCATCGCCGGCTGCACCCGGGTAATATCCTGATAGACGCGCAGGGCCACGTCCGCGTGATGGACTTCTCGCAAAACACGCGGGTCGCAGGTCTGGCTGCGCCGGTGGCACAGTCCGGTCCCTTGACCGCGTACTTGCCTGCTGGGCCGTTGGCCGACGAGGCGAACCGTTCAAGCATCGACATCCATGGCGCCGGCATGGTGCTGGCACGGCTGATGGCAGGCGCTGCGTGGCAGCATGGCGACGACGCCATCACGGCGGATGCCCAGGTGCTGACGGTGGCGATGGGCCTGGGCGCGGACGACGCGCTGCGCACCATCGTGCAGGCGGCCGTAACGCGCGATACGGCAAGGCGCCATGCCACTGCGCACCATTTTCGCGAGCAACTTGCGCAGTGGTTTGCGCCGACCGCGGGTCCCGCACCGGCACGGCCTGTGGCGGCGCCAGCCGCCGAAGAAGATGCGATGGAGCGCCTGCTGCGCCGCATGCAGGATAACGAAGACTTTCCGGCCATGACCCATGCGGTCTCACGCATCCAGGCGATGGTCGCGTCGGACACCGAAAGTGTCGGTGCAGTGGCCGACGAGATCCTCAAGGACGTGGCGCTGTCCAACAAATTGCTGCGAATCGTCAACAGTGCCTACTACGCGCGCGGGGGCGGCATCTCGTCGATTTCGCGGGCCGTCACCTTGATCGGCTTCAACGGGGTGCGCAACATGGCCATGGGCCTGGCCTTGCTCGAAGGCATGCAGGACAAGGCCCACGCCCAGGTGCTGACCCAGGAGTTCCTGCGCGCGTTGATGGCAGCATCGATTGCGCGCGAAATCGGCTCCGACAGCCGCGATGGCGAGGAGGCGTTCATCGGCGCGATGTTCCAGGATCTGGGACGTCTGCTGGCCATGTACTACTTTTCGCTGGAGGCGGCAAAGGTACAGGCACTGGTCCACACAGGTGCGGGCAAGTTGACCGAGGACAGCGCGTCAACCCGTGTGCTGGGCCTGTCGTACCAGGCGCTGGGTCTGGGGGTTGCCAGGATCTGGGACCTGCCACCAGACATCCGGCGCTACATGCACAAGCCCGCAGGTGATCCGCCTGCGCGTACCGTCCCCGACAGGCAGGAGCGGCTGCGCTGGACGACGCTGGCGTCCAACCAGCTAGCCGATATGCTGCTGCATGCGGAACCGGCTGTTCAGGCGGTTCGCGCGGAGCAGGTATTGACCATGTTCGCGCGGGCGATCGGCAAGACACCCGACGAGATCCGGCAGGCGATGGAGCGTGCGCGCTGGAAACTCATTGAACTGGCCGCGCTGATGGAGTTGCAAGTCCTTCCCGGCAGTGCTGCCGCCAGCATGTTGCGGCCGCTGCAAGCTGCCCATGCGCAGCCCGCGAACGCGAAAGCTGGCGCACGCGCAGTGGGTGCGCCGGCCGTGTCCACAGCAGCAACTGCCTCCAGTGTGCCCGCCATGCCGGCGCTCGATGCCGCCATGG
>Ga0073904_10002575_pt1 | contig 13715 bp, 10 predicted proteins | sample KloWWTrecipitate_FD_66668 | JGI IMG/M metagenome (GOLD analysis project Ga0073904, IMG submission 66668) | Active sludge microbial communities from Klosterneuburg, Austria, studying microevolution and ecology of nitrifiers - Klosterneuburg... | ecosystem: Engineered > WWTP > Aerobic digester >...
GGCCAGGTTCCGTTTCCAACGCCTTATCCCGGTGCCCGTAAGCCGTTAAACTCGCGCTCTTTGTCCAGTTTCTGCCGGAGCGATCCATGACTGTCCAGCGCGTCCTTACCGGGATCACCACCTCGGGCACGCCCCACCTCGGCAACTACGCCGGTGCCATCCGCCCGGCGATTGGCGCCAGCCGCCATCCGGGGGTGGAGAGCTTCTACTTCCTGGCCGACTACCATGCGCTGATCAAGACCACCGACCCGCTGCGCGTGCAGCGCTCGACCCTGGAAATTGCCGCCACCTGGCTTGCCGCCGGGCTGGACACGGATCGCGTGTGGTTCTACCGCCAGTCCGACATTCCGGAAATTCCGGAGCTGACCTGGCTGCTGACCTGCGTCGCCGGCAAGGGCCTGCTCAACCGTGCCCACGCCTACAAGGCGGCAGTGGACAAGAACACCGCAGACGGCATCGATCCGGATGCCGGCGTCAACATGGGCCTGTACATGTACCCGGTGCTGATGGCAGCCGACATTCTGATGTTCAAGGCGCATTCGGTGCCGGTCGGGCGCGACCAGATCCAGCATATCGAGATGGCGCGCGACTTTGCCGGCAGCTTCAACCACCTCTATGGCGAGCACTTCGTGTTGCCCGAAGCCGCCGTCGATGCGTCGGTTGCTACCCTGCCCGGGCTCGACGGTCGCAAGATGAGCAAGAGCTATGACAACACCATTCCGCTGTTCGCCCCGCCAGCTGAACTGAAGAAGCTGATCTTCTCCATCGTCACCGACTCGAAGGCCCCGGGCGAACCCAAGAATGCCGAGGGCTCGGCGCTGTTCGAGCTCTACCAGGCCTTTGCCAGCCCCGAGGATACGCGCGCGATGCGCAGCGCCTTCGACGAGGGTATCGCCTGGGGTGAGGCCAAGCAGGCACTGTTCGACAAGGTCGAGGCCGCCGTGGCGCCGATGCGTGAGAAGTACCAGGCCTTGATTGCCGAGCCGAGGCAGATCGAGAAGCATCTGCATGAGGGCGCCGCCAAGGCGCGCGCGATCGCCACCCCTTTCCTCGCCGAGCTGCGCCACGCTGTCGGCTTGCGCAATCTGACTGCGGTGGCCGGGCCCGTCGTGGCGGAAAAGGCCAGAGCCGCGCTGCCCCAGTTCAAGCAATACCGTGAGGCCGACGGCCGCTTCCACTTCAAGCTGGTCGATGCCGACGGCGGCTTGCTGCTGCAGGGCGAGGGCTTTGCCTCGCCGCGCGAGGCGGGTGGCGTCGTGTCGGCACTTAAGCAGGGTGCGAGCTTCGAGATGAAGGCTGAGGCGCTGTGGCTCAATGGCGACCGGGTGGCAGCGCTGGTCGAGGGCGTGGATGAAGCCACCCTGCGTGCGGCGCTCGCGGCTTTCGCTGACTGACGACACATGAGCGACGGCGACCCGTGAGATCGCCGTCGCTCGTCATCGCCCGTTTCGAGCGGTTTATTTCGCCGCGGCGCGCGCTTCCTTCAGCCAGCTCTGACAGGTGTCGGCGTGGCCCTTTATCCAGCGCAGCGCATTTCGGTCTGAACCGGCGCGGCTTGCAGTTGCGCCTGCTTGATGCTTGGCTGTAAAGGACTGCACCTTCAGACGCCTCAGTTGTCCACCGCACGGAGGACTTCCGCACATGAGCACCCACTACACCACCACTGCCAAGGCCCTGCACTGGGGCATCGCCCTATTGATCTTCGGCATGCTGGGGCTGGGCGTCTACATGACGGATCTGGCGCTGTCCCCCGCCAAGCTGCAGGTCTACGCGTGGCACAAGTGGACGGGCGTGACGGTGTTCGCGCTGGTCGCGCTGCGGTTGCTCTGGCGCCTCATCCATCGCCCACCGGCCTTGCCCGGGCACGTGGGCCGCATTGAACGGTTTGTCGCGCATGCCGGTCACCATCTGCTGTACGTGCTGATGTTTGCGATTCCGCTTAGTGGCTGGCTGATGAGTTCGGCCAAGGGTGTGCAGACGGTGTGGTTCGGCGTGCTGCCGATTCCGGATCTGCTCGCCAGGGACAAGGCGCTGGGTGAGCTGCTGCAGACTGTGCACATGAGCCTGAACCTGTGTCTTGTCGTGCTGGTGCTGGGCCATGTCGGCGCCGCACTCAAGCATCATTTCGTCGACAAGGATGAGGTGCTGACCCGCATGTTGCCGCGTCGCGGCGAGTGATTGGCCGACTTTATCCAGAAGGAGCTTGAACGATGAAGCGCATTGTCCCCGCCCTGTTATTCACGCTTGTATGTGCCGCCACAGCCCAGGCTGTGGAGTACAACCAGATCCAGCCCGACAAAAGCCGGATCGGTTTCGGCTATCAACAGATGGGCGTGACGATGGACGGTTCGTTCAGCAAGTTCGCCAGCCAACTCAGCTTCGACCCGGCGGCATTGGCGAGTGCCCGCGTATCGATCGAGATCGATCTGGCGAGCATCGACACCGGCCTTGAGGAGGGCGATGACGAGGTGGTACGCAAGACCTGGTTGAATACCCGGGACTTTCCGACGGCGCGCTTCGAGTCCACCAGCGTTAAAGCGCTCGGCGGCGACAGGTACGCGGTCACCGGCAAGCTGACGATCAAGGGTACGACCCGCGAGGTTATTGTCCCTGCCACCTTCGCCGCGCAGGGCGGGCTTGGGGTATTCAACGGCAGTCTGACGATCCAGCGCGGGGATTTTGCCCTCGGCGAGGGCGCGTGGAAGGCTTTCGACATCGTTGCTAATGATGTCGTGATCAAATTCCGCATCACCGCCGCGACGAACTAGGCCCCAGCCGCGTCGGGCCAGCGCCATGCTTACTGTTCTTACGCCCAATCCAGCTTGCGATAGTCGAATTCATCGCCAAGGCTGGGCTTCACGACCTCGAAGTAGGGTGACAGATCGAAATCTCGCGGAGTGAAGAGGCTGTGATCGCGTACATGGAAGGTTTCCTTCATGCAGTCGGAGCAGTGTGGGTCACCGACGGCCTGCCACGTCACGAGCGGCAGGATAGGGTAGCGCACCGACTGGAACGCCTGCGCGATCAGGGTCGAGCAGATCGCCCGTGTGGGGTCTCCACTGCCGAGTGCAATCAGTCGGCGGCGAAAGCGGTGTGGCACGGGCGGCGTCGGTAGCAGATAGCGGGCCAGGTCGAACACGTTGCGCAGGTCGTAGCGCTCGCCTATTCGCTCGATCGCATACTGGACCACCTTTTGACAATCGGCCTCGCTCAGTCCGCTCGGACGGCAGATGCGGGTCAGCAGCCGATCGAATTGGCCAACCCCGACGCAGCGCACTCCCTCTGTGATATCCGCCTCGACGAAGCCACGGCCCTCGGGTGCGCACCCGGGCAGCGCATCGCCGACGAACAGCGCTGCATGTGACCAGGTCGACTGGGTTAGATACTTGATCGCGCTGCTGATGCGCGAATGGCCTTCCACCAGCAGGACATCTCCTGGGCGCAGGCAGGCCAGCAGGGCATCGGGCGGCGTGGGTTGCGCACTGTCGTGGACATGCACCGGACGGCTTAACGCACGCCCGAGCCAGCTTCCGAGGTGGTCGAGGACAAGTCCCATGGTAGGTATCCGTTGATGCGCAGCCGTTCAGCGCTCTCCGTCGGCCATTTTTTCTCGCCGCCGCGACGTCGCTGCGCGCATGGAAGTATGAACCTGAAGTGACAGCAGGCGCCTTCGCCAATGTCAGCCCGCGTTCGCAGCCAGGTCGTCCGGCATCCTGCATTCGTCTGCATCCGTGACGAAACGGAATTGCGCGAAGCCCGCATGCGCCACTCCACCGGTATTGTCGGTATCGGAGGCGAGCGCAAGGCCCTTGAGTCTGGCCGGCAGATCACCGAAGGCTAGCCTGAAATCGTCGGCGATGTTGCGCCGTTCCAGAACCCACCGGCCGGCATCCTGCGCGCCTGAGCGCAGCACGAGCATGCGTGCACGATCGGTGTAGGCGTTGTCGCGTAGCGTGCCGATGGGGTGCCGGTTGTCCCAGACATAGTTGAGTGCGGCATCGGGCACCTGGTCGCCGTAGATCGAGCGCGCGAGCGCGAGCTTGGCCCGGGTACCGAAACCGAGGGCTTCGGGTGCGACCTCGAAGGTCAGATAGACGCGCGCGGCATAGTCGTCACCCGACTTGCGGCTCATGTCGGCCTCGGTCACCGGCGCGTCAACCCGCCATAGCCAGCATAGGTAAGGGGTGGAAGCAAGGTCGACGTCAAGCGGACGACCGAGGAGCGCCATGCTGCGCTCGGCATGCGCCTCGACCGCATGTACTCCCTCCCATTCCCGCAGCGTGTAACGGGTAGTGGGGACCTGCTCGTCGAGTTGCTGGACCTGCCAGGGCTCGGGAAGCGCCGCGTTCCCAGCGGCGAAACGCCCCACCCAGATCGTGGCGGACAGCGCGCCAGGCGCTGCCAGCAACAAAAGCAGGCTGGCCGCCCAGCGTGTGCTGCGGCTTGCGTTCATCGAAATCGTCTCCGTGCAACGGTCGGGGCACTGCGGGCAAGACCGGGATCAGCGCGCTGCGGTTTCAGGCCTCCCGGCGCCAAGGGGTGTTCGACGACCCAGAGTCCAGGCAGGTCGAATGTGATGCGCCCCTGCTTCAGACCGATGATGCTGCCGGCAAGTGCCGGCAGCAAGGCCGTGCGGATACCGATGGCGATCAGCGGTGCTCCGCAGGCGGTAGCGTTCTGGATTCTCAACACATGTCGTTGGCGGCCGACAGATCAAGCGCCTGAACCGCGCCACCCTCTTCATCACCAGCAAGATGTCGCTGATCGCGACGGATGACTTCGAGGCGGGGCAGGGCAGGGGGGCAGCGGACTGCGGGCTCGCTGCCGGGGCCGTGCTGGACTAATATCCCTCCTCCATTCGCTCAGATCCTGGGGCCGCGCCCACATGTCCGTTACGTCTTCGCTTGAAACCCTTACCGTGCATGGTCTTGGCCGTGTCGCCGAACCCTATCGGGACATCGTCCCGCCCATCCACCTTGCGAGCACCTTCGAGCGCGGGGCCGACGGTGGCTATCCGGGTGGGCGGATGTATGCGCGTGACGGCAGCCCAGCCTACATCGAGGCGGAAGAGGTGTTGCGCCAGCTCGAAGGGGGCTCGCAGGCGCTCTTGTTTGCCTCCGGCCATGCGGCGGCAACGGCTGTGCTGCAGGCACTGGAGGCGGGCGATCGGGTCGTGGCGCCACTGTCGATGTACTGGGGCTTGCGCAAATGGCTGCTGGATCTGGCCGAACACGGCCACATCGACCTCGCCTTCTACGACAACGCTGACCTCGCCGACCTCGAGCGTCAGCTCGCCGCCGCGCCCACCCGTCTCCTGTGGGTGGAATCTCCTGCCAATCCGACCTGGGAGGTCACCGACATGCGCGCCGCGACCGCGCTCGCCCGGGCACACGGAGCGATGACGCTGGTGGACTCCACCGTGGCCACGCCCGTGCTGTGCCAGCCCCTGGCACTGGGCGCCGACATCGTCATGCATTCCGCCACCAAGTACCTGAATGGGCATTCGGACGTGGTTGCCGGCGCACTGATCACGCGTGAGGATTCGCCCTTGTGGCAGCGCGTTCGCAGCATGCGCAACCTGGGCGGTGCGGTGCTGGGGCCATTCGAGGCCTGGCTGTTGTTGCGTGGCATGCGCACGCTGCACCTGCGAGTGCGTGCGGCCTGCGTCAATGCGCTGCAGCTCGCGACCGCACTCGAGCACCATCCGGCGGTTTCCCGGGTGCTGTATCCGGGTCTGCCCTCGCATCCGGGCCACGAGATTGCGGCGACGCAGATGAGCGGCGGCTTCGGCGGCATGTTGTCGATCCGGCTGAAGGCGGGCGAGGAGGCTGCCCGCCGGGCCGCAGCGCGTGTGCGGGTGTTCAAGCGCGCCACGTCACTGGGCTCGGTCGAGAGCCTGATCGAGCACCGTGCCAGCGTCGAGGGGCCGACCAGCCGCTGCCCGGTGGATTTGCTGCGCCTGTCGGTGGGTATCGAACCCGTGGCGGATCTGATGGCGGATCTGATGCAGGCGCTCGCGGACTGAGAACTGCAAGCCGGTCGTGTGTTGTCAATATCAAACCGCCGACGTACCCAGGGGGGGCGGTTGCGGCGAGCTTCTCGCCCCTTCCCGTCTTGATTGCAAACCGGTGGGATTGCCCATGAATGCCCCGACCAAGCTCCGCGCGCTGCCGCCCTTCGCCGAAATGCGTACGCTGCTGCCCGGACTCATGTTGTGCAGCGTCATTGCGATCACGGCGGCCTTTGTGGCCGATCACTACGGCGGCCCAAAGTTTCTCTATGCCTTGCTGATCGGCATCGCATTTCATTTCCTTTCCGACAACGACAAGTGCATTCCTGGTATCGAGCTGTCGGCCAAGAAGCTGGTCCAGCTCGGGGTCGCCCTGCTTGGCGTGCGCATCGCCATCAGCGATGTCACCGATCTTGGCCTGGCAGGGCTGGGTGCGCTGGTGGGCGCGGTGCTGCTGACGATCGGCTTTGGCTTGCTGATGGCACGCCTGCTCGGTCTGTCGCGCATGCTGGGCTTGTTGTCGGGCGGCGCCGTCGGCATCTGCGGTATCTCGGCAGCGATGGCGATCTCCGCCACCTTGCCCCAGACGAAGGAAAACGAGCACTGCACCTTGCTGACCGCCATTGGTATAGCCACGTTCTCCACTGCGGCCATGATCCTGTATCCACTGCTGGTATCTGCGATCGGGTTGTCGGTGGGCGAGGCGGGAATGTTTCTCGGTGGTTCGATCCACGATGTGGCCCAGGTGGTGGGTGCGGCTTTCATGATCTCGCCCGCGGTGGGCGATGCTGCCACGCTGGCCAAGATGTTCCGCGTGGCGATGCTGGTGCCTGTGGTCATGGTGCTGGCGGTCAGCTTCGGCGCCGAGACCGCGGGTGCCGCAGGCGGTGGCAAGAAAGCGCCCTTGCTGCCCTTGTTCCTGCTGGCATTTGCGGCGCTTGTCGTCATCAACAGCTTTGGCCTGGTTCCGCCTGCGGTGGTGGCGATCAGTTCGGATATTTCGAGCTGGTGCCTGGTGATCTCGATTGCGGCGCTGGGGGTGAAGACTTCCTTCGAAAAGCTGGCCGCGCTCGGCTGGAAGCCGGTTGTGCTGCTGTTGAGCGAGACCCTGTTCATTGCGCTCTACATGCTGTGCATCGTCTTCTTGACACGTCTGTTCGACTGATGCCCGGCATGCTTGCTCAAACCTGACTGGGCTGTTGCGCGGCTGTAACAGCGTCATTTTTCCGCACTGAAATGGGGATAATTGACGCAATGCAATATCGATCTGCCACGCCGTGAGTCCCGACACCCCCGCTCCTGCCCGAACTGCCGCTGCACCGTCGCGCCATCGCTGGCTACGCCTCTTGCGACTGCTGGGCGCCGCCGCCCTTGTCAGCGCGCTGGTGGCGCTGGTGGCGGGTGGTGTGCTGCTCGCGTACGAGCTCCACACCTCGCGCCTGCAGGCGCGTGAGATTAGCCGCCATGCAGCGAAGCTCAGCTATGCGCACGTTGCGGGTCGCAGCGACGCCGTGCGTTATCCGGCTCACGGACCCTTCGATCAGCGCCTGGGCTACACAGAACTGCCGCGCTTCATCGAGCGACTGGAAGATCGTGGCTTTGCGCTGACCGCGCAGACGCGCTTCAGTCGGGATTTGCTGGACTACGTCGACCAGGGGTTTTTCCCGCCGTATGCGGAGAAGACGCGTGCCGGGCTCGACGTGCGTGATTGCCGCGCCGCGCCGCTGTACGACTTTCGCTACCCCTATCGCGCCTACGCGGACTTCGCTGCCGTGCCCGCCGTGGTGGCGCAAGCCTTGCTGTTCATCGAAAACCGCGACTTGCTCGACGAATCCCGGCCGACACTGAATCCGGCGGTCGACTGGCTGCGTTTCGCGCGCGCGGCAGCGGCGCAGGTGGGGCGCATGCTCAATGCCGATCTTGACGCGCCCGGCGGCAGCACGCTGGCGACGCAGATCGAGAAGTACCGCCATTCGCCCGACGGCATTACCTTTGACGCACGCGAGAAGCTGCGCCAGATGGTGTCGGCCAGCGTGCGCGGCTATCGCGAGGGTGAGCAGACCCTGCCGCTGCGCCGCAAGCTGGTGCTGGACTACCTCAACACGGTGCCGCTGTCGGCCGCGCCCGGCCATGGTGAAGTCAACGGCCTGGGCGACGGCTTGTGGGTCTGGTTCGGCGCGGATTTTGCGCGCGTCAATGAACTGCTGTCAGCGGCTGACGGGCAGGGCGATACCCTCAAGGCGCAGGGCTTGGCGCTACGCCAGGTGGTGGCGCTGATGATTGCCCACCGCCGTCCGTCCTGGTATCTGGCGCGCGGCCGTGAGGAGCTGAGCCGCAGCACCGACGCCCATCTGCGCTTGCTGGCCGGAGCCGGCACGATCAGCGCGGCGCTGCGCGCCGCCGCGCTGTCGCAGCCGCTGCGGTTCCGCGACGCCGTCGCCAACCCCGCGCTGCTGCCAGCCCGCGCCGGCAAGGGCACGACCGCCGTGCGTACGCGCCTGGCGGGCATGCTCGGCACTTCGCTGTACAGCCTCGACCGGCTCGACGCCGAGGTCGACACCACGCTGCACGGCGACTTGCAGCAGGCGGTTGGCACTTACCTGAACCGCCTGTCCGACGTCGAATTCGCCCGCAGCCAGAGTCTGCTCGGCGAGCGCATGCTCATCCCGGCGACGCTGGGGGCGGTGCGCTACAGCTTCACCCTGGTCGAACGCACGCCCGGTGGCAACCGCGTGCGGGTGCAGACCGATACCACCGACCAGCCGCTCGATATCAACGAAGGCAGCAAGCTCGAACTCGGCTCCACCGCCAAGCTGAGGGTGCTGACGACCTACCTCGAGATCGTTGCCGAAGTGCACGGCCGTCTTGCCGCGCTCGACGTGCCGGCGCTGCGCCGGGTGGAGGTCGCACGCCAGGACCGGATCACGCGCTGGGCCATCGACCACCTTGCGACGACCAGCGATCGCAGCCTGCCGACCATGCTCGAAGCCGCGCTTGAGCGGCGTTTCTCCGCCAGCCCGGGCGAGAGCTTCTTCACCGGTGGCGGTGTGCACACCTTTGGTAACTTCAACCGCAGCGACGATGGCCGCGAGCCCACGCTGCGCGAAGCGCTGCAGGCCTCGATCAACCTGCCGTTCGTGCGTCTGATGCGCGAGATTGTGCGCCACACCATGTACCAGGTGCCGGGCAGCACCGCGCAACTGCTGGAAGACGCCGAGGACCCGCGCCGCGCCGAGTACCTTGCACGCTTCGCCGATCGCGAGGGACAGACCTTCCTGCGTCGTTTCTGGCGCAAGTACCAGGGACGCTCGGCCGAAGAGATGCGCACCCTCCTGCTCGACGGTCTCCGTCCAGGTGCCGAGCGCCTGTCCGCGGTGTTCCGCTATCTCGAGCCGGAAGCGCCGCCTGCAGCCCTCGCTGCCTTCCTCGCGCGTCGCCTGGTGGATGCCACGCTGTCCGATGCGCGCGTTGCCCAGCTTTACAGCCGCAATGCGCCGGAGGCCTTCGATCTGCCCGATCGCGGTTATGTGGCGCGCGTGCATCCGCTGGAGCTGTGGCTGGTCGGCTATCGTGTGCAGCATCCGCAAGCCAGCCTGGCCGACGCCCTTGCTGCAAGCGCTGATCAGCGCCAGGCAGTGTACCGCTGGCTGTTTCGCACGCGCTCGCGCAGTGCGCAGGATTCACGCATCTTTACCGTGCTCGAAGTCGAAGCCTTTCTCGATATCCATCGGCGCTGGGCACGGCTGGGCTATCCTTTCGGTCATCTCGTGCCGTCGCTGGCGACGGCGCTGGGCAGCTCGGGTGACCGTCCGGCGGCGCTGGCCGAACTGATGGGCATCATCGTCAATGATGGCGTGCGCCTGCCGACGCGGCGCATCGACCGCTTGCGCTTTGCAGCCGCCACGCCGTACGAGACTGCTTTCGCCGTGCGCCCGGACGCGGGCGAACAGGTGATGGCGCCCGAGGTGGCCGCAGCGCTGCGCGGGGCCTTGTCCGACGTGGTCGAAAGTGGCACCGCACGTCGCCTGGCGGGCAGCTTTCGCCTTGCCGATGGCACGGATTTGATCCTGGGTGGCAAGACCGGCACCGGCGACAACCGCATCGTCATCGGTGGCCGTGCCGGCCTGGCGCTCAACCGCACGGCGACCTTCGTCTTCTATCTCGGCCCGCGCCATTTTGGTGCGCTGACGGCCTACGTCATCGGCGCGGATGCCGCCGCCTACCGCTTTACCTCGGCGCTGCCGGTACAGATTCTGAAGTCGATGGCAGCGGTGCTGCTGCCGCACCTGGAGGCAGGCGCGGAGATGGCGTGTCAGACCGTGGACGATCTGCCGCTTCCGCTCGCGCAGCGGGCGCCTGGCGGGACGCTGGCGGAGCCGGCGATCGACGAGGCATTGCCGGGGGACTCGGACAGCACTGCGCGCGATGCAGCGCCTTTCGAATCACCCCTCGCACCTCCCCTTGAGGATGGGCGCGCGGCTGATGGGCCGGTCATGCCTACGGCGCTGCCCAACCCGGATGTCAGTAGCGCTGGTTCGCCGACTGAGGGTGGTGAGGCACCCTTGCCGCGTTTGCGCGCGGGCCGCATCGACGGCGGAGCGGCTAGTGCCGAGCCGCTGCCAGTCGTGCCTGCGCCGCTCGATTCAGCTCCGGTGCCCGTGCCTGAAGAAAGCGCAGAAAGGCATCCGCCAGAGGAGTGAGGCGTTTGCCGCTGGGATGTACCACTTGCCAGTGCGTGATCACCGGGGTGTCTTCGACCGACAGTACGGCAATGCCTTCTTCGGCGGCGTGTGCCAGTGCGTGCGCCGATAACAGCGACAGCCCCAGGCCGCCCGCCACCGCCTGCCTTACCGCTTCGTTGCTGCCCAGCTCCAGACGTGGTCGCAGCGATAGATCGTGGCTGGCGAAGAAGGCTTCTGCAGCCTGACGCGTACCAGAACCGGGCTCGCGCAACACAAACTCCTCGTCGGCCAGCGCACTCAGCGCCACCGTGCTGCGGCTGGCCAGCGGATGGTCGGCAGCGGCGATCACCACCAGCGGGTTGGCCAGGAAGGGCGTGGCGATGACCGGCGGGGTGACTGGCGGGCGGCTCATGATGTAGAGGTCGTCGAGATTGTCAGCCAGGCGACGCAGCACGGCATCGCGGTTGAGCACCACCAACGACACTTCCACCGCCGGACGTTCGCGCCGAAAGTCGCCCAGTAGGCGCGGGATGAAGGTTTCTGCGGTGCTGACGACGGCCAGCCGCAGACGCCCGCCGATGTCACCGCGCAGTTCAGCCAGGGTCTCGTCGAGCAGTTCCAGCTCCTGCTCCAGCCGGGTTGCGCTTGCCACCACAACTTCGCCCGCCGGCGTCAGGTGCAGGCGGCGGCCGACACGTTCGAAAAGCGGCAGCCCGACCTGCTCGGAGAGCTGGCGCAGCTGCGTCGACAGCGTGGGTTGGGTGAGATGCAGGCGCTGGGCGGCGCGCGAGACGCTGCCCTCGCGGGTGACGGCGAGCAGCAGGCGGAGTTGATGAAGCGTCAGACGCATAAGTTTATATATAGATAAAACTCTATAAAAATGAAAATAATAAATCAATTTTATGAATGTGTGCGCTGCGGCAAAATTCGGCTCACGGTTTGGCACGCGCTGTGTGCGAATGGCCAGATCAATACATCTTTCAGGAAATTAAACATGATCGACGCCGTTCCCTTCTTTTTCGCCCTCGGGGCCGTCGCTTCGCTGCTCAAGAGTGGCTTGCGCCTGCCTGCGGCGGTGTTTGAAACCCTCTCCATTTACCTGCTGCTGGCCATCGGTCTGAAGGGCGGTGTGGAGATTGCCCGTGCCGAGAGTGCCACGCTTTGGAGCGACGCGATGCTGGCGATCGGCTTGGGTGCGGTGATCCCGCTCTTCGTGTTTCCGCTGTTCCGGCTGCGTTTTGGTCGTGCCGACGCCGCTTCGCTGGCGGCGCACTATGGTTCGGTGAGCATCGTCACCTTTGCCGTTGGTGCGGCGGTGCTGGCGGGACGCGGGATTGAGGTCGAAGGCCATCTCGCGCTGCTGGCGGCGTTGATGGAGGCCCCCGCGCTGATCGTTGCGACCTTGCTGGCGCGCTACGGCCTGCGCTCGTCAGAGGGGCGCTCGACCTTCGGCGCGCTGGTGCACGAGGTGCTGGCAAACAAGAGCGTGCTGCTGCTGGGCGGCGGCATCCTGATCGGCTGGGTGGCAGGCCCGGAAGGCGCGGCGCCGCTGTCGCCGCTGTTCGTCGATCTGTTCAAGGGCGCGCTGTGTCTGTTCCTGCTGGAGATGGGCCTGATCGCTGCGGATCGCTTGCCGGATCTGCGTCGCGCTGGCGCTTTCCTGATCGTCTGTGGCTTGTCCCTGCCGCCGGTGCTGGCCCTGGCGGGCTGGGGTGTGGCGCAGGTGATGGGCCTGGGGCTGGGCGGTACGGTGCTGATGATGACGCTGGCGGGCAGTGCATCCTATATTGCCGCGCCCACGGCGATGCGCATCGCCGTGCCCGAAGCCAACCCGGCGCTGGGTGTGGCGGCAGCGCTGGCGCTGACCTTTCCCTTCAACCTGGTGGTGGGGATTCCGCTTTACCTGTGGTGGGCGCAGCGGATGGCGGTGGGGGGGTGATCGTCGCAGCCCCCGGGGCCGGAACTGAATCCGGATCCACGCTCGCGGTGCTGGTGCCGGTCTCATTCGGGCTGGGCGTTGGCGCCGCGGCTTCTGCCGCCGGTGCATCAGGTGAAACCATCTCCAGCACGGTTGCCGAGGTGCGCAGCATCGGCGCGAAGTGCGCAGCCTCATCGATGATCTCGTCCGCTTTGCGATGGGCCTGCAGCAGCGCGAACACGGCCAGTGGCGCAAAGGCGATGGCGAAATGCAGTGGCAGGCCGGCCGGGCCGAGCAGTCCGAGCAGTCCGCCCGCGATCATTGGCCCGATCGCTGCGCCGGCACCGTGCAGGAACAGGATGCCGGTGTTGCCGGCGAGGATGTCCTGCTGATGCAGGTGGTCGATCAGGTGGGCGACAACGATCGGATAGATGGTGAAGGCTGCGCCACCGAAAACGAAGAAGCCGATCAGCGCGACCAGCTCGAAACTGCCCAGCGCCACCATGACGGCGCCCGTGATGGCCGCGGCGGCGGCCACCAGACCGAGCGCACGGCGTCGATCACCGCTGTCCGACAGGTGGCCGATCGGCCATTGCAGCAGGGCACCGCCGATAATTGCACTCGTCATCAGCACGGCGATGCCACCCGCGTCGAGGCCAATGCGTTCGCCGTAGATTGGCCCCAGACTCCAGAATGCACCCATCGCGACGCCCGACGAGATCGCGCCGACAAAGGCCGCGGGCGCGGCACGCCACAGCATGCGCAGGTCGAGCTTGGCGGCCTGGCCGAGCTTGGGCTGTGGCAGGCGCGTCATCGTCACCGGCAGCAAGGACAGACAGACGAAGATGGCGGCGACGGCGAACAGGGTGAAGTTTTCCGGCCCGTCGAGGCGCAGCATCTGCTGGGCTGCGGCTAACGCCAGCAGGTTGACCGCCATGTAGACGGCGAACACTTTGCCGCGGCGTTCGGCCACGGTCTGCTCGTTGAGCCAGCTCTCGATCACGGCATAGAAGCCGACCAGCGCAATGCCGGTAATCACGCGCAACAACATCCAGAACGCGGGGTGCACGATGAGGGCGTGCAGCAGCATGCAGGCCGCCACCGC
>Ga0073904_10002578_pt1 | contig 13702 bp, 13 predicted proteins | sample KloWWTrecipitate_FD_66668 | JGI IMG/M metagenome (GOLD analysis project Ga0073904, IMG submission 66668) | Active sludge microbial communities from Klosterneuburg, Austria, studying microevolution and ecology of nitrifiers - Klosterneuburg... | ecosystem: Engineered > WWTP > Aerobic digester >...
GGCACGGGCACGCCGATCACCGGCAGCGAGGTGACCGACGCGAGCATCCCCGGCAGGTGAGCTGCACCACCGGCCCCGGCGATGATCACCCGAAGGCCCCGAGCAGCCGCGGATCGGCCGTAGCCGATCATCTCCTCGGGCATCCGGTGCGCCGACACGACATCCACCTCGTGCTCAATCCCGAACTCTGACAAGGCAATTGAGGCAGCCTCCATGACCGACCAGTCGCTGTCGCTGCCCATCACCACACCGACGACAGGTGTCCCTGAGCCATCGGCGGGCGCCAGGCCAGTGAAATCGTCACTCATTCGCGCACGCTCCCTTGGATGTATGCCGCGGCGTGACTCGCGCGCGCACGCAGGCTCTCGAGGTCGTCGCCGACGACATTGACATGCCCGATCTTTCGGCCCGGGCGGACCGCCTTGCCATAGATGTGCACCTTGGCACCGGGGTCACGTGCCATGACGTGGCGATATGTCGAATAGAGCTCCTCGTCCTCACCGCCGAGGACATTGGTCATCACGCTCCACGGAGCGAGGGGCCGGGGCGAACCCAGCGGCAGGTCGAGCACGGCCCGCAGGTGCTGCTCGAACTGCCCGGTCACGGCACCATCCATGGACCAATGGCCCGAGTTGTGTGGCCGCATCGCCAACTCGTTGACGACGACGCGGCCGTCCCGGAGTTCGAAGAGCTCGACGGCCAACACGCCGGTCACGTCGAGTTCACGCGCAATCCGGAGCGCGACCTCGCTGATGGCCGATGCCGCTTGGTCCCCCAACCCCGGCGCCGGCGCGATCACTTCGGTGCAGACCCCGTCCGTCTGGACGGTCTCGACGACCGGCCACGCGGAGGCCTGCCCGGACGGGCTCCGGGCCACGAGGGCTGCCAACTCCCGCACGAAGTCGACCCGCTCTTCGAGCAACACCCCGTCGTCCGACGCCAGAGCCCGCTCCAGCCAGGGCATGACCTCCTCGACGGAATCCGCGACCAGAACCCCCTTGCCGTCATAGCCCCCACGAGGGGTCTTGATGACAAGCGGCCAACCAACCTCCGCGCCGAAATCGCGGACGGCGGCCACGGCATACGCCATCGCTTCTTCGGTTGTCCCCTCGCCGGCAGAGACCATTCGCCACCGCGGGCACGGTATGCCGGCAGCCGCCAGTCGCGCACGCATGGCCCCCTTGTCCTGGGCGAAGACCAGTGCCGCTGGTGACGGGTGCAGGCTCACGCCGGCGGACACCAGCGCCTCCAGCACATCGGCGGGGACGTGCTCGTGGTCGAAGGTCACCACGTCGCACGAACGAGCGAAGTCCAACACCTCCGCCACATCGGTGTGAGCACCCACCGGCGAGGAGGGGACGACGAGGGCTGCCGACGCGTCGACCGCCTCGGCGAGGACCGAGAGGGTGAGACCGAGGGCCTCCGCGGGGCCGACGCACATGCGTGCGAGTTGCCCTCCGCCGATGATGCCGACGACGGGGAACCCACCCGGATGGCGCTGGGGGCCCGAGACAGATGCTTGCGACGCAGATGCTCCCGACACGAATGCGAGCCTAATGGCCCCTCCACGTTAGGCTGCGGGCGTGTCCGAGCCCCCCGCACCTCCCGTGCGCACCGGCCTCCTCGATCGACTCAGGGCCCTGCTCGACACCCTCTATCGCGAGATGCTCAAGTTCGGCATCGTCGGCGCAGTGGCCTTCGTCGTCGACATGGGTTCCTTCAACATCCTGCGCCACGGGGTGTTCGCCCACAAACCCACCACGGCCACCATCGTCTCGGCCATTCTCGGCACCGCCGTGGCGTGGATCGGCAACCGGACGTGGACCTTCCGGCATCGCCGCAACCGTCCCGCCCATCACGAGGCGGCCCTCTTCGTGGGCACCAACGCCATCGCCATGGGGATGCAGGTGGGGATCGTCGCCTTCACGCACTACGTCCTCCTGCTGCAGACAGTGAGCGCCGACAACGTGTCCAAGTTCGCTGGCATCGTCCTGGGCACGCTGTTCCGGTTCTGGGCCTACCGCACCTTCGTCTTTGCTGGTCAAGGGCCCAGCGGGACACCCAGTGAGGAGGACTCAGACCTCAACGCAGGCCCTCCCCGCCACTGAGGAACACCGCGAACAGCGCTCCCGAGGGCTCGACGAGTTCCAGTCGCCCACCTTGCGCCTGGGCGAGGTCGCGGGCAAGGGCCAGGCCGAGACCACTCCCCTTCGACGAGACCGACCGCTCGAACACGTGGGGCGCCAGCGCGGGCGGGATTCCCGCGCCCTGGTCGGAGACTTCGACGACCACACTGGGCCCGACCCGTCGAGCCGCCACCGTCACCGTCCCTGCTCCGTGCGCGAGGGCGTTCTCGAAGAGCGTCGAGATGATCTGGGACAGGGCTCCCGGCGCCGCCCTGACTCGAAGCCCACGCTCACCGGTGACATGGATGGTGCGGCGCACGCGAGCGAAGGAGTGCTGCCACTCGCGCTGCAGACCGGCCAGAACCGTGTCCAGACCCACTTGTCCGACCTCCTCGGCGCCCGAGCGGGTCCGTGCCAGAAGGTCATCGACCACCCCACTGAGGCGCTCGACCTGCCCGATGGCAATGGCTGCTTCCTCGGCGACCACCTCGAGATCATCGGTCGAGGAGATCTCCTCCAGTCGCATGAGCAGAGCGGTGAGGGGGGTGCGGAGTTGATGGGAGGCATCTGCGGCGAACTCACGCTCGGCGGCCAACCGCTTCGATGCCTCAGCCGAGCCACGGTTGAGCGCGGCGGCCAATCGGTCGATCTCGGCGATCCCCGAGGGGGCGGAGTCCTTGGTCGACACGCCCTCACCCAAGCGCTCGGCCTGAGCGGCCATCCGTGCCAGCGGCGGTTCGACCGTCCGGACGATGTGCCCCACCGACCAGAAGCCAACGAGGAGCGCAACGCCAGTGAGCAGCACGGCCAGAGCCCCGAGGACGACGAGCGCAGCCGTCGGCGTCGAGATCCGAGCGGGCAGACGCGTGTCCGTCCCGGCCCACCACAGCAGAGCCACGCAGACCGGACCGATCACGATCCCGAGGGTGAGCAGGACGACCCGCACGACCATGGCACGGAACAGGGTCTGCATCGAGTCAGGTCGCCGATCGCCGGGCCAGGTCAGGTCACGTCAGGTCAGGCGCGCGTGTTGTCGAATCGGAAGCCGATGCCGCGCACGGTCGTGATCAGGCGCTGGTTGTTGACATCGTCACCGATCTTTCGGCGCAGCACGGAGATGTGCATGTCGAGGGTCTTGGTCGAGCCATACCAAGCCGTGTCCCAGACCTCGCGCATCAGTTGCTCACGGGACACCACCTTGCCCGCATTGCGGGCCAGCACCACGAGCAACTCGAATTCCTTGGCGGTCAGGCCGACCTCTTCACCGTCGACGAACACCCGGTGCCCGGCGGGGTCGATCCGCACCGGAAGGTCCTCACCGGCGGACTCCCCGTGTTCTCCGACACCGCGTCGGAGCAGCGCTCGAGCGCGGGCCAGGAGTTCGGCCAGCCGGAAGGGTTTCGTGACGTAGTCATCCGCCCCCGCGTCCAGGCCGACGACCGTGTCGACCTCGTCGGCGCGGGCGGTGAGGATCAGCACCGGAACGGTGAGGCCCTCGGCTCGCACGCGACGACACACATCGAGGCCGTCCATGCCCGGCAGGCCGAGGTCCAGCACCAGCAGATCCGGTGCTCCACGCGCCGCCTCGACGGCAGCGACGCCGTCCTCGACGACCGTGACCTCATAGCCCTCGCGGCGGAGGGCGCGGGCCAATGGCTCGGAGATCGTCGGATCATCCTCGGCCAGGAGAACAAGGGTCATGGTCCGGATCGTAGTCCGGCTCACTGAGGGTTCACAGGGACTTGTGCGGACTGCCCGCAGCAGCGGGTGGGCAGGACCCCTCACACGGGGTGGCCCGACGGGTCGATCCGCCGCGCACCGACGGAGCGATGGAGTTCGAACGGAGTCACCAGACCGATGCCGCGCAGGGACCGGCGCCGTCCCGGTGTCAGCCGGAAACCGCTGACCGAACCCAGCCGTCGGGCGAGTTCGTCATCGACGAAGACCCGTCCACTCGGGGTGACGGACGTGAGCCTGCTCGCCCGGTTGACCGTCACTCCGAAGACGTCGCCGAGACGCGAGACCACCGAGCCATGGGCCATCCCCACGCGCACCGGCGGCATGAGTTCGTCTTCCTGCATTGCATCGACGAGGTCCAGCGCGATAGCGGCGGCTGCCGCGGGACGTGTGTGGACGAAGAGGACTTCGTCGCCCACGGTCTTGATGACCCGTCCACCGTGGGTGGTGACCACGTCGCTGGCCAGCAACTCGAAGCGCTGGACCAGGTTGGCCAGTTGCCGCTCCGTCATTCGCCGCACGAGCGAGGTGAAGTTGACCAAGTCGGCAAAGCCCACCACCCGCGGCGGCGCGGAGGGCTCGTGGGAGTCATCGGCATCGGCCAGCATGCGGGTGATGGCGCTCGCCAGGTGCCGTCTCCACACGTAGGACATGAGGGGCTCGAGTTCGTCGGCGAGATCGACGAGCCGACCTGCGGCCTGCCGGGCCACGCCCACGTCGGTCACGGCGCGGGCGTCCTTCTCCCCGAGACCGGCCTCCTCTTCGGGCGCCATGAAGGACTCGGCGACCAATTGGGTCTGCCAGACGGCGAGGCGATCGGCGGTCCGCGCCAGAGCCCGGGTCATGCCCAACGCGAGGTCCTCGTCGACGTCAAAGTCGCGGACCAAGCGGGAGACCGCCTGCAGCGCCTCGAGGTCGGCCTCGGTGAACATCGCCTCGTCCTCGACGATCTGGAAGCCGAGTGCGTGCCAGAAGCGTCGGGCACTCACCAACGAGGACTCGGCGCCGCGGCTGATCTCGCGGCGACCCATGGAGGCCGGGCGCCCGAGCAGACGGGACTCGACCTCGTCGGCGGCGATGCCGATGGGGCCCTCGACCTCCTCCGCCACCGCCGCTCCTCCTCGTCCCGGTCAGCCCTGGCTCGTCCCGGTCAGCCCTGGCCTTGCGTTCGGACGTGGACGACATCCCCGGCTGCCACTGCGACCGGTCCGTCCTCGCCCTGCAGGCACAGTCTGCCCTCCTCATCGATTGCGGTCACCCGTCCGTGTCGCTCGCCAGCCGGTTCGTGGACGATGACCTCGGCGCCGAGCGACGCACAGCGGGCGGCATAGCTCTCCCTGACGGCCGCCGGGTCGGACGCGAGCGTCCGCAGATGGCCGGCCAACAGGCGCAGGTATGCCGTGAGCAGGGCTTCCCGGGTGCAGGCACCACCCGCGAGCGCCACGGAGGTGGCCTCGGGCACCGGGAGCTCCTCCCGGGTGTGGTGGACGTTGATCCCCGCTCCGATGACCACCCCACCTCCGTCGAGGGGGACCCACTCGCAGAGGATGCCCGCGACCTTCCTGTGGTCGTTGGCAGGAAGTTGCACGTCGTTGGGCCACTTGAGCACGGCCTCGACCCCAGAAACCTCCCCTATGGCCTCGGCGAGCGCGAGGCCGGCGGTCAGCGGGACCCAGCCCACCGGCATACCCTCCGCCGGGACCAACGCCGACACGGCGAGACCTCGACCCTGGACGGTGACCCAGTCGCGGCCCAGTCGACCGCGTCCCTCGACCTGTCGCTCGGCGACGACGACCCGCCAGGACACTGGGGCCTCACGAAGCACCGCATTGGTCGACCCCACCTCGGGCAGGACCTCGACCGGTCGCCACGGCGGGCCGGGTGTGATGAGCGCGACGTCCAGTTCGGGGGACTCACCATGTTGCGTCATGGACGCAAGGCTAGGCTCGGAAGCATGGCGAGCGAGACGCAATCGATCGGCGGCACTGACGTCCCGACGGACATCGACACCTCCACCACCGACGGCAAGCTCAAGGACCTGAAGCGACGGGTGGCGGAGGTCGCGAACGCCGGGTCGGAGCGTGCGGTCGAGAAGCAGCACGCGCGCGGCAAGAAGACCGCTCGCGAGCGCCTCGAGTTGCTCCTCGACGAGGGCAGTTTCGTCGAGATGGACAAGTACGCGCGACACCGCAGCACGGCCTTCGGTCAGGACCGCTCGCGCCCCTACGGCGACGGCGTGGTCACCGGCTACGGCACCGTCGATGGGCGGACCGTGGCTGTCTTCGCGCAGGACTTCACCGTTTTCGGGGGGTCGCTCGGCGAGGTCTTCGGCGAGAAGATCTGCAAGGTCATGGACTTCGCCATGAAGATCGGCTGCCCGGTCGTCGGCCTCAACGACTCCGGTGGCGCCCGCATCCAGGAGGGTGTGGTCTCCCTCGGCCTCTACGGCGAGATCTTCCGCCGCAATGTCCACGCCTCGGGTGTCATCCCGCAGATCTCGCTCATCATGGGCCCGTGTGCCGGTGGCGCGGTCTATTCACCGGCCGTCACCGACTTCACCGTCATGGTCGACCAGACCTCGCACATGTTCATCACCGGCCCGGACGTCATCAAGACGGTCACCGGCGAGGACGTGGCCTTCGAGGACCTCGGCGGCGCCCGCACCCACAACACCAAGTCCGGTGTGGCCCACTACATGGGTGCCGACGAGGACGACGCGATCGACTACGTCAAGGCGCTGCTGTCCTACCTGCCGTCCAACAACCTCGAGGACGCGCCCGTTTTCGGTGGCGAGCTCGACCTGGAGGTCAACGACGTCGATCTCTCGCTCGACACCCTCATCCCGGACTCCCCCAACGTCCCCTACGACATGCACACGGTCATCGAGGCGGTCGTCGATGACGGCGAGTTCCTCGAGGTGCAGCCGTTGTTCGCCCCCAACATGATCGTCGGGTTTGCCCGCATCGAGGGCCGCTCGGTGGGCATCGTCGCCAACAACCCCATGCAGTTCGCCGGCACCCTCGACATCGATGCGTCCGAGAAGGCCGCACGATTCGTCCGCACCTGCGACTGCTTCAACGTGCCGATCCTCACGTTTGTCGACGTCCCGGGCTTCCTGCCGGGCACCGACCAGGAGTGGGACGGCATCATCCGTCGCGGCGCCAAGCTCATCTACGCCTACTCCGAGGCTACCGTCCCGCTCGTCACCGTCATCACCCGCAAGGCCTACGGCGGCGCCTATGACGTCATGGGTTCGAAGCACCTCGGCGCCGACATCAACCTGGCGTGGCCGACCGCCCAGATCGCCGTGATGGGCGCCCAAGGGGCGGTCAACATCCTCTACCGCAAGGAGTTGGCGGCGGCCGCCTCCGAGGGACGATCGGTCGACGAGGCGCGGGCCGCCTTCATCAAGGACTACGAGGACGCCCTCGCCAACCCCTACGTCGCGGCCGAGCGAGGCTACATCGACACAGTCATCACCCCGTCCAACACTCGGATGAACGTCTCCAAGGCACTGCGGGCACTGCGCACCAAGCGCGAGTCCCTGCCGCCCAAGAAGCACGGCAACATCCCGTTGTGACCTCAGTGATGGGAGCAGACATGGACAAGCCAAGCGAGGGTATGCCGCCCGCTTCCGTTCACATCGCCGGCTCGGCGACGCCGGAGGAAGTCGCGGCGATCGTCGCGGTCCTCGAGGCCGCCTCGGGAAGCCCGGCGGACGGCATACCTGCACCTTCATCGGGCTGGAGCGCGCACGACCGCACCATTCGCGGTCGGGTCGGCCACGGACAGGGCGCTTGGCGCGCCTCCGGACTGCCCCGTTGATGCGCCCGCACCCACCTGAGGTGAGCGGACGGGCGCTTCGTTGACTGCCGACGTTCACGCCACCGACGGTCGGGTGCTCGTGGTCTGCACCGGCAACATCTGCCGTTCCCCATACATCGAGCGCAGCCTGGCTCATGCCCTGGGCGACGCCCCCATCAGCGTCGAGAGCGCAGGCCTCGGCGCCGTGGTGGGAGCACCGATCCATCCGCCGTCGGCGAAGCGGCTTCGTGCGCAAGGAATCTCCCCGGACGGCTTCGCAGCCCGCCAACTCACGATGGAGATGCTCCTGTCAGCCGACCTCATCGTCGGCGCCGCGCAGGAGCACGTTGATGCACTCGTCGCCACGGCGGGTGTGGCACGACACAAGTCCTTCACCTATCGCGAACTCGCGTATCTGCTGCGGGGCGTGTCCGACCACGACATCACCGACGGTCCCGCCAGCCCGCGCGCCCAACGAGTCGCGTTGGCGGCTGCCCGGCAGCGCGGTCGCGTCCCCATGCTCAAGCGCACGGACGCGGACATCGCCGACCCCTACCTCCAACCGGAAGCGGTGTATGACGCCATGATCACGCAGGTCAACGAAGGCCTCCCTGACCTGGTCGCCGCCCTGAGATCTTTGGACAAGGAGCGCGTGTGACCGACGAGGTGGACCACATCCGGCAGCGATATCAGCGACGAGCGGCCCTCCCCAGCGACAGGTACTCCTTCGTCAACCCGAGCGCCTTCCTGGCTGCGCAGTCCTTGGACCGCGCCGTCATGTCGATGCTGCTGGACGCCGAACTGACCGACTTCGCACACCTGCGCCTGCTCGAGGTCGGTTGCGGCACCGGAGGCAACCTGTTGCGGTTCATTCGTTGGGGATTCGACCCGGCGAACCTTGCCGGCAACGACCTTCTCGAGGAGAGAGCAGCCGTGGCACGCAGCCGTCTCCCCGCGTCGGTCACGATCGACACCATCGACGCCAGCACCATGGGTGCGGGCGACTTCGACATCGTTCACCAGTCGATGGTCCTGTCGTCGATCCTCGAGGACGACCTCCAGCAGCGGGTTGCCGATGCCATGTGGAGGATGACCGCACCCGGAGGCGTCGTCCTGTCGTACGACTTCGTGTACGGCAACCCGTCCAACCCCGATGTCCGGGCGGTGACGAACCGTCGGCTCCGTCACCTCTTTCCCCACGGCGATGTCCACGCCCGAAGCGTGACCCTAGCGCCCCCCATCGCGCGCACACTGGGTGACCGTGTGGCCACCGTTCACGCTCTGGAACGCCTCAGGCCACTTCGGACGCACAGCCTGGCGATCATCAGGAAACCAGCGGGTGAATCGAGGGGCCAAGGGTCACCCTGAGCCCCCGATCCAGGGGTGGGGACACGTCTCCGAGGAGTGCGTGGCTGCTGTGGAGAAGGGGTAGGGTCGGGGCGTTCATCACGATCACGGCGGTCTTCGAAGGAGTGGGCGTGCCGAGACGCTCCACCGACGCACCCACAGAGACCTCCGCCGCGTCGACGCTCCGCACGCACCTCGGGATCTACGGTTCCGGACGACTGATCGCCCTCGCCGCGAACGCTGGCATCGTGTTGCTGCTCTCGAGAGCTGGCGGCGGGCTGTACTACCAGTACTCGCTGGTGGTGCTCGCCGTCACGTCCGGATCGAATCTCGGATTCGGTTGGCTCCGCCAGGCGATTCTTCGCGACTCGTCCCAGCCATCCTCGGCCGTTCCCGGGTCGGGCGGTCCACCTGCCGCCAGCGTGCGAGTACTGGCAGTGGCGGCCACCGCCTCTGCCCTGGCCTCGTTGACGCTCGCGCGACTCTTCCTCGGACCCCAACCGCTGGTGCTCTGGGCGGCCACCTTCGCCTACGGCCTCGCCTACTGCTTCTACCTGAACCGCCTCACCCTCGCCCAGTCTTCACTGTCGCCGGTCGGAGCCATCATCTCCGACACCGTGAGGCTGGCGTTGCCGGTCATCGTCATCGCGCTGGTCATGGCGCTCGGCGAGATCTCGCTGACCGCCGCCGTCTCACTGACCGCGCTGGGGGCCGCAGCCGCCGGTGTCTCGCGCATGGCAGACCAGGTCGGACACGCGCGCTCCTGGGCAGCTGACCTTCGTTTCGGCTTCCCCGTGGCCGTCTGGCTGACGCTGAGCTCCGTCATCCAGGTCATGGATCGGTTCATCGTCGAGCAGCGGGTCGGGGCCGAGGCGGCAAACGACTACGCAGCGTCCTACGACCTCATCTTTCGCGGCGTGGCAGCCTTGGCGTTCCCGATGATCGCAGCGCTCCACCCTCTCGTCATGGAGGCAGCCAACCGGAGCGCACACGGCGACGTCCGCAAGCTGGTTCTCGCCGGCATGAAGTACCTCGTGGGCGCGCTCGTCCTCGCCGAGGTGGCCGCCTTCCTGGTCTCTCGCTATGGGGCACGCTTCGACAGCGGCCTCGCCAATTTTGCCGTCCTGGCAAATCTCGCGATCGCGGGCGTGGCCTGGCAGGCTGCCCTGATCGTCCACAAGCCCTACGAGCTCGCGCGGCGCACCGGATTGATGGTGGCGGTCCTCCTCACGACCCTCCTCGCGAGCATGGTGGCCAACTGGTTCCTCGCCCCGAGTCACGGCATCCTCGGGGTCTCCATCACCGCTTGGTTGGCCCCCTGTGCCTATTGCGCCGGTCTCCTCGCACTGTGGCCTCGGGTGAGGGCAGCAGCACGATGACCACACACTGGATGGTGGTGTCCCATGGCACAGCACAGGCCGCTGCGCGTCTGTGTCTCCAATTGGAGGGCGTGATCGACCGGGTCCACCTGATCTGCACCGCGCCGGGCGAGGCCGACCACGCCGCCCAGGAACTCCGGGCGCGCAACTCGGCCACCACCGAGGTCCATGACTGCGGGGACAATCCCGGCTACCTCCCGTCTGCAGCTCGGATCTTCGCCACCTTGCCGGACCTCCCCGAACTCCTCGTGATCTCCAACGCCGATCTCGAACTCGTGCACTGCGACATCCACGCACTCCTCATGGCGGCGGGCGCACCGGGAGTCCTGATGCTCGCCCCGCAGATCCATGAGCCCGACGGCAACGATCAGAACCCTCACCTGCTTCGTGCGCCGAAGGCCACCAAGCTGGCGGTGTTGGCCGCTCTCTTCAGCTCGACCGCCGTCGCCAACCTCATTTCTGCCGTCCGCAAGAGCAACCGCTCGCGTCAGTTGCCCGCCTCGGCTCCCCGATCCGAAGGAGTGCCCATGTTCGCCAGCCACGGGAGCTGCTTGGTCTTCTCCCGCGAGTACTTCACACTCGGCGGCGACATCGACTACCCCTTCTTCCTCTTTGGTGAAGAGCTCTGGTGCGGGAGCGAAGTGGCCAGACTGGGCGGGTCGATCCGCTACACCAGAGCCCTCGCCGTCCAGCACCACGCCCACGCCTCCACGGGGTCCGGGGCTCGCTACGGGCGAGTCGCGGCCTCCAAGGGCGCCACGTCGCGTTACTGGGGCTGGGGTGAGGGGCGCCGACGTCTCGACCGAGTCGGCCGGTGACCGCCGCCGCCTCGTTCGGCATCCTGCGCACGACGGCTTCGCTCGTGGTTGGCCGCGTCTGCCACGCACGGGACACGTTCCGACTACGATGGCCACGATCCCCGCTCGTTCCGGTCACCGACGACCCCCCCGGGTGGCGTACGCCACGGCATCGCCGCTTCGAGGACTGGTACGGCATCCGCGATCAACATCGTCAGTGCTCAGTAGGAGCAGGGGATCAACGTTGAGAGGAAGGGCGTTCGAGTGGTCGCACCATCGCGCGGCCCCAGCAACGTCGACTCGATCGTGCCCATGATCCGTCAGAGGGTGAGACGGTGACTCCCCTGGTCAGCATCGTCATGCCGTGTCTGAACGAAAAGGCCCATGTCCGCCGGGTGGTGGAGAATGTCCTCTCCTTGGACATCCCTTCGGGTGGAGCCGAACTCCTGGTCATCGATGGGATGTCCGACGACGGAACCCGTGAGGAACTGGGCGCTCTCTCTCGGGAGAACACCCGCCTCCGGGTCCTCGACAACGAAGCCCGCGTGACGCCTGCAGCGCTGAACATCGGGATCCTTGCTGCCGCCGGCGAGATCATCATTCGTCTGGACATGCACACGCAGTATCAGCAGGACTACCTGGTCCGCTGCGTCGAAGAATTGCGTTCGACGGGTGCGGAGAATGTCGGTGGGTCATGGCACGCGGTCGGCCACACGTTCATCCAGTCCGCCATCGCCCTGGCCTTCAACTCCCCCTTCTCTGCCGGCGGAGCCAGAAGCCATGACAGCTCGTATGAAGGTCCGGTGGACTCGGTCTACCTCGGGTGCTGGAGGCGGTCAACGCTCCTTGAGATCGGACTGTTCGACCCCACACTGGTCCGGAACCAGGACGACGAACTGAACCTGCGCATCGTGCGAAATGGTGGCCGGGTGTGGCAAGCGAGGTCGATCCGCTCCTACTACTCGCCGCGCTCCACCATCAGGGAGCTCTGGCGCCAGTACTTCCAGTACGGCTACTGGAAGGTGAAAGTCGTCAGCAAGCATGGCTCGCCGGCGTCGTGGCGGCATTTCGTTCCTGCCGGCCTCGTGGTCTGCATCGGCACGGGCATCCTGCTCAGTCCCGTCTGGCCGGTGCTCGGCACCGTCCTGGTCGCTCCTTATGCTCTCAGCGTCGCGAGCGCGTCCCTCCTCCTCGGGCTTCGGTCCAAGGCGACCGCCAAGTACCTCCCCGTGCTCCCCGTCGTCCTCGCCACCTTTCACCTGAGCTATGGCGTGGGCTTCCTTCTCGGCCTCACCGATCGCGTCCTGGCCCGACGGCGAGAGAGCGCCTTCAGGGTCACGAGAGGCCTGGGGTCCTAGCCGGCCCCGATGGTGACTGGGGGGCGGAGGCGCTAATGTTGTCTTGATATCAAGATAAATCGTTCGCCTCTGCTCCATTTGCAGCCAACCCGAGGGAGAGCCGACCACATGGCCAAGATCATCTACACCTTCACCGACGAGGCGCCGATGTTGGCGACCTACTCCTTCCTCCCGGTCATCGAGGCCTACGCCAAGGCCGCCGGGGTCGAGGTGGAGACGCGGGACATCTCCCTCGCGGGCCGGATCGTGGCCGCGTTCAGCGACCTCCTGCCCGAGGACCAGCGCCAGTCGGACGCCCTTGCCGAACTCGGTGCACTGGCCACCACGCCCGATGCGAACATCATCAAGCTCCCCAACATCTCGGCCTCGGTGCCACAACTCAAGGCCGCCATCAAGGAGCTCAAGGCTCAAGGCATCGACCTGCCCGACTACTCCGATGACCCGCAGACCCCGGAGCAGAAGGATGCCAACGCGCGCTACGACAAGGTCAAAGGCAGTGCGGTCAACCCTGTGCTCCGCGAGGGCAACTCCGACCGGCGCGCTCCCGCAGCGGTGAAGAACTACGCCCGCAAGCATCCGCACTCGATGGGTGCCTGGAGCAGCGACTCCATGACCAATGTCGCGACCATGGGCCACGACGACTTCCGCTCCAACGAGCAGTCGGTGATCATCCCTGCCGACGACATCCTCGCCATCCGCCACCGCGCAACTGACGGCACCGAGACCGCCCTCAAGGAAGGTCTGAAGGTCCTCGCCGGCGAGGTGGTCGACGGCACGTTCATGTCGGCGGCGGCCCTCGATGCCTTCCTCGCCGAGCAGGTCGTCCGCGCCAAGGAGGAGGACGTGCTCTTCTCGGTGCACCTCAAGGCCACGATGATGAAGGTCAGCGACCCGATCATCTTCGGTCACGTCGTGCGGGCCTATTTCAAGGACGTGTATGCCGCGTACGGCGACACGCTGCTGGCCGCCGGTCTCGATGGGAGCGGGGGCTTGGGTGCCGTCCTCGACGGACTCTCCGCTCTGGACAACGGCGAGGAGATCCGAGCCGCCTTCGAGCGTGGCCTGGCGGATGGCCCGCGTCTGGCGATGGTCAACTCCGACAAGGGGATCACCAACCTCCACGTTCCGTCCGACGTCATCGTCGACGCCTCCAT
>Ga0073904_10002579_pt1 | contig 13702 bp, 10 predicted proteins | sample KloWWTrecipitate_FD_66668 | JGI IMG/M metagenome (GOLD analysis project Ga0073904, IMG submission 66668) | Active sludge microbial communities from Klosterneuburg, Austria, studying microevolution and ecology of nitrifiers - Klosterneuburg... | ecosystem: Engineered > WWTP > Aerobic digester >...
AGAATGCCTTTGCTGGCGCACAACTACACTTGCACCATGTCTTTGCCGCGAATCATCACTGTACCCAAACAATGGGGGTTGTCGACCCTGACTCGCATCCGACATTGGTGGCAACGGTTAGCTCCACACCGCCAGGACCGGTTGGCTGTGCTGGCTCCGCTGGTGGCTGTGCTGCTTTTCTTTGCAGCCATCATCGCAGCCTTGGGCTATTTGCGGTTGGAAGAAATGGACCGCGAACAGCAAGCTGTGCAACGGGACGTGGAATACACCCAACAGCGCTTGCGTATGCGGCTGCTGGAACGCCAGGAGCAACTGGCACGCATCGGCCGGGAAATTTCCAACCACGAGTTGGACACGGAGGACTTCCGGGCCCGTGCGCGATCCATGCTCAACCAAAACCCTGCATTGCAGGGTCTGGCTTGGGTAGATGAACGCAAGCGGGTGCGCACAGCCCTGGGCACTGCGGTGCTTGTCAGCGGGCAACTCAACCCCAGCAGCAACGAAAGCCAGAACAATGACACGCTGGCCGGCTTCGTCGCCAGCCGCGACTTTCAGCAGCCGGTCTATGTGCAGCCCCTGGGCTCCGCCAGCGACGCACCGAAGCTGCAAATGCTGCTTCCACTGAGTGACCGGGGACGCTTCGCCGGCGTGTTGCTGGCAGAGTATTCGGTGGACGGGTTGTACCGCTATGGCGTACCAACCGAAGTGACTTCGCGCTACGCCATCTCCCTGCACGACGCCAAAGGCGGCCTGCTGGCGGGCGTTGCTCTCCCCAACAAGAAAGGTGTCAAAACGCTGCTGCCCTGGGCCAGGCCCGCCAACGAATACGCCATGCCGGTATCTCCCGTGGGCGATGGCTTGGTGGTCCGCGGCCAAGCCTACCGGGCCTCATTGGGGGTAATCGGCAGCGGGTTGTTCTGGCTGGTTGCGGCACTGAGCCTGATGACCGCCTGGATGCTGATTGCCAACTGGCGCCATACCCGGCGCCGCTTGCAGGCCCAGCAGGCACTGATGTCCGAAACGACCTTTCGACGCGCCATGGAGAACTCCATGCTAACGGGCATGCGCGCACTCGATCTGCAGGGTCGCATCACCTACGTCAATGTGGCCTTCTGCAGAATGACGGGTTGGACCGAGTCCGACTTGGTGGGACGTACCGCCCCCTTTCCCTATTGGCCGGAAAACGACCGGGACCAACTCAATGCATATCTAAACGAAGAGCTGGCCGGCAATTCCACCCCCGGCGGCATTCAGGTGCGCGTGAAGCGGCGCGACAACAGCCTGTTTGACGCCCGCCTGTATGTATCTCCGCTGATCGACGCCGTGGGTAAACAAACCGGCTGGATGGGCTCCATGACGGACATCACTGAACCCAACCGAATACGCGATCAGTTGTCAGCATCGCACGAGCGCTTTACTACGGTACTGGAAGCGCTGGACGCCTCGATCTCGGTGGCCCCACTGGGCAGCGACGAACTGCTGTTTGCCAACAAACTCTATCGCCAGTGGTTTGGCACCCAGACCCAGGGACACTTGCAACTGATTGCCGAAGCCGGCGTGCCCGCCAGCCCGACCAGCGATGAGTCCACTGACAGCGTGGACTCCTTCGCGGGCCTGTCCACCGCCGCACTGCCGGACACAGAGACGGAAAGCGCGGAGATCTTCATCCCCGAGCTAAACAAGTGGCTGGAGGTGCGCAGCCGCTACCTGAGTTGGGTTGACGGCCGCCTGGCCCAGATGGTGATTGCCACAGACATCACCACACGGCGCATTGCCGAAGAGCAGGCCGCCAACCAGACCGAGCGCGCCCAGTCGGCCAGCCAACTCATCACCATGGGCGAAATGGCGTCCAGCGTGGCACACGAACTCAACCAGCCGCTGACTGCCATCAACAACTACTGCAACGGCATGGTGTCCCGCATCAAGGCGCAACAGATCAACGAGGGAGAGCTTCTGGTTGCGCTGGAAAAAACGGCCAAACAGGCCCAACGAGCCGGACAAATCATCCAGCGCATACGCTCTTTTGTGAAACGCAGCGAGCCCAACCGCACGCTGTCTGAGGTGGGCGCCATGGTGACCGAGTCGGTAGAACTGGCCGAAATCGAACTGCGCCGCTTCAACGTGCGCCTGAACCACTATGTAGCGGCCCGCTTGCCGTCCTTGATGGTGGACCCCATCCTGATTGAACAGGTGTTAATCAATTTGCTGCGCAACGCGGCAGAATCCATTGACATGGCGCTGCGACAAACGTCCCAGCGCATTGTGGAGCTGCGCGTGGTGCCCAAGACCCTGGATGACAAGCCAGTGATTGAATTCTCGGTGCAAGACACCGGCAAGGGCTTGTCCCCTGAAGTATTGTCCCGCCTGTACGAGGCGTTCTACACGACCAAAGCCGATGGTATGGGCATTGGCCTGTCGCTGTGCCGCTCCATTGTCGAATCCCACTTGGGAAGAATGTCGGCAGAGAACCTTTACAATGGTGACGAAGTATCGGGGTGCCGATTTTCATTCTGGATACCGCTGACAGAAGTTAGCGCCGGTTTAACGCAACATCCACGAAAAAGCAACTAGAACCCTGGAAATTCCGAATGAGCCTGTTTCCCAAAAAAGGTACCGTTTACGTCGTCGACGACGATGAAGCCGTGCGCGACTCCCTGCAGTGGTTGCTGGAGGGCAAGGGTTTTCGTGTTCGGTGCTTTGACTCCGCGGAATCCTTTCTCAGTCGCTACGACGCCCGCGAGGTGGCCTGCCTGATTGTGGACATCCGCATGGGTGGCATGACGGGCCTGGAGTTGCAAACGCGCCTGATCGACGCGCGCTCTCCCCTGCCCATCGTATTCATCACCGGCCACGGCGACGTGCCCATGGCGGTGGACACGATGAAGAAGGGCGCTATGGACTTCATTCAGAAGCCCTTTAACGAGGAACAAATCATCGGGCTTGTCGAGCGAATGCTGGACCACGCCAAGGATTCTTTTACCGAATTCCAGACCGCAGCCAACCGCGACGCCCTGCTCTCCAAACTGACGTTGCGTGAATCACAGGTGCTGGAGCGCATTGTGGCCGGACGTCTGAACAAGCAGATTGCCGACGACTTGGGCATCAGCATCAAGACGGTGGAGGCGCACCGCGCCAACATCATGGAAAAACTCAGCGCCAACACCGTGGCGGACCTCCTCAAAATTGCTCTGGGACAAACCACCCCGAAAACCTGACGCTATTTATTTTATAGCTGTCTACGCCCGCCCCGCGAGGACTGCGGGCGTTTTTACTTAGAGATATTGAACATGACCCAGACCGCCCAAATCATAGATGGCGTTGCTCTGTCCAAGCAACTGCGGCAAGACGTCGCTACCCGCAGCGCCGCCCTCAAGGCCCGTGGCCTGACACCTGGTCTGGCCGTGGTGCTGGTGGGTGACAACCCCGCTTCCCAGGTTTATGTACGCAACAAGGTCAAGGCCTGTCACGATGCCGGTCTGCACTCCGTCCTGGAACAATACGACGCCACCATGACCGAGGCAGAGCTGCTGGCCCGGGTGGACGCACTCAACCACGACCCCGCTATCCATGGCATCCTGGTCCAACTACCGCTACCAGCCCACATTGACGACCACAAAGTTATTGAAGCCATTTCGCCGGCCAAGGATGTGGATGGCTTCCACGTGGCCAGCGCCGGTGCGCTTATGGTGGGTGAAACCGGTTTCAAGGCCTGCACACCCTATGGCTGCATGAAGATGCTGGAATCTATCGGCATGAAAGACCTGCGTGGCAAGCATGCGGTGGTCATTGGCCGCTCCAACATCGTGGGCAAACCCATGGCCCTGATGCTGCTGGCCGCCAACGCCACCGTCACCATCACCCACAGCGGCACAGCCGATCTGGGTGCCATGACACGCCAGGCGGACATCGTGATTGCTGCTGTCGGCAAGCGCAATGTGCTGACCGCTGACATGGTCAAACCGGGCGCTGTGGTAATCGATGTCGGGATGAACCGCAATGACGAGGGCAAGCTGTGCGGCGACGTGGACTTTGAAGGCGTCAAGCAAGTCGCCGGCTACATCACCCCAGTACCCGGTGGTGTGGGGCCCATGACCATTACCATGCTGCTGGTTAACACCATTGAAGCGGCTGAACGCGAATTGGGTGTTGCATGAACCCGCTGCTCAGCCCAACCACTCTGCCCCTGTTCGACGCCATTCGTCCGGAACATGTAGTACCCGCCATCGAGACACTACTGGCCGGTGCCAACCAGGCGCTGGAAACCGTCACGGCGACTGACTTCCCGGCGCAATGGGAGTCGATTGCCAGGGAACTGGGCGTTGCCACAGAAAAGCTGGGGCGAGCCTGGGGAGCAGTAAGCCACCTCAAAAGCGTAGCCGACAACCCCGAGCTGCGTGCTGCCTATAACGCCGCCCTGCCTCACGTGACAGAGTGTTGGACCCGCCTGGGTGCCGATGAACGGCTGTTTGCCAAGTACAAAGCCATTGACTTGCAAACCTTGAACCCTGAGCAGCGCCAGGCCCATAAAAACGCCATGCGCAACTTTGTGTTGGGTGGTGCCGAACTCACCGGAGTGGCACGCGAACGCTTTGCAGAGATCCAGGACCAATTGGCCGCACTCAGCCAGAAATTCAGCGAAAACACGCTGGATGCCACAGACGCTTTCAGCTACTACGCTACCGAAGCCGAAATGTTAGGCGTGCCCGAAGACGTGCAGCAAACAGCCCGCGCCGCTGCCCAGGCACAAGGCAAGGAAGGCTACAAACTCACGCTCAAGATGCCGTGCTACCTGCCGGTCATGCAGTTTGCCCGCAGCAGCGCGTTGCGCGCCACGCTGTACCGGGCCTACATCACCCGGGCCTCGGACCAGGCCGATACCACCGCCTTGCAATTTGACAACACACAGAACATTCGCGATATCCTGGCTTTGCGCCAGGAAGAGGCTACTCTGTTGGGCTACCCCAACTTTGGAACACTGTCCCTCGTGCCCAAAATGGCGTCGTCACCCGACGCGGTTGTCACCTTCCTGCGCGACCTGGCGCACAAAGCGCGCCCGTTTGCCGAAAAAGACCTGGACGATCTGCGCCTCTTTGCCCGCGAGCACCTGAACCTGGCCGACCCGCAGCCCTGGGACTGGGCCTATGTGGGCGAAAAACTCAAGGAAGCGCGCTATGCCTTCAGTGAGCAAGAGGTCAAGCAGTACTTTACGTTCCCCAAGGTGCTTGCCGGTCTGTTCAAGATTGCCGAAACCTTGTTCGATATTTCGATTCACCGCGACCAGGCACCTACGTGGAATGCCAACGTGGAGTTCTACCGCATTGAACGCCAAACCGCGTCCGGTTCCACGTTGGTGGGCCAGTTCTACCTGGACCCCACGGCCCGCACCGGCAAGCGTGGTGGTGCCTGGATGGACGACGTTTGCGCCCGCTGGCTGCGCCCAGACACCCAGCAACTACAAACCCCGGTAGCGCACCTGGTGTGCAACTTTGCCGATGGGATAGAGGTCAACGGCGTGCGGCAACCCGCCTTGTTGTCGCATGACGACGTGACCACACTGTTCCACGAATTTGGCCATGGCCTGCACCACATGCTCACCCAGGTGAACGAACACGATGTCTCTGGCATCAGTGGCGTGGAATGGGACGCGGTGGAGTTGCCAAGCCAATTTATGGAAAACTTCTGCTGGGAATGGAACGTGCTGCGCCACATGACGGCACACGTAGAAACCGACGAACCGCTTCCACGTCACCTGTTCGACAAGATGCTGGCAGCACGCAACTTCCAAAGTGGCCTGCAGACGCTGCGGCAGATTGAGTTCTCGCTGTTCGATATGTTGCTGCACACAGCCCACGACCCAGAAGCAGACTTTCTGCCCCTGCTCAACGAGGTGCGCGCCGAAGTGGCAGTCATGCGGCCGCCTGAATGGAGTCGCACGGCCCATACCTTCAGCCACATCTTTGCCGGTGGCTACGCCGCAGGCTACTACAGCTACAAGTGGGCCGAAGTGCTTAGCGCCGATGCCTATGCCGCTTTTGAAGAAACAGCTGGCCCCGACGGTTTGCCAAATCTGCAAACCGGTACAAAATACCGTCAAGCGATACTGGAAGCCGGCGGCAGCCGTCCGGCCATGGAGTCGTTCAAGGCCTTTCGGGGTCGCGAGCCTTCGATGGAAGCACTGCTGCGCCACCAAGGTATGGCACCATGAGGCAACCCGCTATTACATCAAAGAGGAATCCGCACATGAAACACCACACCATTGCAGTTCTGCTGAGCAGCGCGGCGTTACTTGGGTCGACCATGGGCGTGGAGGCACAAACGATCTACCGCATCGTTGGCGCCGACGGCAAGGTCACCTTTTCCGACAAGGCCCCGGTCACTGCGGATCAGGGCAAAGTGGCCAGCACCGGCATAGGTGCCAAGACTGACACAACCGGAGCCGCAATGCCGTTCGAGTTGCGACAAGTTGCTGCGAAATACCCGGTGGTTCTGTACACCTCAACCCAATGCGTACCATGCGACACCGGCCGCTCATTCTTGACTGTGCGCGGAATTCCCTTTTCAGAGCGCACTGTCAGCACCAACGAAGACCGTGATTACCTGCGGCGCCTGACCGGTGACAACTCCGTGCCCTACTTGACCATTGGCAGTCAACGCATCCGAGGTTTTTCGGACCAGGAGTGGAACCAGTATTTGGACGCAGCCGGGTACCCACAAAAGTCTCTGCTGCCAGCCACCTACAAGCGCCCCGACCCTACCCCATTGGTTGTAGTGCAAAAAGCGCCTGCCGGGGCGGCCAAACCGGCTGACGCGGCTTCGACACCCGAACCCGCCTACCAGCCACCACCTGCTGCCAACCCATCCAATCCGGCCGGCATCACCTTCTAGGCCAATTTCTGCACGGGCGTATAGAACGTAAGTGTCTTCACACCGTTGGCCGTGCCAAGCAAACACACCTGGGCGCGCTGAAAGGCAAACACGCCCACGGTCACCACACCGGGCCATTGACTCACCTCGGCTTCAAACGCGCGCGGATCGGTAATCTGCAGGCCTGTCACGTCGACAATGAACTGACCGTTGTCAGTCACCAGCGGATGACCATCCTTTAGGCGCACCTTGGCGCTGCCGCCCTGGGCCGCAAACTGGGCAATCACCCGTTGCGTGGCCATGGGAATCACCTCAACCGGCAGCGGAAAAGCGCCCAGCGTTTGGACCAGCTTGGATTCATCCGCAATGCACACAAACCGGTCGGACTGGGCGGCCACGATCTTCTCCCGCGTGAGCGCCGCGCCGCCGCCCTTGACCATGTTGCCGTGGCCATCTATCTCATCGGCACCGTCGATGTAGACCGACAGGCGGGCAACCTCATTGGAGTCAAACACCGGAATGCCCAGGGCCTGCAGACGTTCGGTACTGGCCACGGAGCTGGATACGGCACCCTTTATCTGGTCTTTCATGGTAGCCAGCGCGTCAATGAACTTGTTCACGGTGGAGCCGGTACCCACGCCCACAATCTCGCCCGGCACCACGTATTGCAGGGCGGCCTGCCCTACCAGGGTCTTGAGCTGATCTTGTGTGAGGGCGGGTGAAGCGTCGGTGGTGGGAGTGTTGGTTTGGGTCATGGGCGAAAATCATGGTAGTTACGAAATATTGCAGGAATTATCCAATGTCTCTTGTTCCCTATGGTTTGGCGCGGCGTGTGTTGTTCAGTATGGACCCCGAAGTGGCCCACGAAATCACCATGGCCAGCCTGGCCCGTGCCCAGGGCACACCGCTAACGTGGGCCTATTGCGTTGACACCGTCAACGACCCTATCACTCTGGCCGGCCTCACTTTTCCCAACCGCGTGGGCCTGGCCGCTGGCCTGGACAAGAACGCCCGCTGCATCGACGGTCTGGCCGCCATGGGCTTTGGCTTTGTAGAAGTGGGCACGGTCACGCCCAAGGCCCAGCCAGGCAACCCCAAGCCGCGCATGTTTCGCCTGCCCAAGGCCAACGCCATGATCAACCGCCTGGGCTTCAACAACGAAGGGCTGGATGCCTTTTTGCAGAACGTACAGCGCTCTGCCCTGCGCCGCCAAAAAAAGCCCGGCATGCTGCTGGGACTGAACATTGGCAAGAACGCCGCCACACCCATCGAGAACGCCACCGACGACTACCTGCTTTGCCTGGATGGTGTGTACCCGCATGCCGACTATGTGACGGTCAACATCTCCAGCCCCAACACCAAAAACCTGCGCGCGCTACAAAGCGACGAGGCACTGGACGCCCTGCTGGGCGCCATTGCCCAGCGGCGCGAAGCCCTGCACCAGCAGCACGGCAAACGCATTCCGATCTTTGTGAAGATTGCGCCCGACCTGGACGAAGCCCAGGTCGGCGTCATTGCCGCCACACTGGTGCGCCACGGCATGGACGGTGTGGTGGCCACCAACACCACGCTGAACCGCGACGCAGTCAAGGGTTTGCCCCACGCCGAGGAAACCGGTGGCCTGTCGGGCGCACCAGTGTTTGAGGCCAGCAACCAGGTGATTCGCCAGTTGCGCGCCGCCCTGGGGCCCACGTTCCCCATCATTGGCGTAGGCGGCATCATGAGCGCGAGCGACGCGGTTGAAAAAATCCGCGCAGGTGCCGATGTGGTGCAAATCTACACCGGGCTGATTTACCAAGGGCCAGAGTTGGTCAAAGCCTCAGCTTTGGCGATCAAGGCAGTGGGAAAATAGACTACCAGCCCTCATCAACGCTTGCGATTGCGCTACTGATTCAATAGCATTTCGCTAACCCGCTCGGCTATGGCCAGGCAACTGGTCAGGCCCGGTGATTCAATGCCGAACAAATTGACCAAGCCGGGTATGCCGTGGTCGCGTGGTCCCTGAATGCAAAAGTCGCGTGCGGGTGCGTTAGGGCCGTTAATCTTGGGTCGGACGCCAGCATAGGCTGGCGCCAGCGCACCGTCGGGCAATGCGGGCCAGTATTTGCGCACCTCGGCATAAAAGGCGTCCCCCCGTTCGGGCGACACCCGGGTGTCATCGGGGCTGTCTACCCATTGAACATCCGGCCCAAAGCGCGCCTGGCCGCCCAAGTCCAGCGTCAGGTGCACGCCCAAACCAGCGGCTTCGGGCACCGGATAGATCAGGCGCGTAAACGGAGAACGGCCTGCCAACGTGAAGTAATTGCCTTTGGCAAAGTAGGCAGTTGGCACATGGCGTGCATCCAGCCCTTCAAAGCGCGCCGCCAATGCTGGCGCTTGCAGGCCCGCTGCGTTTACTACCAGTCTGGCAGCTAACCGTGTGCCATCAACCGCTACCAATTCAATAGCTTCCTGTGTATATTTTGCGAGGGCTAGAGGCGAATTTAGTGCCAATACACCGCCGGCATGCTCGGTATCGGCCAGCAAGGACAGCATCAACCCATGGCTGTCCACAATACCAGTGGAAGGTGAATACAAAGCGCCTACACAGCGCAACGCCGGCTCGTCGGCTTGGGCCTGGACGGCATCCAGCCATTGCAGGTCCATAACGCCATTGGCCAAGGCGCGGTCGTGGATGAAGTGGAGTTGCGCCAACTGTTCCAACGAGGTGGCCACAATGAACTTGCCACAGCGCTGGTGCGCCACACCACGCTCTGCGCAGTAGTCGTACAGCAAGCGATTGCCCTGCACGCACAGTTGCGCCTTCAGCGAGCCCGTGGCGTAGTACATGCCAGCGTGGATGACTTCGCTATTGCGTGAGCTGGTTTGTGTGCCTATGGCCGCGCAGGCCTCCAGAACCAGCACCTCGCGCCCGGCCAGCGCCAGGGTGCGCGCCACCGCCAAGCCGACCACGCCGGCCCCGATGACAACACAATCAACCTGCTCCAAAGCGATGCCCTTCGTCGTAGCAGGTCAATTCAACTCCAAATAAATAAAATCGCAAGGGTCAATCCAATGTCTATTGAGCAACACGGTGAGGTACGCCCGTGCTTCGGTCGGCGTCATGCCCAAACCGGCGCAACACCGGTGTACCATCTTATCCCCATGAGCACCGAAGAAACCAACAGCACTGACATCAGCCGCATTCCCTTCAAGGCGCTGGGTCTGCGTACCGGCATGGCCTTGCAGACCCGCCGACTGGTGGAAGGTGCGAGCAAGAAAGAGTCCCAATTTTTTGGCGCCATCGAAGGCAAAGGTGTGATGGTGGGGCCCATGGGCCCGGACGGCGTCAGCACTGAGTTGGATGACGGCGAAGTGTGCGTCGTGCGCGGCTTTACCGGGCTGTATGAGTTCTCGTTTTTGAGCAAGGTACTGCAGACCTTTCAAAAGCCCTTTGCCTACGCCCTGCTAGCCTACCCCGCCCAAGTGGACGCCCGCAAGGTGCGCCAGTCCATGCGCACCAAGACATCCTGGCCTGCCACCGTGCAAACCGCAGCCAAAGACGCGCAACCGGCTGGGCCTGCCTTGCAAGGCACTTTGGTGGACATCAGCATGCATGGCGCAATGATCAAAATCGAGTCAGCCCTCTCCACAGTGGGTGACATGGTGACCCTGAGACTGAGCGTAACCTTTGAAGACCAACCGGTGCAATTGAACTTGAACGCCAGCATTGGCCACAACAACCGTACCGCAACAGATCCTGCGTTCTACGTTGGCCTGGTTTTTCACAACCTCACCCAGCTCGACAAACTGGTGCTGAACTACGCCACGCAGTCTGCGGCCGAGCGGCAGTGATTTGGGCAAGATTCAATCGGTCCGGACAAGCATGGATTCAGAAGCGAAGGCGCATCACCGTTGGATCATTGACGCCGTTGTTTCCAGCCTACTCTGAACTGCGTAAACCGACTGGTCAGCGTCGTAGCACTATGCCAGCTTGATCTGCCATTGCGGTCAATTTTTTACGCAGCGGCGCCTTGGCATTTGCCACCATATCGACAACGGCCTTTTGACGCTTGACTCCCAGGCGCGACCAGTTGGCAAATCCGATTTCAGCAAGTGGGCTCTGTAGCGCAGCTTCGGTTTGCCCGTACTGCATCGCGTGATCAAAGGCAGACCAGAACTCCTCGTCATGCTGTTCCCGCAGGTGCTTGGCCAGTGCGAGATAGGTCAAGGAATACGGAAAGGTTGGCCTCAACGCGCTGGCTTCGCGGTAATGGTCGATGGCGGCTTCCATCAGGGTCTGCTGCAATAGGTGCTCAGGCCCATCAATTGGTACATCACCCATGCCTTGCGAACGCGCGGCATGCAGAAAACCCAAATCGTCATGCAACCGCGCATTGCCAGGCACTGCGTTCAAAGCCGACTGCAGCTGACCTCGGGTCCGATCCCAAAGCTCGGGCGTAAAGGCGGGACCGCTGCCCTCCCGCCATTCAGCAACAATGCTGCGCGCGCTCAGGGTGATTGCATCTGCCCATGCCGCCCGAAACACAAACCACAGGCTTGCGCTGCCCAAAACCAACAAAGCGATAAGCCCCACGATCATCACTGGACGGCTCAGCGATGGCTTGGAGGTCTGGGGACCGCAAACGACAAATTCTGAATTGATGGTCACGCCCCTTGTATTCCAAAAATACGGGCTGGTCGCTCCACAACCATGCTGTGCGCGATTGCATCGCCGTACCGCAACGCCAACACGTCCCGTGCTTCACTGAGCAGCGGTGGGCGACTGCCGAGGTTGTGGGCATCCGTGGCAGCCAGACAGTGAAATCCCCCTTCAACCAGTCCAAACGCAACTTTCTGTGCAACGACTCCAAATCGGCCTGACAAGGATCCCGCCGTCAGTTGCAACCAACACCCCGCATCAGTGAACTCCAGAATACGATCAGGTTGGGCCATGACGGCCTTGTTGCGCTCTGGATGGGCAATCAGCGGACGGATCTTGAGCTTGAGGAGGCTGTAGATAAAACGGCTGCTGCCGACCGGGATGAGGTGGTGTGGAAACTCCAGCAACAATATTCGCCAACCATCAACCTCCCCCAGAAACGGGGCCTGGTTGTCTGCAATCAAATCCATCAACTCCGGGCATAAGCGGGCCTCGCCCCCCAAACGCAACTCCAGAGGAATTCTGGCAGCCCTTATCTGCTCAGCGAAGCTGGCAAACACGCCTTCCAGACTACTGCGCTGATTGACGTATCGGTCAGGATCGATGTGTGAGGTCAGCATCGAGTGGGTGATGCCATCGGCCACTGCCGCCCTGGCTAGTGCCAGTGCTTCATCGACTGTTTCCGGTCCGTCATCGATACCAGGCAGAAAATGGCAGTGCAGATCGATCATTGCTTAGGCCGCGCATCCTACGATGGTCTGGTTTCGGCAGGCGCAGGCGCAACCTGAACGACCTGATTGAGGACTACTGGGGTCTTGCCCTTAGCCGCTGTTTTTGGGGAGGGCGGCGTCTTGCCATAGCTCTTGCCGTAGGTACCCCCGTAGGTACTACTGTAAGTTCCATACCCATGCTTGCCGTAACCGGAATATTCACCGTAGTACTTCTCTGCCTTGTTGAAATCCAAAGCGTTGAGCACAACGCCCACAATGTGCCCACCCGCCCGACGCAGCCGCTGCAAAGACTTGCGGGCCATCGGATAGGGGGTACTTTGCGCCTTGGTAACAAAGATGACGCCGCTGGCGCGCGATGCAATGACCACCGCGTCACTGACCAGCTCCACAGGTGGTGAATCGATGATAACAATCTCAAAGTGCTTGCGCAGCGCCTCCAACGTTTGCCCAAAACGATCGGAATGCAGCAGTTCCAAAGGATTAGGTGGTATCACACCCGATGTCATGACCACTAGCCTGGAGCCTTCAATCTGGTGCACACATTCACTCAGCTTTGCCGTGCCGGCAACCAGTTCAGACAAACCAGGTATGTTCGGGTCCAAGCCATAACATTTGGCGATACTGGGGCGGCGCATGTCTGCATCCAGCAACAGTGTTTTCTTGGTCAACGCATGGGCCATCGCCAAATTGCTGGAAAAGGTGGTCTTGCCCTCACCCGGCACACTCGACGTCACAACGATCGCTCGGGACGATACGTCAACAGATGACAGCAATACGCCTGTGCGCGCCGTGCGAATGGCCTCCGCATATAGAGAATTGGGAGAATCCAATACCAAGCGGCCACTAACCATGCGCTCAGCACTTTTCTTGTCGAGCATCGGCATGACCGTGAGCAAAGGCTGCTTGAGGTGTACTTCCACGTCTTCGGTTGTCTTGAGCGTGTTATCCAACAACTCCAGCAGCAACGCCAGCATGCAGCCCGCCAGCAAACCCATCAACAACGCCACCGTAACAATCAACACCTTTCTGGGCTTGATGGGTCCACCCGGAACTTCCGCCGCATCCACCACGCGTGCGACCATCGATTGCAGGTCACCAGCAACATTGGTCTCCTTTGCGCGCTTGATGAACATGTCGTACATCTGCTTGTTGGAATCCACTTCGCGTTCATATTGGCCCAGCTCGAACTCCTTGCGGTTCACGTTTTGAACCGTGCCCCGCGCGGCTGCCAACGAGCTTTCCAGCATTCTCTCGGTGCTGCGTGCACGCTCATACTCGTTGTTAATACCGCCTACCACCAATTCAATCTGGCGCTGCAAGTTCTCAGAGGCTGTCTTGGCCTCGGACTCCGCCTGTAGGTACTTCGGGTGTTCTTTGCCATAACGTTGTGACACGTCGGCTAGTTTGCGGGCGGTCTCCGCAGTCTGCCGCTTGGCGTCTGTTACCTGCATACTATTAAGCACCG
>Ga0073904_10002580_pt1 | contig 13701 bp, 11 predicted proteins | sample KloWWTrecipitate_FD_66668 | JGI IMG/M metagenome (GOLD analysis project Ga0073904, IMG submission 66668) | Active sludge microbial communities from Klosterneuburg, Austria, studying microevolution and ecology of nitrifiers - Klosterneuburg... | ecosystem: Engineered > WWTP > Aerobic digester >...
TAATTCCGCTAAATTTTCTGAGGTTAGAGACGATTGATCTATTATTTTTGCCGCATTCACCTTTTCTAAAAAACGTCCGTTCGCTGTTTGGTGATCATCCACCGCAAATGGATACGGCACTAAAATACTACCGACACCCACTGTTGCTAATTCTGTCACCGTCAGCGCGCCCGATCGACATAAAACCAAATCCGCCCATCCATAAGCAGCTGCCATATCCTCAATAAAAGGTTCGACCCGTGCTGAAATCCCTGCGCTATCGTACGCCACTTTTGTTTTTGTAACGGCCTCGTTTTTAACGCCTGTTTGATGCCACACTACCGGTCGCTTTTCAATCGGCATTTTTTGGATAGCCAGAGGGCAAACTTCATTTAAGGCAACGGCACCCTGACTCCCACCCAACACTAACAGCCGTAAGGGTTCTGTCGGTTCTTTCAACCGACGTTCTGTAAAACGCAGGGTTGGCGCAGGTGCTGCTAAAAGCACCTCACGAATGGGATTGCCTGTATAAATCGCGTTCACTTTTGCATTAAAAGCACCCGGGAAAGCTTCTAGCACACGATTGGCCAAATGTGACAATGCACGATTTGTCAGACCCACAATGGCGTTTTGTTCATGAACAACTAAAGGACATCGCAACAACCAAGCCGCAAGGCCACCGGGACCGGAGATAAACCCGCCCATGCCTAACACGACATCTGGTTTTAGTTGATGAATAACGCATAAGGATTGAAAAAGCGCCCATAGTAACCTGAGAGGTGCTAAGCACCAGCCTAAGATACCGTTTTTTCTAAGGCCCTTTACCGAAACATAATGAATCGCAATATTGGCTTTGGGTACAATGCTCGCTTCTAGACCGGCTCTTGTGCCAAGCCAGTGTATATCCCACCCTTGGCTTAGCAAGCGTTCGGCAACAGCAAGCGCCGGGAACACATGCCCACCTGTTCCACCCGCCATAATTAAAATACGCTGTTTAGTCATACTGGTCATTTTAACAGCTTCACCTGCTTGATTTAGGAACACAAGTTTAACATTTTATAGCTATATTGAAAGTAGAGGCCTAGAAGCCACTGCATGAGTGGAACTATTTCTAGAAGACCCTGTCAAACGAACAAAGCAACATTATGTTGTCTAAATATTAAAGGAGGTTAACATGAGTCTTGTGGAAGATACTTTCAAAATACCCATTGAGGTGCAAATTTCAACTAAAGTTGAAGATAAACTTGTCACTGAAATAAAATATGTAGATCTTTCTGACCCCATAATCTTGGAGGCATTCACGAAATTTTGTGAGCGTGAACGCTCTCCAGAAAATATTGAATTTTTATCTGAATTGAAGGATTTATATGAATATGATCCGCCCCTTAAAAATGGAACGCCCCGTAAAACCGATCTGAGAAGACTTTACAACCAATATATAAACCCAGAAAGTCCAAACGCGCTAAACCTTAAAGGGCCTGAAATAGATGACATTAAAACAGCTCTTGATAAAAATGAAACCAATTCGAAAATTTTTGATGGCATAACAAACAATCTTTTTGGTTTACTTGGAAAAGATACAATGACTCGATTTGTAAAACAATCCCAAGAATATAAAGAAGCCTCCGAGTTAAAAGCCTTAAAAACAGAATTGCAAACATTAGAATCCACCTCGGTTTTTTCAAAAGATCGTAAAAGAATTAAAGAAATACATTCAATACTTTCAAAAAAAGAAGAGGCGGATTTAAACGCATTAACAGAAGAACGACGATCTTTGATTACACGCCTTGAAGACAAAAAGCTAACCAACATTGAAATACTTAAAGACATACAGTTAGCACTTACAAAAAATGAAAGTAATATTTTAAAAAAAATTGGAGGAAATAAAGAGAAACTAAAAACTTTTAAAAAAACTCAGCAGCGCTCAGAAAAGCAGATAGACGCCCTTAAATCTAGTGTATTTCAAGCGCTACTAGCTGAACGACACCTGTTGATTGCAAAACAACTTCCATCCAAGGAAAACCCAGAACCAAAGCTTTCTAAAGAAGAATTTGAAGCAAAGCTTGACGCAAACGAAGAAAACATTCTACGTCGGTTTAAGGATAATGAGAGTAGCGATGCAGATAAGGAAAGAATGCGTAGTTTTACAGAAATGCGAAGACAAGAGGTGGTAGCTGCGAATTCAAAATTAGCAAAATTAAGAGGTGATGACGGAAAAACGCCAACAAAAAGTAGAAAATCACAACCCGAAGGAAAAAAAGCGCCCGCGAAAAAACGGCCATCCATAATATCTTTTTTATATAACCGAAAAAAAGAAGAATTTGCTGCTTTAAAAAATCGTTTAAAAGGCTCATCCTCTTCAGATAACACACCACCCGCACCTCCGTCACCTGGACGCCCTGGAAGTCGTGGAAGCCAAGGAGGCGGTTAAGATAAAATAAATCAAACCCTTTGAATTTTACGCGACAATTCAAATTCAATGCGGAGCAAAATGCCAACGGCTAATAATCCCACAACCAGACTACAACCACCATAACTCATAAAAGGCAAAGTTAGACCTTTAGTTGGCAAAACCCCGAGATTAACGCCAATATTAATGATTGCTTGAAAACCAAACCACAACCCAATGCCATACGCCATAAAACCTGCAAACGGATGTCCAGACAATATCGCCTGCCTACCTAAGGCCAATATGCGCCAAACTAACAGACCAAAAAATAACAATATAACCATAGCGCCCACCAAACCAAGCTCTTCCGCCAATACGGCAAAAATAAAATCATTATGGGCTTCGGGTAAATACAGCAACTTTTGTACACTGTTACCTAATCCGGTACCAAACCAACCCCCTCTACCAAATGCAATTAACGATTGTGTTAATTGGTAACCGGTATTAAATTGATCTGTCCAAGGGTTCAAAAAAGACGTTAAGCGCTGCATACGATACGGTGAAGTAATCGATAAAATACCCAAGGCCCCCAGCGCGGGTAAAAGCAATACCAAGAAACGTCGAATGGGTAGACCACCCAAAAATAACATACCCATTGTTGTTGAAACGATAACAACCGTCGCACCAAAATCAGGTTCCAATAACAGTAATGCCGAAACCAAACCCAAGGTCAACATCGGCTTTATAAAGCCTGAAAGTTCTGTTTGCACCTCTTTATGTTTTTGAACCAAATACTGTGCCATGTAGATAACGACAAACAATTTAGCGAATTCAGAAACCTGTATCGAAACAGGCCCCAAAAATAACCATCGCGAGCTGCCATTGACCTGACGACTAATACCTGGGATCAATAATAATGTCAGTAGCGCCATGGTGATGATTAAAAGTGGAATGCTGAGTTTTCGCCATAGAGCAAGCGGTACAGTGGTTGTAACAGCAAAACCAACGAGCCCTATTGCTAAATAAATCGCATGGCGAATCGCAAAATACCCAGCCGGCAAACCGCTCCCTTCAGCAAAGGAAAGCGAGGCAGAGGTGACCATTACAAGTCCAAAGCCAAGCAAACTCACCAACGAGAGTAATAACCAGGGATCATAAGCCGTTTGGCGATTCGCTACTGCCCCCACTATTTTTTATCTCCCTTTTTTCAGAAAGGTAATTTTATCGTTTTGCACACTCACCTGTATGGTGTCTCCTGGCATAAACTGCCCCGTTAATAACGCCTCTGCTAATGGATTTTCCAAAACGTGCCGAATCGCACGTTTCAAGGGTCTTGCACCATAAATGGGATCATACCCAATTTCTGCCAATTTATCTAAGGCTGTCGTTGTTGCTTCCAAGTCCAAATTTTGTGCTTTCAATCTCGCTTTAAGGTGTTCTAACTGAATATCAGCGATGCTGCGGATTTGCGCTTTGCCAAGCGGTGAAAATACTACGATTTCATCTATCCGATTAATAAATTCAGGTCTAAAGTGTTCACTCACAACCCCCATAACCGCTACTTTAATTTCATCGTACTCAACTTGACCCGTTAATTCTTGGATCATTTGCGACCCTAAATTGGATGTCATAACAATAACCGTATTTCTAAAATCAACGGTTCGACCCTGTCCATCGGTTAAACGACCATCTTCTAACACTTGCAACAAAATATTAAACACATCCGTATGGGCTTTTTCAATTTCGTCTAATAATATAACGCTGTAAGGCTTACGTCGCACAATTTCTGTTAAGTATCCACCTTCTTCATACCCCACATAACCTGGGGGCGCACCGATTAAACGTGCAACCGAGTGTTTTTCCATAAATTCGGACATATCGACCCGAACCATAGCATGTTCGCTATCAAACAAAAATTCTGCGAGTGCACGACAGACTTCCGTTTTACCCACGCCCGTTGGTCCAACGAATAAAAAAGATCCGACCGGACGATTGGGATCAGACAACCCCGCACGCGAGCGACGAACGGCATTTGCCACTGCTTTTAGCGCATCGATTTGACCCACTACGCGAGATTTTAATTGCTCTTCCATTTTAACTAATTTCTCGCGCTCACCCTCTAACATTTTAGAGACAGGAATGCCTGTCCAACGTGCAACGACTTCGGCAATTTCCTCTTCTGTCACTTTGTTTCTAAACAATTTTGTTTCGACTTCCAGTTCAGAGGAAGCTTTTAATTGTTTTTCAAGTTCGGGAATACGACCGTATTGAATTTCAGACATTTTTGCAAAATCGCCAGAACGATGTGCAACACTGAGATCAAGTTTTGCTTTATCCAGCGCCTCTTTCAATCGTTTTGTGCCTTCAATAGCCGCTTTTTCCGTTTTCCAGATCTCTTCCATTTGTTGATATTCTTTTTCAAAAGTCTGAATGTTCGATTCCAATTGTTCTAAACGCTTTTTCGAGGCAGGATCTGTTTCTTGTTTAAGCGCTTCACGTTCTATTTTATATTGGATTAAACGACGTTCTAGTTTATCCATTTCCACCGGTTTAGAATCAATTTCCATCCGAATACTACTGGCTGCTTCGTCGATCAAATCTATGGCTTTATCCGGAAGCTGGCGATCGCTAATATAGCGATGAGACAGCGTCGCTGCCGCAACAATGGCAGGATCCGTAATTTCTACCCCATGATGCAATTCATAGCGTTCTTTAAGTCCACGCAGAATTGCAATAGTATCTGGCACAGTTGGTTCATCCACCAAAATCTTTTGAAAACGGCGCTCTAATGCAGCATCTTTTTCGACATATTGGCGATATTCATCAAGGGTGGTCGCTCCAACACAATGCAATTCACCTCGTGCTAATGCAGGCTTTAGCATATTACCCGCATCCATCGATCCTTCTGCCTTTCCGGCACCAACCATGGTATGTAATTCATCAATAAAGAGAATAATCTCTCCTTCTTGCTTCGCCAAATCTTTTAAGACTGCCTTTAGACGTTCTTCGAAATCACCACGAAATTTAGCACCCGCAATTAATGCGCCCATATCTAAAGCCAACACACGTTTGTTTTTTAAACCTTCAGGCACTTCGCCATTGATAATCCGTTGAGCCAATCCTTCTACAATGGCTGTTTTACCCACACCTGGCTCACCAATTAAAACAGGATTATTTTTCGTTCGACGTTGTAAAACTTGTATGGTTCTTCTAATTTCATCATCTCGTCCAATCACGGGATCTAATTTGCCTTTAGCTGCGCGCTCGGTTAAATCAATCGTATATTTATTCAAAGCCTGACGTTGATCTTCAGCATTCGGATTATCCACGGCTTGCCCTCCACGAAGATCTGCAATCGCTTTTTCAAAGCTCACTTTTTGAACACCTGCTTTTTTTAAAATTTGACCCAGTGTGCCTGAATCTTCTATTGCCGCCAATACAAATAATTCGCTAGAAATATAATTATCTTTACGCTGTTGGGCATATTTATCAGCTCGATTTAAAAGTCGTACTAAATCGGGCGAAGGCCGCATATCGTTTTCACCACCCACGAGTGTCGGATAAGCTTGAATGGCTTCATCAATTTGTTTTTGTAGGGTTCGAATATCGACACCCAGCCCTACCAATAAATGCCTAATCGTACCCGATTCTTGTTCAAGCAAGGCTTTCATCACATGGGTAGGCTCTAAAGCAGGGTTATCTTTGCCGACTGCAATCGATTGTGCCTCTGAAAGTGCAGACTGAAATGAATGCGTTAATTTATCTAAACTCATAGTTAGCCACTCCGTCACGTTATTCTATAAAACATAAGATGCGGTCTAATCCACGCAATTCAAGGGCGAGAATACCAAATCAGCGTTGCCATTCGACCTGTAATGCCCGACCTACGAAAGGAATAAAAACGCGCACTGTTCTGATACGTACAAAAATCGCCGCCATAAATGGCTGTAACGCCCAATTTCTTCAAACGTGCTCTTGCTAATTGATAGATATCCGCAAACCATCGTCCATTCTCCTTTGGTTTAAAAAAGATCTCTGATTGATATTCTTTAAATGTAAACAAAAAATCTTCTTGCACCTCATAGGCGGTTGGTCCAATCGCAGGTCCCAACCAAGCCAATAAGCTAGCGGGATCACAATCGAGTTTGCTCATCGCTGCTTCTACAATGCCTGCCGCCAATCCCCGCCAACCTGCATGAATAGCACTCACACACGTTCCTGCTTTGTTACATAAAAGAATGGGCAAACAATCCGCGGTTAATACGACGCAAACTTGATCAGGCTTAAAAGCAACAGAGGCATCAGCATCTATCGGATTTTTAGGATTATTGGGATCTGCAAAATCCTCAACATCCACAACACGTGTACTGTGTGTTTGGGTTAACCAAAGAGGTTCTTGAGGTAAATGGGCTTGTAATTTTAGGTGTGCGCGGTTAGCAAAGACTTTTCGGGGATCGTCTCCAACATGCAGGGCAAAGTTAAAAGAATCGTAAGGCTCTAGACTGCTTCCCCCCTCCCGCACCGTGGTTAATGCTTTAACATTTAACGGTGCGGGCCAGGTTGGCACTATCCAGTTATCATGTGACTTATAATTGCTCGACATGTTCCGCCAAGAAGGATGCCACGCCAGTCGGTGTGGGTTTCATTGCCTTATCACCCTTCTTCCACCCAGCAGGACAGACTTCTCCATGCGCTTCGTGGAATTGTAGCGCATCGACTAAACGTAATAATTCATCAATATTCCGCCCAATGGGCAAATCATTCACCATTTGTGAACGTACCACACCCTTGGGATCTATTAAGAAAGAGGCTCTAAAGGCAACACCTGCTTCCGGATGCTCAACACCATACGCCTGACAAATACTGTGATTCGTATCTGCAACCAAAGTGTAATTAACGGGGCCAATACCGCCGGCTTCGATAGTGGTGTTACGCCATGCGTTATGAGTAAACTGAGAATCAATCGATACGCCGATTACTTCAACGTTTAATTTTTTAAATTGTTCGATCCGGCGATCAAGCGCAATTAATTCCGAAGGGCATACAAAAGTAAAGTCCAATGGATAAAAGAATATTAAAGCGTATTTGTTTTCTTTTAAAATTTTAGAAAGTTGGTATTGGCTCACAATCTCGCCATTACCTAATACCGCCGCTGCTGTAAAATCGGGAGCAGTTCTGCCCACTAAAGTGCTAATCATATGAGATACTCCAAGATGAGACGAAATAAGCTTCATCATACCATAAAATGCAGCGCCATCATTATATCTGTACATTAATACAGTTTTATTGGCATTTGCTAAACTGATAAGATAATCACTCACAATCCTTTTGTGTTATTAAAACAGCGGCGTTTCTTGCCCTTATTTTGCACACGATTTTTAGGCGCTTTTAACGACAGCGTCTTTAAAAATGCTTTAATCATTTTATTTGCATTTTCTACAACAAAAACTTTTTTAAATCCAAACACATTAGTCAATCTATGCGCGCTATTGTTTATTGTGCCTTTCTTCTTATTTTCTGCCTTAGCTGGAGAATTCGCCGATAAATTTGAGAAATCAGCCTTGATTCGGTTTATTAAATTGATTGTGTTGTTAAACCTCGGATTAAGTATTCCCTATTTATTTTTACTCACAGGTCTGGTGAATACAGGCGTAGCCTTTTTTATTTTTAAGCAAGAACCCGATTTTTTAAAAAACAAGCCTTTGATAAAATAAGTACGAATAACAAAAACATCAAGGTTGATATGCCCGAGTCAGCCTGGATGAACCTAAGCTCTTATCAAAACGAAAATTCCTTCCTGTCCTAAAGAAACGCATGAGAACACGGTAGGGGTGCAGGTTTCCTTTGCAAGGTTTTTATACTCGATTCGGTTTTAATATTAACTTTTTGACAATCCATTTTTCGAAATAGTAAAGGAACAGAACAAGATTGTTTTAGTTCTAAAAGTTTTTCCTGAATGGCTGTATTTCCAGCCCCAGCCTCTTGAACTTTAGAAAGCAAATAATTCAAAAGCCGATAGCTTTTAAAAAGAGTAGGAAGATCTTGTATCGTTGCATTTAATTTTTCTATCTCGCCTGACTGTAATTCAGTTACAAATTGTACAAAATCCAGTGTTTTATCTCTAATCGTTATACTTTTTATAGCCGCAAAATCAATCTTATAAGCCCCATAGATATTAAATTCAGCAGTCTCACTCATGTTTTGACCTAACTCTATCAAGAACTGACGCAATTCAGTTGGATTTAATTTATTAATGTCTGCATATATGCTATTGATTCTTTTCTCATCTGGGGAGCCATCCATATATAAGTTTTCTAGATCTATAGGACCATCCAGCTTCTTGAAGTTATCTAAAAATCTAAAAAAATTAAGGGTTAAGATTTGGTGCATCTGCAAGATATTGTAAGAAATGAAGGTGTGATTTGGTAGTCGTGAAGTTGCTACAGGAAAACCATCTTCAAAAATAATTAAATCAACATAACCGAATCGAACTTGACGCGGATACGTATGTGAAAAATATAGTGTCCTGTTTCCAATTTCGATGCTTCTAATCTTCTTTTTTTTATAGCACAAATCAAGTTGTTTATAAAAAGCGCAGCGATTCCCCTTTAATTTATCCAAATCAAATACAATATCTACAAAATCTTGTTGTTTTGCACGTGGATCAATCTCAAAAGGGCCGCAACAAATCACATCCGCATCACCGCCTAACATTAAATCGAACGGAGATAAAGCGGCGCATTTAAATCGTTTAAAAAGTTTCTGTAAAGTCCTGTGTCCATAAAGTGCATCATCAAATATATCTACCAATCCACTCTCGCTGGTTAAATGGTGTACAGTAGAAAAAAGTTCAATAGTTGAGGCAGTTACAAAAATGTTTTTATTTAATAACTTCCAAGGGCTTTTTGGTATGTAGGGCCTATTCGCTTCTCTCAACGCACCCTTGATACGAAGTTCTTGTTCTGCTTTTCCCTTTAGTTCCAAAAATTGGGGTTGTTCAGCAAGACGTGCTATTTCTTCTCTTTGTCTTTTTTTCGCTCTAAGCTGCCTTTGTGTTTTTATACTAGCAAACTCAACCAAAGGTAATTTGCGATCTTGTAAAAATATTTGAAGTGCATTAACTGTTTGCTCAGCTTCATTTTTAATTTCATCTGAAAGCGCATATTCTTCGAAAAGTTGAATACGTGGTTTTGGTAAATTCTCTTTAAAAAGATTTATTAATTCTTGATCCTTTGATAAATAAACATTTCTAATGAGAGCTAGACTAATGAACTCTTCTGGAAATAGACTTTGACCATGCGCTTCAGAGAGTTCTTCTTTTATCTTAGTAAGATTATTCGCAATTTTAGAAAAAAGTTCTTTCTTTAACTCAGTATCTTTTTCCAGAAAATAATGTTCTATACAAACTCTAAAAGAAAAAGAAACAGAAAAAGCTCGAAAATCAGTTTTTCTGCTAGATTGATGTTCTTCCAATACATTTAAAAAATCCGGACTGAATTGTCCCAATGCTTCTTCTTCTAGCTGCTTACAGAAATTTTCTCCATTTTCAAATTGAAAATTTTTCAGTGCTGATACTAATTCTTGTTCTATCTGTCTCATTTTTGATCCCCGGTTCTATCTTAAATGCAGTTGTATGCACACTATCCTCACCCTGCTGTAATCTTTATATACTAGGCTGTTCACTCAATCTGGCTAGGACGACTGTAGCATACCACCTATGGAAAAAAAAGACGTATACTACTGGCTTTGGAAAATAAAGGCACCAAAAATGTCAGCTAATAAACTTAAAATTATAGCCACAGGCCTTTCTGTTTTGGAAATCGAAGCAAAGGCGATTACTGAACTCCGAGACAAAATAAATGCGGAGTTTGTAGAAAGCTGCCTGGCCCTTTTAAACTGCGAAGGCAGAGTGGTTGTTATGGGAATTGGAAAATCAGGTCATATCGGCAGAAAAATCGCTGCAACTCTATCCAGCACGGGATCGCCTGCTTTTTTTCTGCATCCTGCGGAAGCTTCTCACGGTGATCTGGGTATGATTACCTCAAAGGATCTGGTCATTGCCCTCTCTTATTCTGGAGAAGCCGCCGAAATTTTAACCATTCTACCTTCTATCAAGCGTTTAGACGTTAAAATCATTGCACTCACAGGTGCACCACACTCTACGCTTGCGAAAATAGCGGATATCTCTCTCGATATTGGCGTACGACAAGAAGCGTGTCCACTGGGACTTGCACCAACTGCGAGTACAACGGCAATGCTCGCCATGGGCGATGCAATTGCGCTTGCTGTGCTAGAAGCGCGCGGCTTTACCGCGGATGATTTCGCTAAATCACATCCGGGTGGAAAATTGGGACGCCGTTTATTATTAAAAATTGAAGAAATTATGCACACTGGAAACGATATTCCACGTGTTCAAGAAGGTGCCATGCTTATCGATGCCCTGCCTGAGATGTCGAGAAAACGCTTAGGATTTACGACAATTGTAAATGCAAAAGATGCCGATCGCATAATTGGAATTTTTACCGATGGCGATCTTCGAAGAGCTTTAAACCGTGGCTTAAATGTACATGAAACCCGTATTAATGAAGTAATGACCCAAAAATTTACAACTGTTTCTAATAATTTATTAGCCTCAGAAGCCATTGCGATTATGGAAAAATTAAAAACACTGGTAATGCCCGTCATTAATGAACAAGGTAAATTAGTTGGGGCATTCAATATGCACGACTTATTTAAAGCCGGTGTCATGTGAAAAACAATTTTATTTTAATAGCACTTGCACTTTTCAGTATTGGACTTTTATTTTTTGTAAAATCTCAGGATCACAAACCACAAAACAATACGCAGGTAAAAAAACACCCCCAAGAATATATGACGCACTTTTTTGTGACTGTTTTTTCGACGGAAGGACACTTAAAAAACAAGCTCTCTGCGAACTATTGGGCCTATCAACCCGAAACAGAAGGCTCTACTTTAACAACACCCCATCTGGTTATTTACAAACCTGATGGTAGCCTCTGGACAATCGATGCCGAACGCGGGTTTATTCAACAAGCCAATATAGGCACCCTAGATCAAATCGATTTGCACAACAATGTTGTAATCAGTAGACCGGCTGCAGGCACCATTATTCCCATGACATTAGAAACCCATGATCTCTATTACCAACCCAACAAAGAATATGCAGAAACTGACCAATTTGTAGTTATGACAAAACCAGGCTTAAAAATTTCCGGCATCGGAATGCGGGCTTTTCTCGACAAGGGCTCTGTGGAGTTATTACGCGATGTCAAAACGTATTATACATCAACGCATTAGAAGCTGTGCAACAATAACTTTCTATTTTTTCTTAATATTCTTCTGGGTTGAGCAAGCTTTTTCAATGAATAAAACTCAAAAAAATGCAGAAAAATCTATTGAAATTTACTCAAAAACAGCTGCGTTTGAAGATCACAAAAGAACCGCAACCTACAAGGGTTCTGTCGTTATGAACCACGAAAACCATCATTTAATCTGCGATGTTTTAGTTATTCTACGCGACAAAGATGGAAAAATTGAATCGATGGTTGCCACGGGACATCCCGCACACTTTCACAAAACGCCTACCTCAGAGAAATCAGAGTTACAAGGACATGCAAAAATAATTGAATTTTACCCAAAACAAGATAAGCTCCTTCTCTTACAAAATGGGGAACTCACGCAAAACAATGAAACGATTCGCAGCGAAAAACTAACCTATTTTCTGTCTACCCACGTTTTACACTCTAACCCTGTATTCGGAAAAAAAACCACCATACTATTCGCGCCTAAGTCGCCTTCCTCCCGTGTTTTACCAACAGGAAATCACACACCATGAATACACTTACCGTTTCAAAATTATCTAAATCATACCAATCGCGCCTTATTGTTAAGGAAGTCTCTCTTCATATTAATAGTGGCGAAATCGTTGGCCTTTTAGGTCCAAACGGCGCTGGAAAAACCACTTGTTTTTATATGATGCTTGGACTGATCCAACCGGACTCCGGAACAATCAAATTAAATAACACCGATATCACCACACTGCCTGTCCATTCTCGCGCAATGTTAGGCATGGGTTATCTACCACAAGAAGCTTCCGTTTTTCGAAAATTAACGGTTGCTAATAATATTATGGCCATTTTAGAAACTCGACTCGATCTAGATAAAAGTGAACAAGAATCACTTTTAGAAAATTTACTGTATGAATTTCGTATTTCGCATATTCGAGATGCAATGGGCTTTAGTCTTTCAGGTGGAGAAAGGCGGCGCGTTGAAATTGCCCGTGCTTTAGCCAGAAAACCAAAATTTATGTTGTTAGATGAGCCTTTTGCGGGTGTCGATCCCATTTCAATTATCGACATTAAACAAATTATTAACCACTTAAGTGAGCGCGGCATAGGCATATTAATGACGGATCATAACGTCAGGGATACGCTTGATATTTGTCATCGCGCAGCCATTGTTCATAATGGACAGGTCATTGCTGAAGGCAGCGCAGAACACATCTCTGCACATCCTGAAGTTCGCAAAGTCTACCTTGGGGAAGAATTTACACTATAGGTCAACCTAGAAAAAGATCCCAAATTCGTTATTGGTCAAAATGGCGCTACATTAGTTATTTGCTATAATAACTTCATGCAGACTTCATTACAACTTAGGCTAAACCAACAGCTAAAGATGACCCCTGAATTGCAACAAGCGATTAAATTGTTGCAGATGTCGTCGTTGGAACTTGAGCTGGAAATTCAAACGCGCTTAGAATCCAATCTGCTACTTGAGCAGGCAGAAGCAAACGAAACTGATATTCATGAAGAAAATAATTTTCTCTTTAGCCAATTTTCTGGCGAAAATTGGGAGCGCGGTTATCTGGATAGAAAAAAAGATTTCCTTTTAGAAAAATCTACCGAAATAACACTACGAGAGCACTTGTATTGGCAAATGGAATTGGCGTCTTTTTCCGAAAAAGATAAAATAATTGCAACAACACTCATCGATGCGATATCTGAAGAAGGTTATTTAGTATGCCCATTATCCGAAATCCAGGAGAGCCTGAATTTTAAGCCACAATCCAGTGAAAACGAAATTGAAGCCGTATTATACCGTATTCAACAATTTGATCCCTTAGGTGTTGGCGCTAGAAATTTATCGGAGTGTTTAAATATCCAATTAAATTGTCTACCTCTTGCAACACCATGGATGGCGGAGCTTAAATTATTAGTTTCAGAACATTTGGAATTTTTAGGCAAAAGAGATTACGCCAGCCTAAAAAGTAAATTACATCTGAATAGCGCTGATTTAAAAGACACTATCAAAAT
>Ga0073904_10002581_pt1 | contig 13701 bp, 11 predicted proteins | sample KloWWTrecipitate_FD_66668 | JGI IMG/M metagenome (GOLD analysis project Ga0073904, IMG submission 66668) | Active sludge microbial communities from Klosterneuburg, Austria, studying microevolution and ecology of nitrifiers - Klosterneuburg... | ecosystem: Engineered > WWTP > Aerobic digester >...
CAGGTCGACCTCGGCGAACTGGTGCGGCTCCACCGACTGCGCGCGGCCGATCAGCAGGAACTGCTCGGTCAGCTCCAGCGAGCGACGCGCGCAGGCGTCCACCCGCGCAATCATGGCCGCCTGTTCGGCCGGGCTGCCGCCGCGCAATTGGTCGGCCAATGCGCGCAAGGACACCAACGGGGAGCGCAGGTCGTGCGCCAGATGGCGCATCATGTCGTCTCGGTATTGCCGGGACTGGTCCGCGTCGCCGTCCACCGCCAGCGCATCGGCCACATCATCCACCGCCTGCGTGATGGCGGCAATGCGGTTCTCCACCGGGTCCAGGAAGTGCGGGCCATGTGTGTCAAGCGGCAAACGCGCACCTGGATGCAGCAGATCGGCCATGCGCTCGGTCTCGCGGGTCATCATGACCAGACTGGCCTCGAGCCGGCGCCAGCTCCACAACGGATAGGCCAGCAACAGGGTCAGCACAACAGCGGCATGGGGCCACCACCAGCCAGCACGGATCATCACGGCCCACGCCAGCAGCGGCAGGCCCAGCGCCAGCACGGCCGTCAGCACCAGCGCCCGGCGCGGCGACAACAACAGCAGGCACAGCAGGTACAACAGCACGATGGTGGCGCCGACACCCATCTGCATCGGCACCGAGGCCGTCCGCCGGACCAGGCCCTGGCGTTCGGCAGCCAGCACATTGGCCACGAACTCGACCCCTGGCATCGCCCCGTTGATGCCGGCCAGCGGTGTCACCACGGTATCGCCCAACCCGCTCGCCGTGGCGCCCAGCAACACGGTGGCGCCACGCAGTCGCGCCGGATCGACGCGGCCATCTCGCACATCGGCGATCGGGATGCGCGTGAAATGTCCCGCCGGCCCGGCGAACGGCACCAGTCGCTCGCCGGCAGCATCGGTGCTGCCACCGAGCGCTGCCGACGTGCCGGTGGCGAGCAGGGCCAACGCCAGGTGGTCGTACCGCCTGCCCTCGCCCTGCTCCTGGGCCAGGTAACGGCGGGTGACACCATCCTTGTCGACCAGCGCCTGTGCATGGCCGAGCCGGGCAGACGCGGCAAACTGCGGCAGTGGCCGCACCGTGGCCGCGCCGCTGCCCGGCATGAATACCGGCAAAACCACCTGTCCATGGGCAGAAATCGCCTGAGCCAGATGCGCGTCGGCCGTCGGATCACCCCGCTGCGGTTCGGCCAGGATCACGTCGAGCAGCAACGGCCCGGCGCCAGCCAGCGTCAACTGCTCGACCACGGTGGCAAGTTCATGGCGCGACCAGGGCCAGCGCCCGATCCGCGCCAGGCTGGTCTCGTCGATGGCCAGGATCAGGATGTCCGCCGGCGCCGGACGGCCGTCCCACGCCACCCGGACGTCATACAGGCCGTTGTCCAGCCGCTCGAACCATTGCCCCCGTTGCGCCAGCAGCAGGAACACCAGCAGCAGCAACGTCAACAGACGCCATTCCCGCAGATGGTGACCTGCCGCACGGTTCATGCGTCTCACAGCAAAGGCAGCAACAGGATCAGCAGCAGGTACCACGGATGGGAGGGTGGCTCCGGTGCCGGTGCGACCTCGAAACGTTGCGCGTCAGACCACGGCCCTTGCGACGCGTCGGGCAATACCAGCCGCGTGCGCACATGGTAGGTACCCGGTTGCGGCTGGGGCAGGCTCAGACTGGTGCCCGCCACGACCTGGTCAAACCCGGGCTGCGCAAAGTCTGCGCTGCGTGACACCTGCACCTGGTGCCGGAAACCCGCCGGCCCTGACCAGGCCAGTTGCAGGCCGGCCGCGCCCAGCTGGGGCGGCGCCATCGCCGAGGGCTCGAGCAACGTGAAACCGGCCGGGTCGCCCCAGGGCCCTTGGCTGCCATCCGGGCGTTCGGTCGCCAGTCGCCAGTGATAAGCGCCCGGGGCCAGCGCTGGCTCCATCGACTGGCGCGCCGCCCGAATCCCACGCTGGTCGAACACCAGGTCCCTGAACTGCGCATCACGCGCCACCTGCAGGCGGTAGGTCGGCGCACCACTGCGGTCGGTCCACACCAGTGCTGTGCCGGCAATGACGCTGGCGCCCTCGGGCGGACCCAGGTGCAATGGCGGTTCGGGCCGCGCCTGCAACACGAAAGCCGTCTGTGCATCCACGCCTTCGAGCATCTGTGCGTCCGCCGCACGGACCCGCAACTGGTAACTGCCGTCGGGCAAATCGGTCAGCAGCCATGAAGGTTCGACCGTGCGTGCCTCCTGCACGCGTTGCACAAAGTCCCCGTCGCGCGCCACCTGCCAGCGCCAGCCACTGGCGCCCATCATGGCGGGAATCTGCAGCACTTGCGCTATCCGCTCGATCCGGGCCGGAATCGCCGACAGGTCGGGCGGCGGCAACAGCCGGACCACTTCACCCAGGCGGTCAGCCTGCGCCCGCAGACCCGTGCCCTGTGTTATTTCCACCGCCGCCGGGCCTGCGCCCTGGGCCGTCACGCGACCTTCGAGCACCTCGTGCCGGCTGGCCTGATCGTCCTGCGCAACACGAAACCGGGTACCGCGCACAGCGGTCACGACACGCGGCGTGCGAACGTCGAATCGCGATGCCGGCGACCGCAGCGGTGTGACCGCGGTCTCGACCGCACCTTTTTCGAGGTCGATGCGGGTGGCGCCCACACCACCAAACGGCGTTTCGCGCGAAAGCCCAAGCGTGGCGCGCGTGCCTGGCGCAAACGCTGCCAGAGCGCCATCGGCAAAGCGCAGGGTCAGCGTGCCCTGATGGCCGGTATCGAAACTGTCACCTTGTTGCATGGCCATGCCGGCGGCCAGCGGCCCCCGGTTGCCGACCACCGGCCCCTGGACGAACACCACCTGCACTGGCAATGTCGACCAGCGCACCCAGTCCAGCGGAATCTGCAGCAGCGTTTCGGGCCGCAGGCGGTGCGGATCGGGAATCCGGTTGAACATTTGCAATGCACGCCAGTCATGGGGCGGCGCCAGGTAACGCCCGGCGATGGCGATCAAGGTGTCGCCTGAACGCAGGCGCAGTGCCAGCGTCGTGTTTGCCGGCTCCACCGCCATCACAGGTACCGTGCTGGCCAGCGCCAGCAACATCACAGCGCCAGCGCGGCGCAGTGCCTCAGCCCATCGGTTCGAGGCGATAACCATGGGCATAGACCGAATGAATCCGCCAGCCGTTGTCGACCAGCGCAAGCTGATTGCGCAATTGGCTGACATGGATGTCCAGCGTACGGGTCTGCACCGTGTCGTTCAGGCCCCATACCGCCTCGAGCAGATACTGGCGCGACAGCAGTCGGCCGCTATTGCGGAACAGCACCAGCGCCAGGTCGAACTGGCGCTGCGTCAGTTCGACGATCTGCCCATGCAGGCGTGCGACCGACAGGGCGCTGTCGAACTCATAAGGCCCAATCTTCAAGGAGGTGGCGCCGCCAGCACCGTCGGCGCGGCGCTTGAGCGCCTGCAGGCGCGCCAGCAGCTCGCCCTGCCGCGGCGGCTTGACCAGGTAGTCGTCTGCGCCATGGGCCAGCGCCTGCACGATGTCCTCCTCGGTATCACGGCTGGTCAGGAACAACACCGGCGTATGGTTTTCGAGCTGGCGCAACCAGTCCAGCACCTCCAGGCCGCTGATGTCGGGCATCATCCAGTCGAGGATCAACACGTCGAAGGTCTCGCGCACCATCGCCTGCTGGAATCTGGCGCCATTCGAATAGACCACATAGCTGTGGCCGCCGTTGTCCAGTGCGCGGGTCACCAGTGCCGCGTGGTCGGGTTCGTCTTCCAGCAGTGCCACTCTCACTTGGGCTCCTTGTATGTGCCATCGCACCCATTTGCCGAGGCCACCGCGCGAACGGGTGGTGCCCCGGCCTGAGCACCAACCCGGCGGTCGATACCACGCGCCCGATATGGCGCACATGAAGTCTAAGCCAAGTTCTGGCCCATTTCGCAAGCGCCGGACAGGTCCGCGGACCGACCGGCGGCAAGCCACACGCGGCGCCTGTGCGTCGTACACTGGCAGCCTGCCCTAGGAGACCATCGCCATGAATGCACCTGCCACGAAAAGCCACCTGTTGCCCGAAATCAACCTGCGCGAGATCCCCGCCGCACTGATCGACGCGCTCAAGGCCAGATTCGGCACACGTTGCTCCACCGCGCTGGTGGTACGCGAGCAGCATGGACGCGACGAATCCTCGTTCGACGCGCCGCCGCCTGCGGCCGTCGTGTTCGCCGAGAGTACGGCCGAAGTGGCAGAAGTGGTCAGGCTGGCCGGCCAGCACAAGGTACCCGTCATCCCGTTCGGCGTTGGCTCTTCGCTCGAAGGGCATCTGCTCGCCGTGCAGGGCGGCATCAGCATCGACATGGGCCGCATGAACAAGGTGCTGGCGATCAACGCCGAGGACCTGACCGTGACGGTGCAGGCCGGCGTCACCCGCAAGCAGCTCAATGAAGACATCAAGAGCACCGGATTGTTTTTTCCGATCGACCCGGGCGCCGACGCCACCATCGGCGGCATGAGCGCCACCCGCGCCAGCGGCACCAACGCGGTGCGGTACGGCACCATGCGCGAGAACGTGCTGGGTCTGGAGGTCGTCACGGCCAGTGGCGACGTGATCCGCACCGGCACGCGGGCCAAGAAATCGTCGGCCGGTTACGACCTGACCCGGCTGATGGTGGGCAGCGAAGGCACGCTGGGCGTGATCACCGAGATCACGCTGCGCATCTACCCCTTGCCCGAGGCGGTCTCGGCGGCGATCTGCTCGTTCCCCAGCATCGAGGCGGCGGTGCGAACAACGATCCAGGTGATCCAGATGGGCATTCCGATCGCCCGCGTCGAACTGATCGACAGCAACACCGTGCGCATGGTCAATACGTATGCCAAGCTGGGCCTGCGCGAGGAACCGATGCTGCTGATGGAGTTCCACGGTTCGCCCACCGGCGTCAAGGAACAGGCCGAGACGGTGCAGGCGATCGCCAGCGAGATGGGTGGCAACGCGTTCGAATGGGCCAGCACTCCGGAAGAACGCACCCGGCTCTGGACCGCACGGCACAACGCCTATTTCGCCGCGGTGCAGTCCAGGCCCGGCTGCAAGGTCATCTCTACCGACACCTGTGTGCCGATCTCGCGCCTGGCCGACTGCCTGCTGGACTCGGTGGCCGAAGCCGATGCTTCGGGTATTCCATATTTCCTGGTTGGCCATGTCGGCGACGGCAACTTCCATTTCGGTTACCTGCTCGATCCGGCCAGGCCCGAGGAGCGGGTCACGGCCGAGCAACTCAACCACCAGCTGGTGACGCGGGCACTGGCACTCGAAGGCACCTGCACCGGCGAACACGGTGTAGGCCTGCACAAGATGGACTTCCTGGTCACCGAAGCGGGCGCCGGTGCGGTGGACATGATGCGCACCATCAAGCGCGCGCTGGACCCGGACAACATCATGAACCCGGGCAAGATTTTCGCGCTGTAGGCAAGGCCCACCGGAATTCATGCGGGCCGCCAAGAGCAGGGCCGGCGCAGTTCACCTGACTGCCAGCGACCTGGCCGCCATGGCGCATGGTCCGGGCCGGCGTCTGCGGATGCATCTGGCGTGGCTGTTGTTGCCGGTGCTGCTGGCTGCCGGCCTGGGCAGCATGCCGGCACTGGCCGAAAACTCCGCCAGCAGCTGCAGCGACGCGGTTCCGATTACGCAGGCGCGAAGGATTGCCATGCGCGGCCCGCAAATCCTCTCCGATGCCACGGTCTCGCTGCCGGACGACATTCCCCCTGCATGGCGCAATCAGCAGGTCGCTTTGACCTACGAGATCGACGTGTCGGTCTGCGCCGGAACACGCAATACCGCAATCTCGCTGTACCGGGTCGGTGCACCGTATGTGCTCCGTGTCAACAACCAGCGTCCGGCGTCGTTGATGGCACACCGCTGGTTCGGCCAAGCCGCGGCGATGCACGACGTCACCACCAGCGCCATCTACAACGGCCGTATTCCCGCACTGCTGGCCCTGCCTCTGGGGGCCGAAAAGGCAGTGGTGTCGCTGCTGACGCTGCCCTATATCCCGTCGGGCCTGATGCAGGTGAAGATCGGCCCGACCAATGCGTTGATGCCCATCGCCGTGGCCCATGTGGATACCGTGGTCGGCTTCACCGATGCGGCCGCCGGCGTGATGCTGGTGCTGGCCTTGATGGCCGCTCTGCTGTGGTTGCAGCGGCGCCACGACCTGGGTTTTCTGTGGATGACGCTGGCCTGCCTGTTCTGGAGCGTGCGGGCACTGGCCTACTACGACCAGACGATTTTTCTGCCACCGATGTGGTTCGAGCAGTTCAATCCGTACAACATTCTCTTGACGGCCATCACCTTGTGCGCCGCCACCCTGGGCAATGAATTGCAGCAGCGCAGGCCGGCAAATGCGCCATTGGCACCCGCAGACTGGCGGCGCCGGCCACGGCAGGCGCTGCTGTTCGCCTTTGTCAGCGCCACATTGGCAGTGACGTTCAGTGTGCTCACCGGCCATGGCGCCATGCTGGCGCGCGCCTACGCACAGGCCTGGGCGGCAGGCCTGTCGCTGGCCACGATCTGGTGGGTCTGGACCGGCAAGGTCAGGTTGGCCCGGCGGCATCGCCTTGCCACCATTCTGGCCTACGTCGGCCTGATCGGCTGCGCGGTGCACGACATGGCCCTGGTCACCGGCCATATCGATCCGGGCGGGCCGAGTTACCTGTTCTGGGGTTTCACGCTGGTACTGGTGGTGTACGCGTTGATCTCGGGCGACTACATCATCCGCACGCTGAACCGGGCGGAAAACATCAACACGGAACTGGAGCAGCGCATCACACGCAAGTCGACCGAGCTGGAGAACAGCTACCGGCAGCTGCGCAAGACCGAGATGGCTGGCGCCTTGTCGTCGGCCCGGCTGCAGGAGCGCGAACGCCTGTTGCGGGACATGCACGACGGGCTGGGCGCCCACTTGATGACGGCCTTGCGCGGCGTCGAGCGGTCGGCGCTGAGCCCCGCTCAAATCGCCCAGTCGCTGCAGGATGGCATCGACGAGCTGCGCATGATGATGGACAGCGCCGACATGGGCGCCGACCTTTCAGCCGCACTGGCTGCGTGGCGCAACCGCTGGGACACCCGGCTGGGCGCCGTCGATGTGCAGTTGCACTGGCATCTGGACGACGCGCTCGACAACATCGCGCTGGACAGCGATGCCTTGCTGCAGATCATGCGGATCCTGCAGGAGGCCGCCACCAACGTCGTCAAGCATTCGGGTGCGCGCAATCTGTATCTGACGGCCGAGCACCGGGTGCAGCCGGGGCAGACCAGTCTGGTCATCGTCGCCAGGGACGATGGGCGCGGCCTGCCGACGGCCGATACCCAGCCCCACCAGCGTGGTCTGAGAAACATGGTGCACCGGGCGACGCAGATTGGCGCCACGCTGACCATCAGCAACAGCATCGACGGCAACGGCAAGGGATGCCAGCTTGAATTCACGCTGCCGATCGACCCGCCACCCCAGCGGCCGGAGCGGCGCAAGTTTGCCCGCACCGATATCGGCGCTTCCTCGGGCGCTAGCTGACCAGGCCTCTGCGCGCCGCCTCGACCGCCGCTTCGGCGCGCGAGGAGATGTCGAGCTTGCGGTAGATGTCGCGCACATAACTGGTCACGGTATGGGCGCTGATTCCCAGCAGGGTCGCGGCCTCCGGTACCTTGTAGCCTTTGCCGATCAGGCGCAGTACATCGACCTCGCGCTCGGTCAGCTGGCGCTGCGGACGGTCCGTCTCGCGCGCAGGGTCGGCCATCAAGGGCATGCTGCCGGACGTGCGGTTCAGGTATTCGTCGGGCAGGTCACGGAAGTGCTGCAGCATGCGCAGCGCGATCGACGGCGACAAGGCCGGCTCGCCCAGCCGGATCCGCTGCAACTGCGAAACCACGACCGAACTGGGTTGCGATTTGAGGATGTAACCGGTCGCACCGGCGCGCAGCGCCGGAAAGACATGGGTGTCGTTGTCGTGGATCGTCGCAACAATCACTGCTGCACCGGGCCTGGCGGTCACCAGTTCACTGATCAGCTCCTCGCTGGTGCCGTCGGGCAGGCCCCAGTCGACCAGCGCCAGACCATAGGCATGGCTGGCCATGCGTTCACGTGCCTGGGCCAGAGTGGCAGCGCTGTCGACCTGCTTGACCTCGGGCAGGGCCCGAGGCAACAATTCGGCCAGCCACTGCCGCGGTTCGTCGAGGTCCTCGACCACCAGGGCACGATCGAACAGGTTGGCTGGCGGCAATTGGCGTTGCATGGTCTGTGCCTGTTGTAGGTCCCGCCACACATCTGGCGGAACGGTTTACTTCTGGATGTCTGCCATCTTGCAACCCTTGGACAGGAACATGCCGGTCAGGTGTTCCTTGCGGCCTTGTGCCTGCTGTGCGAGCAGCCCGTTCTGTTGCGCCTGCTGCGCGGCGGCCTGCTGATTGGCCATCTGCTGCTGCGCATTGTTGGTGGCCGCCTGTTGCGCGACGCCGCCGAGCAGGCCACCGAGCAGTGAGCCGCCGCCGAAGTTGCCGAAGCCGCCAAAACCACTGCGGGCAGCGCTGTTCACGACCGCGGCCTGCGCCACCGCTCCGGCGACCTGGGCCGTGGCATTGGCATTCGGGTCAACGGCCGCCACCGGCTGCACCGGCTGCGCAGCGCGCGCGACCACCGCATCCATCTGCAGCGACTCGGTGTAGATCTGCTGGCAGCTCAGATCGTTGTCGGTCATGCGGACCCGTTCGATGGTCTGGGCCTGCACCCCGGCACCGACCAGCGCCGCTGCAAATGCGATGGATACCAATGGCCGGCGGCCGGAAATCTTGGATACGTACATGGTCAGACCCTTTGGAGATTGGAACAACGATGCATGCGGGCGCACGTTGGCTCGGGTGCGCCAGGCACCAGTGACGGGAACATACCACCATGCAGGCGCTGCGTCATCCCCCCGCGCAGCGGGGTGTCGCGGCAACCAAACGCAAGCGGGCACGACCGACGCGTTCAGGGACTCTCGGCAATGGCCTGGGCCATGTATTCGATTTTCTTCTGCAAGTCGTGTTCGGTGTCGGCGTGTTGCTGTGCAATATCCTTGAACGCATGCTGGATCTCGATGAAGGCGTCGACCATGTCGGGCGCAAACTGGCTGCCGCGCTCCTGGAATATCAACTGCACGGCCTTGGCGTGCGGCATACCGGCGCGATAGACGCGGTCGCTGGTCAGCGCGTCATACGCATCGGCAATGGCCATCAGCCGGGCCGCCGCCGGGTTGGTGTCGCCCTCCAGCCCCTGGGGATAACCCTTGCCGTCCCAACGCTCATGGTGGCCGTAGGCGATCTGCCGCGCAAACTCGATGAACGCCACATCCTCGCCCGCAGCACGGCGGATCTGGTCGATGATGTCACGGCCGATCGCCGGATGGGTACGGACAACGGCAACCTCGTCGGCAGTCAGGGTGCCGGGTTTGAGCAAGATCCGATCGGGCACCGCCGAGTTGCCGATATCGTGCAAGGCGGCGCCGCGCATCATGGTGGCGATGACTTCGTCGGTCCAGCCCTTGGCGTAAGCCGCCGACGCGCGCAGTTGTGTTGCCAGCGCCTGCACATACAACTGGATGCGCCGGATGTGGTGGCCTGCCTCGCCAGGCTCGGCCATTCCAGCCATGGCCAGCACCATGGAATCGAGCAGCTTGCCTGGTATTTGCCCAGCGGCCGCCACAGGCAGCGTGCTGGCAGGGGTCGCAACGGTTGGGGAATCGGCAAGGCTCAAGACAAGTCTCCGCTTGGATAAGGCCACCCGATATTACGCCTGTCGCGACGCGGGTCGGGTCTGCGCAAACGGCAAACGGTAGGCCCACAGGGATCGGCCATCCGCCAGAGGCAATTCGACGTCGGCCAGCTGCGCGGTAACCGGAAACTCCAGGCTGACCAGCCAGGCGCCGTCGACCATCTCCGCGCCGGCCTTCGCCGCTGCACGCGCCATGCTTTCGGGCCGCTGGAACAGGTAGACCATGGCGTAAGGTTTCCAGTCAGCCTGCCAGATATCACCCTGGCGCACACGCGCCCAGCGGCAACGCAGTGCACACAACGCGCGCAGGGGCCAGCTCCACTCCAGGCCATGCAGTTGCACCTGGGGATACGCCGCACGCAAGGCGCGCAGGCCATCGCCCAGGCCACAGCCGGCGTCAAGTACCCACACGTGCGCGGGCAAGCAGACCTGCGCCGGTAATCCGTCCAGCGCGCCGGCAGGGGTCGGGAACAAGGGTGCGTCGCGCCACGCCTTGAACGGGTACAGCAGCAGAAACACGGCCAGCATCAGCAGCCATGCCAGGTTGGGAATCACGGCGGCACCACTGGCCAGCAGCGACACCGGGAAGCCGGCAGCCATGATGAGGCGGCGCCAGCCGCTGGCACCGGCCAGGCTCAGCAGCACGCCGGCCAGCAAGGCGCAAATCAGTGCGGCTGCAGGTGCGAGTCCCAGCCACGCGCCACCCAGGTAGATCAGCCAGGCAAGGCCCCAGACCAGGACGGCCGGCAACGGCCATGGAAGGCGCCAGGCCATCGCGCCAATCTACCGTGTCGCTTGCTGGCTGATCTTGTCGATCAGGCCATTGAGTTCCTCGAGTGAGCCGAACTGGATGGCCACCTCGCCGAGTTCCATCATGCGTCCACCGCGCTTGACGCGTTTCTTGATGCGCACCTCGACGTCGGCCGCCAGCAGATCGGACAACTCCTCCTCCAGCCGCTTGAGATCGCGCGACTTCTCCTTCTTGGGCTTGGTCGAGGTCAGCGCAAACTCGGCACTGAGCTTCTTGACCAGTGCCTCGGCCTCGCGAACCGACATCTTGCGCGAGGCGATCTGGTTGGCCGCCGTGATCTGGGTCGACTTCTCGAGCGCCAGCAAGGCGCGCGCGTGGCCCATTTCCAGATCGCCGGCCATCAGCATGGTCTGCACCGGTTCGGCCAGTTGCAGCAGGCGCAGCAGGTTGCTGGCCGCACTGCGCGAACGCCCGACAGACTGCGCCGCCTGCTCGTGGGTGAGTCCAAACTCCTTGACCAGGCGTTGCAGGCCTTGGGCTTCCTCAAGCGGGTTGAGGTCCTCGCGCTGCATGTTCTCGATCAGCGCCATGGCCGCGGCGGCTTCGTTGCCGACGTCACGTACCAGCACGGGCACGCTGTCGAGACCGGCCAGGCGGGCCGCGCGGAAACGCCGCTCGCCGGCGATGATCTCGTATACCGGTCGATCGCCGCGGGTCAGCGCCTGGTCTGCAGCGTCGCCCTGCCCCTGCATGGCGCGCAGGCGCTGCAACCCATCCGTGGCTTCGAGCCGCCGAACCAGAATCGGCTGCATGATGCCTTGCGCCTTGATCGACTCGGCCAGTTCGTACAAGGCGCCTTCATCCATGCGGGTGCGCGGCTGGTACTGGCCCGGCACCAGGTCGGTCAGCAGCAGTGCGGCCGGTGCACCCGGAACTGCTTCGCCACTGCCATCGCCGTCGCCACCCTGGGCGACCGGTCCGAGCAAAGCCTCCAGGCCCCGGCCGAGGCCCTTGAATTTTTTGGTGGCCATGTTCAGCCCTCCTTTTCGTGTGCTGTGGATGGTGCGGGTGACGCGCCGGCCAGTTGCATCAGCATGGCATGTCCCTGCGGCCAGTCGCCCAGGCCCGAGTCGGCGTTGATGTGGCCGCAGCGACCGTAGTCGATGAACTGCGAACCCCAGTTGCGGGCGAATTCCTGTGCCCGTTCGAAACTGCAATACGGATCATCGTGACTGCCCAACAAAAGTGTCGGAAACGGCAAGCGCGTATCCGGGGTCTGAAACCAGCTGGGCAACGCGGCCGCCACTTCCTCGCGTTGCGGATCCCCTGGCGCCACCAGCAGCGCGCCGCGCACATGGCGCGCCAGCGGGTTGTTGGCAGCCCAGGCTGCCACCAGCATGCAGCCCAGGCTGTGGGCTGCCAGCACGATATCTGCCGGCGTGCCCGGCGCCTGTTGCGCGACATGGCCGAGCACGACATCCTGCAAACGGGCGATCCAGTCGCCACGCAGCGGCCGCATCCAGTCGTGTTGCTGGACCCGCTCATACGCATGCGTGCGCTCCCACCGGCTCTGCCAGTGTTCGGGACCGGAATTCTGCCAACCCGGCAGCAGCAGGACCTTGGTTCGCGTCATACGCTACAAAATTGGAAGCAACAGATGTATAAGCGGCAATGGCCCTTGGCAATGTCGCATGCGATGTCAAAGTTTGGCAATACGCGCCACCATCTCTTGGGCGAAGGCCACATACGCCAGCGCGCCTTTGGATGCCGGATCGAAAACCACGCCGGGCACACCGTAACTGGGCGCTTCGGCGAGCCGGACATTGCGTGGAATCACGGTATCGAAAACCTTTTCGGCAAAGTGGGCCTTGAGCTGGTCGCTGACCTGTTGCTGCAAGGTGATGCGCGGGTCGAACATCACGCGCAGCAAGCCGATCACCGCCAGATCCTTGTTCATGTTGGCGCGCACCTGGCGGATCGTATTGACCAGATCCGTCAGGCCTTCGAGCGCAAAATATTCGCACTGCATTGGCACGATCACACCGTGGGCGCAACTCAGGCCGTTGAGCGTGAGCATCGACAGGGATGGCGGGCAGTCGATCAGCACGAAGTCGTAGTCGGCGGACACTTCGGCCAGCGCATCCTTGAGTCGGCGTTCGCGGCGCTCGACACCGACCAGTTCGACCTCGGCACCAGCGAGGTCGCGATTGGCGCCGAGCACTGCGTACCCGCAACCGGCGGCTTCGAGCTTGTCGCTGCGTGTTATGGCCTGCGCCACGGTTGCGGACCCCAGCAACACGTCGTAGACGCTGGCGGCGAGCTGGCGCTTGTCGACGCCCGAACCCATCGTCGCATTGCCCTGCGGATCCAGATCCACCATCAACACCCGTTGACCCACCTTGGCCAGGCCTGCGGCCAGATTGACCGTGGTGGTTGTCTTGCCAACACCACCCTTCTGGTTTGCGATACAGAAAATCCGGGGCATGCGTGTCTATTCCTGCAGTTCGTGGGTTCGTGGCTCAGCGCGGGGCCGGCCATTGACGGGGTTCACGACGCAGCGCGCCAGAGTGACAGGCCAGGCGCGTCGCTTGCGGGATCTCACATGGATTCAAGCGATCGCCTCTCACCCGTTCAGCTGCCGACAGCGAGCTTGACGCCGAAACCAATCAGGAACAGACCGGCCAGCTTGTTCAGGATGCGCGAGACAAGCGGGTTGGCGCGCATACGCTCGGCCAGGAAATAGGTCAACAGAACCACGATCAGGCCATAAGCGAAAGTCAGCGAGGCAATGGTCAAGGCCATCACGGCAAAGGTCCGCATGCCCTGGTGGCGGGCCGGGTCGACAAACAGCGGGAAAAAAGCCATGTAGAAGACGATGGCCTTCGGATTGAGCAAGGTGATTGTCAGCGCCTGCCGCAGATAGTGGCTGGGCCGGATGTGCAGAACCGGCTTGTCACCTGGCCGCGCCAGCAACATGCGCAGGCCCAACCAGGCCAGGTAGCCAGCGCCGAGCCACTGCACGGCGTGAAATGCCGTCGGATAGGCCGTCAGCATGGCGGCCACGCCGGCCACCGCCAGCCACATCAGAACCTGATCGCCGCAGATCACGCCCAGCGTGGCAGCGAGTCCGCCGCGAATACCGCCCTTGCTGGTGGATGT
>Ga0073904_10002583_pt1 | contig 13694 bp, 9 predicted proteins | sample KloWWTrecipitate_FD_66668 | JGI IMG/M metagenome (GOLD analysis project Ga0073904, IMG submission 66668) | Active sludge microbial communities from Klosterneuburg, Austria, studying microevolution and ecology of nitrifiers - Klosterneuburg... | ecosystem: Engineered > WWTP > Aerobic digester >...
GCGGGGCTCTCCGACGCCTTCGCCGCACGGGTCGACGACGCGCTCCGCGGGCTGTCCGACGCCGAGCTCGCGGCGACCACGGTCATCTTCTCTGCGCACAGCCTCCCCGTCGCCGTGGGGCGCGCGGGCGATCCCTACGAAGCGGAGTTTCGCGCGTCCGCGAGCGACATCACCGCGAGGCTCTCTCGCGCGCCGGGGCGCGTGGCGGTCTGCTTCCAGAGCCAGGGCATGAGCGCCGGCCCGGGCGGGCGCCCCATCGAGTGGATGGGCCCCGACCTCAGGGCGGCGTTCGAGGCCGCGCGCGCCGCAGGCCACACGCGCGTGGTCGTGGCGCCCGTGGGGTTCTTGGCGGACCACGTGGAGATCCTCTACGATCTCGACATCGAAGCGCGCGCCTGGGCCTCCGAGCTCTCCCTCCAGTTCTCGCGAACCGCGTCGCTCAACGCCGACGATGCGCTCGTCGACGTGCTCGCCGACCTCGCCCGGCAGGTCATCGATGGGAGCGCGGGCGACGCCCCGCCGAGCCCGCAATGAGCCGCCGCACGCGGGTCGTCGTCATTGGGGGCGGGATCACCGGGCTCACGACCGCGTACGCCCTCGAGCACCTCGCGCCGGAGGCCGAGGTCGTCCTCGTCGAGGCCTCGCCGCGCCTCGGCGGCAACATCGTCACCGACGTGCACAACGGCTTCCTCATCGACTATGGCCCCGACTCGTGGGTGGCCGCGAAGCCCCACGCCACGGATCTGGCCAGGGAGCTCGGGCTCGGCGACGAGCTCATCGAGACCATCCCTGCGAACCGTAAGGTGTACATTGCACACAACGGGGCGCTCCACTCCATGCCCGAGGGCGTGCTGCTCGGCGTCCCCACGGAGGCGTACCCCATCGCGGTCTCCGAGCTGTTCACGTGGGACGCGAAGCTGCGCATGGGGCTCGAGCTCGTCGTGCCGCCGCGCGCGTGGCACGACGGCGAGGACGAGACCGTCGGCGCGTTCCTCGAGCGCCGGTTCGGCGAGCAGCTCACCGAGCGCCTCGCCGGTCCGCTGCTGGGCGGCATCTTCGCGGGGGACGCCTATCAAATTTCCGTGCGGGCCGCGTTCCCGCAGCTCGTGGCGGCCGAGAAGACTCACGGTTCGCTGATCCGCGCGATGCGCGCGCAGAAGGCGGCGCGGACCGCCAAGAGCCCCGAGCGCCCCGCGCCCCGCGACGAAGATCCCGAGCATGATCGACGACGCCCGCGCAGCTCGCGCGAGAAACGCGACGCGCGGGACGCGGCGCCGCCATCGCGACGGCCGGCGGGCCCATCGGCCTTCCTGTCGCTCAAACGCGGCATGGGCGATCTGGTGGTCAACCTCGCGCACCGCGTGAAGGGCGAGGTCCGGCTCGGGGCGCGCGTGGAGAGCGTCTCGGCCGCCCCCGTGGACCGAGGCGGCCCTGGGCGACGCTACCGGGTGGCCCTCCGCGACGAGGTCCTCGAGGCCGACCACGTGGTGTTCACGGGCCCGGCCCACGCGGCCCGCCGGGCGCTCGCGCCCCTCGACGACACGCTGCCCGCCCTGCTCGGCGAGTTCGACTACGCCTCGACCGCGACGGTCTTCCTGGCGTTCAAGCGCTCCGATGTCGACCACCCGCTCGACGCGTCAGGGTACATCGTCCCGCGCTCCGCGGGGCGCGCGGCGCTGGCGTGCACCTGGGTCGGCTCGAAGTGGGATCACCGCGTGCCCGGCGGGCAGGCTCTCGTGCGGCTCTTCTTCTCGGGCCAGCACGCGGGACGCGAGGTGACGGACGAGGCCCTCGCCGACCTCGCGCGGCGCGAGCTCGCGGCCTTCGTGCCGCTGCGCGGAATGGCCCAGTTCGCGCGGATCCACAGGTACGGGATGGCGAGCCCCCAGCCGCGCCTGGGACACTTGGCCCGCCTCGCGCGGGTCGAGCGCGCGCTCTCCGCACACCCTGGCGTGTACCTCGCGGGGAACGGGTACGACGGCATCGGCATCCCCGAGTGCATCCGACAGGCCCGGGAGGTCGCCCGCGCGATCGCAGACGCGTCCGCGGGGCGCGCAACGAGAGAGAGAGAGGCGCGCACGTGAGAAACGGTCTGCTCTATACGATTGCATCCTACAGCTACATGGCGCCGAGCTTCCTCGCCGAGGGCGAGCTCGACGAGGGACACGTCGAGCGCAAGATGTTCCCCGACGGCGAGCGCTATCTGCGGCTCCTCGACGACGCCTGGGGCCGGGACGTCGTGCTGCTTGGCGGCACCCCGACCGACCTCGACTGGCTCGAAGTCTATGACCTCGGCTGCGCGATCTCGCGGGCCGGAGCGCGCTCGCTCAGCATCGTGATGCCCTATTTCGGCTACGCGACGATGGAACGCGCCGTCCACCCCGGGGAGGTGGTGACCGCGAAGACCCGCGCCCGCCTCATCTCGTCGATCCCCGGCTGTGAGGGCGGCTCGCGGGTGTTCTTGTTCGACCTCCACACCGACGGCATCGAGTTCTACTTCGAGGACCGGCACGTCACGCACCACCTCTACGGAGCGCCCCTCATCACCGAGCTCGTCAAGCGCACCATGGGCGACACGCCGTATGTCCTCGGCGCCACCGACGCTGGGCGCGCGAAGTGGGTGCAGAGCCTGGCGCGAACCCTCGGCGTGGAGCCTGCGTTCGTCTACAAGAAGCGAGACTCGTCGAGCGGAGCGCTCTCGGTGACGGGCATCAACGCCGACGTGGTGGACAAGGACGTCGTGGTCTACGACGACATGATCCGCACGGGGTCGTCGCTCGTCCAGGCCGGCCGCGCGTACCTCGCGGCCGGCGCCTCCCGCGTGCACGCGATCGCGAGCCACCTCGTGCTGCCGGGCGACTCCCTGGAGAAGATCCGCGCCTCGGGCGTCTTCGCGACGGTGTGCGGTACCGACTCGCACCCGGGCAGCCAGCAGCTCGGCGCGGAGCGCGTCACCGCCGTCGCCCCGCTTTTCGCGAAGGCGCTGCTGCGCTCGCGCTGAGAAGAACGCGCTGGCGAGGCGCGGGCGTTCCCCCTAGCCTCTCTGCATGTCCCTCGAGCCCCCGAATGGTCCGCCCATGTCGCCCGCGGCCGGGTACGGCGCGCCGCCGCCAGCGGGCGGCTACGGCCTCGGCGCGAACCCCTACGCCCCGCCCCAGGCGTCGTTCGACGAGGCGCTCCCGATGGAGTGCCCTCAGGCCAACACGGCGCTCAAGTACGCCATCGTGGGCCTCTTCTGCTTCGGCGTCATTCTTGGCCCGCTCGCCATCAAGAACGCGCTCGACGCGAAGAAGCTCATCGCCCTGCGCCCGGGGATGACCGGCGACGGCAAGGCCACGGCCGCGCTCGTGATCGGCATCATCGATGTTCTGCTCTTCGTCGTCGGCATGTTCGCCCGCCTCGCGGGGTAGCGATCGACGCGACCCTCTTCACTTGCGGCGCGGGCGCGCGTGGCCGTGGGTGTGCGCGTGAGCGTGGCCGTCGGGTGCGTGCACGTGGGTGTGGCCGTCGTGCTCATGCACCGGGCCGGGCTCGTCGGAGGCTTGGACGCGCGCGCGGTCGGTGACGAGCTCGAGCCCCCCGTGCTTCACGCCGCGCGTCGCTAGCATTCTCTGCGCCGCGTCGCGCAGCACGTCGGTGTCCCCCCGCATGACGATCACCTCGAGGCAGTGATCGTGATCGAGGTGGACGTGCATGGTGGAGCGGATCGCGTCGCCGAGGCCGTGCTGCACCGCGGTGAGCCGCTCCGTGAGGTCGCGGACGTGGTGGTCGTACACGAGCGTGAGAGCGCCCACCGCGGGCTCGCCGGAGCGGACGCGCTGCTTCGACACCTCGGCGCGGACCAGGTCCCGGAGCAGCTCCGAGCGCGTGGTCCCGCGCGCGGCGACGATCTCGTCGAGCTCGCTCAGCAGGGAGCTCTCCATGGCGAGGCCGAAGCGCACGAGCACGTCCTTCATACGCCGAGCCTAGCAGCCGACGGCGTTCGCGGGGACAGCGCGGGGACACGGTGGTATGGGGGAGGCGTGAAGTTCGTAGATTCATGCGAAGTGAAGGCCCGAGCCGGCGACGGCGGGAATGGCGCGGTGGCCTTCCGCCGCGAGAAGTACGTACCGTTCGGTGGTCCGTCTGGAGGGGACGGCGGGCGCGGCGGCGACGTCGTTTTCCGCACGGATCCTGGTCTCTCCACGCTCCTCGACCTCACGTACGCCCACACGCTCCGAGCCGACGACGGAGAGAACGGGCTGGGCGCCGACTGCTACGGGCGCGGCGCGCAGGACCTCATTTGCCGCGTCCCCGTCGGCACGCAGGTGTTCGACGCCGAATCGAACGATCTCCTCCACGACCTGACCGTCGGCGGGCAGGACACAGTCGTCGCAAAGGGCGGGCGCGGAGGCCGCGGGAACATCCACTTTGCGACGCCGCTCGATCGTGCGCCGCGGCGCGCAGAGCCCGGTGAGCCCGGCGCCGAGCGGCGCCTGCGGCTCGAGCTCAAGGTCATGGCCGACGTGGGGCTCCTCGGCTTCCCGAACGTGGGGAAGTCGACCTTCGTGAGCGCGTGCTCACGGGCCCGCGCGAAGGTCGCCGACTACCCCTTCACCACGCTCGTCCCGCAGCTCGGCGTGGTGCGCGTCGACGACGCGTCGTTCGTGGTGGCCGACATCCCAGGCCTCATCCCGGGCGCCTCCACGGGCGCGGGGCTCGGCCTACGTTTCCTCAAGCACGTCGAGCGCACGCGGGCCCTGCTCCACCTCGTGTCGCTCGATCCCGGCGAGGGGCGCGATCCCGTCGACGACTACGACGCGCTACGCAAGGAGCTCCGCCTCTTCGACCCCGCGCTCGCGAAGCGCCCCACGCTGGTGGCGCTCTCCAAGATGGATGTGACGGAGGTGCGCGAGGCCTACCCGGCGCTGAAGGCGCGTTTCGCGAAGAAGAAGCTCAAGCTCCACGCCCTCTCCGCGGCGACCGGTGAAGGAATGCGCGAGATGGAGCGCCTGCTCTACGAGCTCGTGGCCAAGGGGCGCGCCGCCGACGCCGCCGAGGTCGAGGCGCGCGCAGCCGAGGCCCCGCCGCCGAAGCGCCGCGCCAAGCGCAACCCATGACCGACGGCGCCGAGGAGGGCACGCTCGAGCCGACGCCCGAGCGGCTCCGGCGCGCCCGACGCGACGGCGACTTTGGCGCCTCCGGCGCGGGCGGCGCCCTGGCGCTGCTCGCGCTCGTCCTCGCGAGCCCCACCGCCGCCGAGGCGCTGCTCGCCAGGAGCGGCGCGTCGGTGAAGGAGGCCATCGGGCACGCGGGGGAAGCCGACGTGGCGATCGCGTTCGCGCCCCGCGCGCTCGCGCTCGACCTGCTCATGCTGGCTGGGCCGCTCCTCGCGCTCGTAGGCGCGGTCGCCCTCGCGGCCACCCTGATGGAGACGCGCTTCGGATTCGCACCGAAGCGACTGTGGAGCGGCGCCACGGGGCGTGGCGGGAGCGCCAGCGACGCTGCGCGGGGCGCCCTCTACGCGGCGCTCGGCCTCTCCCTGGTCGGCGCGGCGCTCGTCCAGCTCACCCCCTCGGCTCTCCGCGTGGCGGGCCGCTCGCCCTCGGCGACGCTGCGCGCCTCGGCCACCTTGGGCCGGCGCGCGCTCCACGTCGGCGCCGCGCTGTCGCTCGCCTTGGGCGCGGCCGACGTGGCAGCGGCCACCCTCGCCCGACGCGGGCGGCTCCGCATGACCCCGCGCGCGATCGACGACGAGCGGCGGGCCTCCGAGGGCGATTCCCAGGCGCGCGCGGCCCGCAAGCGCGCGAGCGACGTCGGTCGACTGGAGGTCTCGCCGAGCTCGCTCCGCGCCGACCACGTGGCCTGCGTGGAGGGCGACGGGCTCGCCGTGCTCCTCGCGTGGCGCCCTGCGACCGGCGACGCGCCGCGTCTCACGAGCATTCGACGCGGCGTCGGCGCGCTCGCGCTCGCGCGTGACTCGGCGGCCGCGGACATCCCGGTCCACTACGACGCGGCCCTGGCCGCGTCGCTCGCGCGTGGTCGCGAGGTGGGAGACCCGATCGCCGAACACGACTACGAGGCGGTCGCGGATCTGCTGCGACCGGGAGACAGCTGAGGCGGGTTTCTGGATCGGCGACACGCGACGCCTGGTAGGCTCGGCCCATGACGGACGGGCAGAAGCCGAGCACCCGCGCCAAGCTCCTCGTGGTCTCGGCGCTCGCGCTCGGCGTGGGCCTCGGCCTGGCCGCGCGTGGGCCGCGACCCGCGACCTCGCCCGTCCCGAGCGAGGTCACGACTCCGCACGCCACTCCCCGCGACCTGCTCAACCGCGTCTGGTTCGATCGCCTGCCCGAGCGCCGCACCGACGACGTCACCATCGGCATCTTCCTGGGCGGCGGCGTCGGCCTCTTCGACACGGGCTCGGCGTACCGCGCGTCGTACGAAATGTTCGAGTTCGAGCGCCGGTCCGCCGACCTCGACCTGGTGTTCTTGCACGACAAGAAGCGGGGGACGGTCACGTACAAGGTCGCGGCGTGCGACGACAAGCCGCCCTTCGACCTGTGCCTCACCCTGGAGGGCGCGCCACGCGGCCCGAAGCGACTCTACGGGTTCTCCGACGACGAAGACGAGGCCGCCAAGGTCCCCTGGTCCCGCGAGCTGCGGGAGAGCGCCCGCGCGCGCGCCCGCGTTCGTTGATCATGGCCCGTCGCCTCGGGCGGCTCGGCGCGGCGGCGAGCCTCGCCGCGGTCGTGGCGACGAGCACGTCCGCGCGCGCGCAGCAGCGCGAGACCCAGGCGTGGACCGCGCTGTTCGCGACCGTCAAGGCGCCGTCCGAGGCTCCGGCTTCCGGCGCGCGAGGACCGAGCGCGTGGCTCGATCTCCAGGCCCGTCGGGGCGCCTCCGCCACGATCGTGCTCGCGCGCCCCGGCGTTGGCTATCGGCTCTCCGACCTCGTGAGCCTCTGGGCCGGGTACGCCTACGCCGGCACCTACGCCGACGGTCCGGCGAACGTCTACGAGCACCGCGCCTGGCAGCAGGCGCTCGTCAGTGGCAGCGTCGGACAGCTCACCCTCCAGCTGCGCCCCCGCCTCGAGCAGCGCTTCCGCGACGGCGAAGATCCGGCGCTCCGCGCGAGGCTCTTCGGGCGCGCCAACGTCGCGCTCTGGCCCCGAGGCCCGCTCGCGATCGCCACGTGGGACGAGGTCTTCGTCCAGCTTCACACCACGTCGTGGAAGGCGCCTGGGGGCTTCGACCAGAACCGCTTGTTCCTCGGCCTTGGGTTCACCCAGGGAGCCCTGCGGCTCGAGGCCGGGGCCTTGGCGGTCACCGTGCGCCGCGCCGACGGCTCGCTCCTCCACCAGCAGAACGCGGCCCTCATGGCCTTCCTCGCGTTCTAGCGGCCGCTGGCCGCGCTCGGCCCCGGGCGCGTGGCCGCGAGCCGACGTGCACGGGCGCTCCCCACGCGCCGCGATAGAGGGTAGCCTCGGCCTCGCGTGGACCAAGGCTTCGTCGTCTCCGAGCGCTTTCGCATCGAGCACCGCGCGAGCGTGGGCGGCACGGCCAAGGTGTACCGAGCGACCGATCTCGAGACGGGCTCTGTGGTCGCCCTGAAGGTCCTCTACGGCGAGGGCGCCGAGGAGCAGACCGAGCGGCTCGAGCGCGAAGCCGAGCTGCTCGCGCAGCTGTCGCACCCTGGCATCGTGCGCCTCGTAGCCCACGGCGAGCTCGAAGGTGGCACCGCCTACCTCGCGCTCGAGTGGGTCGAGGGCGAGACCCTCGGGCAGCGACTCGCGCGGACCGGCCTCACCATGCGCGAGAGCGTCGACCTCGTACGGCGCACCGCCGAGATCCTAGCCTATGCCCACGGGCTCGGCGTCGTGCACCGCGACATCAAGCCCGCGAACCTCCTCCTCCGCGACAAGGACCTGGAGCGGGTGGTCATCATCGATCTGGGGATCGCCAAGGGTGGCGGCGGCGGCCAGCCCTCTTCGATCACGCAGGTGGGCGCCGTGCTTGGCACCCTGGGCTACATGGCGCCGGAGCAGGCGCGCGGGGTCGGAAAGGTCGACGCACGCACCGACGTCTTCGCCCTCGGCGCGCTGCTCTACAAGTGCCTCACGGGCGTGCCTCCGTTCGACGCCGACGATCCCATCGCGATACTAGGAAAGCTTCTTTACCACTCGGCGCCGCGCGTGCGCGACGCGCGCGCCAACGTCCCACGAGAGCTCGACGATCTCATCGCGCGAATGCTCTCGCAGTCGCCGGACGACCGCCCCGCAGACGCCGGCGTGGTGGCGGCCGAGCTCGCCGCGCTCCGCGATGTCGAGGGCGACCGCACCGTCCTCGCCCACCCGACGAAGGGCGAGGCGATCATGCATGGCGAGCAGCGCCTCGTGAGCGTGATCGCCATCGCCGCCGACGGCGGAGAGGAGCCTACTCTGGTCGACGGCACGCCAACCGCGAGCCCCTCGCTCGCCCGCCGGCTCCGGCTCGCCGTGGCCCCGTTCGGGGCGCAGCTCGAGGCGCTGCCGAGCGGTGAGCTCCTCGCGACGTTGGCCGGCCGCGCCAGCGCCACCGACCAAGCCGTGCGCGCGGCGCGGTGCGCGTTCGCGATTCGCCTGGCAGCCCCCCGCGTCCCGCTGGTGCTGGTGACGGGCCGGGCGGTGCTCGCCGACCGCGTCCCCATGGGCGACGCGGTGGACCGCGCACTCGAGCTCCTCCGTGGCGAGCCCGAGACCTCGTCCGGCGGGCCCGGAACGCGCGCGATCCTCGTGGACGAGATCAGCGCTGGGCTCCTCGACGCGCGCTTCGTGGTGACGCGAGAGACGTCGAGCCTCCACCTGCTGCGCGAGCGCGCGCCGCAGGACGCGGCCCGCCTCCTGCTCGGTAAGCCCACGACATGTGTCAGCCGCGAGCGCGAGCTCCTCGAGGTCGAGGGCGTGTTCGCCGAGTGCGTCGCCGACGAGGTGGCGCGCGCGGTGATCGTGAAGGGCGCGGCAGGCGTGGGCAAGTCGCGGGTCCGCTACGAGACGCTCCGGGCGATCAAGAGCCGCACCGAGGCGGTGGAGGTGTGGCTCGCGTCCGGCGATCCGATGCGCGCGCGGTCACCGTTCGGCATGCTCGCACAGATGGTCCGCGGCGCCGCCGGCGTCCTCGACGGCGAGCCGATCGCCGTCCAGCGCGAGAAGCTCCGCGCCCGGGTCGCGCGGCACGTGCCTCGCGCCGCGGTGGCGCGCGTCGCGCAGTTCCTCGCCGAGCTCATCGGCGCCGCCGGCGGCGAACGCGAGGACGTGCAGCTGCGCGCCGCGCGCAGCGACGCCCAGCTCATGGGCGACCAGATCGCCCGCGCGTGGGAGGAGTTCCTCGCCGCGGAGGCCGAGGTCCACCCCGTGGTCCTCGTGCTCGAGGACCTCCACTGGGGCGATCTCCCCTCGGTCAACCTCGTCGGGGCGAGCCTCCGCATGAAGGACCGGCCCATCCTCGTGCTCGCGCTCGCGAGACCTGAAATTGACAACATTTACAACAACTTATGGTCCGAGCACGGCCCGCGCGAGGTGCGACTTGGGGAGCTCTCTCGCAAGGCGAGCGAGCGGCTCGTGCGGCAGGTCCTCGAGCACCTCGCGGACGACGCCACGGTGGCGCGCATCGTGGCCACGGCGGGCGGCAACGCGTTCTACCTCGAGGAGCTCATTCGGAGCGTGGCCGAGGGCCACGGCGATCGGCTCCCCGGCTCGGTGATCGCGATGGCGCAGGGGCGCATCGAGGCGCTCGAGCCGGAGGCACGCCGCGTGCTCCGGGCGGCCAGCGTGTTCGGCAAGACCTTCTGGACGGGCGGCGTGGTCGCCCTCTTCGACGATCGCACGCCGGTGGCGGAGATCGCCCCCTGGCTGACCGAGCTCGGCGACCGAGAGATCCTGACACGCCAGGACAGCGGGCGCTTCCGGGGGGAGCAGGAGTGGACCTTCCGCCACGGGCTGCTCGCCGAGGCCGCCTACGCCATGCTCACCGAACGCGACAAGCGCAGCGCCCACCAGCGCGCGGGCGAGTGGCTGGAGAGCGTCGGAGAGGGCGATCCGGTCACGCTGGCCACCCACTTCGAGGCGGGCGACGAGCCGAAGCGCGCCGTGGTGTTCTGGCGGCGTGCGGCGGCGCAGGCGCTCGAAGGCAGCGATCTCGAGGCCGTGCTCCACTACGCAGACCGCGGGATCGCGTGCGGCAGCGACGGCGAGGTTCGCGGCCGCCTCCTGCTCCGCAAGGCGGAAGCGCGTCGATGGCGCGGCGAGTACGCGGAGGCCGAGCGGCACGCGCGCGAGGCCATGACCCTGCTGGGCCGAAAGTCGGTCAGGCACTTCCGGGCCCTCGCCGAGGCCGTCGAGGCGGCCGCCGCGCTCGGCGACGAGCCTCGCCTCCGCGAGCTCGTCAGCCTCCTCTCGCAGCGCAGCCAGAACGGCGTGCGCACGGCCGCCCACGTGGTCGCGCTGTCGCGCGCAGCCGTCGCGCTCCTGCAGGGGGGCGACTACCGCTCGGCGGACGGTCTGCTCGCGTACGTGGACGACGCGAGCGGCCCGCCGACCGTGAGCGATCCCAACGCGTCCGCGACCGTGCACTCCGCCCGCGCGTACCGAGCCCTCGTGCACGGCGACACCGCCCTCGCGCTCTCACTCTACGACGCCGCCATCGAGCGGTTTCAGGAGGCGGGCAATGTGCGTGGCGCGGCCCGCGCGCTCGTCGACTCAGGGGCGGTCTGCGTCGAGATGGGCGAGTGGGACGACGCGGGACGCCTCCTCGCGGAAGCCCTCGCGACCGGAGAGCGCCTCGGCCTCGGCGTCGTGACTGCGCCGGCTCACCAAGTCCGCGCCCTCGTGCACGCGCGCGCAGGCCGACTCGACGACGCGATCGCCGCCGAAACGCTCGCCGTACGCGCCTTCGCGGCGCAGGGCGATCGCCGCATGGAGGCGGCCTCGAGGGTGATCGCCGCCCGCATCTGGCTCGCCGCCGGGCACCTCTCCGAGGCCGAGCAGGAAGTGCGTCGGGCGCTCACGGGGCAGGAGCTCGCGCCCCACGTGACCGTGTACGGCCTGGCCGTGCTCGCGCGGGTGCTCCTGGCCCGCGGCGACGCCGACGAGGCCCGCGAGCCGATCGACGAGGCCATGTTGGTTCTGGACGGGCTCGGCGGTGTTGAGGCCGGAGAGAGCTACGTGCGCCTCGCCTACGCCGAGGTGCTCTACGCCAGCGCCGACCACGCCCGCGCGCGCCGGGCGATCACCGCCGCCCGCGCCCGCGTGCTGGCTCGCGCCGACCTCATGAGCTCCCCACGGTGGCGCGCGAGCTTCCTCGAGGCGGTGGGGGAGAACGCGCGCACCCTCGCGCTCGCCGACGCTTGGGGCGTCGCGTAGCTAGATCACGACCGCGGATTCAGGGCCTGAGCCCCGAGGCCGCGTAGAGCTTGGCGAACAGCCCGTCGGCCCGCGCTCGCACCTCTCGCTCTTCTTCCTGTGCGGCGGGGTCGACGGCGAACTCGGGCGACACGCGGAGCAGGTCCGCGTAGACGCGGCAGCTCCGGGCCACCTCGACGTCGTTCCCGATCTCCTCGAAGATCCAGATCGACTGCAGCAGGTGCCCGCGAGCGGCCACCACGTCGTCGCCGCCGGCCGAGGCCGCCGCCAAGACCTCACCGAGTGAGCGAAGCGCCACGCCGAGCTGCACCCGGCTCTGGATCTCCCGGAAGAGATCGACGGCCTTGGCGATCGCCTCGCGCGCGCGGGTGTACTCGCGCTGGGCAAGGTAGGCCTTCCCGAGCCCGCGCACGGCCTCGGCGAGGCCGAGCTTGTCGCCCAGCTCGTCGGCGATCTCCTCGGCCTCCTTGAGGTAAGGGATGGCCTTCTCCGGGGAGCCGAGCCGCGTCTCGGTCTCGCCGAGGTTCGTGAGCACCAGCGCGATGCGGTTCCTGTCCCCCGTCTCCTTGGCGACCTCGTACGCCTCCGCGAAGAGCGCGCGCGCCCGCGCGTCATCGCGCTGGTCCTGGGCGACGGTGCCGAGGTTGTTGAGCGAGATCGTCACGCCCACGAGGTCCCCGATCTCGCGCCGAATCCGCAGCGCCTGCTCGAACGAGTCGAGCGCGAGCGCGAACTTGCCAGAGTCTTGGTATACGAGCCCGAGGTTGTTCAGGCTGAGGGCGATGCTGCGGCGATCGCCGATCCGGCGGCGCGCCGCGAGGGCTCGCTGGGTGGCCTCCAGCGCGGCCGCGTAGTCACCCCGGAGCCACGCGAGCTTGCCCATGTCGTCGACCGTGCTCGCGACGCCCCGCTCGTCGTCGGCGGCCTCGAAGAGCGCGAGGGCCGCGGCGAAGTGCCGGCCGGCGTCGTCCAGGCGGCCCGTGTCGCGGAACAGGCGCCCAATGCGCCCGTGCGCGGCGCCGCCTTTGCCGTCGAGCCCGAGACGATAGGCGCGCTCGAGCATGCCCCGGAAGGCGGCCATCGCCTCGTCGTTGCGCCCGAGCACCTGCAGCACGTCGCCGTAGTGGTGAAGCGCGGTCACGTGCGCGTCGATGTCGATTTCGACGTCGGGCGACAGCAGCTCGAGGCCCTTCTTGTAGAGCTCCGCCGACTTCGCGTTGGCGTAGCGCTGGCGGGCGATGTCCGCGGCCTGCGCGTAGGTGAGCGCCGCCTGGGCCGTCAGCCCGCCGAGCTCGCGGTGACGCGCGAGCATCGCCATGTACTCCTCGTGGGAGCGCACGGACTCCTTGAACGAGAGCCAGTCTGCGATGGCGCGGTGGGCGCGCCGCGCGCTCGCGTGCGGCACGAGCCGAAGGAGCGCCTCCCTCTCGAGGTTGTGCTTGAAGACGTACTCTTGGTCGCCCGGGAACGTGCTGTCGGGGAGCTTCAAGACGTAGTCGCGGTCGCGGAGCGCGGCGAGCGCGAGCTGAATCTGGAGCAGGTCGTCCGCCCCCACGGCCTCCCACACGTCCGGCGACGGGGCGTCCACGCGCGTGATCGCGACGAGCCCGCCCAGCCAGAACACGCCGCCCATGACCGCCGCGTGCTCGAGCAGCGCGCGCTCCCGAGGTGACAGCGACGCGATGCGCGCCGAGATGGCGTCCTCGACGGTGAGCGGCACGCGCACGTCGGCGAGCCTCTCGGGATGGACCAGCCAGTGCTCGTCTTCCGAGAACGCGTCGGGCGCCTCGAGCACGCCCATGTCCTTGAAAATACGGACCATTTGCTCGAGCAGCGCGGGGTTGCCGCCGGCAAGCGTCGAGGCCGCATCCACGAGATCCTCGACCCCTTCGGCGCCTCCGCAGGGCGCGAGGAGCGCCTCCATCATCGCGGTCGAGTGCCCATCGGAGAGCGGCCCGAGCTCGACCAACACGTGCTTCGGGCCGCCTGCGGTCCGGAGGTCGTCGCGACGTACGAAGAGCTCGGGGCGCGCGACGCACACGAACAACACGGGCGCCTCGACCGCGCCGAGCAGGAACGACAAGAGCTCGAGGGAGTCGGGATCGGCGTGGTGGAGGTCGTCGAAGACGAGGACGAGCGGCCCCTCGCCTGCCTTGACGCCTCGGCGCGCGTCCATCTCCAGGAAGTGGCGGAGCACGGCGCGGCGCAAGAGCCGCGTCTGCAGAGCGTCCCCCGCGAACGCGTCGAGGAGGGGCGAGTCCTTGAAGCGGAGCTCGAGCAGCTCGCCGATGAACACGCAGATGTCGTTCACCTTCC
>Ga0073904_10002587_pt1 | contig 13673 bp, 11 predicted proteins | sample KloWWTrecipitate_FD_66668 | JGI IMG/M metagenome (GOLD analysis project Ga0073904, IMG submission 66668) | Active sludge microbial communities from Klosterneuburg, Austria, studying microevolution and ecology of nitrifiers - Klosterneuburg... | ecosystem: Engineered > WWTP > Aerobic digester >...
GGCCGCTTGCCGCGCCGCTCCGCCGCGAACTGCGTGCGGCACGGATACTCGTGCGGGATGAAGTTCTTGTGCTTGGTGAGAAAGAAGAACGGGTCCATCTCGCCCTGCATCGGCGCATCGGGCACGTCGTAGCGCGCCTCCTGCAACCGGCCGAGTTGCCAGTAGCGGATCGGCTCGCCGGCTCTGAGATCGCTGCGATGGAAGTGTCCCGCGCTCATCTGAGGCTCGCCACGGGTACGGGATCGACGTCGGTGTATTCCTGGTTCTCGCCGGTCATGCCCCACACGAAGGCATAGGGACCGGTGCCCGAGCCCATGTGGATCGACCAGGCCGGCGAGATCACCGCCTGCCCGTCGGCCACCACCAGATGCCGCGTCTCGTCGGGCCGGCCCATCAGGTGAATGACCCGGTCTTCCGGCGCGAGATCGAAGTAGACATAGGCCTCCATGCGCCGCTCATGCAGGTGCGGCGGCATGGTGTTCCACACGCTGCCATCAGCCAGGTCGGTGATGCCGAACAGCAGCAGGCACGACGGCGCGACTTCGGGGTGGATGTACATGCGCAGCGTGCGCTTGTTGGCGCGCCGCGTATCGCCCAGTTCCAGCGCCTTGCTCTCCGCCCGCCTGATCAGCCGGTGCGGGATATCACTGCCGGCAGGCACGCTGTTGATGTAGAAGCGCGCCGGCACTGCCGCATCTGCGCTTTCGAGGATGATCGCGCGCGCACCGCGCCCCACATAGAGCACATCGCGATTGTCGAGCGCGTAGCGCGTACCGTCCACGGTCACGCTGCCGGCGCCGCCAAGGTTGGCAATCCCCATCTCGCGCGCCGACAGCAGGTAGGGCGTGCCGATCTCCCCGCCATCGCCAAAGGCGAGCGGCGTTCCCGCGGGCATGCCGCCACCCACGATCATGCGATCGACATGGGTATACGTGAGCCGCACCTCGCCCGGCACGAACACGTCCTCGATCAGGAACTCGTCGCGCAACCGCGCCGTGTCCATCGCGGCAATGTCCTTCGGGCTCGCGCCGTGGAGCACTCTCATGCTGCCGCCTCCGCTGCTTCGATATGGTGCAGCCCCTCGACGAGGCACAGGATCGCCAGCGCCTGCCCATAGCCGGTCGGCTGGATGGGGATGTCTCGATAGAACTGCAGGTCCTGTCCCATGCGCGTGCCATAGCTGACGTTGAGCACGGTCCCATCGGCGGCAATGTTCTGCATCACCGCCTCGAGCGCTTTGATTCCGGCGCGCCGCCACGTCTCGTCACCGAGTCCGAGCCGCGCGCCCTTCATCAACCCGTAACCGATGCCTGCGGTTGCCGAAATTTCCTCATACGAGCCCGCATCGTCGAGCAGCGTATGCCAGGCCCCCGATGGCGCCTGCAGCCCGATGAGCGTTTCGGCCTGCGCCGTAAGCGCCGCCTCAAGGAACATGTTCGTCGACGGCGCCAGCGTCGCCAGTTCCCGGACGTCGAGAATCCCCGCGGTAATCCACGCATTGCCCCGCGCCCACCGGGCGCGCGCAAAATTGTGGCGGCCCTCGAAGGTCCAGCCGTGGAACCACAGTCCCGTCGGCGCATCGGCGAGGTAATAGGCGTGGATCAGGAACTGCCGCTCGGCTTCATCCACCAGTTCCCGGCGCCCGCTCGCCTCCCCGTAGGCCGCAAGGAACAGCGCCACCATGACCAGTGTGTCGTCCCACAGTTCCTGCTCGTTGATCCGGTCCGAGACATTGTGGGCAAAACCGCCCCCGGGCGTCCGGGGCATTTCGGTCATGACGCGCGTCGCCCACGCATCGAGCGGCTTTTCCCAGCGTGCCTCGCGCGTTTCGCGCCACAGCAGCGCCAGCGCCAGCATCGGCGCGGTGGTGTTGACGTTGAACAGCGGTGTTGGCCCGGCCAGCCGGTCCTCGTACCAGGCCTCGATCATGCGCCTGAGATCGGCGCGGCCGGTCTGCAGCCACAGCCGCACCAGCCCGTAAAGCCCGACGCCCTGGGGCCATTCCCAGCTGGTGAAACTGATATAGTCCCCGGCGCTGCCGTCGAGATTGGGCTCATTGAATCGGCCGGTCGCGCGCAGGCCCGTCATCCCGTTGACCAGCAGGTCGAGCTTTTCGCGCAGCAGCGGGCCGCTGACAGCCATCGTCGCAATCCTCCCGGATGCGGCCGCCGCGTCTTCGTGCGCTGGCTGGCCGAAGAGGATCGCACCACGTGAAAGGAATTTGCGCAACGTGAAATTTTATTGCAGTCTCGCGGCACGCGCAGGGCACGGCGTCAGGTGAGGGCGATGACCAACATTACGGGCAAGCGGGGGAAACCGAGCCGCCGGGTGCGGCTTGAGGATCTGGCGGCGCAATGCGGCGTCTCGACCGCCACCGTGTCGCGCGCCCTCGCCGGCGAACCCGGCGTGCGCCCCGACATCCGTGCGAGGGTCAAGGCCGCCGCCCGGGCAGCGAATTACGCCATGCCGTCCTCGATCGCTGGCCGGAAGGTGATCCTCGCCGCCTCCAGCGCCGCCATGATCGACTACGTGCGCAACCAGTTCACCGCCTATGTGCTCGAAGGCGTGCAGCAGCGCGCCCTCGCGCTCGGCATCGAGATCGTCTCGCGCCCGATCTCGAACCGGGACGACGAACTGCGCGTCCTCGATGAAGCGCGGCAGGACGACGCCGTCGCGGGCCTCCTGTTCCTGACGCTTGACGACGAAGAGATGCTCGCCGCCACCCGCGGCTTTGAAAAGCCGGTGGTGCTGCTCAATGGCGAAGACCCGCTGATGCGGCTCTCCAGCGTGACACCGTGCAACCGCTCGGCCGCGCGCCTTGCCACCGATCACCTGATCGGGCTCGGTCACGAGCGCATCCTGTTTCTCATGCGCCCCGGCCGCCGCACCATCGAGCGCCGCCTCGAAGGCTGGCAGGATGCCTTGCGCCACCACGGCCTTGGCGCCGCCCCCGATCTCATCGTCACGGTCGATGACTGGCTGCCGGCTCTCGCGACCAGCGCCATCGCCGAGCGCATCAACACGCGCGGCCTCGATTTCACCGCCGTCTTCGCGGCGGGCGATGCGCTTGCCGTGGGTGCGGCGCTGGCGGTGCAACAAGCCGGCTTCTCAGTCCCCGGCGATGTCGCCATCATGGGCATGGACGACCTGCCGCAGGCCGCGTTCCTCAACCCGCCGCTCACCACCATGCACATCCCCATGCGCGAGATCGGCGCGGCGGCGCTCGACCTGTTGCGCGACGGTCTGACGGGCTTTCCCATGCCACCGCGCCGGCTCGAACTCGCCTGCCACATCGTCGAGCGCCAATCGACCGCGCCTGTCCGCCGCATGGCCGCCCAGTGACCCCGCTGTCGGGTACGCGCGAGGATTGGCTCGCCGCATTCGTCAGCGAGCTTTACGGCCCGATCCCAGATCCGTTGCCGGTCGCCGTCACGCCCCATCCGCTGCCCGATGCCAACGCCGAGCGGCTGACGCTGACCATCGAAGGCTTCACGGTCGATGCCTGCCTCTGGCGTCCGGCGGCACAGCTGCGCGGCGTCATCATCGCGCTCGATTTTCTCGGCCCTGCCGGCGTCCTTCTGTCCGATGCCTACCCCTTCGATCCCAACGCCATCGTTGCGCTCCCGCCGTGGCGGGGCGACGGCAGCGGTCCGCTCGATGCATCGCTGCGCGGCGCTGGCCGGCATCGCTGGCCGGTGGAGACAATGCTCGCCGCCGGTTGGGCAGTGATGACCAGTTGCTACGGCTCATGGGTGCCCGACAGCCCCGAAAGGTGGCGCGACAGCGGCCTCGTCCCGCTGCTCGGCGAGGGCACGCGCGCCATCAGCCTGTGGGCATGGGCCCTGCAGCGCATGGCCGATGCAGCGAGTCAGCTTGGGCTCGGCGCCATCGTCCTCGCCGGCCATTCGCGGCTCGGCAAGGCCGCGCTCTGGGCGGCAGCGAACGACACCCGCGTCGCCGCCGTGCTGAGCAACGATTCCGGCTGCGGCGGCGCCTCGCTCTCGCGCCACGCGCCGATTGGCAGCGAAACGCTCGCCGTTATGCGCGCCCGCTTTCCGCACTGGCTGCTGCCCGAAAAGCCCCTCAGCGTTGACCAGCACCAGTTGCTCGCCGCCATCGCGCCGCGCGCCCTCCATGTCGCCTCGGCAAACGACGATGCGTGGGCCGACCCCCAGGGCGAGTATCTTGCGCTCGCCGCCGCCGCTTCGGCCTGGGGCCTCGAACTGCCACCGCTCGCTGAGGTGTACCGGCCCGGCGGCGAACTCTCGCGCGGCGCGCTGGGCTGGCACCTGCGCCCCGGCGGTCACGAGCTGCTGCCCTACGACTGGGCGCGCTTTCTCAGCTTCCTCGACACGCTGCCGCTCCATCGTCCGGCCGGTTCCGTGCACCGGCACTCTTGACTAAACGCGGTGCTGTGTCATGCCGCTGCACCAACGCCACGGGATGAGACCTGATGAATTCGCTTGAAGACTGGACGTCGCCGCGCTCTGCCAGCACGACGCCCTGGATCGTCGCGCACCGCGGCGCATCGTTCCGGCACCGGGAGAGTTCGCCGGAAGCGTTCGAGGCCGCCATTGCCGAGGGCGCGAGCGCCGTGGAAACCGATGTGCGCCGCACCACCGACGGTGTCCTCGTCTGCCACCATGACGAAACGTTGCGCCGCACCGCCAATGTCGATCGCGCCATCTCCTCTCTGACCTTCGAAGAACTGCGCACCGTCGCGCCGGACTACTGCGTGCCGTTGTCCGATGTGCTCGAACGCACCCGTGGCCGCATCAATGTCCTGCTCGACCTGAAGCTGGAGCGGGACGACGACATCGCCGCGCTGCTGTCGCTGCTGGCGGAAAAGGCCACCGGCAAGCACGTTGCCATCGGGGCGCGCCTCCTCCACAGCCAGGCGTTCATCGCCGCGCGCGCGCCGTCGGTTCCGCTGTTGGGCCTGCTTGGCTCGCCGGACGAGGTTCCCGCGTTCGTCGCGGCGGGGGGCAACTGGGTCCGGCTGTGGGAGCGCGATGCCAGCGCCGAGCGGATCGCATCGGTCCGCGCGCTTCAGGTGCCGGTTCTGATCATGGTGGGCGGGGAGGGCACCGGCCGCACCATCGGGCAGATCGACAGTCCGCGCATCGCCGAACTGCTGGCCCTCGGCGCCGATGGTCTGATGCTCGACGACCCGGCCCTCGTCGCAGACTCTTCCAGGCCGGCCTGAGCCAACCCGATAGCCGGAAGCGGGTGACCCGCTTCCGGCCGTGGCTGAAATCAGCCCTTCGCGCCCTTCACGACTGCGGTGCAGTCGATCTCGTAGAGCAGCGTGCCGAGGCAGTTGGTGATCGTGGTGCGCGCCGGGTAGGGCGCCTTGAAGTATTCCGGATAGATCCGGTTGAACTCCGCCACGTCCGAGGCATTGCGCACATAGTTGCGGGTCATCACGACATGGGCGAGATCGCTGCCGGCGGTTTCGAGCACCTTCTTGAGGTTCTCGATTGAGCGCCGCACTTCACCCTCGAACGTGTCGGCCACGTACTTGCCGGTCGGATCGACCGAGGCCTGGCCCGAGACGAAGACGAACTCGCCGACGCGCGTCGCGGGGCTGAACGGCAGGTGTGAGACCGGCGTTCCGGGCTCGATGGGATATTCGATCATTGCAGTCATTCGTCCAACTCAGCTGATGGGGAACACCGGCGAGCGCAGCCGGCGATAGGGAAGCGTGGTGATCGCGCTGGTGCAGGGGCCCGGCACGTTCACGGTGAAGCTCTTCGCCGCAATCTTGTCATAGGCCCGCCGGTGCGCCACCGCGGCCTTCACGCCAATGGCGCGCTGCTCTTCGGGAATGATGCCCTGCGAGCGGAGCTGGCCAAGGTCGAACGGCGGGGTCTTGATGCTGGTGAGCAGCACCGTGACACCCTCGACACGCACCACGGCCGACGGGCCCATGCTGAAATGGATGCCCTGCGCAGCGACAAGGTGGCTGTTGCGGTCTTCCAGCGTGAACGCACCATCCGTGCGGCTGACGAAGGTCGCGTCCACCTCGAGCGGTCCGGCGCCGAGGCTGCTGCCCTTGCCGCCGATGCTGAGCTTGCGTACCTCGCCCGGCTTGGCGCCTTCGAGCGCCTTGACGGCCGCCGGGTCGGCGATTGCCACGGCGGCATTGGTGATGCCGTGCCTGAGGAAACCGCGCAGCACCGCGGTATCGTCGCCCGGCGCGCCGCCGCCGATATTGTCGGAAGGCTCGACGATGATGTACGGCCGCCCGGTCGGGCCCTTCTTGATCTCTTCGATGGCGTCGTCGAGGTCCCATTCCTTCGGGAGCCCAAGCTCGCGCAGTTCGATCGCCACCTTTTCCAGCCGGTCGAGCGCAGCTTCGGCGCGTTCGGCGCTGCCGGTGGTGATCAGCGAGAACGCGACGCCGGCATCGGGCACGTCGGAGAAGGCGTAGCCGCCGATGACGTTCACCGCCCAGATTTCCGGGTCTTCGCTCTCGATCTGGCGGGCCAGCGCGTTGAGATCGCGCATCGGGCGGTCGGTGGTGCCGGTACCGGTCGGCGGCCAGATCACCGGGGCGATGCGGGCCGACATCTTCGGCAGCACGCTCTCTTTGAGCGTGCGGGCCAGCAGTTGCGCGCTCAGCACGGCGCAATCGCGCGCGTCGATATGCGGGTTCTCGCGATAGCCGACAAGGCCGGTGGCATGCTCCGCCATGGCCTTGGTGAAATTGGCGTGGAGGTCAAACACCGCAAAGATCGGTATCTTCTCGACGCCGGGGATCGCCCGCAGGCGCTTCAGCAGATCGCCCTCGGGGTCGACGCTCTCCGTGGTGACCATCGCGCCATGCAGCGCCAGCCAGATGCCGTCGAGTCCGCCATTGGCGAGCGCCGCGCGCACGGCGGGTTCGAGTTCCGCCATGAACGCCTCGAAGATCGAATGCTCCATATGGCCGGACGGCAGTGCGCCATATTCGCTGACCGGGATGACGTCCCAGCCTTCGGTCTCGGCCACCTCAAGGAAGCCATCGACCATCGAGCCGTCGCCCTTGCGCGCCATCAGCGCGTCGCCGCGGCGGATGGTGAAATCGGACAGCGTGGTCGTCTCGTCGACGAAGGAATGGGTCTCGTGGAAAATGCTGGCAAGAAGGATGCGCCGGGGCTGGCTCATCGGAAGTCTCCGGTGGGAATGGCCGATCCCGGGGCGGAAACCCTGAGTTCGGCGGTGAGTTGAGCAAGTTCCGCGACAAGGAGCGTGCCGAGGCGTCGCATCGTCGCGGGTTCGAAGCGGGAGGACGGGCCGGCAATGCTGACGGCCGCGATGGCCTTGCCGCTCGGTGCAAAGATCGGCGCGGCGACACAGGCGCTGCCGGTCTCGTTCTCCTCGAACTCGGTGGTCCAGCCGTCGCTGCGGCAGCGCTCAAGCACTGATTCGAGCGCGTCCGGGTCGGTGATGGTGCGGTCGGTATGCGCATCGAGGTTGCCGATGCCGTAGATGGCGGTGCGGAACGCCATCGACTGGTGCGCCAGCAGCGCCCGCCCGCAGGCGGTCGAATGGTAAGCCGCGCGCGTGCCCGCGTAGGAGGAGAGACGCAGCGACTGGCTGCCTTCGAGGCTCTCGACGATGATCGCGTCGGTCGGGCCGGGAAGCGCCAGGTTGACGGTTTCGCGGGTGCCCGCGCAAAGCCGGATGAGATGCGGCCGCGCGACGGCGGCGATATCGAGCCGCCGTTCCACCGCCGCGCCATAGAGCAGATGCTGCAGGCTCAGCCGATAGGCGCCCGCCCCGGCATCGCGCTCGGCAAGGCCCACATCGACCAGCGCGCTCACGAGGTTGAAGGCGGTGGTCTTGGCGAGGCCCGTGCTTGTCGCCAGCGAGCCCAGTCCCACCCAGTCGCCACCCGACATGGCGTCGAGCAGCGCCTTGGCCCGCGCGATCGACTGAATACGTGCCGGCTCCACGGGTTGCGCGGCTACCGATGGGGTGCGTTCGGCCTTGCGGCCATGCGGAAGGGGAGCGACCCTGTTCATCGGACACCGCCGGGGTGATGGTTCATCTGCCGTCTGACCGTTCCATATGGTTGAATGGCCGCGTCGACGATCGAGGCATGATAGAGCACACGAGCGAACGGGCTTGCAAGCGCGTCAGCCGAAAGGACGAAGGAGACCGGTTGACAACAGGCGGGCTAATCCCCTTTACTTTTGAAACCGGCACCTTGCCGGCCGTACCACCATGTGGAACGGTTCGCGCCGAGTTCGGCGCCTGGGGGACACGTTGCGCGTTTTTGTTGCCTCGCTTGCTACCGAGACAAATACCTTCTCACCTCTCTTCGTGGATCGGACGGCGTTCGAGACCGCATTCTACTGCCCGCCGGGCACGCATCCCGACACGCCGACGCTCTGTTCGGCGCCCATGGTTGCGGCGCGTCGCCGGGCCAAGACCGATGGCTATACCCTCATTGAGGGCACGGCCACCTGGGCCGAGCCGGCCGGCCTCGTCTCGAAGGAGGCTTACGAAAGCCTGCGCGACGAAATCCTCGATCAGCTGAGGGCAGCGATGCCTGTCGATATCGCCGTCTTCGGCCTGCACGGGGCGATGGTGGCGCGCGGCTACGACGATTGCGAGGGCGACCTGCTCAAGTGCGTCCGCGAGATCGTCGGCCCCGACGTCGTCGTTGGCGCCGAGCTCGATATGCATCACCACCTGACCGATCTCAGGGTGAAGTCCGCCGACATCATCGTCGGCTTCAAGGAATTCCCGCACACCGATTTCCTCGCCCGGGCCGAGGATCTCATGGAACTGTGCCTGCGCGCCGCGCGCGGCGAGATCAAGCCGGTCACCGAAGTGTTCGACTGCCACGGCTTCGCCGGCTTCATGACCAGCCGCGAGCCAGGCCGCAGCTTCGTTGATCGCCAGCTCGCCATGGAAGGCAAGGACGGCATCCTCAGCGTTTCCGTCACCCACGGTTTCGGCGCCGCCGACGTCTACGATGTCGGCACCAAGGTGTTCGTCATCGCCGATGGCGAAGCCAACCGCGGCAAGGCCAAGGCGCTGGCCGAAAAGCTCGGCCGCGAAATCCTCGGCTGGGGCAAGGGCGGCGCGTCGCCGCCGCACTACAAGCCCGACGAGGCGATCGTCCAGGCGCTCAAGGAGCCCGGCCAGCCGATCATCTTCGCCGATCGCTGGGACAGCCCCGGCGGCGGTGTCGCCGGCGATTCCACGGTGATGATCCGCAAGCTCATGGAGCACCCGGAGATTCCGTCCGCCATCGGCGCCCTGTGGGACCCCATCGCGGTGACCTTCTGCCGCGCCGCCGGCGTCGGCGAGACCATCTCGCTGCGCTTCTGCGGCAAGGTTGCGGCCACCTCGGGCGATCCGATCGATGCCGAGGTGACGGTCAAGGGCGTCAGCGACGACCTGATCATCCCGTTCGAGCAGAGCCTCGTCTCGCTCGGGCCGGCAGCCGCCATCAGCATCGGCAACCTCGATATCGTGCTGGTGACCGGCCGCGCGCAGACGTTCAGCCCGCCGGCCTTCACCAAGCTCGGCGTCGACCTCGCCAGCAAGAAGATCGTGGTGGTGAAGTCGTCCAACCACTTCTATGCCGCCTTCGCGCCCATCGCCGCGAAGATCCACTACCTCGACTCCGGTGGTCCGTTCCCGAGCGACATCACCAAGGTCAACTGGGTCAAGGCGCGCCGCCCGCTCTCGCCGCTGGATCCCAATCCGTGGCTGTGAGCGGACCTCGCGCCCGCACAGCGATCAACGACCGGGGGGCGGCTCTCCTGAGCCGGCCCCTCTAGCGTATTCCGGGAGAGACAGACTTGCGTATTGCCCTCATTCACATCTCTCAGGAAACCGACGACTTCAACCCGGTCCTGACGACGCTCGACGACTACCGGGCATACGGCCTCTATGAGGGCGGGGACATCGTTACGCATCTGCGCGGCTACGGGCAGGTCGGCGGGCATTTCAAGGCCGTCGATGAGTCAGGGCTCGAGATCGAGACCATCCCCATCCTGCGGGCATGGAGCATGGCGGGCGGCCGCATCACCCGCGAAGCCTTCGATTTCTTCGCCGACAAGATCCGCGCGGGCCTGAAGAACGCCGGCAAGATCGACGGGCTGGCGCTGCAGCTGCACGGCGCCTGCGCGGGCGTGGGCATCGACGATGTCGAGGGCGCGCAGGCCGCGCTTTGCCGCGAGGTTCTCGGCAAGGATATTCCCATCGTCCTTGGTCTCGATCACCACGCCAACGTCACGCAGAAGATCATCGACAGCTGCGATGCCATCGTCGGCCATCGCACCCAGCCGCACGACGTGTTCGACACCGGCGTGGTCGGGACCGAGCTCCTGATCCGCATCATCACCGAAAAGCTCAAGCCGACGACCGCGTGGCGCAAGATTCCGCTGGTCTCGCACCAGGAGCAGTTCCTCACCGCGCATGGCCCGATGAAGACCTGGTTCGACAAGGCGCGCGCCATGGAGGCGGCCGATCCGCGCGTGCTGCAGGCCTCGAACTACCCGATGCAGCCCTGGCTCGACGTCACCGAGGGCGGCTGGTCGACCATCGTGGTCACCAACAATGACCAGCAGCTTGCAGAAGACCTCGCCGACGAACTGGCCGATCTGTGCTGGTCGCTGCGCGATGATTTCCAGGTCCGCGAAGCCATCTCGGTCGACGACGCGGTGCGCCGCGCCGATGCGGCCCCGAAGGGCGTCGTGGTCCTCAGCGATACCGGCGATACGGTGTTCGGCGGCGCGGCCGGCGACAGCAATCTCATCCTTGAATCGATGCTGCGGCTTGGCATCAAGGGCCCGGCGCTCGTCCCGCTGATTTCGCCCGCGGCTGCCGCAAAGCTCCACGCCGCCGGCGAAGGCGCCGAAGTGACGATCGATCTCGGCGGCGACGCCGCGACCGAGTTCTTCAAGCCGCTCCGCGTGACCGGCACCGTCCGCAAGGTCGGCGGTGGGGTGGTGGCGTTGCGCGACTACAACCACCAGGCCGAAGTCGACCTCGGCAAGGCGGTGATCTTCGAGGTCGGACCGGTGACCCTTCTCATCACCGAGCTCCGCAACGTCGCCGGCAACGTGCCCAGCGTCTACGAGGCGATGGGGGTAGATCCCACGAAGTACAAGATGGCGGTGCTCAAGACCGCCTCCAACTTCCAGTATTTTGCCCCGATTTCGTCCGAGGTTATCCGCGCGGATACGCGCGGGCCCGGGCAGTCGGATGTCTTTTCGCTGCCGTGGAAACGCATTCCGCGGCCGATCTACCCACTGGAGCCAGTCACCGACTGGCGTCAGCACTCGTCACAGCCCGGCCGGAAAAAGACGGCCTAGGGCAAGGCGGGTTTGGTTCCGATTCATAGTTTCTACGCCTAAGACTGAACGAACAGGGAGAACTGGAATGAAACGCGGATTTCTTCGACCACTCCGCCTGCTGGGGGTGCTGCTGTTCAGCGCCCTCCCGCTGGCTGGTGCACTGAACCTCGCAGCGCCCGTCGCTGTGCAGGCTGCGGAGCTCAAGGGCGGCACGCTGAGGATCGCCATCCTCAACGACATGACCAACTTTGACCCGATGCAGTTCTCGACGGTGAACTTTCACCTGATCAAGAACCTGTATGACGGCCTGATCGAATACACCCCCGAGGGTGAAGCAATCCCGGCCCTCGCGACGGCCTGGGAAATCGCGCCCGACAACAAGTCGGTCAAGGTCACCCTGCGTGACGACGTGACCTTCCACAGCGGTGCCAAGCTGACCTCGGCCGACGTTGCCGCGACGCTCACCAAGGCGTCCGATCCCAAGCTCGGCAAGAACGTCTTCGCGACCACCAGCGTCATTCAGGACTGGGCGACGCCGGACGCGACGACCGTTGTCATCAACTTCAAGCAGGCCGTGCCCTCCAAGCAGATCCTCGATCTGCTGCAGTTCACGCTGCCGATCGAAGCTGCTGGTATCGCCAATGTCGAAACCCAGGAAGCCGGCACGGGCGCCTATATCGTCGCCAATCGCGCTGTTGGCCAGGGCATCACGCTGAAGGCCAATCCGAACTACTGGCGTGAGAACGAGCCTCTGTCCGACACGCTCGAATTCACCATCTTCAGCGACAACGACGCTGCCGCTGCGGCGCTCGAGTCGGGTGCTGTCGACATGATCTATGGCGCCCAGTCGCGCTCTGCCGTTCGCCTCCGCGATGCCGGCTATACCCTCGTCGACGGCCCGGGCAAGCTGGTGCAGGTGTTCCGCATCAACGCGACCCGTGGGCCCTTCACCAACGAGAAGTTCCGTCAGGCCTTCAACTTCCTGATGAACCGCGAAGCCATCCTCAAGGCCGGTTACGCGGGTCTGGGTGAAGTCGTGGCGCTTCCGTGGGCGCCGGCGAGCCCGGCCTTCGATGCCTCGTACACCGAAAAGTACGCCTTCAATCTCGACAAGGCCAAGGAACTGCTGGCCGCGTCGGGCCTGACCCCGGCCGAACAGAGTGCCTGGAAGATCCTCGTCAACGGTAGCAACGAAGAGTCCGGCGTTCTCAGCCAGATCGTTCAGGCGACGCTGGCCGAAGTCGGGATCAACATCGAGCTCGAGGTCAAGCAGGGTTCCGAGTACGTTGAGGCCCAGCTCGCTGGCAACTTCGACACCACCTTCGGTGGCGTCGGCAACGTGCAGAAGTTCCCCTCGCGCGTCGCGACCAACTCGATCTACCGCACCGCCAAGAACCCGGTTCTCGGCGACCCGCATCCGTTCCAGGACTATGTGGACGCGATTGCCCGCGTGAGCTCGACGGTTGGCACGGAAGCCGAAGTGAAGGCCTCCTACGACAACCTCAACGAAGTGCTCGTGAAGGATTCCTTCGGCATCCCGACGAACACGCAGACCACCGGCCTGATCATCGCATCGCCGAAAGTCGACGGCTTCACGCTCGACATGGATAACCTCCTCGTCGCCCGTACCATCGGCTTCAAGGAATAATCCCTGATCGGCGCCGCACTGCCTCCGTTCGTCGGCGGGCAGTGCGGCGCCGGTTCTTTTTCGTGATGGCTTTCGACGTTTCCCACACGGTGCTTTGCACCATCGGCTCGTCACCATCGTTGCGCCGGTGATGGCAGCCTGTCGCCAGCGCGCACAGGACCCGGCACATGAGCAGCGTGCCCCCGCCCCATCCAGGCCAGCTTTTCGATCTTTCCGGGCAGGTGGCCCTCGTCACCGGCGCCTCGCGCGGTCTTGGCTGGGCCGTTGCCCAGACGCTCGCCGCCGCCGGCGCGCATGTGGTGCTGACCGGCCGCAATCCCGAGCCGCTCGCCGAACGGCTGCAGCAGCTCACGGAATGGGGCTTCTCGGCTGAAACCACTGCCTTCGACGCCCGCGATGCCGAGGCATCCATCGCCTGCATCGCCGCCATCGAGGCCCGCCACGGGCGTCTCGACATCCTCTATTCCAACACCGCCGGATCGGTCCGGAAATCCTTCATCGAGACCACGGAGGCCGATTGGCAGACGGCGCTCGAAGGCACGCTGACCTCCGGCTGGCGCCTCGCCCGCCACGCTGCCCCGCTGATGCTGAAGGCCGGTTACGGCCGCATCATCTTCGTCTCCTCGGTCAACGCCAAGGTGGTCCGCCCGACGATGAGCGGCTACGCCGCCGCCAAGGCCGCGCTCGAAGGGCTGGTGCGCAGTCTCGCGGTCGAACTGGCG
>Ga0073904_10002590_pt1 | contig 13668 bp, 9 predicted proteins | sample KloWWTrecipitate_FD_66668 | JGI IMG/M metagenome (GOLD analysis project Ga0073904, IMG submission 66668) | Active sludge microbial communities from Klosterneuburg, Austria, studying microevolution and ecology of nitrifiers - Klosterneuburg... | ecosystem: Engineered > WWTP > Aerobic digester >...
ATCTCTTTCGAGCAAAAACATCGCTTTCAGGCAGCGGTCAGAGCATCCCTGCCGGTCTCGCCTATGAGCAATGGCTTAAACAATCGATTCGCGAGAACAAACCCTACAACAAGCTCGTCTACGAGATGGTCACTGCCTCGGGCAGCTCCTGGGAAAACCCTGCGATCGGTTATTACATCCGTGACTACGGGATGAACCTCGACAATCTCGCGATCACTTCGCAAGTTTTTCTGGGGACTCAGATCGTGTGCGCCCAGTGTCACAACCACCCCTTCGATCAATGGACCCAGATGGATTATTACCATCTCGCCGCTTTTACCACCGGCATGGTCGCGACGAACAACCATCCTATCGTACAAAAAGCGGTCGAATTCCTGAGACAGAAGAAGGGGAAACCGGCGGACAAGGAATTGGAAAAATCACTCCGAAAGGCCGCTTCCGAGATTCTCACTCCGGTCCGCTACAACAATGTCAACGAGACGGATCGTAGCCTGCGCCTTCCCAACGACTACAAATACGACGACGCACAACCCCGATCCATCGTAACCCCGGCAACATTGATGGGAAATGCGGCAGTCCTCAGTGAGAGCGAGCATCCTTCAAGAGCTTTCGGCGAATGGCTCACTTCTCCGGAAAATCCCCGCTTCACCAAAGTCATCGCGAATCGCCTCTGGAAGCGCACCTTTGGACTCGGATTGATCGAACCTGCCGACGATATCAAAGAGACTACGACAGCCTCGAATCCGGCACTGATGACCTATCTCGAGGAGCTGATGGTCACGCTTGACTACGATCTTCAGGCGATGCAGCGCATCCTGTATCAGACCGACGCCTACCAACGTGACTCCTCGGTCGAGGAACCAGTGCCCGGAGAGGCATACCACTTTGCTGGCCCCATCCTGCGTCGCATGAGCGCCGAGCAAATCTGGGATTCCCTCGTCTCCATGTCGGTCGACGGTGCAGACGCTCCCGATGCGGGCCGGAAATTGCTCGCCGAAAAACGAATCACTCAGGTCGAACTCATCGCGGAGTCGATTTACGACCAGAAACCGGCTCAGTTTCTACGCAACATGCAGCAGGTCTTACAAATTCAGAAAGAACTCTCCGCTGAAATCGAAGTCGCCCAGGCAAAGGTTGCCAAAGCTCGCGAGGGGGGAGATCCCGACCTCATTCACGAAGCAATGCAAGAGGCTAGGTCAATCAAAAGGCAGCTCGATCTCCGGATCGAAGACACCGTTTATCGAGATGGACTCTCCCGCAAACTCGCGGCGAAGAAACCCAGTAAAGAGGTCGTGAGCAGCGGCGGCAACGAGGATCCATTGATGAACGAACTTGCGGCGACACTCACGAGCGATAATCGCAGCGTCGAAGACGGCATGGCGGCCATTGCCGGACCCGGAGATGGCAAAGGTCTCATCGATGACCTCATTCATTCGCTCTTTGAGGAAAGAGATCGTGCCATGGAAGAGCAGAATACGGCCCTCTACAATCGAGAAATGGCCGAATGGAATGTGAAAACCAAAGAGGAAAAAGCACTCTACAAATCCTTCAATCGAATCTATCGCCCGAGAATGAAACGTGCCTCGGAGCTGAACTCCCCCGCCCCTGCCGGACATTTCCTGAGGGAATTCGGGCAAAGTGATCGGGAGCTGGTGCAAAATGCGAATGATCAAGCCGCGATCACTCAGGCGCTCGCTCTTCTAAACGGAACCGCGATGACGTCGCTGACGAATCGTTACTCCGTCCTCTCCCGCTCGATGAAAGGGGAGAATTTTTCGGACCACCTCGACACGATCTACCTCACGATGCTGAGCCGACACCCCACTTCCGACGAGAAAGCGCTCTTCAAAGAATCGTGGGAATCAAATCCCGATTCTGGATCTATCCCCGGCATCATCTGGACAGTCCTCAATACCCGCCAGTTCCTCTTCAATCAGTAGGGAGCTGTTTTGCTGGTAGCTATTTGCTAGTTAGCTTTCAAAAAACCTCTCCACAAATTGCAAAACAGCCAAACAGTTTCTCCATGAATTCCGATCTCTCCCGCCGCAGTTTTGTCTCTCGTGCCGCTCAATCCTTTCTTGGTGTCAGTTTCGTCGGCGCTCTCCCCGGTCTCTCCCACGCCGCCGGTGCGGGTGCTTCGGACTTGCGGCAGATCGCGACGGCCAAACGCGTCATCTACCTTTACATGAGCGGAGGAATGTCCCATCTCGATACTTTTGATCCCAAGGATGACTCCGAAGTGATGGGGCCGACCCGGAAGATCCATACCTCGGTCGATGACCTCAAGTTGACCGAGAATCTCCCTCTCCTCGCCAAACAGGCAGAAAAGATCGCGGTAATCAACTCGATGACTTCGACGCAGGGTGCCCACAAACAGGGCAATTACTATATGCACACGAGCTATGAACTCCGCAGCTCGATTCGACATCCCGCGATGGGAGCATGGCTCCAGAAGTTCAACGGACGCAGCAATCCGACCATCCCGGGGAATGTACTGATCGGCAATGATCCGGCTCATCCCGGAGCCGGTTTTTTCGAAAGCAGTCTTTCCCCCCTCGTAGTCGGTGATCCCGAAGGAGGTCTTCAAAACAGTGCGATGGCTCGGGGAATGACGGAAGATCGTTTTGATTTTCACCGCAGCCTTTCGGAAAAGCTCGATGCTCCTTTTGTCGAAAAATACGATCAAAAAAATGTTCGTGCCTACACCGCGATGTATGACGATGCGATCAAAATGATGCGGAGCCGTGATCTTGTGGCCTTTGATCTAGGTGCTGAACCAGACGCCCTAAAGACCCGCTACGGAAAAAACCCCTTTGGTCAAGGGTGCCTCCTCGCTCGTCGCCTCCTCGAATACGGCGTCAATTTTGTGGAAGTCACGATGGGTGGGTGGGATACCCATAATTCCAATTTCGTCAACGTGCCGGAACAAGCGACCACCCTCGATGCAGCCCTCTCTACTCTCTTGATGGATCTCGAACGCCGCGGTCTCCTGAGCGACACCCTCGTCGTCTTGGCTACGGAATTTGGTCGAACTCCCGAGGTCAATACGAATGAAGGGCGAGACCACCATCCCCAGGCGTTCAGCTGTATGATAGCCGGTGGCGGGATCAAAGGCGGCAGAGTCTACGGCAAGACGGACGAACGAGGGTCGAAGGTCGTCGAGAAAGCGGCAAAAGTCGGCGATCTGAATGCGACAATCGGCTACGCACTCGGTTTGCCGCTCGATCAGGTGGTTTATTCTCCGAGTATGCGGCCCTTCACGGTCGCCGACAAAGGCAAACCTCTCGTTGACCTCTTCGCCTGACGAAGTCAGCGAGTCGCTCGATACAACAGCGAAAACGGCAAAAGACCGTTTTTCGCGAGAGTCGAAAAGACCTTCTGCCCGCTCTTTGAGGTGAGAAAGGGATGGATCATTTGCGAGGCTACCATTCGCTTCTGAAAGATGCGGCGCAGTCCCTTGCTGCTTTCCAAAGCTACATCATCCCAGGATCGCTCGCCTCGTACATACTGGACCAAGTGCGGTAGAATCAACGCTGCGGATTGAAAGGCCATACTCATCCCATGACCCGTAAACGGCCCGATGATGGAAAACTGATCTCCGATCCGCAATCCTCCGGTCTCGGGAGCCGGCTGGAATCCCAATTGAAACGCACTTACTCCGAGGAAAGACGTCGGGTCCGGAGACGACAATTTGATTCTCCTCGCGAGATCTGCCAAGCCGCAGGCGTGGAGATAAGCAGAGAGAGCAGTCCCATCCCCAGTCTTCAACTCGGGACGACGCCGGAAAAGCCCGCAGGCATTGACACGGCCATCCTCGATCCGACTCAGTCCGATGTATCCTCCGTCACCGAGGTGCATCTCCAGATCACCGTCGAGCGGGTATGCCGCGAGATGCCCTTTCAGCCCGAGCAAGGGACTGGTGACGTGCCGTGGCCTACCGCTCGCATATACATAACCTTCCTCAACGGGCTCCTTCTGAGGAAATCGCTCGCCCTCCCGGAGAATGCCCCCCAAATCCCGGAAGCGGGTCGCCATACGTTGATCCAGTCGGTATCGCGAGATCCCTTTCGCAGCGACAGGAAGAATACTTCGAAAAAAACTCCCCTCCCTGTCGTGCCACACCGTCTCCTGACAGGGTTCAGCATCGTCCAGGAGGTCGTTGACTCCGAGTTGACGTAGAGTCTCCTCGGACACCCCGGAGATGAACTCGCCACAGACCCGGTGACGGGGATAGGTCGTCGCTTCGATCAGAGTGGTCTCCACTCCCGCGCGGCGAAGCCCGATCCCGAGAGAGAGACCAGCGATGCCGCCCCCGATGAGAGTGATCGGGAACCGGCTCATTTTCTCCACGCCTCAAAACGATGCGCACCAAAAACGGTGGTCGATTCTGCGATCTGCCAACTTTGATCAAGCTGGAGGGCTTTCGATAGTTCTCCTTTCCGGAATCCAGCGCCGATACTGATTTGCAAATCGTGTCTCGTCACGTCATTCACGAAGGGAAAGAGAAGAAATCCCAGGATTCGGAAGGCTCGGTAGCGTGCCGGCTCCACCAACACGAGCCTGGAAAACGACTCATTCACAAATGCTCCGATTCGGCTCAGTTCCTCCCCGTCAAAATGATGCAGGAACAAATTCGCGACAAGTCCGCGATGATGAACGGCCGACTGCTCTCGCCTGCATTCTTCATACTCTTTTGTCGCAGGACGCTGCGAAAAAACGCCCTCGCGGGCCAGGGGGAGTGTCTCGGAGAGATCTCCCTGAATCCAATCCCAGTTCGTCGGCCAGCGCAGCGGACGGGGAGCGAGGTCCATACCCGTGATCTGAACGGATCCAGTTGATCTGTCAGGAAGGGCCACTGCGAGCGGACCATCTCCAGCCCCCAGCTCGATCCAATTGTTGCACCCCCTGGCGAGCAGAACGCGTCGGGCGATCCAACGGTAGTTTCCCATCATCGCATTGATGAATACAAGATCCCGTCGACTGCGGACAGCTCTGGGATCATTCGGCGGCAGCGAATCGAGTATTTCGGGGATGAGGAGTCGATCTTTCACCGCAGAAGTCTACGCCTCAGGAATCAACGCGGACTATGCTCGGCGGCGTCATAATTTGTCGCTTCCCTCGTAACGCCGACATTCCCAAAATCGAAAACACTCTCATCAGCAATGGTCACCCATTTCCTCGCGTGCGGCAATAGCTCTTCGACTCCGAGACCGGTTTCAGCGCTTCGAGATCGACGTCGTTGGCGACCGTCTCCGGCCCCCAGTGGAAGATTCTCTCGAAGAGTGGCAGCCAGGGTTCGCCCTCAATCATGTTCTGAAAAAAGACCTCGTGCTCCATCAGTCGCCTGACCTGGCGCCGGTGCTCCCACTCATCCTCCTCGATCTGCCGCACCGTCGCTCTTTCCTTCTCGCGGAGGCGCAGCGAACCGGCATGCCCGATGTAGGCAAGGGCGGCAGCCCGCTCGCCGGAGTAGGCGCGATTGATCAGATCGACAAGGGGCGGGATGATCGATTTTCGGAGCCATGCGATCACAATTTGATCAATTTTTCACGAGGAGCATCACCAGCGCCCCCAACGACACAAGAAGTCCACCCGCTAAAAGCCAGCCGGCAACCCGATTCAGTGTTTTGTATTCCTGGGCTCTGCCGGCACGCCATAGAAAAAACCCGGCGATGGCGAAAGGGAAGACGGTGACGACATTGATGTAATAAACCCACACCCAGCCGGCCAATAGAAACCACAGCCCACAGATGATCGCTAGTATATTACAGGTTGTTGGTTTATCCGGGGCTTTCATATTGTAGGTTGCAGATCACTATTCAGCCGTAGCATGAGAAATACGGGCTAGCCGTCACTGACCGCGCAACCCTCCGAAGAGGTCGCGAAAGACAGCGACCATCTTCACTGAGGCTTCCGTTTCGAGGTAGCTGGACTTGGCTCGCCAGGTTTCGTAGCCACCCCAGCCGTGCTGTTGCGGGGTGGGCAGGTAGCCGTTGTATCCATTTGCCAGCTCGATGACCATGGTAGTGCCGAAGGGACTGAGCTTTTTCAGTTCGAGCCCGATCTCGACGAAAGTCTCGCACGGGGTCGTGAGCAGACAGAGGTCGCCGATGCGGTAGGCGTGGAGACTTACGGTCACTGTGTCGGGATACTCGCGCATTTGCAGGGTCTCGCGGGCGTAGATGGCCTCGGCAAGATTGAGGTTGCCGTTGATGAGTTGCTCAGGACTGCTCATAATCTTGTGGGCACGGGCGAGTTCGGTGGCGTCGGGCTTTCGCACGCCGAGGTCGAGGTCACGGGTGAGGACGGCGACAGGGAGATCGGCCTTATATTGGATCGTCGTGTAGGCGGCGAAAGCTGAGTCGGCGACGGACTGCGCGACTTCGATCATCTTTTCCCCGGCTTCATATTTTTTCCCAGGCGCGGGCGCAGCGTAGTTGACATTGTTGATGTCGCCGCTTGTGCCGTTGGAAAGGATCGCGACGTAGTCCTCGCGGCCGGGGGCAACCATAGCACCCATGATATTGGCAAAGCGGTCGAAGTAGTCACCCGAGAGCTGAGCTTTTCCCGCCGCCGTCCGCGGGGGGCCGCCGACGTAGTGGAGGGCGTAGTTGGCGAGCAGGCCAATGGGTTTTTTCCCGTCTTGTGAGGATCGCACCGCGAGCAGCGGAATAGCTGGATCGACCGATCCGGCCGGTTTGGAGACCTTCCCCCCGCCCTTGTCATAGCCGGGATTCATACGGACTTCATCACCGCTCTCGCCGAAGGGGTTGTTATAGGGTTCAGTCACGAACCAGCGGCGGTTGAAGACCTGGTCGCGATTCTCTCCGACCGCCCATCCCGCCTCGGCAGGCTCGAGCCGGGCAAAAGCGGCGGCGATGGAATCAGCAATTTTTTCGGCGAGGTAGATTTGATACGCGAGCGAGGGATTCGACTGGAAGGCGGGGGTGGCAGTGGGGGCGGAATGAGTGTGGGTCGCGGCAATGGTGAAGTGGGCAGCAGGAATGCCCGTCTTCGCCGAGGCGAGCCGCCGAGCGGAGTCGGCCAGCTCGCGCGGGATAAGGCAGGAATCGACGAGAGTGAAACTGACGAGAGTTCTGGCATCGCCCAGCATGAGGGTGCGGCAGTGGATGCGCTCCTCGGTGTCGTCGAGGAAGACCGCAGCCATCGAGCCGGCGGTGGAGATGGGGTAATGGGCCGGAAGCGGGGTGATGTCGGTGACGTCGGCCCCGGCGCGGAGTTCCCCGGCACGAGCGGCGGTGGTACCGAGGAGTCCGAGCAGGCAAACGACGAAGAGGGCAAAACGTTTCATAGTTCCGAGTGTAGCGAGAAGCGGACAGGTAAGGCAACTCTTTCCCTATGGCGGGATGCGGGACCGGCGGACCCTGTGAGCCTGAAGATTTTTCAGTAAAGTTTTGCTCTGAGCGACCCGTTTTTGTAGAGTAGCTCCATGGCTCGCCGTCATACTGTCGGATGTCTTTCCTTGATGATTTTTCTCCTCATCGGCGTGATCTTCACCTCGGTGGGGTACTTCCTGATCCTGCGTCCGGAATTGGAGGTCGGGAGACGGTTTGTGGAAGGCCGTTGCGAGATTCTCGGTCGGCAGATCATCGAGGAGGAAAAGCGGTCCAAGAGTTCGAGGAAGTCACGGAGCCGGTCGAGACGCATGCACTATCGGCCCGAGTTCCACATCCGCTATGAGGTCGCAGGGAGGGAACTCGAGGCGCGCACATGGCGCATTGTTCAATCGTCGAGCACCTCGAAATCGTCGCAGGAGAAAGTGCTCTCCCGCTTCGAGGTGGGTCAGACCTATCCCTGTTGGTATGATCCCGCCGATCCGGCGCGTGTGGTTTTGGAGAAGGACGTCTCCACGGGCGGCATCCTTTTCACCCTGTTGGGTGGCCTCTTATTCGTAATTGGAGCCGGGGGCATCGTCTTTGCACCACTGTGCCGACTCCGGTCGCTGGCGAGGTAGGGACTCCCCCTGCTCTCAGGGCGTATCCCTGGTCCCAAAGCACCCCGCCTCTCACACCTTCTGTAACTGCCGTTTGAGGCTTAGTCGGAGCGCAAAAAAGGCGACAACAACAAAACCGATCATGGTGATGAGATTCAGTGTGAGGGTCTTGATGGTGAAGGCGATGAGAGGTGTTTCGCTCCTCCGCGGGAAGCGGAACTGTCGTTCTGCTCCAAAGAAAATATTCGGCGGATTTTTTTTCTTGCGATAGTCCTCTCGTTCGACTTCGGCTCGGTTGAAGAGGTCCTGCACTTTTCCATTGAGATAGAGCATGCTGGTCGTGTAGATGGGCTTTCCGGGTTCGGGGACTTCGTAGTAAGGCTCGGGATCGAAGGTACCAGCCTCAAGCGCGGCTCGGATTTCCTTCAGTTGGTGGCTCACTTGAGAGGGGGAGTCGCCCTGAAGACCATGGAGCACAGCGAGGGCTTCTTTGAATTGGAAGAGCCGGTCTTTCTGATTGGCGGTGAGTTCCTGCGCGAGTGGAATCTGGCTGAATGCCTGGATTTCGCCCTCGATGTAGTTCGTGAGTTCACTGGCGGGATTGTGCTCGGCATGCGCGATGATGATGGATTCGTAGCTCCAACGCAGAGGCATGAAGTGACAGATCCCCGGAACCTTGAGTCGGCTCGCTTCTTCTTTTTCATCGTCGGGCACGAACCATTGCCGGATGTTCTGGATGATGTCGAAGCTGCGGTTCATCTCATCATATTTGATGAGCGCTCCGCCGAGGATGATGTTCGGAATGAGGATGAGCGGGATGATGTTGATCGCGGTTTTCGGACTGCTCACGATGCTCGAAATAAAGAGGCCTGCGGCAATCCCGACAAAGGAGGTGAGGAACATCCAGAGTAGGTTGTGGAAGAACATATCCCGGATCCCGAGGATGGAATTTCCGATAAGCAGGTAGATGACGCACTGGATGAGTGCAAAAAAGCCGAGCGATATGTATTTCCCGATGATGTACCCGCCGATGCGGAATCCGTAATGGCGTTCCCGTTGGAGCAGATTGCGATCCCGGATAATCTCTTCGGCGGAGTTCGTCATACCGAGGAAGAGCGCGGTGACGAGTCCAAGAAAGAGATAGGTGGGGATATGAAACGCGTTCGCGAAATTGTATTCTCCGTCCTCGGAGTAGCGCATCACCATCGCGATGAGGAGGGCGAGGGCAGGAGCTTCGAGGAGGGTCGTCGCGAGATTCGCTCGATTCCTGAGCTTGCTCAGGAAGGCGCGTTTGAACTGATTCGAAAAGCGAACCCAATCATGTCGCAGTTTTCGGGGAGGAGCCTGCGGAGTTTTCTGAATCGCGGAAATCTGCGAGGAGTCCGACTCGATCTCGCGGAGATTAACCTCTTCGAGCAATCGATAGGTCTGAAAACGATCGGACCAGAAGGCGGAATTGAAACGGCGGGCCGGAATGAGATTCCCCCGTACATCGCGTTTGAAGATGATGTCTCCGCCAAGATCTCGAAGGGGTGTCTCCAAGACATCAAAGATGAAGTCCGGAGTGAGATTAACGCTCCCGCTTTCGATGTCACAGGCCGGCACAGAGGCGGTGTAAATCCCTTCCTGTTTCCGTGCCTGATGGAAATACTCAAGGATCTGCGCCGGGGTTCCGAAGAAGGCCATTTTTCCGCCATTGTCCAGCAAGAGAGCCTTGTCAAACATGTGGAAAAGTCGGCTGCTCGGCTGATGAATGGAGACGAGGGTGATTTTGTTGTGGGTCAGTCCGCGGATCATTTCGAGGACGTGCTCGGAATCTTTCGAGGACAGCCCCGAGGTGGGCTCGTCAAAGAGATAGATGTCGGCGATGCCGATCATGTCCATGCCGGCGTTGAGTCGTCGGCGCTGGCCGCCACTGAGACTCTTCGTTTGCTGGTCCCCGGCGAGGCGGTGGCGGATTTCATTGAGCCCGAGTTCAATCAGTTTGGAATCGACGCGACGGCGACGCTCGTTGACCGGGAAATGCGGTGCTCGGATCGCGGCAGCGGTATCGAGGTTTTCCTCCACCGTGAGGAGCGGGTCAAAAGTCTCGTCCTGAGGGATGATCGCGATGTAGGACTTCAGATTATCATGTTCCGTGTATAGATCGACTCCGTTGAGATCGATGCGACCGGAGCGTGGCTTGAGTTGTCCACCGAGCGCTTTGAGGAGGGTGCTTTTCCCGCATCCGCTGGGACCCATCACACAGACCATTTCGCCACGCTGAATGGAGAAGTTAATGCCGTCGAGAGAAGGAATCTTCCGGTCGTAGGAGTGGGCCACGTCGCGCACCCTCAGAGTACTGATGACGTTGCGTTCCTCTTCGATGATGCCTTCTGAAAAGTGGCAACGCAGGTACTGATCGCTCCCCAGAGAGATGACACTTCCGTCCTTGAGTGGGGCTTGCCCACGGACGATTTCGCCTTCGACCGCAACGGCGCGCTCGGATTCGAGGATCTCCAGATGTCCGGTCTTTGTGCTGTTGTCGCACCGGATGCGGAGAAGAATTTTCCCCGCTGTCCCAGGAGAGAGCAGGATGTCCCCGGGAGAGAGTTGATTCGGGTCATTCGAGACGAGATAAACAGTCCGATTCGGTGGAAGACTGAAACGACCACCGAGCTCGCGCGCTTTCCTCCGAAGATCATCGAAAGAAATCTCCGTGTGATCGGGAAAATCGAGGCGCTCCCGCGAAGTTACTTCGAACTTGTCACCTTTCTCCAGAGTCCGTGTCCCGATCACGGCAGCGGTGGGGTTGAGCACTTCGACCTGGATTTTTAACCCGAAGGAGATCCGCAGATAGCTCTGTTTGGTGCGCACCTTTTCGATGAAGTGATTCCCGTTATTATCCTGCGCAAGGTAGAGCTGGACCGAAGAGAGGTTCTTCTTTGTGTTAAAGTAGAAAATGAGATCTTCAAATGCGAGGACTTCTTCTCCGATGATGAGGCGCTGCCCTTCATAGACGCGACAGAATTCCCCGGCGTTTACTTGCCTCCCCCGTGCCAGAATCGGTCCCGGTCCGAGGTTTTTGATGAGGAGGAGGCTTTGAAAGCGGAATCCAACGACAGAGTGCTCGTCATCACTCGTTGCGATGGTGATATCCCCTAGTTCTCCCGTCGAGAGCACGAGCGATTCGAGCCGGTGGCTGTCGCTGCCTCCACGGGAGTCGGTGCTAAGAGACTCGGATTTGCTCAACTGCGATAGTTCGCTCGTGTTGAGCTGATAGACGATGTTGATTGCTTCGGAGGCGACCCCGAGCGTTGTCATGAACTGGTAGAAGGTGATGAGATTCTCTTTTGGCAAGCCGGCCCGGCTGATGAGCACGTAGAGTTGGACGCCGAGGAGAACTTTGTCCTCAAATGGCAGTTTTCCGGAAAGATCAGATGCGATCGCTTCGAGATCCTGTCGCCGACGAAGAGAGCGGATAAAGAGCTGTTTCAGCTCTGCGTAGACGGTTTCGGGGAAATCGTAGCGCAGGAACCCGAGGATAGAGTCGATCTCCGCTTCCACAACGCGACCGTCGAGTTTGGTGAATCCAGCAAACACCTCAATGAGCATGGGGAGCATCGACTCCTCGGTTCTAGGCAGTTCGCTTTTGAAAATGGTGCGGTGCAGTCGGTCCCACAGCCGACTGCGAGTCCGAGTCAACCCGGATTCGGAGCGGTTCTTCTTCCCGCTCGATCCCATTTCATTAATCGGATCGCGGAGAGTGGAGGAGGGTTGAGACATAACAGGCAGAAAGAAGTACGCCGGAACCTATACTACCGGAGGTCTCTTGAAAACCGGTGATCTTCTCGGCTACCGAGTCCGTAAGAAAGAATCGAGGTCTGCAAATTTTACTTTTATTTATTATAATTATGAGTATTATATTAGGAATTGCTGTTTTAACTCAACTTTCATGGACCCATTTCTACAACCTGATGTTCCGGCCCCCGCAAAAGTGCTCAGCTTGATCCGCCTTCATCACGGAGTTGATCTTTCCACGGTCGCAGAGATTCCGCACTCCCCTGAAATGTCGAATCAGCGGCTTCCGAAGGTATGGGCAAGTGGCGCTCGGCTCAACCATCTCCATGCCCGGCGCCGCCGCATCGCATTGGAGGACATCCCAGAGAGTGCATTCCCAGTAGTGCTGGAGCTGGCGAGCGGGACGAATTTCGTCATTTTGAAGGAAAAAATCGAGGAGGAGGGGGTGGACGCCTTTCTCGTGCAGTTCCCCGACTCTCGCGAATCAACGGTCCGAGCCGAGCGCATCCGCGAACTCTACGATGGAGTCTGCGTATTCCTGAGTCCCAAGTATTCCCCACAGAGTGGCGGTACAAATGGCGGCCTATGGCGGCGGATCGTATCTCACTTTTCCGCTAAATCCTCCCGGACCGGAGTGAGAGCCTCTTTGCTAGCAAATCTTTTTGTACTGGCGATGGCTCTGTCCTTGGTAGTGTCTCATCGACTGGCATTTTCGTCGGTCAGAGAGCATTCGCTCGTGATTCCATCCACAGGAGTTTTCATGGCTGCAACGATGTTGATTGGAGTTCTGATTTTCGGTCGCAGGTCCCGCTCCGTCTCCCTTTCTTCTGCTTTGGCGGACCTCCTTTTTGTACCACTCGTAGGTCTCGCCGCCTGGCTCTTTGCTGGTTGGTCTGCCATTCCCTTCCTTTGGATCGCTGTGGTAATTTCCGCCGTACCATTCCTCTCGCGCAGACTGGGCGGGATTCCCTCTCGGATGCAAATGGCAAGAATTGCGATCCTCGGGATTACGTTTGCGATCGGAGCTGGGGCCTCTTTTGCGCTGGCGAATCTTCAGCTGCTCAATCCCGCCCTCATGGTGGGAGGAATCGTCCTCGGAACCCTCCTCGTGGATCTCTTGATCTCTAGCAACACGCTCTCTCAGGAGCTGCTCCTTGCACGGCTAGGCTGAGTTCCCGTGTGGAACCGCCAGCATTCCCTGATGTTTTCCTCGCGGAGCAAAGGCGTTTCGCCTAGAATGATCTCGATGGAGGAAATCACGATCCGAGAACTGAAGCAACAGGCCGGTCCGGTGCCCCTCGTGGTACGTTTCCTGGCCCAGTTGGAACGTATTTTCGAGAAAATCACCAAAACAGGGAATCCCTTTTACGAACTTACCTTCGCCGATGCCGAGGAGACTCTGGTTCTGCGAGTATGGAATAATTCCCCGATGTTTGCGACCTGCTCGCAATTGCAGGGCGGTACTTTTTTTGAAATTTCGGGCGAGTTTGCGCTCGGCAATGACGGACGGTCTGTTGATGGGAAGAGCTGGACCGCAAGAGCCCTGAACGAAGAGGAAACGCTCGGAGTGCTAGGCGGTTCTCAGGAACTGCGGCGGAAACAGGAAACGGACTACGAGTTTATCACGGAGGCAGTGGGGAATCTCACCGATCCCCGATTGCATCATCTTTGCAGGCGCTTCCTGGAGCAGTATGGCACCCGCCTTCGTCGCACCGGTGCCGCACGGGACTACCATCACGCCCGTCGCGGAGGGCTCGTCGAGCATGTTGCGCAGATGATGCGCAGCGCCGTACAAATTTGTGAGGCCTATCCGATGCTAAACCGAGACCTCCTCGTGTCCGGGGTTCTTTTCCACGATGTCGGGAAACTCTGGGAAAATGCCTATGCTGAGAACGGATTTTCGATGCCCTACACCGAAGTGAGCGAACTGATCG
>Ga0073904_10002597_pt1 | contig 13651 bp, 7 predicted proteins | sample KloWWTrecipitate_FD_66668 | JGI IMG/M metagenome (GOLD analysis project Ga0073904, IMG submission 66668) | Active sludge microbial communities from Klosterneuburg, Austria, studying microevolution and ecology of nitrifiers - Klosterneuburg... | ecosystem: Engineered > WWTP > Aerobic digester >...
GGAGCGGTGCGCGATACTCTCGCCGATGTCGAGCGCCGGCTGCTGATCGAGATGAACTCGGCGACCGACAACCCCCTGGTTTTCGCGGCCGCCGGCGAGGCACTGTCGGGCGGCAATTTCCACGGCGAACCGATGGCGCTGGCCGCCGATTTCCTGGCGATCGCGCTCGCCGAGCTCGCTTCGATCTCCGAACGCCGCACGGAGAAGCTCACCAACGACACCTTTTCGGGCCTGCCGCCGTTCCTGGTCGCGAACGCCGGCCTGAACTCCGGTTTCATGATGGCCCACGTGACTGCGGCGGCATTGGTGTCGGAGAACAAAGGGCTGGCGCATCCGGCGAGCGTCGACTCGATTCCGACTTCGGCCGACAAGGAGGACCATGTCTCGATGGGGATGTGGGCGGCACTGAAGTGCCGGCAGGTCGCAGCCAACGCGCGCCAGGTGCTCGCCATCGAGCTGCTCGCCGCGGCGCAGGGAATCGATCTGCTGCGCCCGCTGCGCTCGAGCGACCGTCTCGAGGCGCTGCACGGCGCGGTGCGGCGCGTGGTCGCGCCGTGGGACGAGGACCGCGAGATGGCGCCGGACCTCGCTGCCGCCGACCGCCTGCTGGCGGGCGGCGAAATCCCGCATCTGGCAGAGCTCGAGTAGCGCCGGAGGCGCCATGGTGCATCCGCCCTGGGACTTCGTTGCTGTCGCCGTCCTCGCGCTGCTCGTCACCTGGGTGGTTTCGCGCCGGGCCGGGCTGCGGCGCAGCCGAATGCTCGCTTCGCTGCTGGTCCTGGCAGGCCTAGGCTTCGGCTGGTTCTACGTCGAAGCGGCCGGCGACCGGGCGGCGAAGGACCTCGAGCGCCTGATCTCGACCATGGCTCCGACCTACGCTGCCGAGCTCGAGCTGCTGGGGCATGCGAGCCTCGATTCGAAAACCGCGCCCGACGATCCGCGCTACCTGGCGATGATCGAGGCCGAGAAGCGCTGGCTGGCGAGCAACAAGTACGTCAGCGACATCTACACCTTCCGCCGCCGCGCGGACGGATCGGTCGTGCTGATGGTCGACTCGGAGACCGACTACGATCACGATGGAAAGTACTCCGGTGCCCGCGAGGGGCGCACCGCCATCGGCGAGCCCTATCCGCAGACGATCCCCGACCTGGATCGCGCCTTCGCAGGCGAGGTCGCCTTCGACAGCACCCCCAACAGCGATCGCTGGGGGACCTGGATCTCGAGCTTCGCGCCGATGCGCGACGATGCCGGGCGCGTCGACGCCGTTCTCGGCATCGACTACGACGCCTTTCTCTGGATCGAGGCGATTGCCCGCAGCCGGCTCGACGCGTTGGCGGTGCTGTCGGCGGTGTTGGCGGTGATCCTGACCGGACTGGTGTCGGTTGCCCGCCTGCGCCGGGCCGCTGCCGAAGCCGAATTGCGCAACACCGAGCTCGCCACCGCGCGCGACGCGGCGCTCGCGGCGAGCCGGACCAAGTCGCAGTTCCTCGCCAGCGTCAGTCACGAGCTGCGCACTCCACTGCATGTCTTTCTCGGCATGAACGAGCTCGTGTTGAGCTCGGCGAATCTGGACGAGAAGCAGCGCCGGCATGCCGCCACCGCACAGCGTTCCGCCGAAGGACTGCTGGGAATGGTCGACGATCTGCTGGATTTCGCACAGCTCGAGGCGGGCAAGGCGGCGATCGAAGACGAGACGTTCCCGCTTGCCGCCGTGCTCCTCGCCGGCGCCGAGCGCCATCGGGTTGCGGCCGAGCACAAGCAGCTGAGATTCGAAGTCGAGAGCGCCATCGACGACGACCTGCAGGTGATTGGCGACGGCCGCCGGCTGCGTCAGATCGTGCGCCATCTGATCGGTAACGCGGTCAAATTCACCGATGCTGGCGAAGTGCGGGTGCGCTTCGCTGCCGAGCGCGTGGTCTACGGCAAGGTCGAGCTGGCGGTGGAGGTCAGGGATACCGGCATCGGCATCGCCCCCGGGAAACGCGAGCTGGTCTTCGAGCAGTTCAGCCAGATCGACCCTTCGAACACGCGCCGGCACGGCGGCACCGGTATCGGGCTCGCGCTCTCGCGCAGATTGGCCGAGCAGATGGGCGGGGCGATCGACTTCGATTCCGAGCTCGAGCGGGGCAGCGTCTTCCGGCTGAAACTGCCGTTGCGCACCGCGCCGACCTCGTCAGCCGATCGCCGCCTGGCTCAGCCCCTCATGGAGGGGTGACGGACGACCAGACGGTCGTATCCGCAGTCTCGAAGTCGTCTTCGAAGATCCACAGCGGATCGGGCACGTGCATCACGATGCAATGAAACACGCCGGCGAGGCCGACGATGTCGGTGCCGTCGATGCCGAGAATCTGCCGGCCTGGAAAGGCCTGCTGGTAGACGGCGATCGCCTGGGCATTCTCGGCCGAATGCCCGGAGTATTGCGGAACCAGCACCAGCCGGTTGAAGACGACTGCATTCGTGTAGGTGAAGTGCGTCTGGAAGTTGCCTCCCCAGCCCGGAGTGCGAAAGACCGTGTAGCCGCGGCCTTCGAGCGTCGCCACAGCATCTTCCGTGATCGTTCGGGGAGCGCCGGCGCCGACCGGATACTCGCCGATGATCACCACCTTGTCGCGCACCGGCAGCATCCACATGTCGATGTGCCGGGTCGAGTCGAACTGCTCCGGAAAGCCCGGGAAGATCGTGACATCGAGGTTCTGGTACAGGGCATAGTCGTTCAGAATCGTGGCTTCGCTCAAACCCGGATTCTCGTCCAGGATGAGCTCGGTCATGAACGCTTCGCCGTTCTGGAAGAGATGGAAGTTGCCGCCGCCGTGGGTGAGCGGAATGTCGTACTTCGCCAGCGCCCAGGCGGTGGCGACCGCTCCCGGAATCGTGTCGTCCTGCGGCCGCGGCCGGTTGTAGACATGATCGACGATCGCCAGTTGCTTGTCCTCGAGAATGAACCGCGGTCCGTAGTCGCGCATCCAGACCGAGTTCGAGGCGGCGACGAGGAACTGGACCTGCGAAAGATCGGCGCCTGCCGAGGTCAGTGTCGAGGTGGCGGAATTCTGCTGCGAGCTGCCGGAGACCACGATGGTGACGATCGCCGAAGGGTCGAGAGTGGAGATCGCCACCGTGATGTCCGAGAGCTCGTTCTCGAAGCCGCTGGTCCAGCGCAGCAGCAGGCCCTTGTTCCGGGCGTATTCGGCGGGCGTGAAGACGGCTCCGGTCGGCGGCGCGAACGCAGTGTCCGCCGCCGGCAGCGGGACGCCGACCTCGAAAGGCGCCAGCCCGGCGGGCAGGGGGGCCGCTTCTTCAGCGGGTGGCGGCGTTACCGCCTCCTGAGCGCGCGTGGATGCGGAGAGCATGCACAGACCCAGCGCTGCCGCGCAGCGCAACCCCTTGTTCGAGCTTTTCATGCGAGCGCGGACGCTATCATGGCGGCCCGGAGAAACGCCCCGGACTGCTCCCGCACCGGCGTGGGAGAATGAGCTCGATGGAGATTCCCGAACAGGAACTGACGTTCGAGTTCATTCGCTCTTCCGGACCGGGCGGCCAGAACGTCAACAAGGTGGCGACGGCGGTGCGCCTGCGATTCGACGTGCGCCGTTCCGCGGTGCTCGACGACGAGGTCAAGGTGCGCCTGCTCGCGCTGGCCGGGCGCCGGGCGACCAAGGACGGGGAGCTCGTCCTGCTCGGTCAGCGCCATCGCACGCAGGAGAAGAACCGGCAGGACGTCATCGCACGTCTCACCGAGCTCGTCGAGCGGGCTCTTGTCGCGCCGCGCAAGCGGCGGGCCACGAAACCGACCCGGGCGGCGGGCGTGCGTCGCCTGCGGGCGAAGAAGCTGCAGGCCGATCGCAAGCGCGGACGCAGCGAGGCCGGCGGCGACGACTGAAGGCTCGCGCCCGCAACGTCTGCAGGTACGGCGGCTCTGCGAATAGAATCCGCCCATGAGCGAGAACCAGGGCGGAAAGAGCCGGCTCGTCCGCGCGCCGCGCGGCAGGGCGATCTCCTGCCGCGGCTGGCTGCAGGAGGCAGCGCTGCGGATGTTGATGAACAACCTCGACCCGGAAGTCGCCGAGCGGCCCGATGATCTGGTCGTCTACGGCGGCTCGGGGAAGGCGGCGCGCAACTGGGACTGCTTCGACGCCATCGTCGCCGCGCTTCGCCGGCTGGGCGACGACGAGACCCTGCTGGTGCAATCGGGAAAGCCGGTAGCGATCTTCAAGAGTCACGCCGACGCTCCGCGTGTGTTGATCGCCAACTCCAATCTGGTTCCGCGGTGGGCGACGATCGACGAATTCCGCCGCCTCGAGGGGCTGGGTCTGACGATGTACGGCCAGATGACCGCCGGCTCGTGGATCTACATCGGCACGCAGGGCATCCTGCAGGGAACCTACGAAACGCTCGCGGAGCTCGCCCGGCGGCATTTCGGCGGCTCGCTCGCCGGCCGGCTGACGGTGACCGCGGGTCTCGGCGGCATGGGCGGCGCCCAGCCGCTCGCCGTGACCATGAACGAAGGCGTCTGTCTGGTCGCCGAGGCCGACCGCACACGCATCGAGAAGCGGCTGGAGAAGCGCTATCTCGACGAGTGGGCGCCGTCGCTCGACGCGGCGCTCGCGCGCGCGCGGGAGGCCCTGGCGCGCCGCGAGGCGGTCTCGATCGGCGTCGAAGCGAACGCCGTCGATCTGCTCGAACGGCTGCTCGCCGACGGCGTCCTGCCCGACGTCGTCACCGACCAGACGTCGGCGCACGACAACCTGCACGGTTATGTACCCCACGGCCTGTCGTACTCAGCGGCGATGCAGTTGCGCGCGAGCGCTCCCGCGGCCTACGTCGAACGGGCGATGGCCTCGATGGCCGCGCACGTGCGGGCGATGCTCGAGCTGCAAAAGCGCGGTGCCGTGACCTTCGACTACGGCAACAACCTGCGCGGACAGGCACGCGACGCCGGCGTCGCGGATGCCTTCGACATCGGCGGGTTCGTGCCGATGTTCATCCGGCCGCTGTTCTGCGAAGGCAAAGGGCCGTTCCGCTGGGCGGTCCTGTCGGGCGATCCCGAGGATCTGCGGGTCACCGATGAGGCGATCCTCGAGCTCTTTCCCGAGGACCGCAAGCTCGAGCGCTGGATCCGCATGGCGCAGCAGCGGGTCGAGTTCCAGGGCCTGCCGGCGCGTATCTGCTGGCTGGGTTACGGCGAGCGCGACAAGGCCGGGGCGGTGTTCAATCAGCTGGTCGCCTCCGGCAGGGTCTCCGCGCCGATCGTCATCGGGCGGGACCATCTCGACTGCGGCTCGGTCGCCTCGCCGTTCCGCGAAACCGAGGCGATGCGCGACGGCTCCGACGCGATCGCCGACTGGCCGATCCTCAATGCCCTGATCAACAGCGTCAACGGCGCGACCTGGGTCTCGGTCCATCACGGCGGCGGCGTCGGCATCGGCAACTCGCTGCACGCCGGGATGGTCATCGTGGCGGACGGCACGGACGCGGCGGCCGCGCGTATCGCGCGCGTCCTGGCGAGCGACCCCGGCATGGGTGTCGCGCGCCATGCCGACGCCGGCTATCCGGAGGCGCTGGCCTGCGCCGCCGAGCTCGGCGTCGACCTGCCCATGCTCGCGCCGCCGGGCGGCGCCGGCCGCGAAACGAGCTAGCCCCGGACGGATGCCGAGCTCTTCCGCTGCGCGCGCCCGGGTCGCTGCGGTCCGCACCGCCGGCCGGCCGGATCTCGCGGAGCTCGCCTGCCTGCTGCTGCCCGCGGCGGCGCTGCTGGCAGGTTCACCGCTGGTCGCGCTCGCGGCTCTCGCCGCCTGGGCCTTCTGGATCCTCCGTTGGTCGCCGCCGGCACGAGAGCGCTGGCTGGTGGCATTGTGCGGCGGTCTGGCGGTGCTCGTTCTGGCGGCTTCCGCCGGCCGTGAGTTTTCTCGTCAGCGCGCCAGCGAGGCCACCGACGCCCGCCTGATCGGCGAGTACCAGGCCTACTGGGACGAGCTCCAGCGCAGCTCCGAGCTCGCGCTGGCTGCCCTCGCGCGGACTCCGGCCGATGCCGCGTCGCAGCTCGACGCGTTCGCCCGCCTGGGCGAACTGGCCGGGGCCTCGCGGCTCCCGGGGCTCACCTTGCTGCTGCTCGATGCCGATCGGCAACCGGTCGCGTGGGGCGGATCGGGACTGCTGCACGACCTCGGGCCAGCGGGGTCCGAGGGGCTCGCGGCCCTGGGCGGCGAGCGCGCCGCCGCCGCGGCTGACACCGGCGACGAGCCCGGCGGACGGCGGATCTTCCTGCAGAGTGCCGCCTCGGCCACGGCCGTCGTCTTGCGGACGCTCTCGGGGCCTGCAGGCGGCCGCTATCTGCTGGTCTGCGGCGAGAGCCGCTCGCGTCGCGGCCCGCCGCCGCTGATGGGCGAGCGCCAGAGTGCTTCGGCCCTGCTCGGCGAGCACGCCGTGGTGGCGGACGGCAGCGCCGACTGGACATGGGGTTTCGGCCCGCCGGATTCGCCGGCGCCGGCGTTGCCGCGCAGCTTTGCAGAGCCAGGCAGCCGCGCGGTCTTCGCTCCCGGCCTGCCGCCGCTGGTTCTCGCCGCCGGCTGGCAAGCGGCCACCGGAATCGCTCGCGACCGCGGTGGCGCGGCGGCGCTCCTCGTCGGCCTCGGGCTGTTCGGTCTCGCCGCTCTGCGCGGCTTCGCGCTGGCCGTCCTCGCCGGCACCGTGCTCGAACGTCCGCGGCGGATCTTCGAAGTCGCAGCCTTGGCGTTGTCGGGGGTCGCCGTTCTCGCGCTGGGTCTCGCTGTTCCCGCGCCTGAGCGCGTTCTGCTCATCATCGGCCTGGCTCTCGCCGGCCTGGGTTGGTTCCTCGTCTGGAGTCGCCACAAGCGCGCGAACGGCGGGGGGCAGACGACGCTCATCGCCACCCTGGTCACGACGGGAGCGGTCCCAGCGGTGGCGCTCCTGGCGCGCTGGTGGCCGGCGACGGGGCTCGACCTCGGGGCCGATTTCGCCCTCGGCGGAGCGGCGGGGGCGGCACGGCTCGGGCTTGCTGCGACGCTCTTCGGCGGCCTGGTTCTTTCGGCCAGAGGTCGCTCGAGCGGGACTCAGGCCGCCAAGGTCGGCCTGGGGGGCGCGCTCATTCTCGTGCTGTGCGCGGCTGCGCTGCACGACTACGGACTCTGGGCGCTGCTGCCGCTCCTCGGCGGGACGGTGCTCGCGATCCACGCGCTCCCCGCATCCTCCGGCCGCAGCGCCTCCGGCCTCGCTGCCCTGCTCCTGGTGGCGGTGGCGATCGCCGCGACCGCGTGGGAGGCAGGCTTCCGCGCGCGCACCTTCGACCGCCTTCCTGGGGCGCTTGCCGCACTCTTGCCGCCCGATGTGGAGCGCCGGACGGCGTTGACGGCCGAGCTCGAGTCGTTCTTCGATCGTCTGGATCTCGCCGATGTCGCACCCGCGGCGCTGCCGCTCACCGGAGAGGACGACCTCGCCTTCGTGCTTTGGCGCGGTTCGCCGCTCGCCCGGCTCGATGCCCTCTCGGCCCTGGTGATCGAGCGTCCGGGTCGCCCGCCGTCGAGCTTCGCCTACGGCCTGCCGCTCACCGACGCGCTCGAGCTCGATCTGGCGCCGGCGCGCTGGAGCGGACTCGTTCCGCCGGCGTGGCGAGACGAGCGGATCGAGGGCCGCGCGCCCCTGGTCGGCGGCGGGCGCGAGATCGGCGAAGTGCGCTTCTGGATGGTCGCGCGCCCGGGATTCGGCGCCGAGGCGTCGGCACCGGGCGACCTCGCTGCGGCCCTTCTGCGCGGCGGTGCGGCCCGCGGTCGCAGCGGCTCGAGTGGGCTTCCCGGGCCGGATCCGGCGCCGGTGCTCTATTCTCTCGAAGGCGAGCTCTTCGCCTCTCCCTGGCGCGAGGCGACGCCGACGCTCGAAGAGGTGCGCGCAGTGACTTCCGGTGCGCCCGCGGCAGCTCTTCGCGGCGCGACGATCGAGACGCCAGATGGCGGCGCGCGTGTCCTGCTCAGCGAACGCGGCGGCGCGGCGGTGGCGCTCTTCGCCCGCGAGCTCGCTCCGACGGCGGCGCTCGAACGCGTCGGTGTGCATGCCGCCGGCGCGCTGTTCGCTGCCGCGACGCTCTTTGCCGCCGGCCTCCTGCTCGCCCTGCCGCGCGCGACGGCGCGCGACCTCTTCGCGCGCATGACGCGCTCGTATGCCAACCGGCTGATCCTCCTCTTCTCGGCCTTGCTGCTCGTCCCCCTCGTGTTGCTCTACGCCCTGCTGTCACGCACGCTTGAGAGTCGCGTCGCTCGAGAGCAGCGCTTCGCCGCCGAGGCCGCGCTCTCCTCGGCGCAGCGTGTGCTGGGCGAATACGTGCTCACGCTCGAGCCCGGTTTCGGCGTCGGTACGGCGATCGACGACGAGATCCTGGTTTGGCTGTCGCGCGTCATCGGGCACGACATCAGTCTCTACTGGGGCAGCGAAGTCTACGCATCGAGCAAGCGGGAGCTCTTCGCCGCCGGCCTCCTGCCACGGCGGATTCCGGGGGATGTCTGGCCGCGCATGGCCCTGGGCGGCGAGAACGAGGCCTCGCGCACCGCTCGCACCGGCAGCGCCGAGTACCTCGAGCTCTACGCGCCGCTGGCGGTGCCGGGGTTCGATTCGCGACAGACACGCCTCTTCCTGTCGATGCCGCTGCTCGCGCAGCAGGAGGGGGCCACGGCGGAGACGGCGCTCATCCGGCGCCGCACGCTGCTCGCGACGCTCGCCGTCTTCCTCCTGCTCGCCGCCTTGGGCACCCGGCTGGCGCGCGCCTTCACCCGTCCCATCATGGAGCTCGTCGGTGGGACGCAGCGCATCGCCGGCGGCGCCGCGGCGCTCGGCGTCAAGTCCTCGGTGCTCGAGCTCGCGGCGCTGGCGGAGGCGATCGACCGCATGGCGCGCCGCATCGCCGAGGGACGCGACCAGCTGCTGCGCGAGAAGCGGCTGGTCGAGGGCATCATCGAAAACGTCACCTCCGGCGTGGTCTACCTCGACCAGGCCGGGCGCGTGCTGCTTGCCAACCGTGTGGCGCGCGAGTTGCTCGAAGTCGCGCCCGGCGACCGCATCGCGGAACGCCTGGCGAGGCGGCCGGAGCTCGCCGGCGCCAGCCGCTTCGTCGGCGAGCAACGCGACCAGCTCGCCCAGGCGACGCTGCGGCTGGAAAGCGCCAAAGGGGCTCCCGGCAAGGACCGCGACTGGTCGCTGGTCTGGGTGCCCCTGTCCGGCGAGAGCGAGCCGGCGGCGCTGTTCGTGGTCGAGGACATTTCGGAGGTGCTGCGCGCCCAGCGGCTCGAGGCCTGGGCGGCGATGGCGCAGATCATCGCCCACGAGATCAAGAATCCGTTGACTCCCATTCGGCTCTCGACCGAGCACATGGTGCAGGTGTGGAAGCGAGATCGCGGTCAATTCGAGGCGGTTTTCGAGCGCTGCACGGAGAACATCCTGCGCCAGGTCGAGGAGTTGCGGACGATCGCCACCGAGTTCTCCACGTTCAGCCACATCCCGAAGTCGGTGCAGGTGCCCGGCGATCTTGCCGCCACCGTGCGCGAGGTTGTCGAGGGTTATCGCGCGGCGCCACCCAATGGCGTCGAGATCGTGCTCGAGGGGGGGCAGGAGAGCCTGCCGGCGAAGTTCGATGCGCGGCTGCTCGGACGCGCGCTGCGCAACCTGCTGGAGAATGCCGTGCGGGTCTCGGCGGGCGGCGGCCGGGTGACGATCGTCGCCCAACGAGTCGGCGGGTTGGCGGAGCTCCGGGTCGCCGACCGCGGGCCAGGGGTGCCGCCGGAGATGTTGGCGCGGATCTTCGAGCCGTACTTTTCGACCCAGGTCGGTGGGACCGGTCTGGGGCTTTCGATCGCGCAGCGGGTGGCCGAGGAGCACGGCGGCTCGATCCGCGCCCGCAACCTCGCTGCGGGCGGACTCGAAGTCACGATTACAATGCCCTTGTTATGAATCCCACGCGCGCCGCACTCTCCACCCTCCTGGTGTCGTGCTGTCTCACCTTCGGCTGCTTCGGCGGCTCACGGCCGCAGAAGGCCGCTGGCTCGGCGCTCTGGCTGACGAAGGACTCCGGCCCGCTCGACGCTGCCGCCCAGGCACGTCTCGCCGCGCTCGGCCTGAAGGAGGTCTACCTCGACGCCGCCGCGATCGAGTGGCAAGGCAACCCGCATCTGCGCCCGATCGAAGCGCCGGCGATGCCGCGCGGTACTGCGGCGACCCTGGTGATCTGGGGCCTCTGGTCCCCCGGAGACCGGCCGCCCGATGGATTGGCGACGGCGCTGGTCTCCGAGCTCTCGACGCTGCGCGTCGCCGCCGAGCAGCGCGGCCTGCGGGTCGTCGGCTATCACTTCGCTGTCGAGCCCGGCGATCATGCCGAGAGTCTCGGCAAGACGCTCGGCCGGCTGCGCACTCTGCTCGGCAGCGGTTACTTCGTTTCCGCCGGCATCGGGCGCAAGGCGCTCGCCCTGCCGCAGACGCGGCAGATCGCCGACGGAGTGGATTTCGTCGTCAGCCTGATCTACGGCCAGCGTCCCGGCGAGGCGGAGGATCCGACCGCCTGGGATCTCCAGGCGGTGGAGGAGAGCTTCCGCCAGCTCGAAGCTCTCGGCCGGCCCTATCTCACCGGCGCGGTGACGGTCGGTGTCGCGACCTGGCGCGGCAAAGGGGGGGAGACGCGTGAGGTCTCGACGGCGCTGTCGCTCGGCGATCTGGTGCGGGCGCGCGGTCTCGAGCTCAAGCCGGGCTTCAGCCTGCAGGGCATCGACCGTCAGGTCTGGGAGTTCGTGGCCCGTGGCCCGGCGCGCGCCGGGCCTTGGAATCTCGCGACCGGCGACTCGATCCGCGTGGTCCGCACCGCGACACCGTTTCTCGAGGAGTTCCGCCGCCGCCTGGGAGCTTGGGAGTCTACCCATCGACTGGGCGATGTGCTCTATCGCTTGCGCCGCGACGAGGAACGCCTCTCGTTGTCGGTCGACAACCTCGCCGAGGTCCTGGCTCCGGATGCCGCGGCGCCGATCCTCGATCTGGCGCTCGAACGCGTCTCCGCCTCCGCCGGCCGCTGGGTCGTGCGGCTGAAGCTCGCGAATCAAAGCACGGAGAGCACCGACCTGGCATTCTTCGACAGCAACTTCGTCGAGCTCCAGGTGGCGGGCGCGACGATCGGCGATGTCGAGCCGGGCGACTTTCAGCGCGTCGAGCTGCTGGTCGACGGGGAGAAAGGGACGATGCGCGCTTTCCGGCAGGCGAACACGGTGCGCCTCTTCCTGCCGCTCCTGGAGGAGAGTCAGCAGGTCGCGAGCGGCAACATCGAGCTTCGCCTGGCGCAGCGAACTCCAGCGACGACGATCTCCGCGAGCTTCCTTCTTGCCGACGGGCGGGCGCTCTCCCTCGAGCCGCGCGAGTGGCAGTTCGACAAGCCTTGAGCGCCGTCGGCGCGCTGCTGCGCGAGCTCTTCTTCGCCCCCTTCCGCGAGATGCTGCATGGGCTCGATGCCGTCTTGCGGCACGGCCTTCGATCCCTGCTGCTGGTTGCGGCGGGGCTGGTCGTCGGCTGGTGGGTCTACGTTCCGCTGCACGAGCTCCTGCACGCTTTCGGATGCCTGGCGGCCGGAGGGGAAGTCTCGCGTCTCGAGATCGCGCCGGTCTACGGCGGGGGCTGGCTATCCAAGCTCTTTCCTTTTGTCGTCCCGGGCGGGCCCTACGCCGGGCGGCTCTCGGGTTTCGATTCGCACGGCAGCGACTGGATCTACCTCGCGACCGACCTGGCACCGTTCGCGTTGGCGCTCTTCCCGGGCTTCTGGTGGCTGCGCCGGGCAGCCTTCGCCGGTCGGCCGGTCGCCTTCGGCGCCGCCCTGCCGGCGGCCTTCGCGCCGCTGCTGTCGCTCTCGGGAGACGCCTACGAGATCGGCTCGCTGGCGACCGTGCACCTGCCCGCCTGGTCCGGCCACCGGCAGCTGGTCGGCGACGATCTGGGGATCAAGTTGGCGGAGATCGCCGGACTCGCGGACGCGCATCTGCTCGCCGGCGTGGGGGTTGCCGCTTCGCTCGGCCTGCTCTGGGCGTTGACCTGGATGCTCCTCGCCCGGCGCCTCGCCTCGCGCCTGGGCGCGCCGGCTCCGGCGGAACGCACCGCTGCTCGCCCGGTATCGGGTCAGGCCCGGGATCAGGCGCCGGGATCAGGCTAGGATGAAGGCGGGAGTCCCTGTACCCGGAGCTGGAGTGATCATGAGTCGGAAGTGGTCGAAGTCGCCGTCGCAACCTGCCGGCTCGGGCCGCGGGCCCAGCCCGGGAAGCCCCGGGCGCCCCCCGGAGCTCGTCGGAGCACGCAGCGCTCTCGGTCTGGGGATCGGCCTCCTGCTCGGTGGCGCACTCCTCGCAGGCTGCGCCTCGTCGCGAGCCAAAGCCAACGCCGCTTCCGCCAACGAGCGCCGGCCGGCGGCCGTTTCGCTGATCGCGGCGAAGACCGCAGCATTCACCGCACGACCGGGCTTGCTGGATCTCTACGTCGATGGTGAGGCTGGCAAGGTGATGGTGCGGCTGCCGCCAGGGCGGGGCCCGCGACGGACGATCGGTGAGTACATCTACTACGAGGGCATCGTCACCGGCCTGGGCTCGAATCCGGTGGGTCTCGACCGCGGGCAGGTCGGCGAACCGCAGCTCCTGCGTCTGCGCGAGCTCGGCGGCAAGGTGCTTTTCGAGTTCGTGAATCTGCAGTATCGCGCGCTCGGCGACTCGCCAGAGGAGGCGCGGGCGGTGGAGGAGTCGTTCGCCAACTCGGTGATCTGGAGCGCTGAGGTCGTCGCCCGCGACGGCGACGGGAGCCTGCTGATCGATCTCGGTCCATTCCTGCTCCGTGACGCGCACGGCGTGGCGAACCGGTTGGCCGATGCGGGGCAGGGCAGCTTCTCCCTCGACCGCGAGAAGAGCGCCATCGACGTTTCGGATTGCCTCGCGTTCCCCGACAACGTCGAGCTCGAAGCGACCCTCACCTTCACCAGCTCGAAACCCGGCGACGAAGTGCGCAGCGTCGCCGTCGAACCGGGGGCGCTCTCTTTCGTGCAGCACCAGTCGTTCGTCCGCCTGCCGGATTCCGCCTACACTCCGCGCGAGTTCGATCCGCGCATGGGCTCGTATGCGATCCGTTTCCAGGACTATGCCGCGCCGCTCGCGCGCCCGGTCGAGCGACGCTGGATCGTCCGCCACCGCCTGGCGAAGATCGATCCCGCGGCGGCCCACTCACCGGTGCGCAAGCCGATCGTCTACTACGTCGATCGCGCGGCGCCCGAACCGATTCGCAGCGCGCTTCTCGAAGGGGCGGGATGGTGGAGCGCTGCCTTCGAGGCGGCGGGCTTCGACGACGGCTTCCGGGTCGAGCTCCTGCCGGAGGGGGCCGATCCGCTCGACGTGCGCTACAACGTGATCCAGTGGGTGCATCGCGCGACGCGCGGCTGGTCTTACGGCGGCGGCGTGATCGATCCGCGCACCGGCGAGCAGCTCAAGGGGCACGTCACGCTCGGCTCGTTGCGAGTGCGCCAGGACCGGCTGCTGTTCGAAGGTCTCGCCGGCGCCGGAAAGAGCGGCAGCGGAGCGCCCGACGACCCGGTGGTCCTGGCGCTGGCGCGCATCCGCCAGCTCGCTGCGCACGAGGTCGGGCACGC
>Ga0073904_10002599_pt1 | contig 13645 bp, 1 predicted proteins | sample KloWWTrecipitate_FD_66668 | JGI IMG/M metagenome (GOLD analysis project Ga0073904, IMG submission 66668) | Active sludge microbial communities from Klosterneuburg, Austria, studying microevolution and ecology of nitrifiers - Klosterneuburg... | ecosystem: Engineered > WWTP > Aerobic digester >...
ACGAAATATTAAGAAATTATTTAGATAAACCATTACTAGAAGTTTTATTTTATGAGAAAGATGAAAAATTAAACCCGATCAACGAAACAACTTATACGCAGCCGGCTTTATTTTCAATTGAGTATGCTCTTGGAAAGTTATGGATGTTATGGGGAATAAATCCAGATGTAATGATGGGACACAGCGCTGGAGAATGTGTAGCTGCATGTCTGGCAGGAGTTTACAGTCTTGAGGACGGATTAAAACTTGTAACAGAACGAGGACGACTTATGCAGACCATGACAGAAAAAGGTGAGATGTACACGATCTTTGAAGATGAAAAAGTTACCAAAGAATTTTTGAAGGGTTATGAAGATAAAGTTTCCATAGCGTCAATAAACGGACCGAAGAAAACTGTAATTTCCGGAAGCAAAGATTCGCTTGATAAGATCATGGCCAATATTGAATCCAAGAACATTGAATATAAAAAAATAATTGTTTCAATCGCATCTCACTCCCCTCTTATGAATTCGATGATAGATGAGTTCAGAAAAGTGTGTGAGACAATAAATTATTCAAGTGCAGAAATTCCTGTGGTATCTAATATGACAGGTGAAATAGTTACCGATAAAATTTCAAATGCTGAATACTGGTGCAAACAAATATTATCACCGGTCAGATTTTCAGAGAGTATAAAGGAATGTGTTAATAATGGAGTGGAGATATTTGTAGATCTTGGTCCTAAACCTTCGTCAATTAATATGGCTCAGGAAAGTGTTCTGGATCCGAAGATAAAATGGCTACCGAGTTTCAAATATAATTTTACAATTTGGGAAACTCTGTTAAGTAGTTTGGGAAGTATGTATGTAAGCGGAATTTTCCCTGACTGGAAAGAATTTTCAAAAGATTTTTCACATGCGAAAGTGAGTTTGCCGAATTATCCATTTCAGAGGGAGAGATATTGGATTGGGGATGGAATGGGAGAGATGACCGGAGAAACGGATTTATCCGTTTCTGTCGGAACTGCCGAAAGTCAATCGGGCGGCGGATCTTTTGCAGGAGTGAGACTGCCTTCAGCTTCTGATACAGAATCTATTTTTAATTTACGGATCAGCGGAAACTCACCGGAATATCTGAAAGATCATGTTGTATTTGGAAAGATAATATTTCCTGCTGCAGGGTTCATAGAAATGGCTTTAGCCGTTTCCCGAAGTATTACAAAGAATAAAAATATAAACATTACCGGAATTTTATTTCATCAGGCACTGACATTAAAGGAAAATGAATATTCTGATATTCAAATCATTTTAACAAAGACAGTTCCGGAAATTTATGAATTTAAAATTTATAGTGCGGACTATTCTAATAATAATAATAGAAACAACTTTTCCTGGACTTTGCACAGTTCCGGAAAAATTAATTTTAGTAAGGTAGAAGCTAAAGAGAATAAAATAGAAGTTGATAAGATCGTTTTTAATAATAGCCATGAAATAAAAAATTTGTATGAATGTATAAAAGAATCCGGAGTGGAATATCTATATGCATTCCAGGCTATTAAAGAGTTAAATGTAAATGGTGATGAGGCTTTTAGTAAGATAGAAATGAATAATATTGGCACAATTGAGAATCTAGCTCATCCAGTTTTAATCGATAATGCTTTCCAAACTGTACTTTCATTATTGGATTATAAAAATCCTGAAAAAGCATACATTCCTGTTGGAGTAAATGAGATATATTTATATAAAAATCTTACCTCTGGAATATATTGTCATGCAGGATTAGTAAAAAGTGTTTCACCTGCAGTAATGAATTCTGCTGATATAAAGATCTATTCTGACAATGGTGAACTAGTTTGTAATATAAAAGGTCTGCAACTAAAAGAAGTAAGCAAAAAAGAATTTCTTGCAATTAATGATGACTTAAATGGCTGGTTTTATAATATCGATTGGGTGAAAATTAAGAAAGATTTAATATTTCCAAAACCGTTAGAATTATTACAAGATTTAATTGATAACTCTGATGATCAAAATAATTTTGATACATCAGCTAATTCTGTTTCTAAATACAAAGACTTTATAAAAGACCTGGAATTGCTAACTGTTCATTATATAATTTCAGCAATTAAAGAATCCGGTTTCAAAACATCTATTGGAAATAGTTTAAAAGTTAATGAATTTTTTGAAAGTTTTGGTTTTTCTGAAAAATACAAAAAGTTAGCAAATCGACTCATTGAAATATTGTCAGATAATAATTTTTTAAAGATCGATAAAGATGAAATTGAATTTAATGTAGGTCATGACATTGATCCATCCGATATATTGCCTGATGTACTTTGTAAAAAATATCCGGATTTTCTGGCAGAGATAAAACTAACCGAACTTTGCGGCAAACAACTTTTCAATATTTTAACAGGAAAAAAAGATCCGCTTGAGATTTTGTTTCCTGAAGGAGATATGACGTTACTTACAAAACTTTATCAGGATTCACCTGCTTTTGTTCATATGAATAATTCAATTAGAAAAATTACTGGAAATATTCAAAGTAGTTTTACAGAAGGTAAAAAATTAAATATACTTGAGATCGGTGCTGGCACTGGTAGTACAACATCTTATATTACTTCCCTCTTTAGTAATGAAAACATTAACTATACTTTTTCAGATATATCACCTGCATTTTTTATCAAAGCAAAGGAAAGATTTAAAGAGTTTAATAATATTAATTTTAAAGTTTTAGATATTGAAAAAGATCCCATCAAACAGGGATTTGTTTTGAATGAATTTGATATAATAATTGCTTCCAATGTTATCCATGCTACTAAAGATCTGATAAATTCAATGAATAATATTGGAAAATTATTGTCAGAAAACGGCACTTTAATTTTAAATGAAGTAACTGAAAAACAGGCATGGCTTGATATTACATTTGGTCTGACAGATGGTTGGTGGAATTTTTCTGATACTGATCTTCGAAATGAACACCCTTTATTGAATAATCAAAGTTGGAATAATTTATTCTTACAATCAGGCTTTGAAAATGCAGAAATATATTCTCCAGAATTAAATAATAAAATATATACCGGTCAATCCTTAATTATTGCTTCCGTAAATACTGTTGAAAATGAAAAAATGTATGATGTTTCAGCAGAGAAAGAAATACTTGTATTTTCAATTGGATCCGTTTCAAAAAATCTTATTGAAGCTTTTAAAAAAAATGCTGAAGATATTATTTTTATTAATGAGGATAGTTCGTTTGAGAAAAAATCAGATAAAGAATTCTCCGTTGATTTCAATAATCATATTCAGTTAAAAGATCTATTTAAAGTTTTTAATGAAAGTAATAATAAGAAAAACATTATAGTTATAATTCCGGATTCAGGAATTGTTAATGACGATGGTATAAATAAAATTACATTAAAAGGATCATCATTTATTCTGAATCTATTAAAAGTTTTATCTGAAACAGAAACTTCAAATAATTATAAATTAACAATTGTAACACAGAATGCTGTTCATGTTTGTGAGTCTGAAACAGTCATCGGAATTCAAAATTCACCTGTATGGGGAATTAAAAAAGTTATTTCTCTTGAGCAGCCTGAACTTAATACAAAGATCATTGATATTGATTTTAGCACTAAGTCAGAATTAATTGTAAATGAAGTATTGTCTGAAATTGAAGATGATATGATTTCTTTTAGAAATAATTGTAAGTTTATACCATTTCTAAAAAGAATTAAACCTGACTATTCAAAAATAGAATTAGATTCGGAAGGCACTTATATGATCACCGGTGGTCTGAGCGGACTTGGATTAATTACTGCAAAATGGCTTTCTGAAAAAGGTGCAAAGAATTTAGCTTTACTGAGCAGAAGAGATAATACAAGTGAAGCTGATAAAATATTAAATGAGATTAGATCATCCGGTACTGATGTAAAAATATTCAAATGTGACATCACATTGAAAGAGGATCTGCAAAGGATAATGACTGAAATAAATTTATCGGGGAAAAAATTAAGAGGGGTTATACATTCAGCAGGACTTTTAGAAGATGGAATTTTGATAAATCAGACAGTTGAAAAATTCGATAAAGTATTGTCTCCAAAAATTAAAGGTGCCTGGAATCTGCATGAACTTACAAAAGATTTAGAAATTGATTTCTTTATAATGTATTCATCAATTGCATCAATACTTGGATCTGCAGGTCAGGCAAATCACTCAGCAGCAAATTCATTCTTAGATTCATTTGCATATTACAGAAAAGCAAAAGGACTTCCTGCAATGAGTATTAACTGGGGTGTCTGGTCAGAAATTGGTTCTGCTGTGAAAAAGGGTGCAGACAAGAATGAAAAAATACCGGGTCTTGGTCTGATAGATCCTGAGAGAGGCATAAAAGCATTAGAAAAAATCTTTAATTGCGGAAATGCACAGATCGGAATACTGCCAATGGATTGGAATAAATATTTTGAAAGCACCAAAAATAAATTTACGGTAAAATTAATTTCAGAACTTCGGGATCCGAACGAAGAAATTTCAAAAAAAGATGATGATGATTTTTTCGATAGATTACGAAATGCGAATGAATCTGAGCAAACTGAATTGCTGAAAGATTATTTCCGGGATTTGATATCAATGATAATGGGTCTTGATCCTGAAGATCTCGATGATGAACAGCCGCTTAATACAATGGGGCTGGATTCTCTTATGGCGATCGAATTAAAAAACAAAGTCAACATTGAGCTGGGAGTAGATCTGAATCTCGTACGGTATATGGAAGAAACCGGTATCATCCATCTTGCTGCAGAATTAAAAGAACAGCTGCCAAAGATTCTTAACAACAGCAGCAAAGAAACGGTTAAAACCGTTTCCGAAATTTCCGAAGAAGAAAAAGCACGCGACCTCCTTGCTAATCTCGATGATCTATCCGAAGAAGAACTTGACAGACTTTTAAATGAATCAAAATAATTAACTCATTAAAATTAAGTAAATATTGTGTCTGATCTGAAAGACAACGAAAATATACAAAAATTATCTGCTCAGGAAAAACTTGCTCTGCTTAAAAGTCAGCTTCTCGATAAAACAAAAAAAGAAGACGTAACCTTTCAAATGACTTACGGACAGAAAGCTCTGTATTTCCTATATCTGAACACTCCGGAAAGCACTGCTTATAATGTCGCATTTTCTGTCAGAATTAAATCTCATGTAAATATTCCTGCTTTAAAAAAATCATTTCAAAGAATTCTGAACAGAGATCAGTGCCTGAGATCTAATTTCAAAATAGAAAACGGTAAACCTGTTCAGACTGTAAGCGGGTTTAAGGATATTTTTTTCAGATCGGAAGATCATTCCGAAAAAAGTGAAAAAGTTATTAAAGAAATAATTAATTCTTATCACAGAACTCCATTTGATCTCGAAAACGGTGACGTATTTAAAGTATATTTGGTAAAGGTATCTGATGAAAATTATATACTGCTTATCAGCGTTCATCATATTGCCTGTGATGGTTGGTCCATCGGTACAATGCTGAATGAACTAAAGCAATTTTACTATGCAGAATCCGATAACCTGCAAATCTCATTTTCACCCTTACAAAAAAAATATTCAGATTACGTAAATTTTCTGGAAGATTTTATTAAAAGTGAAAAAGGTAATGAACAATGGCTTTACTGGGAGACTGAACTTAAAGGCGATCTACCTTATCTAAATTTAACACCGGACAAGCATAGACCGGCAGTACAGACTTATAATGGTGCGACTGAATATTTATTTCTTGAAAAAGAACTGGAAGACAAACTTAAAGCAATTTCCAAATCAGAAGGCACAACTCTTTTTGTAACTTTGCTTACTGCTTTTTTTGTTTTTCTTTATAAATACTGCGGTCAGGAAGAGATCATAGTCGGGTTGCCTACAGCCGGTAGAACCAATACCGAATTTGATAAAGTAATTGGATATTTTATAAATCCGGTTGCTGTAAGAGCTATAGTCGATCCCGAAAATTCTATTGCGGATTTTTTAAAGCAGGTAAAGAAAAAAGTTCTTTACGCCGTAGCCAATCAGGATTACCCATTCCCTTTAATTGTTGAAAAGATTTTGAATAAAAGAGATCCGAGCAGATCTCCTGTATTTCAGACTTTTTTTGGAATGCAGAAAGTTCAGCAGTCTGACGAAATTCAGGAGCTTATTGTTTACGGAAATGATAATGCAGAAGTAAACTGGGGAAGCCTGAAATTACAACCTTATTATCTCACTCAACAGGATGGACAGTTTGATCTTACAGTTGAATTTATTGAAGGTGAAAATTCTTTCTCAGGAGCATTCAAATATAATGCAGATATTTTTAATAAGGATACTATAATTTCGATGAAAGAAAATTTCATCACATTGCTGAAAAATATAGTTTCGGATTCTGAAAAATCTTTGAAGGATCTTAAAATTCTTTCAGATGCAGAAGAAAGTAAAATACTGAATCAATGGAATGACACAGAAACTTTAATTAATGAACAGACTACAGTTTACCATTCGATCAAAAAAATTGCCGGTTTATATCCAGATAATACTTCAGTTATTTCAGACGAATCTGAAATTTCATTTAAAGAACTTGTTGAACGTTCCGGCAAGCTGACAAATTATCTCATTAGAAAAGGAGTAAAGCCTAAAGATCTAATATGCATCTGTATGGAAAGATCTTTGGATTTGGTAATATCAATTCTTGGTATATTAAAAGCAGGCGCTGCTTACGTTCCGGTCGATCCTTCATATCCTCAGAACCGTATCGATCATATGATAAAAGATTCGGGCTCTAAATTTATTTTGACACAAAGATCTGTTTCAGAAAAACTCCGATCAGATAATGCAGAGATCCTAATTGCCGATGAAAGTAATTTGGAAATTATGGATGAAAATTCTGAAGTACCCGATATAAATGTAACTCTTGAAGATCCTGCTTATGCAATTTATACATCAGGTTCATCCGGTATTCCAAAAGGTGTTTTGATTAGTCACAGATCTCTGGCAAACCATATGCAGTGGATGATTAATGAATTTGGATTTGATTCAAATGTTAGTGTATTGCAAAAAACTCCGTTCAGTTTTGATGCCTCTGTATGGGAATTTTATCTGCCGCTGATGACAGGAGGAAAACTTGTTATGGCTAAGCCTGAAGCTCACATGGACACTGCTTACATGAAAGATTCAATTATAAAAAGCGAAGTTAATGTACTACAGATGGTTCCTACGCTTTTAAATCTGATATTGGATGAACCAATGATTCAGGATTGCAAAAGTCTTAAATTTATATTTTCCGGAGGAGAGGCTTTAACAAAAACTCTTTGTGAAAAAGTTTTTTCAAAACTTGACGTAACTTTATGCAATCTTTATGGACCGACTGAAGCAACTATAGATTCTACATTTTATATTTGCAATAAAAATGAAACTGACGAGAACATTCCGATTGGTAAGCCTGTGAGTAATGCAAAAGCATATGTCCTCGATAAAGCCTTGAATCCCGTACCTGTTGGAGTTGCAGGAGAGTTGTTTCTTGGTGGAGATAATATTGCGTTAGGTTATGTTAATAATATTTCCCTTACTGATGAAAAATTTATAGCTGATATTTTTTCTAATATTCCCGAAAGGAAATTATATAAAACAGGTGACCTGGCAAAATATGATTCTAATGGGGATTTAATTTTTCTTGGAAGAGCAGATGATCAGGTTAAATTCAGAGGATACAGGATAGAGCTGGGAGAAATAGAAACAGCTCTTAATTCAATTGAAAATATTAACACCTCAGTAGTATTAGTAAGAGAAGATAAACCGGGTATTCAAAAGCTGACAGCTTACTTGAAATTGAATAATGATTCTGAATTAGAAATAAATGAATACAAAAATGAATTAAGGAAAAGTTTACCTGAATATATGGTACCTTCAGCTTTCATATTAGTTGAAAGTATTCCACGCACTCCAAATGGAAAAATTGACAAATCTGCTTTGCCAGCTCCGGACGATTCTTTATCTGCACAAGCAGGACACATAGAACCTGAAAAGCCTGTTGAGAAGATCCTGGCAAATATCTGGAAAGAAGTTTTAGGAGTAGAGAATGTTGGCATCCATGATAATTTTTTTGAACTTGGCGGTGATTCCATTATCAGCATTCAGATTATTTCCCGTGCTAATCAGGAGGGTATAAAGATAAGTCCGCGTCAGGTCTTTCAGTATCAGACAATCTCTGAACTTTCCGCTGTCGCTGAGCAAAAAACCGCTGAAGCGGTTGACCAAAACCCCGTCACAGGAAATGCTCTGCTCATTCCCATTCAGCAAAGATTTTTTCAACACAATATAAAAGATCCATCCCATTTCAATCATTCTATTTTACTGTCTCTGCCTGATAATATTAATACTGAACATCTAGAAAAAGCAGTAAAAGAAATTCTCATCCATCACGATGCTCTTAGAATGAGTTATGAAATAATTGGGAATAATCTAACTCAAATCAATAATTACATTGGCAATGACATTCCTTTTATCGTAGAAGATCTGACTTCATTGGATCCTGACAATATTGATAATAAAATAAATGAGCTGACAATTAATTATCACAAAAACATCGACATCTCAAAAGGGAAATTATTTAATGCAGTTCTTTTCAGGACAGGAAATAATTCCGGTAATAAACTTCTGATAATTGTTCATCACTTATGTATCGACGGTATTTCATGGCGGATTATATTGGAGGATCTTTACAGACTTTATAATAATTTCCAAAACAATGAAGATCCAAAATTGCCGTTTAAAACATTATCATTTAAAAAATGGAGTGATATTATAAAAGAGTATTCAAACAGCACTGAACTTAAAAAAGAATTCGATCATTGGAAAGAAGTTTCAACTGAGTCTTTAATTATTTCTCAAAAAGATTTTAATGAAAATTTAAACATTGTAACCTCTGAAGAAAATGTGAACATTGAATTTTCAAAAGAAGATACCGGACTGATTTTAAAAGATGTACATAAGTCTTACAATACACAGATCAACGACATTTTACTAACAGCTTTGATTTTGGCATTTAATAAATGGAATGGCGAGAATAAATTACTTCTGAATTTAGAAGGTCACGGGCGTGAAGATATTGCTGATAATTCATTTAGTACAGATATTTCAAGAACTGTCGGCTGGTTTACTTCCGTTTTTCCAGTGCTCTTAAAAATCAATTCATCTAAAGATACCGGAGAATGCATCAAATCTGTCAAAGAGAATCTGAGGAATATACCGAATAACGGAATTGGATTTGGTTTACTGAAATATATGTCGGATGATACTGAAATTAAAAAATCACTTTCGGATTTTCCTGAAGTGGAGGTTGTATTCAATTATCTGGGACAAATGAATTTTCAGTTTTTACCAACTGATTGGAAAATTGTGGAAGGATTAAAACTTAGTCAGGATGGAGAGAATAAAAGATTTCATTCAATTGAAATAAATGCAGTGGTAACAGATGATAAGTTATTACTCGAATTTAATTTCAGTAACAATATTTATCAGAGAAAAAATATAGAAAAGCTTGCTGATCATTTTAAAAATTCCATGAATGGAATTATTTCACATTGCACAGGCGAAGATAAGAATTCAGGTTTTACTCCGTCTGACTTTTCTGCAGCCGGACTGGATCAGCAGGAGCTCGATGATTTACTTGCAAATTTAAACTAACAAATGGATCAGGATCTAAAAAATAAAATAGAAGATATTTACGAACTTTCTCCCATGCAGCAGGGAATGCTTTTTCATACTTTGTATGAGGAAGGATCTGATGCATACATAGAACAGTTCTGTTATGACCTTGAAGGAGAACTCGACGCCAGTGCTTTTGAAAAAGCCTGGAATGAAGTTGTAAAAAGACACGGAGTTTTGAGAACTTCTTTTCAGTATAAGGGAATTTCCAAACCTGTACAGATAGTAAATAAATCTGTTTCTTTGCCATGGGAAAATCTCAACTGGAGTAATCTAAAATCAGAGGATATTGAAACTGAATTTAAAACATTCATAAAAGCAGACCGATCAAAAAGTTTTTCTATGGAGTCCGCACCTCTGATGAGATGTACTCTCATAAAATTAAATGATCAGTTATACAAATTTATCTGGAGCTTTCATCATATCTTAATGGACGGCTGGAGCTATCCCGTCATTCAAAAAGAAGTTTTTGCATTTTATGAATCTTTTAAAAATGGTAAGGCTGCTGAACTTTCAAATCCCATTTCTTTTAAACAATTCATTGTATGGCTAAACACTACGGATAAAGAATCCGCTAAGAATTTCTGGACTAATGAACTCAAGGGATTCGGATCGCCAACTCCGATGATCTTCAACAAAAATAAGAATTCTCACACCGCAGAAAAAAATGCTGATGAAATAAAAGACATTGAAGTAAAATTCAGTGAAGAGCTTACTTCAAACCTTAACAGTTTTGTAAAAGAAAATAAACTTACATTAAACAGTGTTATACAGGGCATCTGGGCTTTTATATTAAGTAAATATCGAAATGAAAAAGATGTAATGTTTGGCGGCACAGTATCCGGAAGGAATCCTCTGCTCAAAGGAATTGAATCGATGGTTGGATTATTTATAAACACTTTACCTGTGAGGGTAGAAATTTCCTGCGAATCAAAAGTAATAAACTGGCTAAAGGAACTGCAGTTAAAACAAATCGAAAGAGATCAGTATTCTTACAGCGCGCTTGTCGATATTCAGGAGTGGAGTGAAATACCGAGAGGGACAAAGCTTTTCGAAAACATTCTTGTGTTTGAGAATTACCCGGTTGACAATTCTCTTAAAGAAGGTATTGCCGGTATAAGGATCAAAGATCTGAAAGCAATAGAAAGAACAAATTTTCCTCTCACTGTTCTTGTCGCCCCGGGTAATGAACTTACCATACATATTGCTTTCGAGACTTCTAAATTTTCAGATGAATTTATAAAAAATATATTATCATCTTTCGAATCTTTAACAAAACAGATAATTGCTAAACCTGATTCAAAGCTTTCTGAACTTGTTATTTTGTCAGAAGATGAAAAAAATAAAATTTTATATAAATGGAATGACACTTCAAAAGAGCTTGACAATAAATGTGTTCACAAATTATTTGAAGATTCAGTTGAAAAATATTCAGATAATATAGCTCTTGAATCCGGTAAAAATAAATTAACATATAAAGAGTTAAATCAAAGATCAAATCAGCTTGCTCATTTTCTGATAAGATCAGGTATCAAACCTGGCGATACTATTGGTATCAGTTTAAAGCGGTCAGAAGAAATGATCATTACACTGCTTGGAATATTAAAGTCAGGTGCAGCTTACGTTCCGATCGATCCGACATTTCCGAAAGACAGAATAAATTATTTATTAAAAGACTCAGGAATTAAGATCCTGATTACTTCAAGTGACCTTTCTGAAAATTTTGAGAATGGAGATCACAGGACAATTTATTTTGATAATGAAATTTCCAAACTGGAAAATGAGAGTACTAATAATCCTCAAACTTCTGTGTCACCGGATGATCTTGTTTATGTAATTTACACATCGGGATCTACAGGAAAGCCGAAAGGTGTTCTGATGATGCATAAAGCTTTGAGTAATCTGCTGAACTGGCAAATGGATTCACATGAATTCAAAGAAGGCTTTAGAGTACTTCAGTTCACGACTCTAAGTTTTGACGTTTCTTTTCAGGAAATTTTTTCTACATGGATATCAGGTGGCACATTAGTATTGCTGACTGAAGAAGAGAGAAAAGATCTTTCGGAAGTTGCTTCCATTTTAAAAACAAAAAAGATACAAAGAATTTTTCAGCCGTTTGTAGCTCTTCAGGGAATTTCAGAAGTTTGTTCGGTTTCAAATATTAATGACCTAGAATTGAAAGAAGTTATAACTGCCGGAGAACAAATTCAGATCACACCTGCGTTACTGGAATTTTTTAACAATCTACAAGGCTCAACTTTTTCCAATCACTACGGACCTTCTGAAGCACATGTCGTTACAAGTTATACATTCGGAAACGATACTTCAGCATGGCCGGATCATCCTCCGATCGGAAAACCTATTTCCAATAACAGGATGTATATTCTCGATGATACTCTTGAGCCTGTACCGGTTGGGGTTACAGGAGATCTTTACATCGGAGGCATCTCACTTGTCAGAGGTTATCTAAACAGACCTAAACTTACAAAAGAAAAGTTTTTAGACGATCCTTTTATTAAAGGTGAAACAATTTACAATACCGGTGACCTCGCAAGATATTTAGAAAACGGAGACATAGAATTTCTTGGAAGAGCTGACAGCCAGATCAAGCTGCGTGGATACAGGATCGAGCTTGGTGAGATTGAAAATGTCATTAGTGAATATGAAGGAATAAAAAATACTGCTGTCATTGCTAAAGAATTTTCAAACGGTGAAAAGAAATTGTTTGCATACATTGTTATTTCTGATAAAAATATTAACACTGATGAAATAAAAGATAAACTCATCTCATTTTTAAAGACAAAGTTTCCTGAATACATGATCCCTCATGATTTTATTTTTATAGACACTATGCCTCTTACAGGAACGGGAAAAGTCAATCTGAAAGCTTTACCTGAACCTGAACTTTCTAAAACAGGCGGAGGCGATAATTATGTTGTTCCGAATGACCCGCTTGAACTGCAACTTGTAAATATCTGGGAAAAAGTTTTAGGGATTAAAAACATCGGTATCAGGGATAACTTCTTTGAGCTTGGCGGACACTCGCTTTTGGCTATGAGAGTTTTTGGATATATTGAAAAACTTACCGGTAAAAAACTTGCACTATCGACTTTATTCAGTTCTCCTACTATTGAGCAGCTTGCAAACATATTAAAGGATGACGGCTGGAAACCGAACTGGAAGTCATTGGTAGCGGTAAAGCCAGGCGGATCCAAACTTCCTTTTTACTGTGTGCCGCCTGCTGCTGGGACAGCTTTGCATTTTCAGGATATGGTAAAATACATTCCGGATGATCAGCCGTTCTATATTCTTGAGTCTGTTGGTCTTGACGGAAAAGAGGAACCTCATAATGACATAAAGGAAATGGCAACTTTTTATATAAAAGAAATTCAGTCACTGCAACCCGAAGGTCCTTACCTTTTAGGAGGAAGATGTTTTGGGGGAAGAGTCGTTTTCGAAATGGCTCAGCAGTTGATCAAACAAAAACAGAAAGTAGCACTGCTTGCTATTTTTGATACCTGGCCTCCGTTTACTGAGACTCCTAAAGATTATGTTCAGCCGACAAGAGATACAAGTCATATTGTTTCCAGATCAATGCATCATTTAAAGAGTGGTGAGTTTTTTAAGGTCGCATGGAATTTCACAAAATATAAAGCTTCAAAAATAAACTGGAAGATAAAAAATAAAATTGAATATCTATTCAGTGATGAACTATCAAGAAAGTATAAAGAAATTATGCTGATGCATTTCAAGGCTCAGGACAGATACATTGCACATAAATTTCCGGGTAAGATAACTTTGATTGAATGTGCGACATTCAGACAGGATTTCAGGGATCAATGGAAAGAACTTGCAGGCGGAGGATTTGAGACGTATGTAGTTCCGGATACTGACCACAAGACTATTGTGAAAGAACCCAAGCTGAAAGATTTTGCTGAAAAACTTAATAT
>Ga0073904_10002601_pt1 | contig 13642 bp, 11 predicted proteins | sample KloWWTrecipitate_FD_66668 | JGI IMG/M metagenome (GOLD analysis project Ga0073904, IMG submission 66668) | Active sludge microbial communities from Klosterneuburg, Austria, studying microevolution and ecology of nitrifiers - Klosterneuburg... | ecosystem: Engineered > WWTP > Aerobic digester >...
GCAAAATCCTCATCCAGGCTCTTGCGGTAATCGGCCTTCATGGCCTCGAATTCTTCCGCGGTGATCACGCCTTCGGCGATGAGCCGCTTGGAATAGACGTTCACGATGGTTTCGTGTGACGAAATCGCCTTGTACATCAGGGGCTGGGTGAAAAAGGGCTCGTCGGTTTCGTTGTGGCCGAAGCGGCGGTAGCAGAACATGTCGATGACTACCGGCTTCTTGAACTTCTGGCGGAATTCGGTGGCGATCTTGGCGGCAAAAACCACGGCTTCGGGATCATCGCCATTGGCATGGAAAATCGGCGCCTCGATCATCTTGGCCACATCGGAGGGGTAGGGCGACGACCGGGCGAAATGCGGGCTGGTGGTAAAGCCGATCTGGTTGTTGACGATGAAATGAATGGAACCGCCGGACCGGTGGCCGCGGAGCCCCGACAGGCCGAAACATTCAGCCACAACACCTTGCCCGGCAAAGGCCGCATCGCCATGGATGAGCAGGGGCAATACGCTTTTCCTCTCGCGGTCGCCGCGCTGGTCCTGCTTGGCGCGGGCCTTGCCCAGCACCACAGGATCGACGATTTCGAGATGGGAGGGATTGGCGGTGAGCGACAGATGAACCGTGTTGTTGTCAAACACCCGGTCGGAGGACGATCCCAGATGGTATTTTACGTCGCCTGAACCTTCCACTTCATCGGGAGTGGAGGAGCCCCCCTTGAATTCATGGAAAATGGCGGAGAAGGGCTTGGCCATCACATTCGCCAGCACATTCAGGCGGCCGCGGTGGGCCATGCCGAGGACGATTTCCTTGATGCCCAATTGCCCGCCGCGCTTGATGATCTGTTCAAGGGCCGGAATCATGCTTTCGCCGCCATCAAGGCCGAAACGCTTGGTGCCGGTGTATTTCACGTTGAGAAAATTCTCGAAGCCTTCGCCCTCAATGAGTTTGCGGAGAATGGCCTTCTTGCCTTCGCGGGTGAAGGAAATTTCCTTGTCAGCGCCCTCGATGCGCTGCTGCAGCCAGCCCTTTTGCAAGGGATCTGAGATGTGCATGAATTCGACACCCAGAGTGTGGCAATAGGTGCGTTTCAGGATATCGGTGATCTGGCGGATGGTGGCCTGTTCGAGGCCCAGCACCTTGTCGAGGAAGATGGGACGGTCGAGATCGGCTTCGCTGAAGCCATAGGTGGAGGGGTCCAGTTCGGGCTGTGCCGGACGTTCGGCCAATCCCAGCGGATCGAGATCGGCGGCCAGGTGGCCGCGCATGCGGAAGGCGCGGATCATCATGAGGGCGCGCACCGAATCCATGGTGGCCTTGCGCACCTCATCTACGGAAAGCTTGGCGTCGGCGGCCTTGGACTTGGCCTCGATCTTGGCGCCCACCGCTTTTTCCACGGCGGGCCAGTTGCCATCAAAGGCGGAAACGAGGTCACCGGTCGCGGCCAGCGGCCAATCCTTGCGGGCCCAGGAAGGCCCGGAAACCTGCTGCTTGGCGGAAGCGGGATCATCATCAAGACCGGCAAAAAACTGCCGCCAGTGGACATCCACGGCGGCGGGGTTTTCCAGATATTTGGCGTAAAGCCCCTCAATGAATTGGGCATTGCCGCCATAGAGGAAGGAAGATTGTTCAAAAGCCGTAATCAGGTCTGTCTTGTTCATCGCCATCACTTCCGAAGCCCGGGAACTCTGTCCGGGCCTAGAGATATACTACCCAAAGTTTTCTTTGTCTTACTTCCGTTTCAGTTTCTTCATTAATGTCTTGCCGAGCATTGCAGGCGAATCCGAGACGGCGATTCCGGCCCGTTTCATGGCCTCGATCTTGGATTCAGCGCCGCCCTTGCCGCCTGAGATAATGGCGCCGGCATGGCCCATGCGGCGCCCCGGTGGTGCGGTGCGGCCGGCAATGAAGCCTGCCATGGGCTTTTTGATCTTTGATTTGCGGATGAACTCTGCGGCATCTTCCTCGGCGGAACCGCCGATTTCGCCGATCATGATGATGGAGTGGGTCTTGGGATCAGCCAAAAACAATTCCAAAATATCGATAAACTCCGTACCTTTCACCGGATCCCCGCCTATACCAACGGCTGTGGTCTGGCCAAGGCCCTCCTGAGTGGTCTGGAATACTGCTTCATAGGTAAGCGTTCCGGAGCGCGAGACAATACCCACGGAGCCCTTCTTGAAGATATTTCCCGGCATGATACCGATCTTGCACTCATTTGGCGTGAGCACGCCGGGGCAATTCGGGCCGATGAGGCGGGTGCTGGAGCCCGTTAACGCGCGCTTCACCTTCACCATGTCCTGCACCGGAATGCCTTCGGTGATGCAGACGACAAGCGGAATTTCCGCATCGATAGCTTCGAGAATGGCATCCGCCGCAAAGGGCGGCGGCACATAGATCACGGAAGCATCGGCGCCGGTTCTCTCGCGGGCTTCCATTACCGTGTCATAGACGGGAAGACCGATATGCTTGGTGCCACCTTTGCCCGGCGTAACGCCCGCCACCATCTGGGTGCCATAGGCAATAGCCTGTTCCGTATGGAAGGTGCCGTTGTTGCCGGTAATGCCCTGGCAGATGACCTTGGTTTTCTTATTGATTAAAATGGACATCAGGCCGCTTCCTTTACCGCTTTGACAATCTTCTTGGCGGCATCGTCAAGGTCGTCGGCAGAAATGACATTGAGAGCTGAGTCCTTGATGATCTTCTTGCCGAGATCGACATTGGTGCCTTCGAGGCGCACCACTAGGGGAACCTGCAGGCCCACTTCCTTTACGGCGGCGATCACGCCTTCGGCGATGATGTCGCATTTCATGATGCCGCCGAAAATGTTGACGAGGATGCCTTTGACGCGCGGATCAGCGGTGATGATCTTGAACGCGGCAGTGACTTTTTCCTTTGTGGCCCCGCCTCCCACATCGAGGAAGTTGGCGGGCTCCATGCCGTAGAGCTTGATGATGTCCATGGTGGCCATGGCGAGGCCTGCACCATTCACCATGCAGCCGATGGAACCGTCCAGTGCCACATAGGAGAGGTCATATTTCGAGGCCTCGATTTCCTTGGGGTCTTCCTCGCTCAAATCGCGGTAGGCCTTGATGTCGGGATGGCGGTCAAGGGCGTTGTCGTCGAAATTCATCTTGGCATCGAGACAGACAAGCTGGCCTTCTTTGGTGATCACCAGCGGATTGATTTCGAGAAGGCTCATGTCCTTTTCGGTGAAGGCCTTGTAGAGCTGGCCCACCATTTTCACACATTGCTTGACCTGGTCGCCTTCGAGCTTAAGTGCCGCGGCAATCCGCCTGCCCACGAAGGGCGCATAGCCGCTGGCGGGGTCCACATGGATGGTGGCGATCTTGTCGGGGGTCTTGGCCGCCACCTCTTCGATGTTCACGCCGCCCTCAGTGGAGGCGATAAAAGCAACGGTGGAGGTTTCACGGTCCACGAGACAGGAGAGATAAAGCTCCCTGGCGATGGCGGTGCCTTCTTCAATGTAGAGGCGCTGGACGAGTTTGCCCTGTGGCCCGGTCTGATGGGTCACCAGAGTCATGCCCAGCATACGTTCGGCTTCGGTCTTCACATCGGTCACGGATTTTACAACCTTCACGCCGCCGCCCTTGCCACGCCCGCCGGCGTGGATCTGGGCCTTCACCACCCAGACTGGGCCGGGCTGACTTTCCGCGGCTTTCACCGCCTCATCAACTGTAAAAGCCGCGGCGCCCTTGCCGGTTGGCACGCCGAAGGCGCGCAAAACTTCCTTGGCCTGGTATTCGTGAATGTTCATTGTGCTAGCCTTATGCGAGGTCCGGAGCGATTTTCTTGGCGGCATCCATCAGGGCTTCAACGGCCCCCAGCGATTTCTTGAATCCGGCCTTCTCCTCGCCTTCAAGCTTGATCTCGACGATGCGCTCAACCCCGCCGGCGCCGATCACCACAGGCACGCCGACATAGGTGTTGTTCACGCCGTATTGGCCGGTGAGATGGGCGGCACAGGGCAATACGCGCTTTTTATCTTTGAGGTAGCTTTCGGCCATGGCGATGCCGGCGGAGGCTGGTGCGTAGTAAGCGGAACCGGTTTTGAGGAGCCCGACGATTTCGGCACCGCCATCACGGGTGCGCTGGACGATTTCATCAATGCGCTGCTGGGTGGTCCATTTCATGGCCACCAGATCAGGCACGGGAATTCCGGCGACTGTTGAATATTTCACCAGCGGCACCATGGTGTCGCCGTGTCCGCCGAGCACGAAGGCTGTTACATCTTCAACAGAGACTTTGAACTCCTCCGCGAGAAAATGGCGAAAGCGAGCGCTGTCGAGAACGCCGGCCATGCCCACAACCTTGTTGGGCGCGAGGCCGGAATATTTTTGCAGAGCCCAGACCATCACGTCGAGCGGATTGGTGATGCAGATTACGAATGCATCCGGCGCATATTTGGCAAGGCCGGCGCCCACCTGGGCCATGACTTTCAAATTGATTTCAAGCAAATCATCACGGCTCATGCCGGGCTTGCGGGGAACACCGGCGGTGACGATGCAGACATCTGCCCCGGCAATGCCTTCATACTTGTTGGTGCCGGAAAGGGCGGAATTAAAGCCTTCAATGGGTCCTGATTGTGAAAGATCAAGGGTTTTGCCCTGAGGAATGCCTTCGGCGATATCGAATACCACAACATCGCCAAGTTCCTTGAGAGCTGCAAGGTGGGCGAGTGTGCCACCAATCATGCCGCCACCGATCATTGCAATTTTCTTACGAGCCATTTTTCGTTTCCCTCTCAACCCGCAGGAGCGCAGGTTCTATTGCATTGCACAAGCGGGGTTTTTCTAGGCCTGATACAAAGAGGCTTCAAGAACTACTAACGGCTAACGGGGTTTTTATGACGATTTTTCAGGTTTCAACGATTTTTTGACCCCACCAGGCCGCCGATTGCATTTCCTGGAGCCGCGAAACGGTGCGGGCGAATTCAAACCGGTGGTCACCCTTGGGATAAATCCGCTCCGGCGGCTGGGCCGAGGAGGCCACGAGATGCAGGCGGGCATCATAAAGTGTGTCAATCAGCAGGACAAAGCGTTTGGCCTCATTGCGCTGGCTGGTCTTGAGGGCAGGGATTCTTTCGACAAAGAGGGTCTGGAAGTGGGCGGCAAGCGCCAGGTAGTCGGGCGGACCCAGCGGAGCTTCGCAAAGCTCGGCAAAGGTGAAACGGGCGCAGCCGTGGGCGCTTTCCGGCACATGCAGGCTGCGCCCCAGAACCAAAATTTCGCAGGGCTCGCCGTTTGGCACATCGGTGAGGCGTTCCCAAATCTGCTGCACATGGGCATCGGCCTTTGGGCCTAGTGGCGTTACAAAACTCTCCCGGGCTTTCACGCGGCCCAAACGGTAGTCGGTGGAGCCAGCCAGCGAAACGACGTCGAACTTGCTTTCCATGAGCTTGATGGCCGGGACAAACAGGCCGCGGTTCAAGCCATCCTTATAGAGCTGGCCGGGCGGCAGGTTGGAGGTTGTGACGATGACCGTGCCGTTGTCCAGCAGCGCCTGGAACAGGCGGCCCACAATCATCGCGTCGGCAATGTCGCTGATCTGCATTTCATCGAGGCAGAGAACCTGCGCCTGTTTTGAAATGTCCGTGGCGATTTGCGCCAGCACGTCAGTTTCGCGGAGCGCCCGGCGGCGCTGGTGAATGCCCTGCATGAAGGCGTGGAAGTGGATGCGCTGCTTCGCCTTCACCTGGAGGTTTGCGAAGAACAGATCCATCAGCATGGTTTTGCCGCGGCCCACGTCGCCATAAATATAAACGCCCTTGGGCACGCCGTTCCGGTTCAGCAAGCGTCCAAGGGTTCCGCGCTGTTCACGTGCCTCAAGCGCCTGTGCCAGGTGATCGAGACGGGAAATGATTGCGGCTTGTGCGGCATCGGCGCGAGCTTCGCCGCTGGCTATTTTTTCGGTATAGGCTTCAAGCAGCGCGGTCACCGGAAGGCTCCCAGGAAAAAGGCGAGCATCACGCTATAGGCCGCAACGGTTGTCACAAAAGCGAATGCCGAAATCAGCACGCCCGGAAAGGAGAGGGGTTTGAGGCCGTGGTCGATCAGGCGCGGCCTGAGATTGGCAAGAACCGAGATCCCGCCAAAGATGAGGAGGATGACCTGTTCGAAATAGAATCCGCCCGCCAGAAGTGCCAGGCCAATGGTGAGCAGGCCGAAGCGCGCATGGGTTCCCATCAGCCTGGCCAGGATCGAGCGCAACGCCACGCCTCCGTCAAGCGGTTCGACGGGCAAGAGATTAAAGAGGTTGAGTCCGATGACCACGACCCCTGCAGTCACCAGCCAGGCGGGAAGGGTGACCCCCAGCACAAAGGGAAGGCTCAAGGCAAATGCCAGGAGCAGGCTGAAGCCTGGGCCCATGAGGGCGGAAAAAACCGCCTGGGCCTGGGTTTCGTAGGGCAGGCGCGGCATGGCAAGGGCGCCGAGAAAGGGCAGGAAGATCATGCGTCCCCAGGGCTGGCCGATCAGGCGGTAGGCCAGCAGGTGGCCGAATTCGTGGACAGCCAGGGCCACGACCAGCAGGCCGGAAATGAGCCAGCTGGTCATCAGGGCAAAGGCCACAAGGCTGATCAATCCGGTGACGATCGCAACGGTGGCTGAGATCCACATATGGGTCGTTTCATCAGGCTTGCCGGATTCGGCCAGGCCCTTGAGGCGGTAAGCTCCACTCCAGAGATCGGCGCGGGCGAGGATCTGCGCAACCAAGGGGCGCGGGCCCCATTCGTATTTCTGGGTGAGCCAGGTGCCTTCGGGGTGGGCCTCAGTTTCCGTGACGATCTTCAGCAGCTCATTGTTGAGGGATTTGCCCTCCAGCCCGTCGCGGTGCAGTTCTAGGTAGGCGGGAGGGCGCCGTTCGGCCACACGGAAATGGGCCTGGGATTTTTGCTGGGCGCCGGTCGAGAGGGTGGTCACATAAGTCATGCGGAAAACCTGGCGGGCGTCATCAAGAAGCTCGGACGTGACTGTGGTGCGGCTCCAGGTCTGCACCTTGCCGTGATGGAGGTCGACAAGGGCAAAGACCTTTTCCTGTGGAGCCCTAATCAGGAGTTTCGCCCGGGGGTTCACTTTCCGGCGGAAGCCCAGAAGCGCCAGCAGAATGAGAATAAAAGGAATCTCCACACCGGCGTTTAGAATGAACTCTGGCATTTGTCCTCTGGGATTGCCGTTACTTACGGGACGCCCTGCCTGATGCGCAATTGAAAAACATGGAAAGGCCTAATAAAAGCTTGGTTCATGCCCCACAAAATTGTTGTTGCCGCCCTCTACAAGTTTGTCACGCTGAAGGACTTTGCCAGCCTCAGGCAACCCCTGCTTGCAGCCATGAAGGCTCATGGGGTGAAAGGCACGCTGCTCCTTGCGGAAGAGGGGATTAACGGCACGATCAGCGGCAGCCGAAGTGCCATCGACGGATTTCTTGCAGTGCTTAGATCCGACGCCCGCCTTGCCGACATTGACCACAAGGAATCCTATTGCGACAAAGATCCGTTCTATCGCAGCAAGGTGAAGCTGAAGAAGGAAATTGTCACGATTGGAGTTGTCGGCGTAGACCCGAACAAACAGGCCGGCACCTATGTGAGCCCGGTGGACTGGAATACGCTGATCGCCGACCCCGATGTCCTGCTCATTGATACGCGCAACGATTATGAAGTGGCGCTTGGCACGTTCGAGGGAGCGGCTGATCCCGGGACCTCCAGTTTTGGCGAATTTCCCAAATTCGTCAGCGAGAATCTTGATCCGGCGCAGCACCGGAAAGTGGCCATGTTCTGCACCGGCGGCATCCGCTGCGAGAAGGCCTCGAGCTACATGCAGTCGCAGGGCTTCCGCGAAGTGTATCACCTGAAAGGCGGCATTCTCAAATATCTTGAGGAGGTGCCGAAAGAGCAAAGCAAATGGCAGGGTGACTGTTTTGTTTTCGACCACCGGGTGGCGGTGGGCCAGGGCCTGGTTCCCAGCGAAATTGAATTATGCCACGGCTGCCGCATGCCGCTGGATCCTGCCGACAGGTTTTCGGAATTCTATGAAGAGGGCGTGAGCTGTCCGAAGTGTTTTGCGACACTTAGCGAGAGGTCGAAGGCGTCGGCACGGGAACGGCAGAAGCAGATTGACCTGGCGAAGAAGCGGAACCTGCGCAAACCGATCGGAGCCTAACGTTTCTTCTTTTTCCAGGCGGCTTTCTTCTCCTTGAAAGCCGGTGTGTTGCCTGCAGCGTGGGGTTTTCCCGTCCCTTCAAATCTCGGCTTGCCGCCTGCAAAAGATTTCTTGCCCTTGTAGCCGGTTGCTTCGAATTTCGGCTTGGCAGGGCCATCATGGGGTCTTCTGTCTTCATAGCGCGATGGTTCAGCAGCGTGGGGCGGCTTGAAGTTCGGCTTGCGGTCCGGATTGCGCGAAGGACGGCTGATTTCCGGATTGCCGACCAGCAATTCAATCTTGACGTCCTCGTCATCGGCAACCCGGCTGGCGATGGAGAAACGGTCGACCACCGCATTGGCAATTTCAAACCGGGTTTCATTGTCGGTGATGCGGATGGCGCCGATGTCGGCCTTTACTACTTTGCCGCGGCGGCAGATCATCGGCAGCAGCCATTTCGGATCGGCATTATTCTTGCGGCCGATGTCAAGGCGGAACCAGGTGAAATTGCGGGGTTCGGCTGAATGGGCATCACGGCGCGCGGGCTTCGCCTCGCGGAACTCGCGGCCAGGGCCGGGGTCAAACACATCCTCAGCGGCAGGCAGTCTGGCGCGGTAAACACGGACAAGGGCCGCGGCAACTTCTTCCGGCGAGCGCATGGCCAGAACGGCGCGGGCCATTTCCAGGTCCTCTTCGCTGCTGACCTCGGTGAGGAGCGGATCATGCAGCAGACGCTGCTGGTCAAGCCTGCGAATGTCTTCTGCCTGGGGCGGACCGCTCCACACGGGATTCACCTTGGCTGCCGCGAGCAGCTGTTCGGCCTTGCGGCGCCTTGACAGGGGTACCAGCACGACGCTCACGCCCTTCTTGCCGGCGCGTCCGGTGCGACCGCTGCGGTGCTGCAGGATTTCCGCGTCATTGGGCAGATCCGCATGAATGACGAGGGCAAGGTTGGGAAGGTCAATGCCGCGGGCCGCCACATCGGTTGCGACGCAGACGCGGGCCCGGCCGTCGCGCAGCGCCTGCAGGGCATGGTTGCGTTCGCCCTGGCTGAGTTCGCCGGAGAGATAGACGGCGGCAAAGCCGCGCTCCAACAGGGTTGCATGCAAATGGCGGACATGGTCGCGGGTGTTGCAAAACACAAGGGTGCTTTGCGCCTCGACAAAGCGCAGCACATTGACGACCGCATGCTCAACCTCGTTGGGGGCAACGCGCATGGCGCGGTATTCGATGTCGGCATGGGCCCGTTCGCCGCCTGAGGCCTCGATGCGCAGGGCATTGCGCTGGTAGCGCTTGGCCAGGTTGGCAATGATTTTGGGCATGGTCGCGGAAAACAAAAGGGTGCGCCGTTCGGCGGGCGTTGCTTCCAGGATGAATTCGAGGTCCTCGCGAAAGCCGAGATCAAGCATTTCATCGGCTTCGTCGAGGACCACGGCTTTGAGGTTGGTGATATTCAAAACGCCGCGCTCGAGATGGTCACGCAGGCGTCCCGGTGTTCCCACAATAATGTGTGCGCCATCGGCAAGCCTGCGGCGCTCGCGCTTGGGGTCCATGCCGCCGACGCAGGAAAGGATGCGGGCCCCGGTATAATGGTAGAGCCACTCCAGTTCGCGCTCCACCTGCATGGCGAGTTCGCGGGTTGGCGCCACAATGAGGGCCATTGGCGAGGCATCCTGCTGGAAGCGCTCGGCTTCGCCAAGCAGCGTCGTGGCGATGGCAAGGCCATAGGCCACGGTCTTGCCGGAGCCGGTTTGGGCCGAAACGACGAGATCGCGCCCCTCCGCCCTGGCTTCGAGAACGGCAAGCTGAACCGGGGTGGGCTCATCATACTTGCGCTCGGTGAGGGCTCGGGTGAACGGGGCAGGGGTCTGGGGAAAGGGCAATTTAAAGGTTACTTTTCTAACGGAGTTGAGGGCGGGCAAACGGGGATGTCGCTACCACGCAGGGCCAATTGGGCCGCTCTTAGAGCAAGTTCATTGGAAACACCATGGCGACACAAACTTCGCCCTTAACCACTATTGCGGATCGAGCAACGCCACATGGGGGCTGGCGTGGCGCGGCAGCTTGCCGGCGAGACGGGGGTCGTCGTGAATTTCGACCATGAGGCTATAAGGCTCAAAGCCTGAGCGCTTGTAAAAGCCCAACGCGTTGGGGTGGTCAAAATGGCAGGTGTGGACCCACAAACGGGTGATCGGCTTTTCCCAGGCCTTGGTGATGGCGATATTCATCAGTACACGGCCCAGGCCGCTGCCAATGGCTTCCTTGGCCAGGCCAAAGAAGGCGAGCTCGCAGTTGGGCATATCCTTGAAATCCAGTTCCAGAATTCCGATCGCCGCGTTGCCTTGATACAAGACATAGGATTCCACCTGCGGGTTGCCGAGAATGGCCGCCAGCTTTTCATCGGGCATGATGAGGCGTGAAAACCACATGAGGTCTTCGCCCACCTTGCGGAATATCCTGCGGTAGCCATCGAGGTCGTTCACATCAACCGGCCACAATGAATAGCCTTCCGGCAGAGACGCATCCCTAAAGGCCGGCCTCGACGTCATCTCAAGGCAGGTCACCACATTGGCGAGCCTGCCTTTCGGCAGTTCGTAGTAACCCAGGGGCAGATCAAGCTTCTGCATCAATCAGCGCATCGTCGGTATGGAGAACTGGGCGCCTTCCTTTGTCCCTGAAGGCCAGCGCGAGGTCACGGTCTTGGTCTTGGTATAGAAGCGGATGGAATCCGGTCCGTGCTGATTAAGGTCGCCGAAGCTCGAAGCCTTCCAGCCGCCGAAGGTATGATAGGCAAGCGGCACCGGAATGGGCACGTTTACACCCACCATGCCGACCTGCACCTTGGCAGCAAAGTCGCGCGCCGCATCGCCGTCGCGGGTATATATCGCAACGCCGTTGCCGTATTCATGGTCGTTGCACAGGCCTAGCGCCTCGTCATAGGTCTTGGCGCGCACCACGCTGAGCACCGGGCCGAAAATCTCTTCCTTGTAGATTCGCATGTCCTTGGTGACATTGTCGAAGAGCGAGCCGCCAAGGAAATAGCCATTCTCATAGCCCTGCATCTTGAAGCCGCGGCCATCCACTTTGAGAGTGGCGCCTTCCTTCACGCCGATATCAATGTAACCCTTCACGCGGTCCAGGGCCATTTTGGTCACCAGCGGCCCGTAGTCGGCATCGCGGTCGGAGGAAAGGCCAATCTTCAGTTTCTCCACGCGGGGAATGAGCTTTTCAATGAGCGCATTGGCAGTGGCTTCGCCCACGGGCACGGCAACCGAGATCGCCATGCAGCGTTCACCAGCGGAGCCATAACCAGCGCCGATAAGCGCATCGACGGCCTGGTTCATGTCGGCATCGGGCATGATCACCATGTGGTTCTTGGCGCCGCCGAAGCATTGGGCGCGTTTGCCGGTGGCTGTTGCCCCGGCATAAACATATTGGGCGATGGCGGTTGAACCCACAAAGCCCACGGCCTTGATGTCGGGATCATTCAGGATGGCGTCAACGCTTTCCTTATCGCCGTTCACCACATTCAGAATTCCCGGCGGCAGGCCGGCCTCGAGGAAAAGTTCAGCGATGCGCATGGGGCAGGAGGGATCGCGCTCCGAAGGCTTGAGGATGAAGGCGTTGCCCACCGCAATGGCGGGGGCGCATTTCCACAAGGGGATCATGGCGGGGAAGTTGAAGGGCGTGATGCCCGCCACAACGCCCAAGGCCTGGCGCATGGAATACATGTCGATCCCGGGGCCTGCGGCATCAGTGAATTCGCCTTTCATCAGATGTGGCACGCCGCAGGCGAATTCGGCCACTTCCACGCCGCGCTGCAAGTCACCCAGCGCATCGGGAACTGTCTTGCCGTGTTCGATGGAAATCAGGGTGGCCAGTTCTTCCTTGTGCTTGGCTGCAAGCTCCAGGAACTTCATCATCACGCGGGCGCGGAACTGGGGGTTCTTGGCGGCCCAGGCGGGCTGCGCCGCCTTGGCGTTTTCCACAGCGGCGCGGAGTTCGGCCTTGGACGCAAGTGCCACCCTGGCTTGCACCTCTCCGGTGTTGGGATTGAACACGTCGGCGAAACGCCCGGAAGTCCCGTTTACCCGCTTGCCACCGATGAAATGCCCGATTTCCTTGACCATTGTAAATTCCGCGGGGCCTGGTGCCCAAGCTGCCGCGCTCCCTTGTAAGATTTGAATTGCCGCAAGCTCTAATGATCGTTGGACCAGCCTGCAAGTGACAGTAACAGGCACTTAACACGTCCAGCAACAAAATGGAATGAAATTATCCTATTCTTCTGTTTTGGAATGAAATTTCCATTGCGCTATGCAATCTACGCATTGCGCTCCGCACTTGTGTTCGCTGCAACGCAACATAAGCTTCACACTTAGCAGCCAGAATCATGCCCTTGAGGTAAGTCATGACCTATGATGCTATCGAACACCACCATATCCGCCGCCTTTGGCCAGCTGACATTGCCGCTTTCCGCCGGCATTTGAAGCGCCTTGATGCTGATACCCGCCAGGCGCGCTTCGGTTCGCCGGTGAATGATCAGTTTCTCGAGGCCTATGCGGATACGGCCCACCGTCTCGGCACGCTGATCTTTGGCGCCTACTTCGGCAACGAAATAAGGGCTTCGGCGGAATTGCGGTCGCTTGAGATAGTCGGCAAGGCCATGGCCGAAGCGGCGTTCACGGTAGAAAAGGATTACCAGGACAAGGGATTGGGATCACTCCTGATGAACCGGATCATCGTCGCCGCGCAAAACCGGAGCATCAGCCAGCTTCACATGATCTGCCTGCGCGACAACGACCGCATGCAGCATCTCGCCGGAAAATTCGGGGCCAGGCTCAAGATAAAATCCGGGGAAGTCACGGGCCGGATCGACCCCACCTATCCGACGCCGGTTTCAGTCTTCGAAGAAGCGCTCGATGAGGCCCATGGCTTCATGACGGCCGTGCTGGACTGGCGAATCTAGCTTTCCTTGGGTAGGTGAACTGAGGGAATCCAGACGTAGCCTTCATCGTCGATGATCATGCATTCACGAAGCCCGTGGGGCTTGTCGAGACTGCCGGCCAGCACAGTCCAGCCGCCTTCCCTCGCGTTGGCTTCGGCCACGTCGGGATTTGAGCCGTAGATCCTGAGTTCAATACCAATGCCGCGGGCTTCGGCGCCCTGCAGAATTCCATGGAGTTCATTGTTCATGTAGGTGTTGTCATGGTGAAACATGAAATCGCCGCCGTTCAGCTTCATGGCGGCAAAACGGTCATTGGCATAAAAGGCCGTGGCACCCAGTACTTCAGTGGCAAATTTCACGGCGCGGGCCACATCCCTGACAAGCAGGTTGAAGCCGAGGCCGCGCAGGGAGCGGCCATAGTCGGGAGCGGAAACGGGCGGTTCGGCGTTGGGATTGCTGGGTTTCATGCCAGCATTTGAACGCTTTCGGTTGCTTCCTGTCCATTCCACTTCACGGTGCAGGCGGGAATCCGGTTTGCTTCGGAAAC
>Ga0073904_10002603_pt1 | contig 13641 bp, 8 predicted proteins | sample KloWWTrecipitate_FD_66668 | JGI IMG/M metagenome (GOLD analysis project Ga0073904, IMG submission 66668) | Active sludge microbial communities from Klosterneuburg, Austria, studying microevolution and ecology of nitrifiers - Klosterneuburg... | ecosystem: Engineered > WWTP > Aerobic digester >...
TCGAAAATGATGTCCTTGGCTTCGAAGCCCGCCTTCTCGGTGAGCAGCTTGTAGGCCCGCTCGCAGATCTCCAGGCGGCGCGGCGTGTTGTCCGCCTGCCCCACCTCGTCGAACGCCATCACCACCGCCGCCGCGCCGTACTTCCGCACGAGGGCGGCCTTCTTCAGGAAGTCGGCCTCGCCCTCCTTCAGGCTGATGCTGTTGACGATGGCCTTGCCTTGCACGCAGCGGAGCCCCGCCTCGATGACCTCCCACTTGGAGCTGTCGATCATGAAGGGGACGCGCGCCACCTCGGGCTCGGTCGCGAGGATGTTCAGGAACGTGGTCATCGCGACCACGCCGTCGAGCATGCCCTCGTCCATGTTGACGTCGAGGATGTTCGCGCCGTTGCGCACCTGCTCGAGCGCGACGGCGGTGGCGGACGTGAAATCGCCGGCCTTCACGAGCTCGGCGAACTTCGCGCTGCCGGTCACGTTGGTGCGCTCGCCGATCATGAGGAAGTTCGTGTCCGGCAGCACCTCGAGGCGCTCGAGCCCCGTGTACACGGTGTAGGGGCGCGCCTCCTTCGGCTCGGGGCGTGGCGCGAGCGCGCCCACGGCCTTGGCCACGGCGGCGATGTGGTCGGGCGTGGTGCCGCAGCACCCGCCGAGCACGTTGACGAGCCCGGCGGCGGCGAACTCGCCGACGAGCGAGCTCATGGTGGCCGGGTCTTGGTCGTACTCGCCGAAGGCGTTGGGGAGACCCGCGTTCGGGTAGCAGGAGATACGGCACTCGGCGACCTTCGCGAGGTCGACGAGATAGGGGCGCATCTCCTTGGCGCCGAGCGAGCAGTTGATGCCGACGCTGAGCGGCTTCGCGTGCGCGATCGAGGCCCAGAACGCGTCGACGGTCTGGCCCGAGAGCGTGCGCCCGGACTGGTCGACGATGGTGAGCGAGATCATCACCGGGAGCCGCACGCCCTTCTCGGCGAACACCTCCTCGAGGGCGACCACGCAGGCCTTCACGTTGAGCGTGTCGGTGACCGTCTCGGCGAGGAGGAGATCCACACCACCGTCGATAAGCCCTCGAATTTGCTCCACATAAGCCCGTCGAACCTCTTCGAACGTGACAGTGCGCATCGCCGGATCGTTCACGCTCGGCGACATCGAGAGCAGGCGGTTCAAGGGCCCGATGGCGCCCGCCACGAAGCGCGGGCGCGACGGATCGCGGGCGGTGAACTTGTCGGCCGCGGCCCGCGCGAGCTGCGCGGCCGCCACGTTCATGTCGAGCACGGCGTGCTCGAGCGCGTAGTCGGCCTGCGCGATCGACGTCGAGCTGAAGGTGTTGGTCTCGATGATGTCGGCGCCCGCCGCCAGGTAGCTCTCGTGGATCTCCTGGATGACGTCGGGCCGCGTCAGCACGAGGAGGTCGTTGTTTCCCTTCAGGTCGTGCGCGTGGTCGCGGAAGCGCGCGCCGCGGAAGTCAGCCTCGCCGAGGCCATAGCGCTGCACCATCGACCCCATCGCGCCGTCGAGGATCAGAATGCGTTGATCGAGCAGGTCGCGGATGCGTTTCTCAGAGGTCTTCACGGGGCGGGCTCCAGGCGGTTCGGGCCGTCATAGCACAGCGCGGCGTGCGCGCCGGTGCGCGGCGCCGCTGCCCTGCTCGGGCTTGCCCGCTGTCCGTCGCCTCCTCCCGCGCAGCCAGCGAGCGAGAAAACGTTTGCCCGCCTGTAGGCGCGAGGGTACGTGTCACCCGTCCGGGCCTCGCAGACGATCGCCGGCGGGCGCCCTCCCTCGGGGGCGAGCGCGGGAGGAAAGTCCGAGCTCCACAGAGTGCGATGCCGGGTAACGCCCGGTGGCGGTGACGCCAAGGAGAGTGCCACAGAGAACAGACCACCGGCCCGCGTACGCCTCCTTGGAGCGCGTGCTCGCCGCCGGTAAGGGTGAAACGGTGGGGTAAGAGCCCACCGCGAGGGCGGTAACGTCCTCGGCATGGCAGACCCCATCGGGAGCAAGGCCGCGTAGGCGGGCGCGGACGTCGCGAAAGCGCCGTCCAAAGGGCGACTCGCCCGAGCCCGTGGGTTGGCTGCTCGAGCCGTTCGGTAACGACCGGCCTAGAGGAATGATCGTCGGCGCGGCGGGGGCGATCCCGTCGCGACACAGAACTCGGCTTATGCGGCACCCGGACCGCTTCGAGCCTGTCCTCGCGAGGGGGTGGGCTCGAGGTGTTTTTGTGGCCCTCGCGTGGTCCCGGCGGCCGGGCGGCCGCGACCGCGAGAGGGTGCGGGGACGGTGCGGGGGGGCCGGCGGACACCCGACCGCGCCCGTGGAGCGCAAGCCCGAAGCGCCCCAGAAGCCGCGCCTACGGCCGAGTGGCCGCGAGCCTCGCGAGGCCGTCGGCCACCGACACCTCGGGCGCGTACCCGAGGTCCCGCTTCACGGCGGAGATGTCGTACCAGTGCGCGGTGGCGAGCTGCCGCGCGATGAAGCGCGTCATCGGGGGCTCGTCGCTCCTCCGGAGGAGGGTCCACACTCCCTCCAGCAGCGCGCCCACGCCCACCGCGAGGCCTGGCGAGACCGACTTCGTGCAAGGAGGCAGCCCCGCGGCCGCGAGGATGCCGTTGATGAGCTCGCGCTGCGGCATGGGCTCGCCCTGCGTGACGAAATAGGCCTTCCCCGCGCACGGAGCCCCTGGACCGAGGGCGTCGAGGGCGAGCACGTGGGCCAAGACGGCGTTGTCGACGTACACCGAATCGACGAGCTTCTCGCCGCCGCCCACGAGGCGGAGCCGCCCGGCGCGCGCGCGGGCGAGCACGCGCGCCGTAAGCTGGGTATCGCCGGGACCCCATATGAGGTGAGGGCGAAGCGCGACGGTCGCGAGCGTGGGGCCGTTGGCCGCGAGCACGAGCCGCTCGGCGTGGGCCTTGGTCGCCGGGTAGTGAGCGTCGAAGTGCGTGGCGTACGGAGCGCTCTCGTCGACGCCCTCCACGTCGCCTCCACTGTGGATGACCGACGGCGTGCTCGTGTAGACGAGCTTGCGGATGCCGAGCGTCCGACACGCCGCGAGCACGTTCTCGGTGCCGATGACGTTCGCGCGGTGGAAGCTCTCGCGGCTCCCCCAGGCCCCGGCCTTCGCGGCCACGTGAAGGACCGCGTCGCAGCCCTCGAGCGCGGTCATGACGGCGGCCGTATCGCCCAAATCGGCGCGCACCACCTCCGCCCCGAGCTCGCGAAGCTGCGGGGCGTCGCTGCGTTGCACGCTGCGCACAGCTTCGCCGCGCGCGAGGAGCCGCCGGACGATCGCGCCCCCGAGGAAACCTCCGCCCCCGGTCACCACGATCATGGGATTCGCTCCTGCGCCCAGACGGCGAGCTTCTCGCGCCCGATCTTGGCGTTGTGCCGGATATCGACCGGGAAGCCTGGGTGCACGAGAAACTGCGCGATTCCGGCGGTGTGGGGGTGCTCCTTGCCGAGCGCTCGGAGCTCGTCGCAGAGGGCGGCGTTGGAGAGCTTCGACGCGGGCTCGCGCTCCACGCAGAGCACGGGCACGCGCTCGCCTCCGACGTCGACGCCCACGAGCGCGGTGCGGAATACCCCGGGGTGCGTGTTGAAGATCTCTTCCACCGGCGTGGAGAACAGCGTGGTCTCGCGAAGCTCGACGCGGTGCGACTTGCGCCCACCGAACCAGAGCCGCCCCTCGGCGTCGAAGTAACCCACGTCGCCCATGCGGTGGACGAGCACGCCGTCGCGATCGATCTTCGCGCGACTCGTCGCCTCGGGAGCCGCGTAGTAGCTGCGCGTCACGGTCGGCCCGGAGACCGTGATCTCGCCCATCTCGCCGACCGGAAGCTCCCGCGCCTCCGACCACGTGGGAATAGGCTCGTCGGTGATCGCGATGACGCGCACGTCGTTCGGCGGGACCGGGCGCCCGACGCACACGCCGAGGCCGCGCTCGGTCGCCGCGCGTGTCTCACCGAGCACGGCGCGGCTCCCGATGCTCGCGACCGGCAAGGCCTCAGTGGCGCCGTACGGTGTGAAGATTTCGGCGTCTTCCCCGAGCATGAGGTGAACCCGCTCGAGGGTCGCGGCGGGGACGGGCGCGCCTGCCGAGATGATGCGCCTCACGGTGGGCCACTTCACGCCGTTCGCGGCCCCGTGCCGACTGACTGTGCCGAGCAGCGCTGGAGAGCCGAACACGTTGGTGACGCCGAAGTCGGCGATCGCCTCGTGGATCTTCACGGGGTCGACGCTCGCGGGGCGCGTGGCGTCCATTTCGGGAATGATCGTGGTCATTCCGAGCGCGGGATCGAACAGCGCGAAGAGCGGGAACGTAGGCAGATCGACCTCCCCCGGCTCGATTCCGTAGGTCTCTCGAATGAGCTCGACCTGGGAGGTGAAGTGCCCGTGGGTGTAGACGACGCCCTTGGCGACGCCGGTGCTGCCGCTCGTGAAGAGGATGGCGGCCGTCTCGTCGTCTTGGGTGTCGGCCAAGACGGGCTCGACCTCGCGCGGCTCGGGCGCGATGGCCGCGAGGGTCGCGCCACCCCAGAACCACCGCCGCCCCACGGTCACGAAGCGCTTCAGCGTGGGGCGCGCCCAGCCGAGCACGAGACGCGCCGCGTGCGCCGGGGGAATGCCGATGAACGCCTCCGGCTCCACGCGGGCCAGGCACTCCTTGAGCTGCGCGAGGCCCAGGCCCGGATCGATCATCACCGGGACGATGCCGGCCTTGAACAGCGCGAACGTGAGCGCGAAGAGCTCGAGGCTCGGCTTCACCATGAGCACCGTGCGGGCGCCCCGCGTGATCCCGTAGTCCACGAGGCCTCGTGCGATCTGGTCGCTGCGCCGATCGAGCTCTCGGTACGTGCACCGGAGAGACGTCCGCGAGCCGTCGCGAGCGCGCCCTCTCGGAAACACGATGGCGGGCGCGTCGGGGCGCTGGGCTGCCATGGCAGGCAAATACGAGGCGATGTTGACCCGCGCGCCTCGCGGCACTCCGAGCGCGCCGGACACAGTATCAGCCCGCTCCACGAACGAACGAAGCGATCAAGGGAATGAGCTCTTCGTCGGCGTCTTCGAGCACGTAGTGGCCCGCGTCGGCGAGCGCGTGAACCACCGCCTGCGGCAGCCGTCGCCGCCACTCGTCGAGGAAGTGACGATCGAACACGAAGTCGCGGAGGCCCCACCCGATGAACGTGGGGGTCGCGCCGAACAGGTCGAGGGACTTTGCCGTCGCGTCGATGAGCTCGTATCCCGGGTCGCCCGGGCGGAGCGGGATGTCTTGGACGAAGCGGAGGGTCGCGACGCGGTCTCGCCAGCTGTCGTAGGGCGCCGTGTAGGCGGCGCGCACGGCGGCGGGCACCGATCGGCGCGTGCACCCTACACGTATCGCCGTCCAGGCGAACGCGTTGAAGCCACGGACCAGCACCGTGCCGATCGGGGTGCGCGTGAGCGCGAGCGGCCACGGGAACGGCTTCGACGCGGGCAGGGGGAAGGCGGCGGTGTTCAGGATGACGAGCCGCGCGACGCGCTCGGGGTGCTTGGCGGCCCAGGTCATCGCGATCATGCCGCCCCAGTCGTGCACGACGAGGGTGACGGGCTCCTTCACGGCGAGCTGCTCGAGCCACGCGGTGAAGTCGGCGACGCGCTGCGCGAGCGTGTACGGGTAGTCGACCGGTTTGTCGGAGAGCCCCATGCCGATGTGATCGGGGACGAGGCAGCGGTGGGTGTCGCGAAGAGCCAGGACGAGGTTGCGGTAGTAGAAGGACCACGACGGGTTGCCGTGGACCATGACCACGGGCGGGCCGCTCCCCTCGTCGAGGTAGTGCATCCGCTGCCCACCTCCGCGATCGAAGAAGTGGGAAGCGAAGGGGTAGAGCGACCGGTCGAAGTCCCTCATGCGGTCACCACACGATCTCGGCCATGCAGCAGTTCAGCCCCGAGCCAATCCCGAGGAGACCTACGCGCATGCCCTTCGCGAGGCGGCCCGCTTCGCGCGACTTCGAGAGGACGATGGGCACGGACGCCGGGCCGATGTTTCCGAACTCGGGGTAGATGGCGAGCGCCTTCTCCGGTTCGAGCCCGAGCGTCTCGAGCAGCTGGGTCGTATGGCTCGCGCTCACCTGGTGAAGCACGATGTCGTCGAGGGTGTCCGCCTGCCAGCCGAGCGACCGCTGGGCGAAGCCCCAGGTCTCTCGCGCGAGGAGGATGCCGTTGGCGAGCAGCGCCTTGCCGTCGGTGTACATCCCGTCGACCTGCCCGCGGCAGAGGCCTCGGTGCTGGGTGGCCGAGCGCTCGACCGCGCCGATGAAGCGGTGACCGTTCGGTGCGAGATCTCTCCGGGCGAGGAGCATGGCGACCCCGCCCGAGCCGAGGGTCAGGGTGGCGAACTGATCGCGGAGATCCTGGGGTGTGGTCTGGGGGCGCAGCAGGCGGGCGATGGTCGCCTCGACGGCCTCGCGAGCGCCCTCGCCGTCCACGATCAGCGCGTGCTCGATCTGGCCACGCTCGATCATGTTCCCGGCGATTTGCATCCCGGTCAGGAACGCGAGGCAGGCGTTGCCCACGTCGAAGTTCAGGCACGAGGCGGGCAGCCCGAGGTTGCCGTGGACGAGGCACGCGACCGACGGCTCGACGTAGTCGCGGCAGACCGAGGTGCTGATGAGCACGTCGACTCGACGACGGTCGAGCCCCACCTCGGCGAGGCACTTCTCGGCGGCCAGGGTCGCCGCGTCGCTCGGTTGAAACCCCACGTCCCAGAAGCGACGCGCGGTGATACCAGAGGCGCTCTCGAGCAGGTCGGAGCCCATTCCCATGCGCGAGAGGGTCGGCCCGAGGCGCTCACAGATCTCCTCGGAGGTCGTCCGATGAGGGGCGTCGACGTGCGCCAGGCCGAGGATGGAGACGTTCTGGAACTGCATCAGGCTTTGGGTCGGCCGCGCGCGGGGGAGGGGGTGGCGGGCGCGCATAGGAAGACCAAAGGCGCGGCCGCGTCAATCCCGGATCGCCGAGCGCGGCCCAAAAGGTGATGCCGGGGGCGCGGGCGCGGGCGCGGGCGCGGCGAAGTTGATCATTCTCCGTGCGCGAAGTGCGCGTCAACCTAGCCTGACCTCATGCGCCTTCGTCCGTTCTCGCTCGCAGTCCTCCTCTCCGTGCTCGGGCTCTCGGAGCGCCCCCCGACAGGCCCCTCTCGCTCCGCTCCGCTCACGGCCTCCGCGCTCGCCGCGCCGCGCGTGAAGCTGTGGCCCTTGGCCTTCGAGCCCAACGTGGGCCAGGTCGACGAGCCCGTGCGGTTCGTCGCGCGGCGCAGGGGCACTGCGCTCTTCCTCTCGGACGAGGGGGCCACGTTGTCACTGCGGGCGCCCCACCAGGGAGACCGGGATGACGCGAGCGCGCCCGTCGAGCCCGACGTGGTCCTCACGCTCCGCGTCGCGGGCGGCCGCCGTGTCTCCCCGACCGCGAGCCACCGACTGACCGCGCGCGCGAGCTACTTCGTGGGCGCCGATCCGTCGAAATGGCGGCGCGACGTGCCGACGTTTGGCGAGGTGAGGTACCCCGCCGTGATCGACGGAGTCGATCTCGTGTACCACGGCGAGGAAGGGCAGCTCGAATACGACTTCGTCGTCGCCCCCGGCGCGGATCCGGGCGCCATCGCGCTCGAGGTCGGAGGTGCCCAGGGCCTGTCGCTGACGCCCGCGGGCGAGCTCTGCGTGCTCACGGCGAGGGGGCGCTTCGTGCAGCCGCGGCCCCGCGTCTTCCAGCGTGATCCCTCCGGGGCCGAGCGAGAGGTGGTCGCCGGCTACCGCCTGGTCGGCGACCGCGCGGTCGGCTTCGAGGTGGCGGCCTACGACCGGGCGAGCGAGCTCGTGATCGATCCGGTCCTCGCCTACTCCAGCTACCTGGGCGGGACGTTTGGCGACGCGTCGCGCAGCATCGCCGCGGACTCCGACGGCAACACCTACGTCGCCGGCTGGACCCAGTCGGCCGCTTTCCCAACCCTCGCTCCCTACCAGGCGGCGCGGCGAGGCCTCGAGGACGCCTTCGTGGCCAAGCTCGACCCGACGGGCGCGCTGGTCTACTCGACGTACCTCGGTGGCGCGAGCATCGACGGCGCCTACGGGGTGGCCGTCGACGCCGCGGGGAGCGCGTACGTCACCGGCGGCACCAACTCGATCGACTTCCCGACCGTCAACGCGATGGCCTGCCCCGCTTGCGGAGTCTTCGTGACGAAGCTCGCGCCGGCGGGCAACGATTTGATCTACTCGACGTACGTCGGAGGCTTCAGCAGCAACCAGCGCGCGACCGCCATCGCGGTCGACGGGCTCGGGAGCGCGTACATCACCGGCTTCACGACCTCGACGAGCTTCATGACGGTGAACCCCATCCAGGCGGCGAAGGCCGCGGGCCTGGACAGCTTCGTGAGCAAGCTCTCCCCCACGGGCAGCTCGCTCGTATTCTCCACCTACCTGGGCGGGGCCCTGGACGACCTCGGCTACGGCATCGCCGTAGACGGCGCCGGAAACACCATCGTCACCGGGTGGACCCAGTCCACCGACTTCCCGATGGCGAACGCGTTCCAAGTCACGTCGCGAGGCGGGAGCGCGGAGGCGTTCGTGTCGAAGCTCCGCCCTGACGGGACCGCCTTCGTCTATTCCACTTACCTCGGCAGCACCGCCGAGGATCGCGCCTACGGGGTCGCCACCGACGCGGCCGGGAACGCGTACGTGACAGGGATGACGTCGGGACCGACCTTCCCGACGATGAACGCGGTCCAGCCCACCCTCGGTGGCGCGACCGACGCCTTCGTGACCAAGCTGAACCCCGCTGGCAGCGCGCTCATCTACTCGACCTTCCTCGGCGGGCCCCTCGCCGACGTCGGCGCGGCGATCGCCGTCGACCGCGGCGGCCGGGCCTATGTCGGCGGGCTCGCGAAGTCGGGCCTCCCGGTGCTGAACGCGATTCAGCCCACGTTCGCCGGCGGAAACAACGACGCCTTCGCGGCGAGGCTGACCGTCGATGGCCGCGCGCTCGCCTACGTGACCTACCTCGGCGGGGGCGGCACCTCCACCTCGGACGCGGTCAACGGCATCGCCGCCGACGACCACGGGACGGCCTACCTCACCGGAGACACGAGCTCGACGACGTTCCGCACCTCGGCGCCGGCGCAGGCAGCGCTCGGCGGGGGGCAGGACGGCTTCGTCGCGGCCATCAGGACGACCTTCCTGACGCCCGAGACGGCGACGGTCGCGCCGCTCGACACGCAGACGTTCGTCGCGACCGGCGGCGACGGCGCGGGCTTCGTGTTCGCCTTCGAGACGAACGCGTCGGGCGGCACCCTCGACCCCGCGACCGGCGTGTACGTGGCGGGTCCGGTGGGCGGAGTCACCGACGTCATCACGATGACCGACTCGGAGGGCCTCAGCGCGAGCGCTCGGATCACCGTGACCTCACCCGTCACCGATGCGGGCGCCGACGGCGCCCCCGATGCCTCGCTCGACGCCAGCGGAGACGGCGCTGCGAGCCCCGACGCGAGCACGGCGGACGCTGGAGACGGGGGCCCGAGCGACGCGAGCGCGGTCCCCGACGCGAAGGCCGATGCGGCGCCCCCGGACGCAAGCCCGGCCCCCCTGGACGCCGCGATGCCCGCAGCGGACTCTGCAACGGACTCGGGCGCCGGAGGCTCGGCGGAGACCTCGACCGGAGCGGGCTGCAGCTGCGGTACTACGCCCGCGGCGCCCGTGGGCCCTAGGGCAGGAAGCCTGATCGTCCTCGCGGGAGCGCTGCTCCTGCGTCGTCGGCGCTTGGCTCGCTGAGCCGCTGCCCGCTCCCTTCGACGAAGCCCAAGTCTTGTCGGTGGGGGAGTAGTTGGCCGGCGGCGAAACGCAGCCCCGCATGATTCGAGACCCAACGGCGGGGCTACGGTCACCCCCGCCGCCGCTGCACGAACCCGAGCGCCGCCACGAACGGCGCCGCCACGAGCCCATACCGCCCACCGCCGAAGAACACCGCGTGGAGCGCCGCGGTAGACCCCACCACCGCCAGCGCCGCGGGTACGACGCCCGGCCCGCGTAGCAGCCCCCGCACACCGAGCAGCGCCCCCATCGCCACGAGGCCCAGATACGCGGGCCACGCGTGGACCGAGGCCGCGGACACGAGGCTCGCGGCGCCCACGCCAAAGCGCGCCACGCGCCGCCTCCCGCGCAGCCTCGCCATCGCCACGAGCGCCCCGATCAGCAGCACGCGAGACGCCACGGTCTCGAGCGCCCCCAAGGCCACCTTCGCGTCGTACGGGAACGCCTCCGGGTTCGCCTGGTGCAGGTACCAGGGCGCGCCCCCAAAGTAGTCGAACGTCACCGCGAGCTTCTGCGGCATCTTCGCGACCCAGAGCCTCGGGTCGGCGAGGATCTGTCTGCGGGCCGCGCGCCCGAAGCACGCGTCCTTCCCCGCCTCGTCCCACACCGCGCGGCATTCGTCAGGCACCTTTACTTCTTCCCAGGCGCCCCCGCGGGTCTGCGCGCCGATCAGGAGGTTCCACCCGCCGTTCACGCTCACGAGCGCGCAGCTCTCCATGCGCACGCAGTTGCGGACCGTCCAGGGCGCGCAGACGGCGAGCGCCAGCGCGGTCATCCCCGCCGCCACGCCAAGCCGAGGCCCCCAGGTTCGCGCGCGCGCGAAGACGATCCCGAACGCGGGCGCGAGCACGATGCACTGCGGACGCGCCAGCGTCGCGGCGCCCAGCAAGAGCCCCGCGACCGCGAGGCCAAGGAGCGACCGCCGCCGCGAGGCGAGCCCGACGGCGCAGGCCGCCGCGACGAGGGTCGTGGTCACTCCCTCGGTCATCAGCGCCGGTGTGTACGGCACCAGCGCGGGGTGGAGCGCCACGACCAACGCGCCCCCAAGCGCCAGCCCCCGCGAGGCCGCGCGCGAGAGCGCCACGAAGAGCGAGACCGCGAGGAGCGCGCCGAGGACCGCGTTCACCGCCATCGCCACGCCCGCGTGTGCACCGAAGAGTCGGTACGGGAGCGCGAGGAGCGCGGGGTAGCCCACCGGGTAGTGCGACGCGTAGGTGACAGCGCCGTCGGGCCAGGCCCACGTGTAGCCGGCCCCACGCGAGAGCCGCTCAGCGAACGTGTGGTAGTACGTGCCGTCCGCCGCGGCGGGGATACGTGGCGCCGCCCACGCCACGACGAGGCCGCGCGCCACGAGCGCCACGAGCGCGAGAAGCCCCGCGAGCGCGGCGCGTCCGAGCCTCGGCCTACGGTCCACGGAGGCCGAGCTTCTCGAGCGCGACGGCGACCTCGCACGCGGGGAGCCCCACCACGTTCGAATACGAGCCCTCGATGCGCGAGACGAGCGCGCCCCCGAGCCCCTGCGCCGCGTAGCCGCCGGCCTTGTCCTTCCCCTCCCCGCTCGCCGCGTACGCGCGGATCTGCGCGGCGTCGAGGGGGCGGAAGGTCACGCGCGTGACGACCGTCTCGGCGTGCTCCACCTCTGCGAAGGGCCCGTCGAGCCGCGCGAGACAGAAGCGAGTGTGCACCTCGTGCGTGCGGCCGGCGAGGCGCGCGATCATCGCCTCGGCCTCCTCCAATGTCTCGGGCTTCCCCAGGATTTCGCCATCAACGATGACCGACGTGTCGGCCACGAGCACCGCGCGCGCGATCGCCCGGAGCGCGTCCGGGAGGGTGCGGACCACGTCGGAGAGCTTCGCCTCGGCCACGCGGGCGAGGTACACATCGGCCTCCTCCGAGGGCAACACGTCCTCGTTCGCGTCCCCCTTGTGGACGACGTGGGGCACCGCGATGGACGTCAGGATCTCGCGACGACGAGGAGAGCCGCTGCCGAGCACGAGGGGGTGGGCGTCGGAGAGGACTCCACGCGAGTCGCCCGCGATCGGACCGTGAGTGCCAGGGCTCATGGGCCCCGTATGCTGCCGGCGAGCGCGTCGTGTCAACGGCGTCCGCGCGATGGCGAGGAGAAGCGCCGATGAAGGACGACGAGCGGGACGACGAGCGGGGACGAGGAACGAGGAGCGGGGAAGACGAACAGCGAGGATCGCGGGACACGCTCCCTGTTCCTCGGCGCGAACGCCCGCTCCCCTGAACGTGGGCGCAAACCGCCTCCTCCCCGCGGGATCACGAAGAAAAAGGGGACGCCCTCCGACGACAAGGGTGCCGCGCCACGCCTAGCCTTGGTAAGGTGCCGGCCATGAAGTCAGGCACGGACGCCCGCGGAAGCGCAGCTCCGCCACCACGCACGTCACGCCGGCTCGCGCTGGGCTGCCTCGCGCTCGCGGTGGCGGTCGCCGCGCCTCGCGTGGCGCGCGCGGAGAGCCCTTGCGGCGGGGACCCGGCCGTGTGTCTCAACAGCGACACCTTCTGGCCCTCTCCCGGGCCCTCGCGTTTCGCGGGTGTCTCGGGCACGCAGACCACCACGCCCGGCGAGCTCTCGCTCGGCCTCGTCACGAGCTACCAATCCCGCCCGATCGCCCTACGGACCGCTTCTCCAGGCCCGTCGGGCGCGAGCGCCGAGACGTTCGCGATCGACGATCAGGTCACCACGAACTTCCTCTGGCAATACGGCATCACGTCGCGGCTGGGCTTCGACGCGGCCCTCCCCATCACCCTGGGCCAGAGCGGCGCGGGGCTCTCGGCGCTCACCGGAGGCGAGGGCGTGAAGGCCACGTCGATCCGCGATCTCCGCTTCGGCGTGGCCCTCGCGCTCATTCCACGCGCGCGGGTCGACGTGCAGACCAGCCAGAAGGCGCGCGGCGCGGGGCACAGCTACGCGCTCACGCTGCGGGTCGGCGCGACGGCGCCCATCGGCGACAAGGCCGACCTCGCGGGCGAGCGGACCACGGTGTTCACCCCTGCCCTCGCAGGCGACTACCGCGTCGGCCGGGTCTCGCTCGGCGCCGAGCTTGGCGCGCGGGTCCGCCCCACCTCGAACCTGCTCGGGGCGCGAATCGGCACGCAGATCGCCACCGGCCTGGGCGGCGGCTTCGACGTCCTCCCGCGCGAGCTCCTCACTGTGCAGCTCGAGGCCCGCGCGCTCGTCAACCTCGCCGAACAGGCCGACGTCACCCGAGGTCCGAGCGGTACGGTCTCCACGCCGAACGGCCGCCTGCTGGTGCCCGCCGAGTGGCTGCTGTCGGTCCGCACCGCGCCGCTCGCGTCGGGGGATCTCTCGCTCCTGCTCGGCGGCGGCGGCGGGCTCTCCCCCGACACCGTCACGGTCCCACGCTTCCGCTTCGTGCTCGGGATCACGTACGCGCCCGAGGGCCGCGACTCGGACGGCGACGGCATCGTCGACAAGTACGACCGCTGCCCCCAGGAGCCCCAGCGCGGCGAGCCTCGCGACGGCTGCGACCACACGACCCCCTCCTCAGCGCCGCGGCCGGAGACCCAACCATGACGACCCGACTCCTCCGTGTCCCCGCGGGCGCATCTCTGCTCCCCTCGCTCCGCGCCGACCGCCCCGGGCCCGCCTGGGTTCACGCCGCAGGCCGACTCGCCGCCGCCGAGCTCCGGGCCGCAGACGGCAGCGCGCACACGCTCCTCGGCGAGCTCGTGCTCGTGTCGCTGGAGGGACGGCTCGACGGCCCCCTCTTCGCGCTGATCCAAGTCCTGGAGCCGCTGGGCGCGCGACTCGCCGCGGGCGAGCT
>Ga0073904_10002604_pt1 | contig 13639 bp, 18 predicted proteins | sample KloWWTrecipitate_FD_66668 | JGI IMG/M metagenome (GOLD analysis project Ga0073904, IMG submission 66668) | Active sludge microbial communities from Klosterneuburg, Austria, studying microevolution and ecology of nitrifiers - Klosterneuburg... | ecosystem: Engineered > WWTP > Aerobic digester >...
TCCATCACGTCTCCTCTTTGAAAGTTTTGTTTGCTAAAGCGTGAAACGAGCCAGGAGTAGCCCACCCACAAAACTGCAGGTCGATTATAGGTTGATCGATCTTACTTATTGCTTACAACGCTGAATGAAATCTGAACGCGACTGAGAATATCCAAAGTCTCGCCTGGAGCGGCCCAATAGCACGCCCCCTGCAGCCGAAAACAGCGAAGCCGCCGCCGTCCCGCTCATCAAAGCGATAATTCGCGCCCGCTCATCCGGCAACAGCCGGGGAAGGCCTCAGAGCACGACGCCCGCATTGCCTTCCATCCCCTTGAGCGTGGGCAGGTTCAGCGCGCGCTGGGTGATGAGCTTCTGGCTACGCAGATAGCTGGCCACCACGTCCCACACCGCGGGACCGGAATCCTTCGCCTCCTCCGACACCGGCGCCCAGCCGGCAACGCGATAGATCTTGCTGGGCTCGATGCGCTTGCCCTTGAGCATCATGTTGTCGATGCGCTTGCCCATCGTGGCTGTCGGGTCGCAGCTGTACTGCAGCCCGCCCACGCGCACCATGTCGCCACCCTGCTGATAGTAGGGGTCCGGGTTGAACAGGTTGTCGGCCACGTCTTCGAGCACGGTCTTGATCATCTCACCGCTCATTTCGGTGAGCGTGGTCCACGGATAAGTGATCGCGGTCTGGTCGAGCAGATGCTCCATGGTGATGGTGTCACCCGGCAACAGCGACGTGCCCCAGCGAAAACCGGGCGAAAAGGCGAGCTCGGCATCCTTCTCGGCAATCAGCGCGTCGACGATGAGCTGATCCCAAGACCCGTTGAAGTTGCCACGGCGATACAACATGCCTTCGCTGACGGCGAGCTTCTCGTTGAGCTTTTCGAGGAAGGGCGCACGCGTCTTGTCGATGAAGGCAGCCATTTCGGGGTCGGCCGGCAGCAGGTTGGCGAACACCGGCAGCAGCTTGTAGCGGAAATCGGCGACCTTGCCATTCTTGACGTCGAAATCCATGACGCCGAGGAACTTGCCGTTGGAGCCGGCATTGGTGACCAGGGTCTTGCCCCCGCCGTTCTCGACCACGGTGGGTGCAGGCATACCGTCATGGGTGTGGCCGCCAAGAATGGCGTCGATACCGGTGACACGGCTGGCCATCTTGAGGTCGACGTCCATGCCGTTGTGCGACAGCACAACGACGACCTGGGCGCCCTCGCCGCGCGCAGCATCCACCGCTTGCTGCATTTCATCGTCACGAATGCCGAAACTCCAGTCCGGCGTGTGCCAGCGCGGGTTGGCGATGGGGGTATAGGGAAAGGCCTGGCCGACGATGGCGACCGGCACACCATTGATGATCTTGATGACGTAAGGCTTGAAGACGGGATCCTCAAAGTCGGTGGTCTTCACATTCTGGGCGACGATGTCGATCTGGCCGGCAAAGTCCTTCTCCTCGATCTCCTTGACGCGCTCGGCGCCGTAGCTCGACTCCCAATGCAGCGTCATCACATCAACGCCGAGCAGCTTGCACGCGTCGACCATGTCCTGCGCATTGGTCCACAGCGCGGTGCCCGAGCCCTGCCAGGTGTCGCCACCGTCGAGCAGCAGTGCACCGGGACGGCTCGCCTTGAGCTTCTTGACCAGCGTGGACAGATGCGCGAAGCCACCGACCTTGCCGTAGGTCTTCGCCGCCTCGACAAAATCAAGATAGGTGAAGGCGTGCGCCTCGAGACTGCCCGGCCTGATGCCGAAGTGCTTGAGGAAATGATCGCCAACGAGGTGCGGTGCCTGACCGAACATGCTGCCGACCCCCAGGTTGACGCTCGGCTCACGAAAATGGATGGGCAGCAGCTGGGCGTGACAGTCAGTCATGTGCAGCAAGCTGACGTTACCGAATTTCGGCATGTCGTAGAGGGCGCCCGCAGCCTTTTCTGCACGAGCGAAACCCGAGTGCAGCGACATGCCGCCAGCCGCGGCGATCGCAAGCATCTGCATGAATTCACGACGATTCATCGACATGGAAAATCCCTATGGAGTGTCAGGAGGCTTACGCACAACGCTCGGCGCACGCCCTGCTCTGGGTAAAAAAAGGGCCCGGGACCGAAGCCGCGGGCCCTGCTCAGAAGCGCCAGGCGACGGTATTTGCTGACTGCGCCTACTGGTTGACGGGCGAGGCGGGATCAAACAGATACGCCATCACGTGGCGGATCTGGGTCTCGGTCAGGATGCCGCCGTAGCCATTGCGCGGCATGTCACTGCACGCGTTGTAGGCCTTGGAATTCCACAGCTTGCCCCAGGTATACTTGACCATCTCTTCCGAGTTGCCGCGTGCCTTGACGTAGCCTTCGAGGCTTACACCGATCGTGCCTTCGGACACCTCCTTCGGATCCATCGCGTGGCAGTTGTAGCAGCCACCACCGTTGTTGTCCGGCGTCTTGTCGGTCCAGGTCAGGCCACGACCACTCATCGCAATCTTCTGCCCTTCCTTCCAGTCGCCGCCGGTATAGTTGCCATCCGCAGGCCACTGGATCGTCGCCATCTCGGCGGCCTCGAGGCGCTTCATGGTCTCAGCGTCGGGAAGCGTCGGGCTGGAACATGCCTTTTGCACTTCGTCCTGCTTCTGCCGGTCGAGGCTGGCAATGCCATTGGCCTGGAAAGACTTCAGCATCATCGCTTCGGTCTTGGCCTGCAGGTCGTCAGCCATTGCCACCGAGGCGCATAGCGCCAGCGGCGCAACAATGAACAGTTTCTTCATGTCATTTGCTCCCTTAGCGCTTCACACCTGGCCAGACGGCCTCGGCACCATTGCCCTTGCCCGCCATGAACACCGACAGTGCGATCGTCACGTCCGAGGCAAAGATCGGCTCGGCAGTGCGCTGCTGACGGAAGCAGTCCCACAGGCGATGCTGCATGGTCCAGAACTGCGAGTTCGACACCCGATAGGCCGGCCACGAACCCCAACCCGCGGCCGCGCCTTCGGGCTTGGTGATGTTGGGCAACTGCGTGGCCCGAATCCGCTTGTCATCCTGGCTATGACAGGAAGAGCAGGCGAAGTCCATCGCACCGGTGCGGTAGTAAAAGGCTTTCTCACCCAGGGCGTACATCTCCTTGACCTTCGGCTGCGACAGATCAATGGCGATCTTTTCGCCCTTCGAGTGCGTCACCACATAGGCAACCAGGGCTGCGACCTTGGCACGCTCACCCTTGAGGAACTTGCCCTTGATGATCTCCTCGGACGGGATGCCCTGCAGTGTTTCCATGCACGACATCAGGCGCGACTCGAGGTCCTGCACCCTGTCGGTATCCGCAAAGTAGCGCGGCATCTGAGCCGCTGCGCCCTTGACGACGCCCGCCCCCAGACCCAGATCACACTGCTCGAGCGTGGCGTTCTTTGACCCGCGCGCAGTGCGCCACAACTCCTCGCCTTCCATCTCGTAAAGCTCGGCGGGGTTGCCGTCAGCAAGCATTTCGCGGTAGGCATCGAAATTAAGCGCTTCCTGGGCGAAGACCGGTGTCGCAAATACCACCCCAAGGCTCAGTGCCACCACCTTGAATTGTTTTTTCATCGTCTCTCCTTCGAGGTCCAAACCCTCGTTGCCTGTCCGTGACTGGCGCCTGCAAGCACGCGACGCGCACTCGATTGGCTGTGGCTCGCCCCCTTTCGGCACGAGCCGACAGGCGTCAGGCGATCTGCACTTCGTCGGTGCGCGTGTCGCCCTTGTTGTCGACCCAGGTCACTGCAAGCTTGTCGCCCTTCGCACCACCGTTGAACTTGAACGCGAGGTAGGGATTGGTGGACACAGAGGGACCGAACTCGGCATTCAGCACGACCTTGTCGTTGTGCTTGGCGTTCAACTCGGTAATGAAGTGGGCTGGAATCAACGCGCCGGACGAATCCTTGCGCTGGCCGGTTTCCATGACGTGCGACATCAGCACGCGAACTTCGGTAACGCCCTCCTTGACGGCGGCGCGAATACGCATCGGGTTTGCCATATCGTTGCTCTCCTTGAACTGTACTGTACTCAGCCGCCGCAGCCGCCGAGCGTGACCTTGATTTCCTTCTTGGACATGTAGAACTTGCCGTCAGCCTTGACCACGGCATACACATCGGAGGTCTGCCCCATCTTCACGCGCGTCTGCACGTCGGCCATGGTGCCTTCGGGAAGAGAGAAACTGGCGGCGAGCATGTTCGGATTTTTCTCGATCATGATTGCGATGTATTCGGTCTTGGGAAGGTTGCTCACCACGCCCACCGGCACAACGGCACCGTTCTCGGCGATGTCCGGCGCAGTAATGACGACGTCGGCGCTTTCGGCCGGCTTAGCGGCACCGATTCCGGCAAAGGCCGCATCCAGCGTCTTGGCCTCGAAGGCCGTTTTGTTCCAGGCTGCTTCAGCCATTTCCGGCCTGACCAGACCTGCCGCGACCAGCAGCCCGAGCACGCCCAGACCACCACCCGCTTTCAGGGTATCCCTGCGTTGATGATTCATCCCGTCTCTCCTTTTAGAGGTATTACTGCGCTTTTGCGCCTTGCAGAATCCACTGGACGAGTTGCTCGATGTCCTCGTCCGTCACGTGCCCCTGGGGAGGCATCGGAATGGCACCCCAGGTTCCCTGCCCACCGCCTTTCACCTTGGCAACCAGGGTGGTCTGAGCATCCGCCTGACTCTGGTATTTTTGCGCAATTTCATTGTAACCGGGGCCGATGATCTTGTTCGCCAACCCGTGACAGGCCGTGCAGCCCTTGCTGTTGGCCAGCGCCAGCGCCGCCGCGGCCGCCGACGGCTCGACCTGATCAGCGGGCTCGTCCGGCGTTCCGGTCTGCTTGCCACGCGTCTGGCCCACCGACCGGTTCTGCTCGGCAAGGTTGCCGTGCGCATCCTGTGCATAGTCAGGAAGAGACGAGACGATCTCGACTTCCTTCTTGCAATCCTTCATGCACGAAGCGCTTTTGACATCCGGCGTGCCACCGTTGCCGAGCCCCCCCGTCGACGCCGACGCACCGGGCCACATGCCATGGTCTGTGGTCATGCCGTTTCGATTGGGCATGCGTTCCTGCACTTCGTGAATGTTCGCATCGCTCAGCTCGAAATCGGCAGGCACGATCTCACCCAGATTCAGCAGGTAAGCGAGGATGGCATAGACCTCGTCCGGCTTGAGCGATTTGGGCGCCGTCCACGGCATGGCGCGCTGAATGTAGTCGAACAGGGTCGACACCGTGGCCACCTTCATCAAGGTGGTGCGCTGGGGTGAGGAGCCCGTGACCAGCGACTTCACATGACCGGTCTTGATGTCGTTCGCGGTCGTGCCGCCGGCGATGGGCGTGAACACCTCGTTCGACTCGCCAAAGATGCCGTGACAACTGGTGCAATGCGTTTCCCACAGTTCCATGCCCTGATCGACCGTACCGGCCCCCTTGGGCAGACCGACAAAATCGGGCCGTACATCGATGTCCCAGGCTTTCACCTCGGCCTCTGTTGCCGCTCGGCCAATGCCCTGGTAGCGATCGAAAGCCATCGCGGAGGTCGCCGCGCCGGCGACAAGCAGCGCAATCAGCGTCTTAGAGAACCTGGACATTGCTCACCTCACCGGACTCGACCACCTTCCAGGACTGGATGGCGTTGTTGTGGTAGATCGACTTGGTGCCGCGAACCGTGCGCAACTGACCGTAGCCCGGCTGTACGTAAGCGCTGTCGTCCACCGCCCGCGACTGCACGATGGCCGGCTTGCCGTCCCATACCCAGTCGATGTTGAAACGGGTGATCGCCTTCGACAGCACGGGCGTCTCCAGGCGGGCCTGGCGCCAATTGATACCGCCATCGGTGGACACATCGACACGGGTGATCTTGCCGCGGCCCGACCAGGCCATGCCCGAGATGTTGTAGAAGCCCTTGTCGAGAAGCAGTTGACCGCCAGAGGGCGTGGTGATGACCGACTTGCACTCCTGCACCGAAGTGTATTGGCGGTGCTGGCCGTCCGGCATGAGATCGATGTAATGCACCGCCTCATCCTTGGTCGCCCAAGGCTGGTCGCCGACCTCGATGCGGCGCAGCCACTTCACCCAGCTCACGCCCTGCACGCCCGGCACCACGAGTCGCAGCGGGTAGCCGTTCTCAGGGCGCAGCATCTCGCCGTTCATGCCGTAGGCCACCAGCACCTCGCCCGACTCGATGAGCTCCATCGGGATCGTGCGCGTCATCGATGAACCGTCCGCGCCTTCGGCCAGCACGTAACGGCCCTTTTTGTAGTCTGCGCCGCACATGTCGAGGATCTCTTTCAGCGGCACGCCGGTAAATTCGGAACAGGACAACATACCGTGCGAATACTGCACGGTGGGCACCGCGACGTTGCCCCACTCCATGCCGGTGTTGGCACCACACTCGATGAAGTGAATGCGCGACACTGACGGCAGGCGCATGATGTCATCCATCGTGAACACGGCCTGGGTTTTGACCAGGCCGTTGATCATCAGCCGATGCCTGGACGGATCAATGTCGTGCCAGCCCTGGTGATGACGCTCGAAATGCAGGCCGGACGGCGTGATGATGCCGAATAGACCCTGAAGTGGCGTAAATGCCACCGACGATCCGCCGACACGGGTCAGGCCCGGGCTCTCGCGACGCTGCAGGCCACGCTCATACTTCGACGGCATGCCGTACGGGCTGGCCGCGACCGGCATGCCGAGCGTAGTGCTCCAGATCGGCAACTCAAGAATTGCAGGATCGCCCGATGTGGCTGCCCTTGCCACTACGGGTGCGGCCATCGCCGCCGAAGCCGTCAAGAATGCCTTGCGCAGAAAGTCCCGCCGGCCGCCCCCAACCGTGGCGATCTGCTCGTCACTCAGGAAACTCTCCGGCGCAGGCCTGATCCGGCCACGCCGGACATCGATGTTTGCCATGCGTACACTCCCTCGGTTCTGCTTGTGCCCTGCAAATAATGACCGACGCTCAACGCCCGGACTTCAAGTCGTTTTCCAGTCTCAGCAGTGTCTCGCGTCGCGGTGCATTGGCCTGCATCTCATCTCGCGAGGCGATGCTGACGCACACTGCGCGGCACAGGTCGGTGAAATTCGGATCGGTCAGGCGGTAAAACACCTGGCTCCCGTCCCGACGCCGCCCCACGACCCCCGAGCGGTAAAGAAGATTCAGATGTCGCGAAGCGTTTGCCTGGGCCAGCCCGGCCGCCTCCACGACCTCGTTGACCGATCTCTCACCGCCACACAGGCAGTGCATGATCTTCAGCCGCGATGGTTCGGACAGCAGGCTGAAGTATTCGGCGACACTCTCGAACACCTTGTTCAGCTCTTCCACATCAGTCTCGCTTATGGGTTCATTTTTGATTTGGATCAAATCTAAAGCCATATGCTTATATAGTCAATAACTAATGTTTGTGCGCTGCAGCAGATCGTACCCCTCCGGGAAACCTCTGCAAAAAGGGATGGCGCGAGCGCGCATCCATGTCGCTATACTTTGGTTCGCCGGCATCCGCCTGCACCCAGCACTCGCGCTCTGGCGGCCTTCGCCGCTCATGACGCACGCGGCAACGACACCCAAGAACGGAGGGACATCGACGTGATCATCAAGCACGCCCTGGCCATGATTGGCCTCGTCGGACTCAGCGCCTTCGCGCACGCCCAGGACCCAAATCTCGCCCGAAACCTTGCTGCAAGCTGCGCAAACTGCCATGGCACCAATGGGCACAGCGTCAGCGGCATGGAGTCTCTGGCCGGCGAGTCGAAGGACAAGCTGATGCAGAAGCTGATCGATTTCAGGTCGGGTGAAAAACCGGCGACGATCATGCATCAGATCACCAAGGGCTACAGCGACGCCCAACTCGAGCTGATCACGGCCTGGTTCGCAGCGCAAAAATAAGAGACGGGAGGAAGGACCATGATCACCAGACGCGATTTTCTGAAGGCCTCCGCTCTGGCTGCGGCGGGAAGTACGACGCTGGCCGGACTTTCCGGCTGTGCCAGCAGCATCGGCGGCCAGAGTCGCCGCCATGTCGTCATCGTGGGTGGCGGCTACGGCGGCACGACCACGGCGAAATACCTGCGCATGTGGAGTCAGGGCTCCGTGGACGTAACGCTGATCGAGCGCAACCCGAGCTTTGTCTCCTGCCCGATGTCAAACCTGGTCATCGGCGGCGTCAAGCAGATGGAGGACATCACCGTCAGCTACGACAACCTGAAATCCAAATGGGGCGTCAAGCTGATCACCGATGAGGTCACCGCGATCGACCCCGCCAAGCGCACCGTCAGCACGGCCCAGTCGGGCGTCGTGGCCTATGACCGGCTGGTGCTGTCGCCCGGCATCGACTTCATGACCGAAAAGGTGGCAGGCCTCGCCGGCAACGAGGAGCGCGTCCCCCACGCCTGGAAGGCCGGCCCCCAAACCGTACTGTTGCGCAAGCAGCTTGAGGACATGACCGACGGCGGCGTGTTCGCGATGCACATCCCCAAGGCCCCCTTCCGATGCCCGCCCGGCCCCTATGAACGCGCCTGCCTGGTAGCCAACTACCTGCGCCATGCCAAACCCAGATCCAAGGTGCTGGTGCTGGATGCAAACGGTGACATCCAGTCGAAGAAGGCGCTATTTACCAAGGCCTTCGAAAGCTACAAGGGCCTGATCGAATACGTACCCAACAGCGAGCTGCGCGGCGTCAACGCGGCCACGCGAACCGCCGAGCTCGACTTCGAGAAGGTCAAGGCCGACGTGCTCAACGTCATTCAGCCCATGCGGGCAGGAAACATCGCACTCAAGGCCGATTTGCCGCTGATCAACGACCGCTGGGTCGATGTCGACTGGCTGACCATGGAGGCCAAGGGCGTGCCGGGCGTGCATGTACTCGGTGACGCGCTGTTTCCGGCGCCGACCATGCCCAAATCCGGTCACATGGCGAACCAGCACGGCAAAGTCGCGGCGGCAGCGATCCTCAACCTTTTCGAAGGCATCGCTCCGAACCCGACGCCAGTGGTGATGAATACCTGCTACAGCTTCGTGGACAGCAAGAACGCCATCCACGTCGCCTCGGTGCATCAATACGACGCCGAGAAGAAGCAGCCGATGCCGGTGCAGGGTGCAGGCGGCCTGTCGCCCGCAGCCAACGAACTCGAGGCCAAGGCCGCACTGGCGTGGGCCAGGAACATCTGGGCCGACATGCTGGCCTGAAACGCTTCGATTGCGGGCAACAGAAACGGGGCCGATGGCCCCGTTTTTCATGCAGCCGCTACCGCCACTGAACAAGCTCAGTTGAGCGTGCTGATGTAGAGCGCCACCGCCTTCACCTCGAGCTCGGTCAAGCGCGAGGCAATGGAATGCATGATTGCGTTGTCATTGGTACGCTCGCGCTGTTCGAAGGACTTAAGCTGACTTTCGATGTACTTGGGTACCTGACCGGCAAGGCGCGGGAGCTGATCCGTTCCAAGACCCCGCTCGCCATGACAGGATTCGCAGGCGGCAACCCCGGAGAATTCATTGCCACGATGAAAGACGAAACGCCCCACTGCAGCCAGTTCGGCGTCGCGGGCGTCACGCGCCCTGGTCGGTTTTTGTTCGAAGAACACGCCCAGCGCCAGCATCTCCTCCGGCGCCAGATCAGCAGCCATACTGCTCATCGTGTCGCTCTTGCGTCGGCCAGACTGGAAGTCTCCGAGCTGCTTGGCAATGTACTGGTGATGCTGGCCCGCCAGACGCGGATACAGGGCCGAGGCACTCTCCCCTTGGCTACCGTGGCACAGCGAGCAACGCCCCGCGCTGATCTCTTCGGCGCGGGCCAGATCGACCTTGGGCAACTCCGCCGCGCCCACCACCACGGGGGCAAGCCAGGCGAACGCGGCTATCAGTGCGGTCCTCTTCCCCATCTGCATGATTTCCTCCCTATCGACACCTGGCGCCTGTGACCACCCGCACCTGCAGAAAAGAATATCAGAACACACTGATGTATTTCATGCAGCCGCGCGCCCCGGTACACGACAAGCCCGTCAGTGCTTTCCCGTGCTGCCAAAACCGCCCGTGCCACGGTCGCTGAGTTCAAACTCAGCGACGATATTGAGCCCGACCTGAAGTACGGGCACCACCACCAGTTGCGCGATGCGCTCCATGGGCTGAATGGTGAAGCTGGCGCGCCCGCGGTTCCATACCGAGACGAAGATCTGCCCCTGGTAGTCGGAGTCGATCAGCCCGACCAGATTGCCCAGCACGATACCGTGCTTGTGGCCCAAGCCCGAACGCGGCAAGACCATCGCCGCCAGTCCGGGGTCGGACAGATGAATCGCCAGCCCGCTCGGCACCAGCGTCGTCTCACCGGGGTGCAGGGTGATGGCTGCAGCGAGACAGGCGCGCAAGTCAAGGCCCGCGGCACCGTGGGTAGCGTAGGCGGGTGGGTGTGACTTGAGCCGCTCGTCCAGCAATTTGACGTCGATATGATGCATGTTCCACCTCGTTGGCTACGTGCGCCGCCCACAGGGCCACACCCTTTCTATCACGACTGCAATCACGACTGAGGCCAGTCTCAGCGCCCCGCTGTCACCAGCAAGCCGGCCAGATGCTCGACGATGCTGCGCGCAACTTCAGCCTTGGGCGCCCGCGGCAACGGGTGACGCCCCGCATCGTCGTACAGCACGACCAGATTGTCGTCCGCCCCCATGCCGTCCTGCACCAGGTTGCCGACCAGCATCGGCAGACGCTTGTTGCGGCGCTTGCCTTCGGCATAGGCATCGAGATCCTGACTCTCGGCCGCAAAACCAACGCAGAACGGCGCGTCGGGCAAAGCTGCCACCTCAGCCAGAATGTCGGGATTCGGGGTCAGCGACAGGGTCAGGATGCCGTCCTTCTTTTTCAGCTTGTGCTCGGCAATCTCAAGCGGCCGATAGTCCGCCACCGCTGCAACACCAATGAACACGTCAGCCCCCGGCAGCGCGGCAAGCACCGCATCCCTCATGTCGCGCGCCCCCGCTACCGACACCCGACGCACCCCGACCGGGACCGGCAAGGCCACCGGACCGCTCACCAGAACCACATCGGCTCCCGCCTGAACGCAGGCGCGAGCGAGTGAATAAGCCATCTTGCCCGAGCTGATGTTGGTAATGCCACGGACCGGGTCGATTGCTTCGAAGGTCGGCCCTGCCGTCAGCACCACCTTGCGCCCGGCAAGATGCTTGGCAACGAAGTAGCCTTCGAGACGCTCGACGAGCTCCTCCGGCTCCAGCATGCGGCCCATGCCCACCTCGCCACAGGCTTGCTCGCCGGCAGCTGGGCCAAACAGCGTCACGCCGTCGCCCCGCGCCAGGGCAACATTGCGCTGTGTGGCCGCAGCCTCCCACATCTGCCGGTTCATGGCGGGGGCGACAATCAGCGGGACATCGCGCGCCAGACACAGCGTGGTCAGCAAATCATCGGCCCTGCCCTGCGCAAGCCGGGCGATGAAGTCAGCCGTGGCGGGTGCAACGAGGATGGCATCGGCGTCGCGGCCGAGATCGATATGCGCCATGTTGTTAGGCATGCGTGCGTCCCAAAGGTCCGTCCATACGGTATTGCCGGACAGAGCCTGAAAGGTCACGGCGGTAACGAAGCGCGCGCCGGCTTCGGTCAGCACGACGTGAACGTCGGCGCCGGACTTGCCAAGGAGGCGTACGAGTTCTGCCGCCTTGTACGCGGCCACGCCGCCAGTCACACCCACCACGATTTTCCTGTGCTGCAGAGTAATCATGACATTCGCTTATAATTGGGCAGCAAAGGCTGCATTCACCGACAAGTTCGAGCAGGAAAGCCATCTCCTGCCCCAGACCGCAAAGGAGCGCACATGGCAATCACAGACTGGCCCGCCGACGAGCGTCCGCGTGAAAAACTGCTCGCCCGCGGCGCCGGCGCACTGTCCGACGCCGAACTGCTCGCCCTGTTCCTGCGCGTCGGCATCCGCGGCCAAACCGCAGTCGACCTGGCGCGACACCTGATCTCTCACTTCGGCACCCTGACCCGACTGTGCTCGGCGAGTGCAGGTGACTTCTCTGCCCTGCCCGGCATGGGGCTGGCAAAGTATGCCCAACTGCAGGCCGTCATGGAACTGGCCCGACGCGCGCTGGGGGAAACGCTGGCCGAGCGCGCGCTGTTCGAATCACCTCAACTCGTGCGCGACTGGCTGCGGCTGCGCCTCGGTCACCTTCCGCATGAAACCTTTTGCGTCATGCTCCTCGATGCCCGTCACTGCCTGATCGAGGCCGTGGACCTGTTCCGGGGTACGCTCACTCAAACCAGCGTATACCCCCGTGAAGTCGTCAAACTAGCACTGTCACACAATGCGGCTGCCGTGATTTTCGCCCACAACCACCCTTCGGGTGCAGCGGAACCGAGCACTGCCGACGAACTGCTCACCCGCACCCTGAAGGATGCGCTTGCCCTGGTGGACGTCCGCGTGCTTGATCACTTCGTCGTCCCGGCACACGGAAAGCCTGTCTCATTTGCCGAACGTGGCTTGCTGTAACACCAAAAACAGGGTTTAATCCGGGCCCGAAGAACCTATATCAGCACGCGACACTTGCCTTCCTTTGCGGGGATGCATTATCCTCGTGTGTTTTCCGCAATCAGAATTCCCTGGAGCATCGTATGGCTCGCGTCTGCCAAGTGACCGGTAAAGCACCGATGGTGGGAAATAACGTTTCCCACGCCAACAACAAGACCAAGCGCCGTTTCCTGCCGAACCTGCAAAACCGCCGGTTCTGGAGCGAAAGCGAAAACCGCTGGATTCGCCTGCGCGTTTCCAATGCGGGCCTGCGCACCATCGACAAGAAGGGCATCGACGTCGTCGTTGCCGAGCTTCGCGCCCGTGGCGAGAAGCTGTAAGCAAGCACACTGAACGGAGAACGCCATGGCGAAGGGTATCCGCGAGAAGATCAAGCTGGAATCAACTGCCGGCACAGGTCATTTCTACACCACCTCGAAGAACAAGCGCACCAAGCCGGCAAAGCTTGAACTGAACAAGTATGACCCCGTTGTTCGAAAGCATGTGCCGTACAAGGAAGTGAAGCTGAAGTAAGCTCATCTGGGCTGGCTTCGGCACGGCTCGGCGAGAATACTGGCTCCAGAAAGCGGAAGGGCCATCGATTTTTCGATGGCCCTTCCGCTTTTTCGTCCGGCATGCGCAACGCCGGACGTTACACCAAACGCTTCCGGGATCAGGCGCGCTGGATGTTGGACGCCTGCTTGCCCTTGGGACCTTGTGTGACATCGAAGGAAACTTTGTCACCCTCTTTCAGACTCTTGAAACCGCTCATCGAGATAGCGGAGAAATGCGCGAACAGATCTTCGCTGCCATCATCAGGCGTAATGAAACCAAAACCTTTGGAATCGTTGAACCACTTCACGGTACCCGTTGCCATATTGCTTCGTTCCTTCAAGGTTGCTTGATACGGCCGGAAGCCCAGCCAGTAAATCGGCGCCACCCCTAGCCCTGACGAAGCATCGAATGCTTCGGATGACAGGCTCAAGCCAGCGCACGGTCTAGTTTTTACGCAGTTGGCCATGGGGCGTCAACGGTCTGATCGTGGCTTTTATTCGCGGCATTGCAGCAAGAAAACCCCACCTCAACCCTGCTAGAGAGGTCGAATTCTCATCATCGCCGAGGACTTGCAGTTTTGCCGCAGCGCACGATCAGCGTTGCA
>Ga0073904_10002605_pt1 | contig 13636 bp, 10 predicted proteins | sample KloWWTrecipitate_FD_66668 | JGI IMG/M metagenome (GOLD analysis project Ga0073904, IMG submission 66668) | Active sludge microbial communities from Klosterneuburg, Austria, studying microevolution and ecology of nitrifiers - Klosterneuburg... | ecosystem: Engineered > WWTP > Aerobic digester >...
GGCTACATCTACAACCCGGCGACGGCGGCCTTCACGGACATCACCGTCCCGGGCTCCTTCATCACCATCGCGCAGGGCATCAACAACGCGGGACAGGTGGTCGGCAGCGCCGTCCTTCCCGGGGGCGCGCAGGCGTTTCTTCGCCAGCCCGACGGGACGGTCGTGCTCTTCCAGATCGGCGGCAACCCGACGCGCGCGCGCGGCATCACCGACACCGGCCTCATGACCGGCTTCGTCACCATCGGCGCCGCGACGAGCGGCTTCGTCGGCAATTCGCTGGGCTACCAGCTGCTGGACGTGCCGGGCGCGACGCAGACCATCGGCGAGGCGATCAACAACGCCGGGCAGGTGAGCGGCCTCTATACGGATGGCCCGACGGGCGCCACGCGCGGCTTCATCGCCACGCCCGTGTCCCTGCCCACCGGCACGACCTCCGGCGGCGCCTACGTCTTTTCCGTGGCGGTGATCCCCGGCGTGCCGATCTTCATCGACCCGGTGGTCGCCGTGGGATACGACTACCGGACCGGCAAGAAGGATCCGAAGATCGCCACTGTGCGCCTGCCCATCGGCATCGGCGACAGCTGGTACAAGCTGAAGGTCGGCGGCCGCAAGTTCTTCCTGGCCGGGGGCGATCTCTTCGATTTCCGCGCGAACGGCTTTCCCCGCGGCGTCGACAAGTTCCGCGTGGACTGCATCGAGGTGGAAGCCATGCTGGACCCGGCGAACCCCCAGGCCTTCCCCACGGAACTCACGTTCCTGGAAGCGGGCTTCTTCACCGGCACGCAGAAGCCCCTCACGCGCGATTCGGACAGCGGGAACAAGGGCAAGTGCATGGCGAACGACCGCGCGGACGACGATGACGATGAGGACGGCGACGACGAAGGCAAGGACGACAAGGGCAAGAAGGGGCACTGAGCCCCGGCGTGCGCGGGGCATCCCCGGCCGGCTGCGTCCGGCTCGCCGGGGAGGCCTGCTCCGGGCTTCACCGATCGTCGAAGTCGAGCAGCACCGGCTGGTGGTCGGATAGACGCGTGTCGGGGTCGACGCTCACTTCGCGCACGCGTTTCGCCAGGTCCTCGCTCACGAAGACGAAATCGCAGCAGTAGGGCTGTTTGGCGTAGCGGTGGTCGTGCACGCAGAAGGTCGGTTCGTGCGCGCGCCTGCCGTTCAGAAGCGCCCAGGCGTCGCGGTAGGCCGGCCCGCCGCTCGCGAGCGGCCGCTGGATGTCGTCGTAGGCCGGATTCTCCGGCGGAAAATTGAAGTCCGCCGTGAGGATCGCCGAGGCCGTCTCGGCCGCGAGGTCGAACGGGCCGCGCCCGGCGGTCGCGAAGCCGGGCCGCGCCGCGCGATCGCAGGCCTCGTCGTGCAGCTCCCGAAGCCTTGCGGCCTGCGCCGCGCGCTGCACGGGCGAGTAGTACTCCAGGTGCGAGGTGGTGACCCGCAACGGCCCCATGGGGCACCGGAGCGTCGCCTCGATCGCCACCCGCGGCATGGATTCGCGCCCCGGGTCCGCGGGCCAGGGCAGCGCGTGGCGGCGCGCCGAAAGCACGGGCAGGCGGGCGAGGATCACGTTTCCGAACCGCCGGCGCCGGCCGGGCCCGTCGACGTCCACGCCGAAGCCGGCAATCGCCGCGAAGCCGGGCAGGAGGGCGGCGAGTTGCGCGAACTGGTCGGCCTGGTCGTTGCCCTCCAGCGCCGGGAAGTTGTCGGCGACCTCCTGCAGGTTCAGCACGTCGAAGTCGGCCATCGCGCGGGCGTGGCCGACGATGCGGGCGAGGTCGACCCGGCCGTCGAGGCCGCGTCCCCACTGGATGTTCCAGGTGATCAGCTTCATCGTGATCGCGCCTCCACGGCTTCGCGGCCCCGCCTAGCGGATGCCCGCCCTCATGAACGACTGCACGAACTGGCGCTGGAACAGGAGGAAGCCCACGAGCAGCGGCGCGGAGGTCATCAGCGTGGCCGCCGTGATGATCGACCAGTCGATGCCCTGGTCGCCGGAGGAGAACACCTGCAGTCCCACGGTGACCGGCCGCGAGCCCACGGAGTTGGTGACGATCAGCGGCCACAGGAAGTTGTTCCAGTGGTAGCTCACGGAGACCAGGCCGTAGGCGAGGTAGACGGGCTTGGCGAGCGGCACGTAGACCTTCAGCAGCACCGCGATCGCTCCCGCGCCCTCCACGCGCGCGGCCTCGTCCAGCTCCTTCGGCACCGTCTTGAAGGTCTGGCGAAGCAGGAATATCCCGAAGGCGGAGGCGACGTAGGGCAGGCCGATGGCGGGAATGGAATCGAGGATGCCCAGGCGGTACATCGTGCGGTAGTTCTCGACGATGAGGACGTCGGGCATGATCATGAGCTGCACCAGCACGAGGATGAAGGCGATCTCCTTGCCGGGAAACTCGAACTTCGCGAAGGCGTACGCGGCGAGCGTGCACAGCACGAGCTGGCAGGAAAGCACCATCGTCACCAGCGTGAAGCTGTTCGCGAAGTAGCGCGCGAACGGCGCCGCCTCCCAGGCGCGCACGAAATTCGCGAGCGTGAGCGGCGCGAGGATCTCGAACCGCGCCGAATATTCCGAGGGGTGGAACGCCGTCCACACCGCGTAGGCGAGCGGCAGGATCCAGAGCAGGCCCAGCAGCCACGCCGCCACGGTCTCGAGGGCCAGCCGGGGGCCGCGCGGCTCGTAGAGGCGGCTCATTGGTAGTGCACCTTCTTGTCCAGGAACACGAACTGCCCGATGGCCGCCGCCGCGAGGATCACGAGGAGCACGAGGGTGAGCGCCGCGGCGTAGCCCGTGTCCCAGAAGCTGAAGCCCACCTGGTAGATGTGGAAGAGCAGGAGGGAGGTCGCGTTGTTGGGCCCGCCGCGGGTCATCACGACGATGTGGTCGACCAGGCGAAACGAGTTGATCACCGCGTTCACCAGCACGAAGAGCGTGGTGGGCATGAGCAGCGGCAGCACGATCCGGCGAAGGTAGTAGCCGCGCGGCGCGCCCTCGAGCGCCGCGGCCTCGGCGAGCGAGGGCGGAATCGACTGCAGCGCCGCGAGGTAGAAGATCATGAAGAAGCCGGCGTCCTTCCAGACCGCGACGACCATCACGCAGGCGAGCGCCGTGGATTCGGAGCCCAGCCAGTTGTGCGTCGCGAAGCCCAGCGTCGTGGTCAGCTTTTCCAGCAGGCCGTACTGCGGCGTGTAGAAGAAGAGCCAGATGTTGGCCACCGCGATCATCGGCAGGATCGTCGGCGTGAAGAACGCGACGCGAAGCCAGGTCCGGCCGCGCATCGCGGAGTTCACCCACAGGGCCATCACGAGGGAGAGCGTGATGGACAGCGGAATCGTGCCGAGCGAATACCAGACGTTGTTCCAGAGCGACTTCCAGAACACCTCGTCGGCCATCATCACCTGGTAATTCTCCAGCCCCACGAAGACGCCCGGCTTGCCGGCCCTCGAGGTCGCATGGAAGCTGTCGATGATGGTCGCCACGACCGGGAAGTGCGTGAAGAGCGCGAGCAGCGCCGCCGCCGGCAGGACCAGCAGCCAGCCGGTGACGGCGATGGTCGCGCGAGGCTTCACGCCGCTAGCGCTTGTACGCGCGCAGGATGCGGGTGGCCTCGGCCTGGGCGTCCTTCATGGCCTCGGCCGGGGTCTTGGCGCCGGTGAGCGCGGCCTGCAGGCCGTCGTTCAGCGCCTTGGTGACGCGCTGGTTCTCGTGCGTGGACAGCTCGGCGACGGAGTACTGCAGCTGGTCGCGCGCGATGGACGCCACGGAAAATCCCTTCACGTACTCCTTCATCTTCGCCGTCTCCCACGCGTCGGGGCGGACCGCGACGTAGCCCGTGTCCATGCCCCATTGCGCCGCGCGCTCGGGGCTGGTCATGAATTTCGCGAACTTGAACGCCGCATCCTGCTCGGCCTTCGTGGACTTCTTGAAGATGTAGAAATTGCCGCCGCCCGTGGGCGATCCGCGCCGCTTGGCCGCGGGCAGCATCGCCACGCCGAAGTCGAACTTGGCGTTGTTCTTCACGTTGGTGAGGTTGCCGGTCGTGGTCCACATCATGGCGATCTTCTTCTCGAAGAAGTCCTTGGGCGTGGTGCCCCACTCGATCACGCCGGGCGACATCACCTTGTGCTTGCGTCCGAGGTCCACCCAGTACTGCAGCGCCTCGACGACCGCGGGCTTGTCGAAGTAGGTCTCGTTGCCGGCGGCGTTCATGAGCTCGACGCCGTTGGGGGTGGTGAGGCCCTGGAAGAGCCAGTACGGGAAGCCGGAGGACGGGATCTGCACGCCCCAGCGCGTCACGTTGCCGGAGGAATCGCGCACCGTGAGCTTCTGCGCGACGTCGAGCATCTCCTGCCAGGTGGCCGGCGCCTTGTTCGGGTCGAGGCCGGCTTCCTTGAAGATCTCCTTGTTCCAGTAAAGGACGATCGTCGAGCGCTGGAACGGGATCCCCCAGGTCTTGCCGCCGGTCTGGCTGTTGGCCATGAAGGCCGGGAAGAAGCTCGCCATCCACTTCCTGTCGTCGGCGGTCTTCGCGAGGTCGTCGAAGGCAACGACGGCGTCCTCGTCGATCAGCGTGTACATGTCCGTGGACAGGATGATGGCCGTCGCGGGGGGAGTCCCGGCCTTGTGCGCGGTGACCGCCTTCACGATCGTGTCCTGGTAGGTGCCCGCGTAGACGGGCTTCACCTTGATGCCGGGGTTCTCGCGCTCGAAGTCGGCGGCCATCTGGTCGACGATCTTCGTGATGGGCCCGCCGACGGCGACGGGGTAGTAGAACGCGATCTCGGTCTGCGCGAACGCGGCTGCGGCGAGGCAGGCGAATCCCGCGGCGATCGAGCGCCAGGCGGTGCGGGTCGGGGTCATGGTGTCTCTCCTCGGGGTTGCCGGCGCGGGCTCACGCGGGAATGCGCTCTCCCGTCCGGGCGTTGAAAAAATGCTGATGGTCGGGCTTCCACGTGACACGGATGCGCTCGCCCGGCGAAAGCGGCGCGTGGCGGGGCAGGCGGATGAGGAGCGACTGCCCCCCGGCCTTCGCCGCGACGATGGAATCGGCGCCGTGGTACTCGACGGTGTCCACGAGCGCGGGCAGCAGGCCGTCCGGGGCCACGTCGAGGTCCTCGGGCCGCACGCCCAGGCGAACGTCGTCCTGTCCGGCCCACGGCGCGCGCGCGTCCGTCCCGGCGAAGTGCCAGGCCTCGCCCCGGCGCTCGAGACCCAGGAGATTCATGGGCGGAGCGCCGATGAAGCCGGCGGTGAAGGCGGTGCGCGGCGAGCCATAGAGCTCGTCGGGAGCGCCGACCTGCTCGATCCTGCCGTCGCGAAGCAGGACCACGCGATCGGCCATGGTCATGGCCTCGGTCTGGTCGTGGGTCACGTAGACCATGGTGATCCCGAGGCGCCGCTGCAGGGAGCGGATCTCCCGGCGCATCTCGCCGCGCAGCTGGGCGTCCAGGTTGGACAGCGGCTCGTCCATCAGGCACACGGGCTGCTCGGCGATGATCGCGCGGCCGAGCGCCACGCGCTGCTGCTGGCCGCCGGAGAGCTGCGAGGGCTTGCGCGCGAGCAGCGGGGCGAGTCCCAGGAGATCGGCCACGCGCTTCAACCTCGCCTCGCGTTCGCCGGCGGCGACCTTGCGCACCTTCAGGCCGAAGACGATGTTCTCGGCGACCGAGAGGTGCGGGAACAGCGCGTAGGACTGGAACACCATCGCGAGGCCGCGCTGCGCGGGCGGCAGGGCGGTCACGTCGCGGTCGCCGATCCGGATGCTCCCGCCGGTGGGCGTGTCCAGCCCCGCGATGAGCCTCAGGGTGGTGGACTTGCCGCAGCCCGAAGGGCCGAGCAGCACCACGAAGGAACCGGGTTCGGCCGTGAACGATATCGCGTCCAGGGCGCAAACCGCTCCCCAGTGCTTGCTGACTGCCTCGAGCTGGATGGACGACACGGTCATCTTGGGCGGAGGGCGCCGCCGCGGTGCGGGCGCGCCGTTCTTCTTCCACGAGTCTGCCTGAAACCGCCCGCCTTGGGAAAGGGAATGCAGAGCTTCCCTTCCGCCTGGGAACCCCTTCATTCCTGCGGCAGCGCATCAATTTTGCTAGACTCCGGCGCAAAGTTTCCCCGCATCCGCGACGCCGCCATGACCACGCTCGTCTTCTTCACGATCGCCTACCTCGGCGTCACCATCGCGATCGGCCTCTACGCGGCGAAATTCGTCTCGAACGCGAAGGACTACCTGGTCGCGGGACGAAACCTCCCGCTCTACATGAACGTGGCGACCGTGTTCGCCACCTGGTTCGGGGCGGAGACGGTGCTCTCGGTGTCGGCCACCTTCGTCGTGGACGGGCTGGGCGGCGTTCCGGCGGACCCGTTCGGCGCGACCTTCTGCCTCATCTTCGTCGCACTCTTCTTCGCGCGCGCGTTCTATCGCCTGGATCTCCTCACCATCGGCGACTTCTACCGCAAGCGCTACGGGCGCGGCGTGGAGGTCCTCACCAGCCTCGCGGTCACCATCTCCTACCTCGGCTGGACCTCGGCGCAATTGACGGCGCTCGGCATCGTCTTCAACTCGCTCTCCCAGGGCGCGATCTCGCTGGACCAGGGCATCCTCATGGGCGCGGTGATCGTCCTCGTGTACACGACGATGGGCGGGATGTGGTCGGTCGCGCTCACGGACCTGTTCCAGTCCGTGGTCATCGTGATCGGCCTCTTCTACGTCGCCTGGCTCGCGACCGGCCTCGCGGGCGGCGTGGAGGCGGTGGTCACGCACGCGTCCCAGGCGGGCAAGTTCGACTTCTGGCCCAAGGGCGGCAGCAAGGAGTGGTGGGCGTTCGTCGCGGCCTGGGCCACGCTCGCCATCGGCTCCATCCCGCAGCAGGACGTCTTCCAGCGCGTGACCAGCGCGAAGAACGAGAACACGGCGGTTCGCGGCTCGCTCATCGGCGCCGCGGCCTACTTCCTGCTCGCCTTCGTGCCGATGTACCTCGCCTATTCCGCGCTCCTCGTGAACCCGGAGATGGTGGGCGGGCTCCTCAAGCAGGGCGGGCGCGAGGTGCAGCTGATCCTGCCGAACCTCGTGCTCTCCCACATGCCGCTTTTCGCGCAGGTGATGTTCTTCGGCGCGCTCCTCTCGGCCATCCTGTCCACGGCCTCCGGCGCGCTCCTCGCGCCCACCGCGCTCTTCACCGAGAACGTGATGAAGCCGCTCTTCGGCCGGCTGGACGACAAGCGCTTCCTGCTCACCCTGCGCGTGGTCCTGGTCTTCTTCACCGCGGGCGTCCTGATATTCGCGCTGAACAACACCAGCACCATGTACGAGATGGTGCAGAACGCCTACAAGGTGACGCTCGTCGGCGCGTTCGTCCCGCTCGCCTGCGGCATCTACTGGCATCGCGCGAGCACGCAGGGCGCGCTGGTCTCCTCGCTCACGGGCCTCGCCGCCTGGACGATCTGCGAGCGCTTCTTCCCCGAGGCCGACATTCCCCCGCAGATCTGGGGTCTTTTCGCCTCGTCGATCGGGATGATCGGCGGCTCCCTGGCCCCGCAGATCGTGAAGGACGCCCGGCAGGACGCCTTCGCGGACCGGGGCCGGGAGACCGGAAGCGGCGGCCATTGACACCACGGGGTTGACCGGGGAATATTTCCCGCAAGAGGGCTGTTCCCTGTCGCGGAACGCAAAGCCATTCGCCAACCAGAAGGGCGCACGGGGAACATGGGCCGGATTCTCGCGCCATCGCCGGTACTGCTTGCGAGCCTTGCGCGCATCCTGCGCCCGGTCGCGAGGCTGATGATCGCCAACGGGATCCCGTTGCCGGCCGCCGTGGAGATGCTGAAGGATGCCTTCGTGAAGGTCGCCGCGACCGAGTTTCCCATCGGGGATGCGCCGCCGACCGATTCGCGCGTGAGCCTGCTCACCGGCGTGCACCGCAAGGACGTGAGGCGCCTTCGCGCGGGCATCCGGCCCGCGGGAGCGGGCGCGAACGCCTCGCTCAACGTCCTCTCGGAGGTGGTCACGCGCTGGGCGAGCGACCGCCGCTATGTCGGCAAGGACGGCAAGCCCCGGGTGCTTGCGCGCTCGGCGGCCGGCTCGGGTCGCAGCTTCGCGGGACTCGCCTACGGCATCTCGAGCGACCTGAAGCCGCGCTCCATCCTGGACGAGCTGCTTCGCCTGGGCATGGTGAGCGTGGACGACCGCGACCGGGTCACGCTCCGGGTCGAGGCCTTCGTGCCTTCGCGCAGCGGCGACGAGAAGCACTTCTTCTTCGGCGAGAACGCGGGCGACCACCTGGCCGCCGGCGTGCACAACCTGCTCGGAAGGTCGCCCGCCTTTCTCGACCAGGCCGTCTATTCCGACGACCTGAGCGCCGAGGGCGTGAACGAGATGCTGCACCTGTCGCGCGAGCAGTGGTCGGAAGTGTTGCGAACGCTCGTGCGGCGGACCGCCGAGCTCGAGGTCCGCGACAAGGCCGCGGGCCGCGCGACGCAACGGCTGAACGTCGGCATGTACTTCTACACCGAGGACAGGGAGCCCCCCGTGAAGGACGAATCGTGAACCGGCATGGCGTGCTCGCGCGCGGCGCGGCGCTCCTCGCCGCCGCGGCGCTCGTCGCGGCCTGCGACCTGTCGCCGCAGGTGGTGCGCACGGGAGGAACCGGCAGCCCGACCAAGGCGGCCGTCGCCTCGGGGCCCATCACCGGCCTGGGCGGCATCGTCGTGGGCGGCGTGCGCTTCGACGAATCGGGCGCGGAGGTGACGATCAACGGTGCGGCCAACCGGCCGGTGTCGGAACTGGCGCTGGGCATGATCGTGGAGGTTCGCGGCGAGATCGACGCGATCGCGCGCACGGGCAAGGCGTCCACGGTGGTGGCGACCGCGCTCATCGCCGGGCCGGTGGCCGCGGTCGATCCGGTCGCGGGCGAGATCGTGGTGCTCGGCCAGCGGGTCGAGGTGTTTCCCGATACCGCGCTCCAGGGGTCGTCGTCCCTCGCGGGCATTCGCGCCGGCGACGCCGTTGTCGTCTACGGCTTCTGGGACTACTTCGCCGGGCATGTCGACGCCACTCGCCTCGAGATCGCGCCGTCCGCCGCCGCCGCGGCGACGATCATCGGCAAGGTGGGCGAGGTGACGGGAACGCGCTTGCGGATGGGCGCCCTGGTGGTGGAATCGGCGGGCGCGGCGGTCACCGGCCTGGACGGCGGCATCGCGAGCGGGCGCTACGTGGAAATCAGGGGAACGCTGGATGCGGCCGGCATCCTGCGCGCGGCGAGCGTCGCGAGCCGGATCGAGTTCGATCCCGTCGAGGGCGCGCAGACGGAGATCGAGGGCTACGTGACCGATTTCGCGGGCCTGGGAAGCTTTCGCGTGCTGGGCCTTCCGGTGAACGGCGCCGGCGCCCGTCTCGAGGGGGCAGTCGCGAGCTTCGCCAACGGCGCGTTGGTGGAAGTCGAGGGTCGCGTCGAGGGCGGCGTGCTCGTCGCGACGGTGGTCGACGTGAAGGCCGGTGCGCTCCAGCCTTCGGCGCCGGTGCCGGTGACCCTGCAGGGGGCGATCTCCGATTTCGTCTCCGTCTCGAGCTTCCGGGTGAACGACCAGGCGGTCGATGCCGGCGCCGCCTCCTTCGCGGGCGGCGCGGCGGCCGATCTCGCCAACGGCCGGACGGTGCAGGTCACGGGGATCGTGGCCGGGGACGTGCTGCGGGCGAGCGGCGTCGTCTTTCCGCCTCCCGCCGTGGTCGAAGGCGCGCGCTTCGCGGTCGACGGCGCGATCGAGGCTTTCGCGAGCCCCATGAACTTCCGCGTGAACGGCCTTCCCGTTTCCGCCTCGGCCGGCACCGGCTACTCGGGTGGCAGCGTCGCCGACCTGGCCAATGGCCGGCGCGTGCATGTCGACGGCCTTCTCGCCAGCGGAGTTCTGGCCGCCTGGACGATCACCTTCCAGCCGATCGAGGTGGTGACCACCGTCACGCTCTCGGGCGTGGTCTCGGATTTCGTGTCGCCGGCGAGCTTCCGCGTGAACAACCAGGCGATCGCGGCCGATTCGCTCACGGCGTACCAGGGCGGCACCGCCGCGAGCCTCGCGAACGGCCGGATGGTCGAGGTGCAGGGCCGGCTTGCCGCGGGCGTGGTGACCGCGACGCTCGTGCGCTTTCCGGAGCCCCCCGAGTCGGGCGGCAGCGCCGAGGTCGAAGGCAGGATCACCGACTTCGTCTCGGTCGCGAGCTTCAAGGTCCAGGGCCAGCTGATCGACGCGACGGCCGCGACCTACAGCCACGGCGGTCCCGCGGACCTCGTGAACGGCTTGAAGGTCCACGTGAAGGGACCCGTCTCCCAGGGCGTGCTGAAGGCGAAGACCGTGGAGATCGACCGCTAGTCAGGCGGTCTCGCCGTGGTGGGTCTCGACCATGATGCCCACCTTCTTCAGGAAGGGGGTGGGCAGTTCCCCGCCGGCGCAGACGACGACCGCCTCGTTCGCCACGCGGATTTCGCGCTCCTTGTGCTTGAGGACCACGTGCTTCGGCTCGATGCGCGCCACCGTCGAGTCGAGCATCACGCGCAGCCGTCCGGCCGCGGCGGCCTCCTCGAGCCCCTTGCGGTTCTTGGGCTTCACGCGGTTGAACGCCTCGCCGCGGTAGGAGAGGACCACGTCCGTGCCCGGTTCGGCGGCCAGGGTGAGCGCCGCCTCGAGCGCCGAATCGCCACCGCCCACGACCAGCACGGGCTGCCCGCGATACTGCTCGGGGTCGAGCAGGCGGTAGACCACCTTTTCCAGGTCTTCGCCGGGCGATCCCAGCTTGCGCGGCGTTCCGCGCCGGCCGAGCGCGAGCAGCACGCTGCGGGCCCGGTAGGACTCGCGCGTCGTCTGCACGCGAAAGCCGCCCGAGCCGTCGGGGGCGATGTCCACCAGGCGCTCGCCGAAGCGCACCGGCAGCCCGAAGCGCTTGACGACGCCCTTCCAGAACCGGATCAGCTCCTCCTTCGAGATCTCGTTCATGAGCGCCCGGCCCACGAGCGGGAGCTTCACCGGTGCGGTCATCGCGATCTTGCGCCGCGGAAAATGCAGGATGGAGCCGCCGATATCGGTCTCCTGCTCGAGCGTCACGTAGCGCAGCTTCCTTTCCTGCGCGGCGAGCGATGCGGCGAGGCCCGCGGGCCCGGCGCCGACGATCACCACGTCGAGCGGCGCTTCGCCGCGCGCGCGCTTCGCGATGAAGCCCATCGCCTGCTTGCCCTGCTCGGCGGACTTGCGGATGAGGCCCATCCCGCCCAGCTCGCCGGCGATGAAGAGGCCTTCCACGTTGGTCTCGAACGTGGGCTTCACCATCGGGATGTCGACGCCGCGGCGCTCGGTGCCGAAGACGAGCGAGATCGCCTGCACGGGGCAGGCGCTCGCACAGGCGCCGTGCCCGATGCAGGCCGAGGGATTGGCGAGGACCGCCTTGCCGGCGACGAAGCCGATCGCCCCTTCCGGGCACGCCGTCGCGCAGGCGCCCGAGCCGCAGCACTTCACCGGGTCGATCACCGGGTGCAGCGACGGCGGCTCGGTGAGCCCGGATTCGCGCACCTCGCGGATGAGCTCGGCGCTTTCCGCCTCGCGCCGCGTGCGTGCGCGCACGTGCCACAACGTGACGCCGAGGAGCGGCACGGCGTAGACGAGGTAGGCGCTGTAGTCGGATAGCGACATGTCGGCGGGAAGTGTTTGCGCGGCGATAAGGCTGCGGTAATATTTCCCGCAGACGTTTCATTATTGGGATTTTCCGTTTCCGCCGCAACCCGACCATGCGCTTCGTCTCGAAAGCCGTCCTGCTGTTCGCCCTCGCGGGCATCGCCGCCGCGGCCTGGGTCGTCGCGATCCTGAAGCCCTACACGCCCGGGTCGGATTTCGGCTATGGCCTGGGGCTCGCCGGGGGCCTCATGATGCTGATGCTCCTCAGCTATCCGCTTCGCAAGCACGTGAAGGTGCTGCGCCGCCTGGGCACGATGAAGCCCTGGTTCCAGGCGCACATGGTGCTGGGCGCCCTCGGGCCGGTGCTGGTGATCTTCCACACCACCTTCACGGTCAACTCGTTCAATGCGCTGGTGGCGCTCCTGTGCATGGTGATCGTGGCCTCGAGCGGGTTCATCGGGCGCTACGCGTACCGCCAGATCCACCACGGGCTGTACGGCCGCAAGGCGAGCGTGGACGAGTTCGAGGAGCACATGCGCACCTCCGAGCGCGGACTCGCCTCTCTCGTGCGCGCGATGCCCGAGGCCGCGGCCGCGCTCGCGCGCTTCCGCGAGGAGGCGTTCTCGCGCGGCGGCGGCGCGCTGGAGCGCTCCTGGCGGTTTCTCATGCTGCGCCTGCGCGCGCGCGGGGTGGCCGCATCGCTCGACCGCGAAATCGCGCAACTCATCCGGCGCGAGGGCCCGGCGCGGGGCTGGGACGGGGCCGCGCAGGCGAAGCGAATCCGGCGTGGCGGCGCCCTGGTCCGGTCCTACCTGCGCGCGGTGAATGCCGCGGCGCAGTTCGGCGTCTTCGAGCGCATCTTCTCGCTCTGGCACGTGATGCACATTCCCCTCGTCTATCTCCTGGTGCTGAGCGCGGCGTACCACGTACTCGCGGTCCACATGTACTGATGCCGGCCGCGATCGCGATGGGCCGTGCGCTGCGCCTGTTCGCCGCCGCCCTTGTCTGGGTCGCGGCGCCCGCCCTCGGGCAGGGCCTCGACGCGCTGATCATGCCCGGCAAGGTGGTCGAGGGCCACGCGAAGATCGAGGCGCAGTGCGAGAGCTGCCACAAGCGCTTCGACAAGGCGGCCCAGAGCCGCCTGTGCCTGGATTGCCACAAGGACACCGCCGCGGACGTGGGCGGCAAGCGCGGCTTCCATGGGCGCTCGGGCGAGGTGGCCGGCAAGGAGTGCCGCGCCTGCCACACCGAGCACAAGGGCCGGGAGGCGCGCATCGCCGCCTTCGACACCGCGAAATTCGACCATGGCGCAACCGACTTCGCCTTGCGCGGCGCGCACGGCAAGCCCGGCATCGAGTGCAAGTCCTGCCACGAGGCCGGCAAGCGCTGGCGCGAGGCGCCGGCGGCCTGCGTCGACTGCCACCGCAAGGACGACACCCACAAGGGCGGCCTCGGGCCGACGTGCGCGGACTGCCACAGCGAGCGCACCTGGAAGGAGCCGGCCTTCGACCACGACAGGACGCGCTTCGCGCTCGCGGGCAAGCACGCGGGCGCGAAGTGCAAGTCGTGCCACGAGACGCAGTACAAGGACACGCCCCGGGACTGCCTCGCCTGCCACCGCAAGGACGACGCGCACAAGGGGCGCTACGGGGCGAAGTGCGAGACCTGCCACGACGAGCGCAACTGGGAGAACCACTTCGCGCACGACGCGCGCACGAAGTTCCCCCTGGGCGGCAAGCACAAGGCGGCCAGGTGCGACGCCTGCCACAAGACCGCCCTCTACCGGGAGGCGCTCCCGGTCCGGTGCGCCGCCTGCCACAAGGCCGACGACGTCCACAAGGGCAGCCTCGGCGAGGCCTGCGACAAGTGCCACAACGACCGCGGCTGGAAGAGCTCGAACTTCGACCACGACCGCGACACGAAATTCGCGCTGCGGGGAAAGCACAAGTCGACGAAGTGCGACACCTGCCATCGCCCGGGCTC
>Ga0073904_10002607_pt1 | contig 13629 bp, 16 predicted proteins | sample KloWWTrecipitate_FD_66668 | JGI IMG/M metagenome (GOLD analysis project Ga0073904, IMG submission 66668) | Active sludge microbial communities from Klosterneuburg, Austria, studying microevolution and ecology of nitrifiers - Klosterneuburg... | ecosystem: Engineered > WWTP > Aerobic digester >...
GCCGGCCAGTTTGTCTTCGTCATGTTCGCCTCGCTGGGCGTGGCTACCAGTTGGTACATCGACAGCCAGGCGTCCAAGCTGAAGGAAAAGGTGCTCTGATGGATCCACTGCGACTGCTCGCGTTGCTGGGGCTGATGGTGTTGGTGGTCGTCCTGATCATCATGATCTTTGGACCGGCGCTGTGGAGCCGCGTATGGCTCTTTCAGCGCCGCCGGAGGCTGGCGGCGATCCAGCGCTACAGCCCTCGCGTCTGGTGGCGCCGGGCGCGCAAGAAGCCGGCCTTCGAGGTGGATCTGCCCACCGTCCGCGACTTCGTCCTCACGTTGCAGTTGTCGCTCTCGCTGGCCGAGACCCTCGCCGGGGCCTTGACCCAGGCGGCCAAGCAGTTCGGCAAGCGCGGAGCCTTCGGTCAGCGCCTGGTCACCCGCGTTCGCAGCCAGCTGCAGGTCGAGCCGGAGGCCGTCATCCGCGCCCTGGCCGAAGACTTTCAGTCGGAGCACCTGACCGAGTTGGCCGAGCGTCTGGACATGGCCCACGAAGGCGGCCTGAGCTACTCCGAAGCCGTCAACCTCACCTTGGACGATGTCGAGGAAGAGATCCGGATCAACGTCGAGAAGGAGATCGAGCGCGCGCCGGTGGTGCTCACGATTCCCATGATCATCGGCGTGTTCTTCGCATCGCTGGCGCTCTTGGGTTTCCCGCTCATCATGACCATGTTCGGTCAGGTGGCGGCCGTGGGTACATCGGGCGGCGGCTGACCCAGGAGCGCGAACGCCGGATGGGTATCTCGCGGCATCTTGCGTTCCCGGGCGAACTGTGGTAGTATAAGTCCCTCTTATCCGCACTTACCTTACGGAGGTTCTACCATGTCCATGCTGAATCGTTTCTGGAATGACGAGACGGGTCCTGAGCTTGTGGAGTGGGCCGTGGTCACCATCATCCTCTTGGTGGCGGCTGTCGTGCTCTACATCGCCGTCGGCAAGATCCTGGGTGGCGTGATCTGTGGCGTCTACTGCTGGCTGAAGCAGGCCAGCTCGTCCAGCGGTCACGAATCCGCGACGAAGTCCAGCTGCGATAACAAGACCAAGGAAGAGTGCAACTAGCACTGAGCTTTTCCGGGCGGCGCAAGCCGCCTGACACGCTCGATCGCGGGCGGGGCTGGCATGTCCAGCCCCGCCCGTTTCTTGTTATCCCGCCCCTTTGCTGAGATGCTTCGCCTGCCCACCCTGGTTGCCGGTGAAACCTGAGGGGCCGTGGCACGCATCTTGCTAGCTAACGGTATCCGGCCACGCTTCGGTCGGATTGTTCATCGGGAGGTTTGCTATGACCAAGTCAATCCAGCGCTTCTGGCAGGACGAGAACGGCGCCGAGATGGTGGAATGGGCCATCGTCACCGTCGTTCTGCTGGTGGCCACCACGCCGGTCTTGTTGCTGCTCAGGGACCAGATCATCGAGGCCACTCGGGGGATCCTGATGAATCTCCAGGAAGACCCGAAGGACGAGTGGGCTCCGGTGCCATGACCGCTCTGGCTTCGTCGCTCGCCTGGACATTGGCAGTCACGCCACCGGACGGTTCACCGTCCTGGCGCTGGGCGGAACTGCTGGTCAAGGCAGCCCTCACCTTGTGGATGGTCTACATCTCCTATGGCGACCATATGCGCGGGCGCATCCCCAACCGCATGACGGCCCCGGTGTTCTTGGGGGTCGGGCTCTATCGCCTGGTAGAGGGCGTTCTGCATCTGGGCGACAAGGGCTGGCTGCAGGTCGTCGGCCTGCTGGTGGCCTGGTCGATCCTCTTCGGGATGTGGATGCTGCACTTCATGGGTGGCGGCGACGCCAAGTTCCTCATGGCTGTCTTTGCCCTGTTCCCGTCGATCGAATTCCTGGCCGTGCTGGCCTTCGGGCTGCTCATCATCATGATCCTGGTCCTGGCCGTGGAGGCCCTCCGTCAGCGCCCCTCGCTGGGGAAGGTCATCGAGGGATGGCGGGCTCGCTTGCTGACGGGGCAGTTCCTGCCCACAGAGGCTGAGCTGCAGACCCGTGGCCGCCGTTACGCATGGACCTTCGCCATCCCCGCCCTGATCTTCACGTGGATCTACTGGGAATGGCCCGCGGTGCCGTCCTGGTGGCCGCTGTGATCGGGCTTCCGGGCGGACTTGTCCGCTCCCTTGTACGCCTTGCGAACAGGTGGTGAATCTATGAAGCATCATCCGAACCTATCTTTCCATCCATCCGGCCTCTGGTCGGCCCTGCGCGCCCTGGCGGCGCGCTTCACGGCCGATCGCAGCGGGGCCACCGCGGTGCAGGCCCTGCTCTTGACGCCCATCATCATCGTGGCCTTCTGGGGCGGCTTCTCGGTGTGGAAGGTGATCAAGATCCGCGACAGCCTGCATCACGGCACCTACCAGGCCGCACGCTTCCTGTCGTTCTACGGGCCGGAGGACCCCAACGAGGACCTCTGGACCGACATCGCCGAGAAGATCGTGATCCAGGAGCTGCTCAACAACCCCTTCACGCCTAAAGAGGGGGGCAACATCTCGGTGGTGGACCTGACAGTCACGGTGGACCTGCTCAAGGACACACGTGAGTGCAAGGACCCGCTCACCGTGACCAGCAAGTACACGGTGCGGATGCTGCCGGTGGGCTCGCCGCAGGAGGGCGGCTACCTGGCCAACTTCGACGCCATCACCCTTGAGGATGTGCGCAATGGGGAGGTCCTATGTCAATGACAGAATGCCGCACCACCCTGGTGCGAAGCCGACGCCATCTGCGGCGTTGGTGGCGGGACCGGCGCGGTGCCGCCCTGGTGCAGTTCATGGTGGTCCTGCCGGCCATGATCTTCCTGATCCTGAGCCTGGTCAGCCTCTTCGGCGTCATGGCCGTTCGTGATACGCTCTGCGAGGCCACGCATCAGGCGGGGCGCTACCTGCAGGTCGAAGGGCCGCAGTTCCCCACCGACGACCCGGCGTTCCAGTACCCCGTCGGTTGGGAGCGGATCGCCTGGCAGATCATCGACCAAGAGCTGGCCAGCCGCACGCTGACCAACCTGCGCCTGCAGACGGGTACGGACGAGGTGGATATCTGGCCTGACGATCCGCGGCGCTCGCCCTTGGATACCATCGAGCTGCAGACCGACCCGCAGATCGTCAACGACGCGCTCTTCTACGTCAAGGCCACCAAGGTCATCACCATTCCCTACGGCGGCTGGTTGAAGCTGCCCAATCCGGACGCGCCGGACATGGAACTGCCGGCGGGGCAGATGCGGCTCTCCTGCCGCACGGGCGCTTTCTACGAGGGTCCGCCGATCGAGCCCACCCGCCAGTCCCGCGGCCCCAAGGTGCCCAACTCCTGCCGGCCGCCGATCCGGCGCTGCGCTCCCTGCCCCGGTTGCACGCAGACGCCGGTGCCCGGAGACGGCACGCCGACCGTTGAATGCCCGACATGCCGAAACTAGGCGGCGAAAGCGAGGCCACGTCATGATCAGATCTCACACCAAGCACCGGTTGCTTCGGCTGCTGATGCGAATAAGGCGCTGGCAGGCTGATGAACGCGGCACGTCCACGGTCACTACCGCCGTGACCCTTCCGCTCCTGTTGGTGATCCTATTCGGTACTTTCCATCTCTTTCGAGTGATGACCTTCAAGTGGGCCCTGGACCGTGGGGTATCGGAGGCCGCGCGTTACCTGGGTGAAGAGGCATCTTTCTGGGAGGATCGTCTGGAAGGCGGCCAGCCGCTCAGCATCGGACTGGATCCCAACAAGATCGAAGGCATCCCGCCGGCCAACTTCTACGACATCGAGGCCAAGCGCATCATCTTCAGCCGGCTCATGAACGTGGTCAATGTGGCCGACGATTTTGAGCGGGTCTATGTCTACGACGTCCTGACCCGCACCCTGCAGGTCACGGTGACGGAGCCCGTGTTGTCCTACTTCAACGATACCTCAGCAGTGGGGGCGACGCAGCCCATTACCCAAGGTGCCACTCTGGACGAAGTCTGCCTGCGCCCGGGCGGTCGTGGCTACGACCGGAAGTACCAGGACTCCCAACAGTGGCGGCATTGGGAGAACATCCGCTTCCGGGTCTTCGCTACGGTGGACATGCCGGTGGTCTGGGTGCCCTTCCTGCCCTACACCACCACCACGAGGGTCAAGATGCACTTCTCCAACCGCTCGGTGGGCTATGTGGAATGCGCCCGTTTCCGTGGTGAGCGTGAGAAGGCGGGCGAGGCCGGTTCTGGTTCCGACAAGACCTACCTCTATGGCCGCGAGGGACCGGCGCTGAACTACCGCGTCCTGGCCACGCCCTACTTCCCCACGGTGACGCCGGCGCCGACGAACACGCCGCTGCCTACCTTCACCCCGCCACCGCCGACGGTGACGGCGACGCCCTGAACCCGTACGGCCGCGCGGCGGACAGCCGCGCGGCCGTCAACCTACCATCGCCGCAAGCGCAGGACCGGCGTAGGGGCACGGCATGCCGTGCCCCTGCGCCGGTCCTGCGCCCCACCGTAGTTCGGGAGACCGCATCCGTGCGCAAGGTTCGCTTCATCCAAGCCGACGTCTTCAGCGACAGCCCCTTCGGCGGCAACCCGGTGGTGGTCGTCCCGGAAGCAGAGGGCATGACCAGCGAGGAGATGCAGGCCTTGGCGCGCGGCATGAGCTTCGCCGAGACGGCCTTCATCACCGCTCCCACCGTGGATGGCGCGGCCTTTGCCGTTCGCTGCTTCTCGCCCACCACGGAATTGGCCTACAGTGGGCATCAACTGCTGGGCGCCAGCTTCGTGATGGTGACCGAAGGCCGCGTGGATCTGAAGGAGGGCCGGGCTGAGCTGCCGGTGCAGGTTGGCAAGGGGCTCTGCCATGTGGAGGTCAACCGCGATGCCGCCCGTGACATCACGCGCGTCACGGCGACCGAGCGGCCGGCGAGCTTCCTGGGGGTCGTGGAGGACCGCGAGGCGGTGGCGGCCGCGCTCAGCGTGGATCCGGCCGCCATCCAGGTGGATGCCTGGCCCGTGGAGCAGGTGCGCATGGACCTGACCTGCCTCATCGTGCCGGTGCGTGATCTGCCGACGATGCGCCTCCTCCTGCCGGCCAAGGGGGCTCTGGATGCGCTCCTCAACAGCTATGGCGCCGCTCTGGCCCTGGCCTTCTGCCGCGACACCCTCTCGCCCATGAACGACGTTCATGTGCGGGTCTTCGCCCTGCCCCTGGGCATCGACGAAGACCCCGCGACCGGCAGCGCCAACGCGGCCCTGGCGGCCTACCTGCACCGTCATGGCGCCTTGACGATGGACGCCGCCCTCGGTCGACGGTCGGCCGGCGGTCTCATCCTGCTGCGCAGCGAGCAGGGCTCAGAGATGGGACGGCCGTCGGTGATCGAGCTGGAGCTCGACCCCGGCTCCCAGCCGCCCCTGGTGCGGGTCGGTGGCCGGGTGCAGCGCAGCGTCGAGGGCTCGGTCTACTACTGAGTCGCTGCTATGAAAATGCGTCGCGCTCCAGCCGCAGTTTCATGCTCTGGCGGGTGTGTTTGCCGCACATGCGCGACTATGGCGCAAGCCGTGGCGGCCGACCTCGCTGAAATGGCGGACCGCCCGCGATGGAGGACAGCATGGCCACACCTTCCCGCCGCATCCTGATCGATCATGCGCGGCTGGTCACCGTCGCCGGCGGCGACGGGCCGCTGGCCGGCCCGCGCCAGGGCCGTGTGGGCCTGGTCGTCGACGGTGCGCTGGCCGTGGAGGCGGGGCGCATCCTGGCCGCCGGACCGCGCGAGGACGTGCTGCGACAGGTGACGTCCGCCTGGGGCGCAGCGGCGGAGCGGGAGCAGATCGACGCCGACGGGCGGGTGGTCATGCCCGGTCTGGTCGACGCCCACAGCCATCCCGTCTGGGCCGGAAGCCGCGTGGCAGAGCTGGAGCTGCGCATCCGCGGCGCCGGCTACGTGGAGATCATGGAAGCCGGCGGCGGCATCGCCAGCACCGTGCGGGCCACGCGCGACGCCACCGACGAGGCCCTCCTGGCCGACCTTCTCACGCGCTTGGACCAGCTGATGGACCACGGCGTGACCACGCTGGAGGCCAAGAGCGGCTACGGGCTGTCCACCGCTGAGGAGCTGCGGCACCTGCGCGTGCTGGCCCAGGCCGCGGCGCGCCATCCCATGCGCATCGTCCCCACCTTCCTCGGAGCGCATGCCGTGCCCGATGAGTTCCGCGGGCGGGACGAGGCCTACGTGGACCTGGTGGTGGAGGAGATGCTGCCGGCGGTGGCCGCCGCATTTCCCGGTGCTTTCTGCGATGCCTTCTGTGACCTGGGCGCCTTCAGCCTGGCGCAGACCGAGCGCGTGCTGAACGCGGCGCGTGCCTTGGGTCTGCCGCTCAAGGTGCATGCCGACGAATTCGGGCATCTGGGCTGCGCCGAGCTGGCTGCGCGGCTGGGCGCCGTCAGCGCCGACCATTGCATCGTCACCAGCCCCGCGGACATGGATGCCATGGCGCGGTCAGGGACCGTGGCCGTGCTGCTGCCGGGAACCACTTTGGGGCTGGGCTCCCTCCACTTCGCGCCGGCGCGGGAGCTGCTGCTGCACGGTGTGCCGCTGGCCCTGGGCACCGACCTGAACCCGGGCACCTGCCCCTGCCCTGACCTGCCGCTGATCATGGCCATGGCCGCGCGCTACCTGAAGCTGACGCCCGACGAGGTGTTGGTGGCGGCGACGCGCAATGCCGCCTACGCCAGCGGCCGTGGCGCCGTGGCCGGCCGGCTGGAAGCGGGCTTCGCGGCCGACCTGCTGCTGCTGGAGGCCCAGGACCATCGCGAGCTGTGTTACGCCTTCGGCCAGACGCCGCGGATGCAGGTGATGGTCGGCGGCATCTGGACGCGCCAGACCAGGGCTCTGGCAATCGAAGGGGCTCGGTGACGCCACCTGTCGGCGCCGCGGCCTGGACCCAGGCAGCCGCGAACCCCCTTCCGTGCGGACTATTGGGTGAACAGCACCACGAAGGAACTGATGACCATGCTGACGGCCACCAGCAGGCCGACGACGATCATGATCTTCTCGTTGCGGGTGCGCTTGCGGGGCTTGGAACCGCGGGCCATGGCTAACTCTCCTGAACAGGCCGTGGGGGACAATGGTGCTGACGAGGACAAGGCCTCGGCAACTCTGGGATTATAGCCCTCAGGGGGCGCCAGGGTCGAAATCCGTGCCGCTGCCCGATTCGGGGCCGCTGCGGAGGTCTCCCTCCGGCGGGCGGAAGGCCGGGTCGCCCAGATGGGCCGGGTCGACGCCTTCCGGCAATCGGGTCATGGCCAGGCGCTGCTGCGAGATCGCGGAGAAGGCCACCAGGGAGGCGAACACCGCCGCCAGCACCAGAAATTCCAGGGCGACGCGCCGGGACAACCGGCCGGCCAGATGTTGCTGGCAGAGGCCGCAGAGGGTGTAGAAGACCAACAGCAGGAAGGCGCCGCCGTACAAGGCTCTGAGCCCCAAGGCGTTGAGCGGCCACGAGATCTGGCCTGCGACCACGGCGATGATGCCGGCGTACAGCCAGGTGGTGCCCAGATGGGCCTCCGTGGAGCGCAACAGCTCCAGGGCCAGTGGGAAGGTGACCAGAATGATACCGGTGGAGCCCAGCAGGCTGCGCCATTGGGCCCCGTAGATGGAGGCGTAGAGGGCGAAGGCGGCAGCGTAGGTGGCCAGGTTCAAGCTCAGGCGGGCCACCCGGTAATACGGCCGGTCCACGTGCACCGTGCCACATTCGGCGACCACGACGACCGCCAGCAATGCGCTGAGCAGGACCAAGGTCACCACCCATTCGCCGCCCTGACCGAACTGCCGCGGCAGGAGGCCCACCCCGGCCAGGGTCACCAGGCCCGGCAGCACCCAGAAGGTGCTGGAGTAGCGCAGATCCAAGGGCCCGTCGCCCACCATGCGGCGCACCAGGCTGTCCATTCCCAGGGCGGTCAGGGCGATGAGGAGCAGGGCGGCCAGGCCGCGAATGCCGATAGGGATGCTCAGGGCTGAACCCAGCACCTCGGTGCTGAAGACGCGCTCCGGATAATGACCGATGGACAGCAGGGCCACGCCCGACATCACCAGGCAGACCAAGGTCAGGACCTGATCGCCGGGAATCTTCCAGTCGCGGGCCACCGGCGGTGGGGCGTTCATGGGCGGCTCTCGGTCAGGGGGGGATGCTCAGCCAAGGGATGCTGGGGCAGGAGCTGCCGCCAATCCGGAATCTGGAGGGCGAAGGGATCCTGGGCCACGGCGTAGAACGGCCCGCCCATCCGCGCCACGGCCTGGATGCCGGCCTGATCCACCTTGTAGCTTGAATCCAACAGGTCTTCGCGAATATGCCACATGAGGATCTGCGCCACGAAGAGGGTGCTGACGCGCGGCGCCGCGCCCAGATCCAAGGCGTGCATGACCCGGCATTCGATCTGGATGGGCGAGTCCGCCACGCGGGGCGGGCGCACCTTGACCGAGGGCAGCAGAGCCACCCCGGCCACATCCGGCTCGCTGACGTCCGGGGGGAAGTCCGCGGCGGTGATGTTCATGGCTGGCAGCAAGTCGGGGGTGACGATGTTGACCACGAACTCGCCGCTGGCGGCGATGTTGGCCCGGCTGTCCTTGGGGCGGCCGGCGCGGCTGCCGATGCTGAGGGCCAGGGCCGGAACGTAGCTGTGGCAGGCCATGAAGTAGGAGAAGGGCGCCAGGTTCACCAGGCCTTCCTCGTCCACCGAGCTGGTCCAGGCGATCGGACGCGGCACGACGGTGCCGATGGTGAGCTTGTGACAGGCCTCGGGGCTGAGCGCCGCCGGGTCCAAGGCGATATGCATGGCTGCTTCTCTCGGCTCGGCTTCACACCACGAGGGTGGGAGCCAGATGGGCCGCGCCGGCCACCCGGTTGGCCAGGATGCCTTCCACGAACTCCAGGTTGCGTAGGCCGCCTTCGACGGCCGCGGCGTCCTGGCCCTCGCAGATGAGGTGCACGTTGGGCCCGGCGTCCAGGGTGAACCACACCGCCAGCCCTTCGGCCCGCCAGGCCTGTACCTGGTGCATCACCGCCACCGTGGCCGGGCTCCAGTACAGAGCCGGCGGGCGCCCGGTCATGGCGATGGCGTGCAGGTTCAGCGCTTCGGCCTCGATGGCCGCGCCGAAGCGGGCCATGTCCCGCGAGGCCAGCGCCCCGCGAACCGTGGCCAGGGTTTCGGCAACTGAGGCCAGTCGGCCCCGGAAGAGGGGGCTGCCTTCGGCGGCGCCATGGCCATCGGTGGAGCCCAGCCCCTTGTGCCGCCGGCTGACGATGGCGACGATGTCCCGCAGATCCCAATGGTCGGCGGGGAAGACGCTCTCGGCGAAGGAGTCGCTGTCGGCGGTGCCGGCATGCCACAGGACGTAGCCGCCGGGAATGGAGCGGGCTGCCGAACCAGAGCCGCGGCGGGCCAGAGCCGAGAGCTCGGCCTCCGACAGGCTGAGTCCGGCGGCCTGGGCGGCGGCCATGGTCAGGGCGGCGAAGCCGGAGGCCGACGACGCGATGCCGGTGCCCATGGGAAAACTGTTGCGCGATTGGACGGTGGCCCTGAGGCGCAGGCCCGCCCGCAGCCGGACGAGGTCCAACTGCCGACTGACGCGATCCAAGGCCGGCCCGATATGCTTCTCGCCGTCGATGGTCAGCCGGTCCGTGCTCAGGTCTTCGGCGAAGGCCACCGTGGTGGTGGTGGTGGCGGCGCTGAGGTTCATCGACAGGCTGTCGTTGTAGGGCAGGCGCAGGAGGGGATCCCGGTTGCCCCAGTACTTGACGAAGGCGATATTGCTGTGCGCGATGGCGGTGGCTTGGAGTCGGGTCATGGCCTGTGGGGGAGGGTCCGCGCCCGAAAGGGCGCACGGGCAGGGCCGAAGGGGCATTGTAGCAGACGCCGCGGCGGTCGACTGAGCCTGGGGCGACCGCCGCAGCCCCCACCGGCAGGGTCCCCCCGGTTGCAGCCGCCGGAGACACCGGCCCTCATCCCGCGGCGATCACCGTGCCGCCGGCCGCCGGGTCGCCGACGAGGGCGGCGGCCACCGCCCCCGGACGCAGCCCGGAGAGGATGCGGATCTCCAGCTGGGGCAAGGCGGCGGCGAGGTCCAGCATCTGCCGCACCTTGCTGGCCATGCCGCCGGTGACGTCCACCACGCCGGGCCGCGCCGCGCCCAGGCGCGGCGCGAGCGCCGGCCAGTCGGCGGCGACGATGCGGGGGATGGCGCGCGCCGTGGCTCGTTCGTCCGTCGGCGGGCCATCAGCGTAGACGCCGTCGACATCGGTGGCCAGGATCAGGCGGGCCGGCCGCAGGGCCAGGGCCAAGGCGGCCAGCAAGGGTTCGGTGCTGACGATTCCGCCGCCCAGGCCGCGTCGCGGGGCGGCGTCGCCATAGGTCACGGGCAGCAGGCCGCGCGCCAGGGCTCCGGCCACCAGCTCTGTCCGCAGGTCCACCGCCGCGCCGTCCTCGCCGGCGGCCAGGAGTCCGCCGGGCAGCATGAGGGCCGGCAGATCCTCGTCCAACAGGGCGCGGACGACCAGGGCCGAGAGGTCGCGGGCCGCGGCCGCCACCTGGGCGAAGGCCAGCGGATCGTCGGGGCGTTCCAGGAAGCCGCTGCGTTGGGCCGCCACATGGGCGAAGGAACCACTGCCATGCCCCAGCACCAGGCGGATGGACCGCTCGCGCCAGGCGGGAGCGATCTCGCCGACCAGGCGACGCAGCTCAGCCGACCGCGGGCTGGCGCTTTGGTCCTTGTGGGTGAGCAGCGCGCCCCCCAGCTTCAGGAAGACCAGCGGCGCCCGGTTCATCCGCTGGGCGGGATGCTGAGCGGCAGTACGGAGACGGCGCCGGCCGCGCTGAGGGCCGCGCTGACCGCCGCCAAGGTCTCGTCGTCCACCAGGGCGATGACCGCGCCGCCCCCGCCGGAGCCAGTGAGCTTGGCGCCCCAGGCGCCTGCATGGCGCGCCGCGGCCACCAGCTGGTCCAGCTGCGGCGTGGACACGTGCATGGCCTGCAAGGCCAGATGGTTGACGTTCATCAGCTGCCCCAGCCAGCGTGGGCTGCCTTCGGCCAGGGCGCGCACCGCGTCGTCGGCCAGCCGGCCCACGCGGTCGAACCATTCGGCATAGGTGTGGGGATGTTCCGCCTGCCGCGCGCGGACGCCGGCCACCATCTCCGCGGTGGAGCCCCGCAGGCCGCTGTCGGCGATGAGCAGGGTCAACGGGCAACCCAGCAGCAGCGGGCGCGCCTGGCCTTGCTGGAAGTAGATAGGCGCCGCATGGGCGCAGACGGCGGTGTCGATGCCGCTGGCCTGGCCATGCACGCAGCGTTCGGCTTCCAGGGCCAGTTCGGCGATGGTCTGGGGGCCCCAGGCCTCCTCGGGCTCGGCCGCGCGGCCCACGGCGGTGACCACGGCCACGGCGACGGCCGCGCTCGAACCCAGGCCGCGGCCGGCGGGAATGCTGCTTTCCAGCGACACCCGCCAGGGCGTGCGCTCAGTGCGCCCCGCATGACGCAGGGCCGCCCGCGCCGCCGCGGCTAGCGGCTCGGTAGGGCCGGCGGTGGCCAGGTCCACCGCCGCCATGCGCGGTCCATTGGCTCCCGCATAGCGGCTGTCGACCTTCAGACTGCCCTCGTCCGGCCTTACGATTGCGGTGACCTGCAGCTGCGGCACCGGCAGGGCGATGGCCGGACGGCCGTAGACCACGGCGTGCTCGCCGAAGAGGATGGCCTTGGCCGGCACCGAGGCCTGCGCCAGGAGGGTTGCGCCTTGGGGGTCGGACATGGCGGGAGTATATCGCAGATGGTGGTGGGGGCAACCCGGTCCTCACGGCAATCGCGTCACAGGTCACGTTGACCAAGGGCGAGCCAGCCGGGCCGTTGCATCACCGTAACGGCGCATCCCAGCGCCCGGCAGACCTGCCCCTACGAAAGACGCGCGCAATGCGCGCAGCCGCGCCGCTCGGCTTCGACGATGGCCTGGTCGGCGCTCCAGAAGACGTTGGCTTCGCCGATACGTTCCAGCAGGCCGCCGCGCCGCAGCATGCGCAGGATGGGATCGCCCAGGCCGGCGAGCATCAAGGTGGAGCCTTCCTTCGTCAGCCGCGATTGCAGGTCGGCCATCGCCTGCAGACCGGAGGTGTCGATGAGCGGCACGCCGCGCATGGAGAGGATGAGGGCATGGGTGTCGCCCAGATGGCTCAGGGCCTCGGTGAAGGCGCCGGTGGCGCCGAAGAAGAGCGGCCCCGTCAGGTAGGCCACGCGCACGTGGCGGCAGTTGCCGGCGTTCTGGATGCCCCTCTGGCGCAGCTTGGCCGGGTCCACCTCTCGCACCTCGATGTGCATGCTGGCGATCTCGTTGAGGAAGACGGCCGCGGATAGGAGGGCCCCGATCAGGATGGCCTCGGTGAGGTCCAGGGCGATGGTGGCCAACAGGGTCAGGCTGAAGGTGATCATGGCGGTCTTGAAGCGCCGCCCGAAGATGAAGTGGATGGACTCCCATTCGTTCATGCGCCAGGCGGTGACGATGAGCACCCCGGCGAGGGCCGCCAGGGGGATGCGGCCCATGAGCCCGCCCAGGGCGAACATGGACGCCAGCAGGAACAGGGCGTGGAAGACGGAGACCAGACGGGTGCGGCCGCCGGCCTTGATGCCCACGCTGCTGCGGGCGATGGCCGCGGTGGCCGGCACACCGCCGAAGAAGGGGATGATGAGGTTGCCCAGGCCCTGGGCCACCAGCTCCTGGTTGGCATGCAGGCGGATGCCCGTCATGTTGGCCGCCACGGCGCCGCAGAGCAGGCTCTCCACCGCGCCCAGGGCGGTGATGGTCAGGGTGGGGGACACGTAGGCGCGCCACTCCGCCCAGGGGATGGCGCCCAAGCTCAGGTGCGCGTCCAACAGGAGGCTGCGGGGGATGTCGCCGACCACGTCGACCGGCCAGCGCAGGACCGCGTTGAGGACGGTGGCCAGGATGATGCCCAGGAGCGAGGCCGGGAAGCGGGCGTTGAAGCGCCTGGGCCACAGCAGCATGGTCGCCACCACCAGGGCGCCCAGGCCGGCGGCATGCCAGTCGGGCCGCAGGCCTCCGCGTAAGTAGCCCAGGGCCTTGAGCGCCGTGGTCTCTGCCTTGGGGGTCGAGAGCCCCAGGAAGTTGTCGACCTGGCCGATAGCGATGATGAGGGCGATGCCGGAGGTGAAGCCGGTGATGACCGGCGCGGGGATGAAAGCGATGAAGCGCCCCAGCCTGAGCAGGCCGATGACCAACAGCAGCACACCCGAGAGGGCCCCGGCCACCCAGACGCCCTGCAGGCCGTGCCGCTGCGCCAGGACGATGAGCACGGCGCTCATGGCCCCGGTAGGCCCCGAGATCTGGTAGGGCGCGCCGGACAGCAGCCCGATGACCAGCCCGGCGATGACGGCTGTCACGAGCCCGGCGGCGGCCGTGGCCCCCGAGGCCACGCCGAAGGCCAGGGCCAGGGGCAGGGCCACGGCGCCGACGGTCAGGCCGGCCAGCAGGTCCTGGCTCAGGCGCTCCCAGGTGTAGCCGCGAAACTCGTCGCGGTAGAGGGCGGGGAGGGCGAAGCGGGCCATGGGCGGTGTGGATCAGCTCGCCAGGATC